>Ga0102924_1001424_pt1 | contig 27654 bp, 22 predicted proteins | sample PaiPotPPM11metaG_FD_80116 | JGI IMG/M metagenome (GOLD analysis project Ga0102924, IMG submission 80116) | Iron sulfur acid spring bacterial and archeal communities from Banff, Canada, to study Microbial Dark Matter (Phase II) - Paint Pots PPM... ... | reverse complement strand
GCCCTCCACAACCCAGCAATCCCACTCGCACCGCCGAGTTCGCCTCCGACCCCCAAACCCGCGCCGCCGGTATAAACATCACCCCGCCCACCGCCGCCGCAGCGCCAGCCGTACGCGCCGCCGTTCCAATAAACTCCCTCCGCCCAATTGCTTTCCCCACTTCCCCGCGCTCTCGCATGCATCATCTCCTTGACAGCATCGCTAAACGACGGCACCGCTCACGCCTCGCTGTATCACATCCAACACGACTCGTGCAACTTGCATCCTCGGGGAATCGGTCTTAAGGCCTGTGCACTGATATTGGCGTTGCCGAACGTGGAGTAAACCAAGTGGTACGTCATACGGTCTATAATGATCATGCGATGTCCCGAGAATCCAAATTAAAGCGCAACGATGCTTGCCCCTGCCTCAGCGGCGAAAAGTTCAAGAACTGTTGCTCGGGAAAAGTCGACTGGGAAACTATCAACCAGCGCGGGCTTGATTGTCGGCCTCACCTCTCCGTGAGAGGACGCAACCTGCATTTCGTGAATCGAATTGCCGAAGCCCTACAGCTTGGTACCCTTGTTCAAACTCGAAGCCTGAAAGACTACAAAGCTGCTTTCACGGCTGCCGCCGTTCGAAAAATTCACGAAGCCATAATGGAACTGTGGCCGCCGAATATTGACATAACCGACGCACTGAAGCGCCAGCCACACGACGTGTCCGGTCTTTATATCGGGGATTATGGCCCCGAGTACGCTGTTAGAGCTGTAGTTAGACACTCGATTTACGCGAACCGAATTCTTCTCATTGACCCTTTTGTTTACCCAACCAGCGTTAGGGACGAATACAACCCAATCCTAAATCCCGAAGAGCACAGGGCTCAGACGCTCAAAAACGTCAATTTCTGGTTCGCCTTTTTGCCCTGGATCGAGGCAGGAATCGTCGCATTCATAAGACCGCCCGCCGACTTCGACGCACGTTTGAACTGGTCAATCTTGCAAGCTCAGAGGAAAAAATTCGAGGAAAACGATGAACTAAAAAAAGCCCTGAAAGAAGCCACCGACGAACTAAGGACTCGTCACACGCAAAAACTAGCCCGCCAGCAGCTATTGCTTGGTGCTCCAGACTCGTACTTGAAGGCGAAATTTGAAGAGCTAGGACTAGGCAAAGAGGGGCTGACACCAGAAGAGTTTCTCAAATCGATCCAGCGAGAAAGAGACGAGGATCCGGATTTCTTAGAGCCACTTGGTCCTCAGTCCGAAGGCCAGTTCCACATAATGACCACTGGAGCTTCATACGCAAGCGCGACCCTTACCGCAGGGATTACCGGCTCTTACCTATTTACTGACATGCTTGTCAGATGGCGAGAGATCGAGCTAGACCGACAATCCCACAGCGCTGAAAACAAGGTATGGGCGCCTTTCGCCAAGGCCCTGCAGGAAAACTCGTTAAGATACCTAAACAACCTGCGCCTCGAACATGCGTTAAACCTCCGCCGAGAGGGTCGACTAGAGTCCCTTCGCGGATTTCTCAGAAAGGTGTGGAAAGACGCAAGCACGGAAGAGCCGTTTGCTACGGAAAACGCCATACTGCTGGCAGAGGAACTGACGGAACGAATTCGAGAGGCGGAACAGGAGTGGAAAGAAATCGACAAGGACCTGATCAAAATAATCGGCGGAGCAACATTGGGCGGTCTCCTCGCCGCTGGCCCGCTAATTGCCGCGGGACACGCCGCATTCCTAGCGGCCGCTGTCGGCGTTGGTGGGGCTGTGCCGCTAATTACGTCAACCCTGAAGCGCCGCTCATTTCCCGATCGATTCCCTGCGGCCTTCTTTATGAAAATTGACAAATAGTCCCGAAGATGAGTCAGGACGGCAGGCGGGTGGCCGATCTTGTTCTTTCCCCCAGAAATCCACAACGTAGTACCGCCAGCATAGTACGAAAGTTCCATTGGTAGTTCTGCCCCAAAAGAACAAAACACTCCTGCATTGGGGGCATCATGAGTATCACCACCGAAATCCTGAGCTTGCGGCGTGACCGGTCAAGCAGCGTAGCGGCTTTACTTGGCGCCATGGAATGGGAGAGCGCTGCGGAAGACGATATGCGCACCCTTGCGCGGGGATACGACGTACTGCGAATGGCCGACCTCGTCCTGCTGAATGTCGCAGCCCATGCAGCCGACGTTTTGGGCCAGACGCCCGCCATCCCCAAAGCACGCCGCGCCACGCTGTCACCTCGAAGGAAACGCCGCCGCCCAGACCCAGGCCAACTCCACCAACGCCAATTATTCGCGTAGGCATCGCCGCGTGGCTGTCGCCTCTCCAGTCTGTGCTCCCCTCCTAGTCAGCCGCCACCACCCAACGGTCATTTCGAGCGCAGCAGGCCGAGCGTTTTTCCCTCACGTTCGCTTCCTGCGAACGTGTCGGCCTGTGCAGAGAGAAATCTCTCTTAAAGTTTCTCCTCTCTGAAATCTCATCGTTTCCCTCGCCACTTATCCACCGGCGCTTTCAGCATCTTCCGCGCCGCCCGCAAATCTCGCCGCCAAGCCTTTGCATCATCCTCGGACAACCTCGCTCTGGCCAACGCCTTCGCCAAGTCCCGCCCAGTACAAATTTTCCGGACCTCTTCCGCGGAAAATGTTCGCCCCGCTCTGGCATCCGCGATCCCCTCATCAATCGCCGCCAAGGTGGCGTCGTCTTCTTTGCCCAAACGAATCTGTGCCGCCTCGTCTTTCCGGTCCGCCATAAATTCCGCGAACGCACGCGGATCGGCCTTGATCGCCGCATCGCGAACCTCAAAGAACTCCTCCCACGACGGAGGTTTGACCACTTTCTTTGTCCCCGTCCCCGCTGACCGTCTCTTTTTTGTTCTGGTTTTTCTCTTCATCTTCTCTGCGCCCTCTGCGATCTCTGTGTTAAGAAAACCTTTTGCTTCAATTCAATCCCAGCTGGGTGGCAAGAACACCAACCGAACTGCCCTCCGAACACTACGGATGGCGAAGCTATTTAGCCTTATCCTTCATTGCCTTTACACTTGCTTTCACCAGTTTCTTCACCAATGTGATTGGCGGGTGGCCGCACCTTAACTCTGGGGTGGCCCACCCTTTGTAGTTGTTTTTACAAAGGGTGGGCCACTCCCGTACACGACCATATTTCGCGTTACAATCAGCGTATGACCCTAGAAGCCGCCGAACTTCTGAAGAAAGCTCTTTCGCTTCCCGTCTCTGAACGCGCTGACCTCGCCGGTTCCCTCATCGAAAGTCTCGACGAAACGCACGATCCCGCTATCGAAGCCGCCTGGGACGAGGAAATCGCCCGCCGCATGGCCGATATCGATTCCGGCAAAGTTAAACCCATCTCCCTCGCGGAAGCGCGCCGGCGCCTCTCCTCTGCCGTGCAATGAGCCTGCCTCTTCTCTGTGCTCTCTGTGAGCTCTGTGTTAAAACAAACCTTTCACTTCAATCTCGATCTCGCCAGTCTGCCCGCGCGAACTATCCATGAAGAAGCTATCTAAAAAACAAGCAAAGGAACTGGCAGCACTCGCCCGTCTTCCGGACAACAAAATCGACCTCTCGGATGCTCCGGAGCTCCCCAACTGGACCGGCGCGTTAGTCGGCAAGTTTTACCGCCCCATCAAACGCCCCGTCACTGTCCGCATTGACGCCGACATCCTCGCCTGGCTCAAGCGCTCCGGCCCCGGCTACCAGACCCGCATCAACGCCCTCCTCCGCCAAGCCATGCACCCAACCCCACGCCCCAACCGCAAAAAACCCCGCCCCTGAACCGTCGCACAGACTTCAGCCTGTGCTCTTCTGTCTTAGGACTTTCCCCACTTGTCGACCGCCGCCTTCAGTCGCTTGCGAGCACGCCGCAAATCTCCCCGCCAAGCCTTTGCCTCGTCCTCATACAAGCCTGACTTTGCCAACACCTTCCGCCAATTCCGACCCCGTACACACTTTTTCTTTCTTGCGCTTCATCTCCTCCGCGACCTCTGTGCCTCTGTGGCCCTCTGTGTAAAATCCTTTTCCCGCCTTTTTTCGAATCATTCCACTTCAACCCCGAGCCATCCCCCCATCAACCACCGCTCTTCTCCACGGATTACGGGCCACTCTCCTACGCCCCGATATCCCTTCTCTTTTCTCTCTACCCTGCCGCTGCTATATTAGCTTCACCACCAGCTCCAAGTTTCGAAAGGAGTCCCTCATGGCCAAGCTACGCAAACTTTCGCTGATTTTCGCAACTCTTCTTTCCACCAATTGCGCGGCGCACACGGCGTCCGCAACGGAACCTCCCGCCGACCTCTGCTCGCTGCTCCCCGCTGCGGAAGTAACCAAAACCTTGGGACAACCCTACGACTCCCCGCAAAAGAGCGCTGCTCCCCGCCCTTACGCCAACACCGCCGAGGGAACCGATTGCCATTACGCACCCAAGAATAATCAGGCGAGTACTCTCTGGTTCAGAGCATATGTCGACCCCTCGCCGGCCGCCGCCACGGATCTCTTCGCCAGATTGAGGAGTTTTTTTGGCCCGCCCGTGCCGGTAACCAATCTCGGAGACGAAGCCTACTTTGACTCTCGTCATGGGCTCCACGTCCGCAAAGGCAAAGTTCGTTTCTTTCTCAGCATCGTAAATCTGAATTCTTTCACGCCCGCTAACGAGAAGCAGCTAAAGGACCTCGCCACCCGCGTTGTGGGACAACTCTAGGCCAGGCCCCCGCCGTCGCCTCGCTCTGCCGTCGAATGAGCCTTGCCTCTTCTCTGGGACCTCTGTGTCTCTGTGGCCCTCTGCGTAAAGTCCTTTTCTTTGCTTTTCCGCAGCCGTCCCACTTCCCCTCGCCCCTAACCTCTTCTCCGCGAACCACTTATAATCTTCTTGACAATTGTAGCATTGCGTTATATAATCCCACATGATCGTCGGCTCTCAGTCCGCTCCGCAGTCCCCTTTTGGAACTCACCCACCCTCCCGTCTCTGCCGTTCCCCTCAACCTCATCAGCACAATTCCTCGTGCTTTAACCTTGAGCGTTCGACGCTTTCTCTCCCTTCCTGCTCTCCCGTCTCTAACCCTATTAGAATCCGCACTTACGCAAAACGCACCCGTAACCCGTTTAGAATCCGCACTTACAAAACGCAGGACTTAAAGTCCTTTAGAATCCGCACTTACAAAAAAAAGGGGGTGGGGGGGCTGCTCCGCCCCTGGTTGGCGCAGACTTCAGCCTCGGCTTGCTTCTCTCAATTCCCAATCACCTTCTCCAAATACTCCTTCGCCCCGCGCACATCCTGCATCTGCTGCGGCCCAGAAATCTCCCGCTCAATGGTCACCGCCCCCGCATACTTCATCTCCTTCAACCCCGCAATAATCCTCGCGAAATCCACCTTCCCCTTCCCAATCGCCACTTCCTCCCCGAGCTCTTTCGGATTCGTCGGCCACAACCCGTCCTTCGCGTGGATCCCCTGCACATACGGTCCAAGAATCTCAATCGCATCCACCGGATTCGCCTTCCCATACAAAATCAAATTAGCCAAATCGAAATTCACTCCCTGGTTGTCCAGCCCCACGTCCTGTATCGCCCGCACCAACGTGATCGGCGTCTCCTGCCCCGTCTCGTACCGAAAATTCTGCCCGTTCCGTTTGCAGTATTCGCCCACCTCGCGCATCGCCGCCACCGTCTCCTTATACAGCGCCTCGTTCGGATTTTCCGGAATAAATCCGCAATGTGTCTGCACCGCCGCCACGCCGCACTCCTTGGCAAAGTCCGACGCCTTCTTAATATGCGCAATCCGCGCCGCCCGCGTCTCCCGTGGCACCAATCCAATCGTCAGCGGCCCTTCGTAAAAATCCCACACCTCGCGCCCAGGCCCGCCCACCACCACCGATGTGGCCTCAATTCCATATTTCTTCAGTGCTTTCGTGAGCCGCCCCGCAAGCCCGGGCTCGAACTTCTCCAAGTACGCCTGGCACGTCGGCAACCCAAGCTCGTGCACCTTAGCCATCGCCGCATCCGGATCATCACCAATCCCGATGATCAATCCCAGCCTCAAGGGTTTTTTCCCTTCATTCCCAAACGCTCTATTCTGTCTAGCCTTCGCCATGCTGGACCGCGCCGTCGACGCCTCGGAATGTTCGCCGCCCATCAGCGCCGCACCCCCTGGCCCCAACCCCGCCGCCAGCGCCACCATAGAACTCCGCAAAAATCGCCTGCGATCCTGTTTTCCAGTCATCTTACCTCGCCCATTTCCCCGCTCACTTTTTCGATTCCACCAGCATCCGCCGCGTCATCTCCTCGATCGGCGCCCGGTCATCCGTAAATATCACCGCTCCCGCCCGCGGTTCAAACTCCGCCATCTCCCCCGCCGCTTCTTGCTCCAACTCCTGCACCCAGCCCGGCCCTCCGCCTTGCTTCAATTTCGCCACCGTCTCCGCCACCGTATGTTTCTCCGCGAACGCAAACAATATGTGGTTCCCCTTTGCCGTCGAAAGCTTTTCCACCGACGGAAACACCCGCTTCATCGTCGCGCCCATCGCTTCCAGCAATTCCTGCCTCGGACTTGTATCCAGCACATTTACCATCAACGCGCCGCCATCCGTCATCCTTGATCGCACCAGCTCAAAGAATTCCACCGTCGTCAGATAAAACGGCACATACGGCCCGCCCTGAAAAAGATCGACGTGCACAAGATCATACTTCGACCCATTTTCCGCAAGCCACGGCCGCGCATCCGCGATGTGTACGTGCAGCCTGAGATCATCCTTCGGCAGCCCAAAAAATTCTCCTGCCACGCGCACCACCTCCGGATCAATTTCCACCGCATCAATTTCCAGTTCTGGCGCTACCGCTCGGCTTGCCTGAATCGATCCACCCGCCCCCATCCCCAGCACTACCAAATTCTTCGCCGGCACAATGACCGGCCCCAGCGCAAATTCGTCCAGATAATATCCCGAATGCGAACTCCCCACCCTCTCGTACGTTTGCGCGAACCGCGAATCATTCAGCACCAGCCACCGCAGTCCCTTGCTCTCGAAAACAAGGATGCGGTTGTAAGCCGATTCTCCGCTCCAAAGCAGCGTCGGCGGCGCTTTTGGAATTGGCGCCACGAAAGGTAATCCCGCCAGCAGCGCCAACAAAACCGCCGTCTTCCGCCGCATCATCAGCCCGGCCGCTCCGATCAGAATCGACGCCGCGCACAAAATCTTCATCGTCACCAGCGTCCCAAATCGCGGCACCAGCCAAAAACTAGTCCCCAGCACTCCCGCGATGCTCCCCGCCGTGGACAGCGCAAACACGCGTCCCACCATGCTCCCCACGTGGCCCGCGCGCACCAGCAGCCGTATAACAAACGGCGAGGTCATCGCTAGCGCCGTCATGGGTGGCACAAAAATTATCAACGTTGTCAGCGCCGGCCCAACAAAATCCCCCGATTGCCAAAGCTTCAGCAATATCGGTCGCAAAACAAACACAATCCCCAGCTGATAAACGCCGCTTCCCAAAATAATAAAATAAAGAACCGCATCGGTAGGCTTTCGATCCGCAATCCATCCGCCCAAGCTATAGCCCGCCGCCAAAGCCAGCATCACCACCGAAATCATGCTGCCCCAGACGTAAATCGAATTTCCAAAATACGGTGCGTACAGACGGAACGCCGCCAGCTCCATCGCCATTACAATCGCGCCCGTCACGGCCGCCGTCCCAATCCACAGGAACGCCTGCCCGCGGCCCGGCGCGACTGCGTCAGCGATCCCGTTCCTTTGCTCTGCAGTTGTAGAGGAGAGGCTTGCCACGGCCCCTGTATATTCCATGCGGGCCTCTAAGTCGTCAATGAAAACAATCCAATGCCGTAATTCACTCAGCGAAGGGTATCTATCCGGCGTCGCGTTTCGCCGGTAACTGCTGCCGGGAACCGCCTATTTTGCGATGTGCGCTGGCTCCGTTATGCGATCAATGGCACGACCCATCGTCCGCATACTTTCCATTGGCGGCCATCGCCGCCAGAGAGCGGGTGCAGCTCAGGATCTGCTCGTTCATTGGATCGTTTTTCAACGCATCGAGCGGAGTGTAGTTCTGCGCCGAGTGCGCCGCCACAAATCGGTCGCTCAACGTTTTCATTTTGTCATACTCATTCGAAAGTAGTTGATAGGCTTTCCGGTCCGCATCGCTCGACGCCGCCACGCTGGTCAGTCTAAGATTTCTCAGCGCCGGGCCACGATAGACAGCTATCCAGTCATCCCCGATGGGAATTCCACCTTGCACTGCGTTCGTCAGCGCGATTCGCCATTCTCGAATCGTGGCCAACTCTTCGATCGCTGCCTTCAGGAACTCGCTCGAGAATTCTGACTTCTCCCCCGCAACGGTCGTTGCCGTATTCGCGGGGAAACCCGGCATGGTCAATGTGATCTGGTTTCCGCTGAAGCTCAGCGAACCGTGGGTCAGCTTTGCCAGCGCTTCCAATTCCACATACGACTTCCCTTGCCTCTTCACGACCGGCGCCTCTCCCGCCTGCCCGCTTATCATCAGCGTCCGGTTCTCCTCCGCGCCCTGCGACAAAACCATCCCCGGCAAAACCACCGCCCCTGCCGCCACACTCGCCGCCACAACCGCCCATCGCCGCCACAATCTCTTTCCCATGAGTCCGCTCCCTATTCAGCAAGTCCACCCAATCAGCTTGCCACACTGCCTTGTTCCAAGCGGCAAAAATAGTTATCCGACCGAGCCCATCAAGGCGGCCATCCGCCAGGTTTTTTCACAGCTTCATTTTGCCCTCCACAAGGCTGGGACTGGTCTTCGCCAGCTGTACCCACTACTCACTATTCTCTGCTCACCCCTCGCAACTTTGCCTCCTCACCCCGTTTCTGCTATCGTCAGCGCCGAAGAGGGAGAACGCTAATGTCCGTTAACAAAGTGATCCTCGTCGGCCGTTTAGGCCGCGATCCAGAAACGCGCTATACCGGCGGCGGCCAAGCCGTCGCCAATTTTTCCGTCGCTACCGATGAAACTTACAAGGACCGCAACGGCGAAAAACAAAAGCGCACCGAGTGGCACAAAATCGTAGCTTGGGGTCAGAAGGCGGAGTTCGCCCAAAAATATCTAAAGAAAGGCAATCTGATTTACATCGAAGGTTCGCTCCGGTCAAGCGAGTGGCAAGATAAAGAAGGCCAGAAGCGAACGAAGACGGAAATTATTGCCAGCGACTTCCGCTTCATCGGCGGGAAGGCCGAAGGCGCCGCAGCCGGCGCCAGTGGAGGCCGCTCTGGCGGCGACGATGTCGAATCTCATGCCGCCCCCGCCGGACCCGCGGACGACTCCTACGGCGGCAGCCAAGCCCCCAGCGGCCCCGAAATCTCCGACGAGGACATTCCGTTCTAGGTAGCACAGCCACTCCTGGCTGTGCGGTTTGGTTGGGATGCTCGTTCGTCGAGCTAATTACCGTGGCACAGCCAACCCCTTCCCCGTCGCGGCGTTTTCGTGCGATGAATCTTGGCGGTGCTGGTTAGAACGCAAAGAGCGTACCGAAATAATTGGAGAGCGCCAAGTGACAACAATGAACCGTCAGCTCCGTTTACAGACGCGCCCTAAGGGCCTGCTCGCTCCCGGCGATCTGAAGCTCTCTGAGTCGTCAGTGAGTGAACTGCAGGACGGCCAAGCGCTAGCCAAAGTGAAGTACCTCTCGATGGACCCAACCATGCGCGTCTGGATGGCGGTCGACAGCTATCTTCCAGCAGTAGGCATCGGAGAGGTGATGCGCGCGGGGGGCCTCGCGGAAGTGATCGAATCGCGCCACGCGCAATTCAAAAAGGGCGACAAGCTCGTGGGTCTCACCGGCCTCCAGGAATACGTGGTGATCGAGCCGCAATCGAAATCCTTTTTTCAGAAAGTGCCGGCGATTCCCTTTCTATCGGACACCGCGTTCCTCGGTGTGCTTGGGATGACCGGCTTAACGGCCTATTTCGGCATGACCGAAATCGCCAAGCCGCAAAAAGGCGAGACGCTGGTCGTCTCAGCCGCGGCGGGCGCAACGGGCAGCGTCGCCGGGCAAATCGGCAAAATTCACGGATGCCGCGTCGTAGGGATCGCTGGAACGGACGAAAAATGCGCGTGGTTGACGGACGATCTCGGCTTCGACGCAGCCATCAATTACAAACACGCTAACTGGAAAGAAAAGCTCGCCGCGGCGACTCCCAATGGCATCGACATCGATTACGAAAACGTCGGTGGAGAGATCATGGAGGAAGTGCTCAACCGCATGAATTTGCACGGGCGGGTGGTTCTCTGCGGGCTCATTTCCGCCTACACGAAGGAAACCTCTGGGCCGGGCAATCTCGGAATATTGATCGTCAAACGGCTAAAAGTGGAGGGCTTTCTCGTGCTGGACTACGCTTCCCGATTCACCGAGGCCGCGATGGAGCTTGGGAAGTGGAAAATGATGGGAAAGCTGAAAGACCGGCAAACCGTTGTCGAGGGTCTGGAAAAAGTGCCCGAGGCCATCAACATGCTCTTTACCGGCGGCAACATCGGCAAACTCATCGTAAAAGTGTGACCTGCGGCTGCGTAAAAGGTGGAACTACCGCGTTTTAGAAGTGGATCTTTTGCGAGCGCGCTGTGGCCGGAATCGAAAGATAAAGACTTCATTCTTGCGGGGCCCGGTTAGCGCGAGGACGGCGCCAGGGGAGGCGGCGGACTATTCCGCTTTCGCTCTTCGTCCATTCGTTTCAGAAATTCCTCGAACTTCGGTTTCTGTTCGGGAGTAAGGATCGCGCGGATTTGAACGCGCCCTTTCTGCCGGGTCTGATTCAACTGGGCGTCGGACTGGTCGTGGATGGCTTTATATTCCGAGTGCAACTGCGAAAGTATCGCGTCCAGTTGATGACTTTGGGCATTCGTCAGGCTCAATTCCTGGGTGAGTTGCTCGACTCGCTTGGCCCGGCGCGCAGGCTCGCTTAGGGGCGGATTCGACGCGGAGACAATACTCCGGTGGCCATAGAAATAACCAAACACGCTGCCAAGGGCAGCGCCAATGAGGAACACCACCGCCACCCATAGCGCCGCTTTCCGCTTTGCGGAGCTTTCGTTCATCGAGGCCTCTCCGCCAGGCTGACAAGGACTTCATCGTTGTTCGCCGGCGTCGCGGTATCCACGACGGGTTCACCGGTAATGTCCGTAACCACGGACTTTGTCGTAGCTGTGTTAGTCGCCGGCCTTTGATAAAGCCATCCGCTCGCCAGGAGCAAGGCAATCGCGGAAGCCCATGTGAGGCGCGCGGCAAGCTTCGGGAGAAGTGTCCACGTGTCCGGCGCGCGGCCCAACTCCGCTCCGCGCGCAGCGATTGCAGCCATTACGCGCGGCGCAAACCACGGCCCACCCATGCCGGCAAGCGACGGGAGCGCCGACAAAAGCGCGCGTGCTTTGATAATGTTTTCAGCAGCGACGCGGCAATCGGCGCACGCGGCGGCGTGATCTTTCAGCGCGCCGGGCATGGTCGCCGCCAGCTCAGAAAATTCCTTCGCGCCATCCGCGGCGCTCCCCGCGTCCTCGAGCCGCATCTGGAACTCTCGGCACTCCGCCCTGCTTTTGTTCAACAGGCCCATTTTTCAGCCTCCTTCACTCACTCGCACAAAATATCTATCTCTATCCGAACCCGCGACCACCCTTAATGCCACCGGCGGTATCACTCTCCGCGCTTCCGGACCTTGTTCACAATTCTGCGCCGCGCCCGGAAAAGCCGCACCTTTACTGTGTTCGCATTCAAATCCAAAACCTGCGCGATCTCTTCGACCGCAAAGCCCTCGACTTCTTTCAAAATCAGCATCAGGCGGTCGCGCTCGTCGAGGCCGTCCAAAAGGCGCTCGACGCGCTCGCGGGCTACCAGCCTTTCGCTGATGTCCGGCCCGCCGCCACCCTTCTCTTCGGCGGTGATCACTTGCCGCGCTTGCTCTTCGCTGAGGTCCGACTCATAAACCAGCGGCCGGACTTTCTTCTTTCGCAACATGTCCCAGCACTCGTTCACCGTGATCTTATACAGCCAAGTGCTGAAGGCCGCCCGCTGATCGAAGCGCTTCAGCGAGAAATACGCCTTTACAAAAACCTGCTGCGCAATGTCCTCGACGTCCTCGCGGCGCCGCAAGATCCCGCCGGCAACCGCAAAGACGCGGTGCTGGTGCCGCCGGACAAGCTCTTCAAAAGCCTCCTGGTCTTCGTTCTGCGCCCGCCGGACAAGTTCCCGGTCCTCCGCGGCGCCCGCCGCTTTGCTGCCGGGCGGCTTGGCGCTCGCCGGAACGCCGGGAGACCCCAGGGGCTCTACTTTTGGGACGCGTGGCATGTCAATCTGGTTACGTCTAATGTAGCTCGGTTTCCCCTAGCCGTCTAACTTGGCTTCCCTTGCATGCATCAAGTGTTTCAATTGGCGGATGCCAAGTTTCTACTTGCTTGACCGGTATCTACATGGAATAATGCCGTCATGATTATTGGTGACCGTCTTCGCGCACTCCGCGAAGAAAAGAAACTCTCCCAGGGCGACATCGAAAAGCGCACAGGTTTGCTGCGTTGTTACATTTCCCGCGTAGAAAATGGCCATACCGTACCGGCCATCGAAACGCTGGAGAAACTTGCGCGCGCTCTCGAGTGCCCACTCTATCAACTCTTTTATGACGGCGAAGAGCCGCCGCAGTTGCCGAATCTCCCCAAGCGGAAGTCCTCGGACGACATCGCATGGGGCAGCGTCGGTAAAGATGCACGCTTTCTCAACAAGCTTCGCCGCCTGTTGGGTAAAGTGGAAGAAGGAGACCGCAAGCTCATTCTGTACATGGCGCAGAAAATGGCTAACCGCTAGTTCTGCGACATTTTTTTTAGAGCGTGCTGTCGAAATAATGTTGGCTCCCAGATGGGCCGCGTCCTGTCCCTGCGCGGCCTGTGCACTATTTGATGCAGTGAGACGTCAGGACAAGCCCTCGTCGGCGTCTAAGTGTACTTCCCTCTTCCAGATGCGCCTGTTCCACAATGGAACTTACTCCCACTCAATGGTGCTGGGTGGTTTCGAGCTTATGTCGTAAACCACGCGGGTCACACCTCGAACTTCATTGACGATGCGAGTGGAAATGCGCTCAAGGACCTCACCGGGGAGGCGAACCCAGTCGGCAGTCATGGCATCGTCGGATTCGACAACCCGAACGGCAATAGTGAGGCCGTAGGTCCGGTAGTCGCCCATGACGCCTACGCTGCGAACGGGGAGCAAAACGGCAAAGGCTTGCCAGACCTTGTTGTACAGTCCGGCGCGGCGAATCTCCTCGATGACCACCGCGTCCGCCTCCTGCAAGGTATCGAGGTGCTCCCGGGTGATTTCCCCCAGGAGCCTGACAGCCAATCCTGGACCCGGAAACGGGTGTTTCAATAGTATCTCATCCGGAAGGCCCAGATCCTTGCCAATGCGGCGAACTTCGTCCTTAAACAGATCACGGAGTGGTTCGATGAGGGCAAAGGGCATGTTTTCGGGTAGGCCGCCGACGTTGTGATGGGTCTTGATGGTGGCGGAGGGCCCCTTGACGGAGACGGATTCGATGACGTCCGGATAGAGCGTTCCTTGGACGAGGTAGGCGATTTCGCCGTGAGCTTCGCCGCGCTGGAGCTTCTGGGCTTCCTCGGCAAAAACAGCGATGAATTCCCTTCCGATGATTTTTCGCTTTTGCTCGGGGTCGGTGACCCCGACTAGCTTGGCCAGGAAGCGGTCTGAGGCGTCTACTCCGATGACTCGGAGGCCGAGGCGGTCGCGCAGCATTTCGAGTGTGTCCGCAAATTCGTTTTTCCTGAGCATTCCGGTGTTGACGAAAATGTTGGTGAGACGGTCGCCCATGGCGCGATGTACGAGGACGGCAGCCACCGTGGAATCGACTCCCCCGCTGAGCGCGCAGATGGCGAGGCCCTGGCCGACCTTCGTTCGAATGGCTTCCGTGGTTTCTTCGATGAAGGCGGAGCCGCTCCATTTGCGTTCGGCTTTGCAGACGCGGAAAAGGAAGTTGCGGAGGAGTTCTGTGCCGCGCTCGGTGTGATTTACTTCGACGTGGAATTGCACCGCATAGATTTTTCGCTGGGGATCTTCGAGCGAGGCGATGGCGTTGTCGGTATGGCCCGTGGCGCAAAAGCCGGGTGGGACCTCACGGACATGGTCGCCGTGGCTATTCCAGATGCGAAGTGATTGCGGAACGCCTGCGAAAAGCGCGGATTCGGAGGGGCCGTTAGTACACTCCACTTTTAGTTGGGCGCGACCGTATTCGCGGCGCTCGGCTTTCTCGACTTTGCCGCCGAGCGCGTGAGTGATCCACTGCATGCCGTAACAAATGCCTAGCACTGGTACGCCCATAGCCAGGACGCCGGGATCGCATTTGGGAGCCTCGGGGTCGTAGACTGAGCTCGGGCCGCCGGAGAGGACCAATCCTGCGGGGGCGTATTGGCGGATTTCTTCAATCGAGGTTGTGCACGGGAGGATGGCGGAGAAGACTTGCTGTTCGCGGATGCGGCGGGCAATGAGCTGCGTGTACTGGCCGCCGAAATCGAGAACCACGACGCCGCCAAGTTCGGATTTTGGCTTTTGGGGTTGTTCCGTCATTGCGGCTCCTGTGGCCATTGTGCACCTCTCAGAGTTTAGGTGATGTAACAGCGGGAGGGGCAAGCCCCTTCCCTACAGAGAGAAACAGCCGGACAAAGAAAAAGGCGCTGTTCATCGTGTAAAAGCACGGGTCTGAAGACCCGCCGCTACGCGGAAAAAGAAAAGAGCACAGCAAGGATTGGCCATGCCACCTGCGCTTCGTCATTGGACCACCAGGTTTAAGAGTTTGTTGGGGACGAAGATTAACTTCACGATGCGCTTGCCTTCGATGTGGCGGGCTACCGCGGGCTCGGCTTTGGCTTTGGCGACTACGTCGGACTCGTTTGCGCCTGCGGGGACTTTTAGCGTGGCGCGAACTCGGCCGTTGACCTGGACGGGGATTTCGACTTCGTTATCTTTGGCTAGCTCTAGCTGCTCGCTCGCGAGGACTGGCCAGGGAGCGTTCCACAGGCCATCCTTATTCCCTAGCATTTCCCACATTTCCTCGGCAATGTGAGGGGTCATTGGCGCTAGAAGCAGCGTAAGGATTTGCAGGACTTCTTTGCGTATCTCCGGGCGCACGCCGTTTTCGAGGGGCTCGGCGAGATAAATCTCGTTGGTTAATTCCATGATCTGGGCGATCGCGGAATTGAAGTGCCAGCGCTTCTCGAAGTCTTGTGTGACCCTTAGCATCGTTTGGTACGTGACCCTGATTAAATCACGCTCTTTGTCCGACATTGCTCTTGAGTCGAGATTCCAGTTCTTGGTGTCGCGGATGGCTCCAGCATGTTTGTCGACCAGGCGGAAGACGCGGTTTAGGAAGCGCCAGGAGCCTTCGATGCTTTCTTCGCTCCATTCAAGGTCTTTTTCGGGCGGTGCGGCGAAGAGGGTGTAGAGGCGGCCGGTGTCCGCGCCGTACTTTTCGGCCATGTCGATGGCGCCGACTACGTTGCCGCGCGACTTGGACATGGTGACGCCACCCTTTTGGATCATGCCCTGGGTGAAAAGCCTGGAGATGGGCTCGTTGTGTTTGACGAGGCCTAGATCACGCATGACTTTGCACCAGAAGCGCGAGTAGAGGAGGTGCAGGATGGCGTGCGTGATGCCGCCGATGTACTGGTCGATGGGAAACCAATAGGCGACTTTCGCAGAATCGAAGGGAGCCTGGTCGTTGTGCGGATCGCAGTAGCGATAGAAATACCACGAGGAATCGACGAAGGTGTCCATCGTGTCGGTTTCGCGGCGCGCGGGGCCACCGCACTTGGGGCAGGTAGTGTTGACGAATTCAGGTGTGGAGGCGAGCGGGGATTCTCCTTCGCCGGTGAGTTTGGGATTGGGCGGCAGCAATACGGGTAAGTCTTTGTCTGGGACAGGTTGGAGACCATCTTTGGCGCAGTAAACAACCGGGATAGGAGTGCCCCAATACCGCTGGCGGGAGATGCCCCAGTCGCGGAGACGGTAGACGACCTCGCCGTGGCCGAAACTCTTTTTCTCGGCGAAGGCCGTCATTTTGGCGATGGCTTCGTCGGGCGAGAGGCCATTGAACGCGGCGGAATTGACGAGCTTGCCGTTTTGGTCTTCGTCGATGGCGGCGGCCATTTTTGCTTCGAGGAGGGGTTCGCCTTCGCTAGGTTGAATGACGATTCGAACTGGTAGGCCATACTTGCGGCAAAATTCGAAATCGCGCTGGTCATGGGCGGGGACGGCCATGATGGCGCCGGTGCCGTATTCCATGAGCACAAAGTTGCCAACCCAGATGGGGATTTTCTCGCCGCTGAATGGATTGGTGGCGTGGCCGCCGGTGAAGAAACCGATTTTTTCGGCGGTGGCAACGTCTTCGGTTTTGACGGAAGTCTGACGCATTCGCGCTAGATGCGATTCCGCTTCGGCGCGGTTTGGCGAGCCAGCGAGCAGTTTTGCTACAAGCGGATGAGTCGGAGCGAGGATGATGGCAGTAGCGCCGTAAATAGTGTCGATGCGCGTGGTGAAAATTTCAATCGGCTGAGCGCCCCGCACATCGGCCACAGCGAACTTCACGCGCGCGCCTTGCGAACGGCCAATCCAGTTGCGCTGCATGGTGATGACGCGCTCGGGCCAAGTGCCTTCGAGTTGTTTTAAATCATCGACGAGTTGGTCGGCGTACGCGGTGGTTTTGAGGAACCATTGCTCGAGTTCGCGGGACTCCACGAGCGTATCTTCGTGCCGCCAGCAGTAGCCGCCATTGATGACCTGCTCGTTGGCGAGGACAGTGCAGCACTTCGGACACCAGTTCACGCGGCTCTTTTTGCGGTAGGCGAGGCCGCGCTCGAGCATGCGCAGAAAAAACCACTGGTTCCAGCGATAATACTCCGGCTCGCAGGTGGAAATTTCCCGCCGCCAATCGTAACTGAAACCGAAGCGGCGAAGGGTGCGCTGAAATTCGCCGATGTTGTTGTTGGTCCAGACGCGAGGATGAGTGTTGTTTTTGATGGCGGCGTTTTCGGCGGGCAAACCGAAGGCGTCCCAGCCCATGGGATGGAGTACGTTGAAGCCGCGCATGCGCTTGACGCGGGCGACGACATCGCCGATGGCGTAATTGCGCATGTGTCCCATGTGCATCGTGCCGGACGGGTAGGGCAACATTTCCAGGACGTAATACTTGGGCTTGGTGGAATCGGCTTCCGTTTCGAACACGCGGGTTTCGTCCCAGCGTTTTTGCCACTTGGCTTCGATCTCTTGTGGGTTGTAGTCCGCCACGCCTCGCTATCCCCTCTTGCGCGATTTCTTGGACTTGGCCGCCGCTTTTGATTTTTTTGCCGCAGCTTTCGGATTCTTTTTCTTTGGTTTCGAAGGATGCGACCCGGTGGACACTTCTAAACTTTTCTTGCTGCGCTCCGCCCTTCTGGCGGTGGCGGCCGTTTCCATTTGAATTTTCTTGATGGCGGTGGTCAGCATCGAGAAGCCTTTTTCGGCTGGTGGGGCTTGCTCGCTCAGGCCGGCAAGTTCCCACAGCTTGGCGACATTGCGGCGATCATCACCGGGATGATCGATGGGCGTTTCGAGCAGGAAAGCTCTCCCTACCAAACCTTCGGGTGGCAATGCGCCTAAACGCGGATGCGTCAGAATGCGATGAAAAGCTTCGGCCCCAATTTTGCCTTCGCCGATGTTTTCATGGCGATCGACGCGGCCGCCGAGCGGGATTTTCGAATCGTTGGCATGGAAAACAGGGATGCGATGGAGGCCGATGGTGGAGTCGATCACGTCGATCGTCGAGGTCAGGCCGGTCTCGCTCTTAATATCATAGCCCGCGGCGAAGAGATGCGCGGTGTCGAGGCATGCGGCTGCGGGAACGTCCTTCAATCCGGCAAGAATTTCCGCAAGCTCTTCGAGGCGCGAGGCGACTGCAGTTCCCATGCCTGCTGTATTTTCGATGAGGATACGCAAGTGGCCAAGAGGAACGCGCTTGGAGCCTTGCTTGACGGACTCGACGACGGTTCGCACGGCTTGCTCAGGCGTGGCATCGCCGCGCGAGCCGGGGTGAACGACGAGAAAATCCGCGCCGAGCGCCACGCCGCGCACGAGTTCATCTTGAAAGGCTTGGATCGAGCGCGTTTGCAGCATGGGCTGAACCGCGGCCAGATTGATCAGATAGTTTGCGTGAATGACCAGCGGGCCGAGGCCAAGTTCGGCGCGACGCGCGCGAAAGGCCGCGGCATCGGCTTGGGGGATGCGCGCGAAGCCGCCTTGCCACATCCGCGGGCTCGCGGAGAAGATTTGCAAGGCATTGCAGCCGAGCTTGCTCGCTGATTCGAGAGCATTGAGGTAGCTTCCGGCGATCGAGGCATGGATGCCGATGCGCAGGCTGCCGTCCATCCAGACCGGAGGCGGCGGTTCAGGCTCAGGTTCCGGGCGGTATTCGTCTTCGGGGTCGAACTCAGAGACGTGTGTGAGAGGTTGTTCTGGTGTTCCCATGGAAAAAATCGGCCTATCCTTAAACTAGCTATTCTAGCACATGGGGCAAATGGGCTTGGGCCGCGGCAGATTTGCGGCGTTGCGGCGGCATGCCGTAGACTAATTGACTGTTCAGGGTCCGCTTAGAGCACAAGGGAGCTGCCGATGCTGGTCGTCATGCAGTCGCACGCCACGGAGGAGCAGATTCGAGGTGTGTGCGAGCGCATCGAAAGTCTGGGGCTGAAGGCGCACCCGATTCCGGGGACGATTCGAACGGCGATTGGCATTACCGGGAATAAGGGAGCGATTGATCTCGGCGTGTTGGAATCGCTGCCGGGAGTGGTCGAGTGCATCCCTGTCAGCAAGCCGTACAAGCTGGTGAGCCGCGATGCGAAGGAAGAGGACAGCGTACTGCGGATACCGACGCCGATGGGCGATGTGCTCGTGGGCGGAAAGATGATTGCGCTGGTGGCCGGGCCGTGCGCCGTCGAGACCGAAGAACAGTGTTTCGCGATTGCGGAGCGGGTAAAGGGTTCCGGGGCGCGGCTGTTCCGCGGGGGCGCGTACAAACCGAGGACGTCGCCATATAGTTTTCAGGGGCTGGGCTTGCCCGGATTGAAGATTCTGGCGAAGGTGCGCGAGACGTATGGATTCGGGATTGTTACGGAAGCCATTGATAACGAGAGCTTGGATCTCGTGGAGGAATATGCCGACGTAATTCAGATTGGCGCGCGGAACATGCAGAATTTTTCACTGCTGAAGCGGGCGGGGCGGGCGAAGAAGCCGGTGCTTTTGAAGCGCGGGATGTCGGCGACGCTGGACGAGTTTCTGATGGCCGCGGAGTATATCCTGTCCGAGGGAAACTACAACGTGATGTTGTGCGAGCGCGGCGTGCGGACGTTTTCGGATTTTTCGCGGAATACTTTGGACTTAGCGGTGGTGCCGGCAGTGAAGAAGCGCAGCCATCTGCCGATCTTGGTCGATCCCTCGCATGGCACAGGCAAGCGGCACAAAGTTTTGCCGCTTTCGCGCGCGGCGATTGCGGTTGGCGCGGACGGATTGCTCGTCGAAGTGCACCACGAGCCGGACAAAGCGCTTTCCGATGGCATGCAATCCATTTTGCCGGAAGAGTTCACCGCGTTGGTCGAAGAGGTACGGCAAATTGCAGCGGTTTTGCAGCGCGAAGTGAATTGAGGACACCTTCGCGACTATTCACGTATTGAGTTTGCTTGCTTCCGACCCATTCGCAGGGTTCTGGCTAATCCCGCAGTCAACATGCAACAATTCAACCGCGTTATGAACCGGCCGCGCAACTTCCGTGTATTTTCCCTGCTAGGCATCCTGCTGATCGCGGGAATTGTGGAGGTTTTGCGCGAGCACCAGCCCTCTTTCCTGCGGCCCGGGTTGCGATTGTGCGCGTATGTTTCGACGGCGGATGGAAATGTAACGGACATCGATCTCGTAAAGCTGGCGGCTGTCGCGCGGATTTTCGTCGGCAAAGGAATATCCGGGATGCGAGAGCATCCGACGCGCGCGGAAATTTGGGGCGTAAGCAGCGATGGCGGATTCGTGTGGGTGGTCAACGTTCGCGTGAATCAAGTAACCGCGCGCATTCCGGTCGGACCACTTCCCTACGCAATTGATTTTTCGGCAGATGGAAACCGGTTGTACACGACATCAGCGGGATTGGACACACTGCTGGCCATCGATTGCCAAACGCACAACGTGCTCGGGCGTGCGCGGACGGGGGGCGAGCCTGTCCTTGCGCGCGTTACGCCGGACGGAAAAAGCGTGCTGGTGGTGAATCGGCGTGACGGAACGCTGGGGATTCACGACGCGACGACACTTGCGCTGCGCAGCACAGTTCGCGTCGTCAATCAACCGGAAGCAATTGCGATTCTGCCGGACAGCAGCCTTGGGTTCGTAATGAGCCGGAGCGTGGCCGAGCTCTCTGTGGTTGATTTGCAGCGAAGTGTCCTGGTGGCAAACCTCGAGTTGGCGGGGAAACCGTCGGACATGCTGCTCAAACCTGACGGCGGAGAACTCTATGTCATTTCCCCGGAAGCCCACGGCTTGCAAGTCATCAACACGTGGACGCACGAGGTGGGCGACTACATGGTGCTTGGCGCAGCGCCGACGCGCGGCGTCTTGAGCGCGGACGGAAGCACCCTTTATGTTTCAGACAGCGCGGCGGGGCACGTTATCCCCGTGGACATTGCGAATCGCCGCGTGATTCGCGATCCGGGCACCGGAAAGGAGTTTCCGATTCCGGCGGGACAGGCTCCGGAGGCGTTACGTTTCGATCCCAATGAAAATTTGCTGATCGTCGTGAACCAAGGCTCCGGGGATGTGGCCGTGATTCGCGTGCGAACCAACAGCCTGCTGACGATGATTCCAGTTGGAGATCGGCCGCGGGATCTGGCGATTAAATTGTTTTAGGAGTGTTGGCAGGCGTCCACGTAGTCCGGAGATCGACTACAAAGTCGGCGTCCAACGGCAGCTCTACTCGCCTCACAGCAAATGCAACGGTATCCTTTTCGAGGGCAATCGCCACTTCTTCCACCTTTCTTTGTGGGCCGAAAAATCCGGAACTAATCCTGACGCAGAGCGATGAGCGGATCGACGAGCATGGCGCGGCGCGTGGGGATGTAGCAGGCCAGGAGGGTGACGGCGGTCATGAGACCGGCGGCGCCAAAGAAGGTGGCGGGGTCGGCGGGACTGACGCCGTAGAGTTCGCCGGCGAGAAGGCGAGTAATGGCGAGCGCGGCGACCAGACCAAGACTAATGCCGACGAGCGAGAATTTCGCGCCTTCCTTCATTATGAGCCAGAGAACATCGCGGCGTTGCGCGCCAAGAGCGAGACGAATGCCGATTTCGCGAGTGCGCCGGGAAACGAGGAACGAGAGCACGCCATAGATGCCGATGAGACCGAGAACGAGAGCAAGCCCTGCAAAAGCGACAAAAAGTTCAGTCGTGGAGGCGGGAGTGGAGACGGATTCGGAGATCACCGCGCGCATGGGTTTGACCTCGCTTGCGGGCACCTCAGGAATGAGACCGGCAATGTCGCTGCGAAGAGCGTTCTGTACTTGCAACACATCGAGGCTGGATTGAACGACCACGGTCATATCGGAGGGGACGCGACCGCCTTCGAGAGTGGCGTTCGGCGTATACGGAAAATAGATCGTGCCGTTGATCCAATCGGGGACGTTTTTTTGCATGTCATAGGCACGGACGTCTGAGACGACGCCGACTATGGTGCGCCAGTCTTTGTCACCGCTGAGACGCACATGCGAACCGACCGGACTGCCGCCAGGCCAAAATCGGCGGGCGGTGGACGCGGTCACAAGAGCGACAGGCGGGTTGCCGGAATCGTCGGCAGAGGTGAATGCACGGCCGACAGCGACGGGAATACCCATGAGACGAAAATAATCGGGCGTGACTACATCCATCCAGAAAAGAGGGCTGGCCTCGCCGGGAGAGACCGGTTCATTTTCGATTTCGAGAGCACGCTTGGCGACGCGTCCGTCGAGCGGAAGCGTGTTGACGACGGCGACAGATATGACGCCGGGAACGGCCTGAAGCCGAGCGAGAAGTTCGCGATAGAAGGAGATGCAACGCGCGGGATCGTAGCAGAACTCCTGGTTGGGAGTGATCCGCGCGGTGAGGATGCGCTCGGCGCGAAAGCCGGGATCGACGCGGGAAAGCGCCACGAAGCTGCGAATGAGCAAACCGGCAGCGATAACGAGAAGCACCGCGAAGGCGACCTCTGCGATGGCTAATCCGCTGCGCAAATTTTGAGAGACGGACGTGGAAGCGGCGCGGCTGGCAGACTTGAGCGATTCGACGAGAGCGGCGCGCGAAGAATGCAGCGCGGGAGCAAGGCCGAAGAGTAGGCCGGTAAGAATGGTAAGGCCGGCTGTGAACGCGAGGACACGCCAGTCAATATGCGTATCGGCGAGACGCGGAGTGTCCGCGGGAAGCACGGCTTTGAGCGACCGCAAACCTTCGATGGCAAGAAGGGTTCCTAGCGATCCGCCGAGAAACGCAAGCAAAACGCTTTCCGTCAGAAGCTGCCGGATCACGCGGCCGCGTTCCGCGCCCATGGCGGTACGAAGGGCGATTTCCTTCTCGCGCGTGGCGGCGCGTGAGAGCGTGAGATTGGCGACGTTCACGCAGGCAATCAGGAGGATCAGACTGACCGCGCCGAGAAGAAGGAAAAGGCGTCCACGAAGGTCCGCAACCATGCCGTTGCGCAGCGACACGACACTGATGCCGGCGTTCCAATCGGCAGGCATGGGCCAGGGGAAGAGTTTCGAGACGCGCGATTGAAACATGTGAATCTCGGCGCGGGCCTGCGCGATAGTCGAACCGGGACGAAGGCGGCCAATGATAGGCATAAAATCGCCGGCCCAATACGCGATCGTGTCGCGCGGATCGTTGTGGAGAGGAATCCAAACCTGCGTCTTTGAAGACGGAAAATTGAAATCCGCGGGCATGACGCCGACGACTTGGCGGCTGACGCCCTCGAGTTCGATGGAATGACCGATGACGGAAGGATCACTATTGAAATGCTGCTCCCAGAGAGAATGGCTTAGGATGACGTAACTGTCTTGGCCGGCTAGATCTTCACCGGGATAAAAGGGGCGACCAAGCTCGGGACGCGCGCCCAGGACGTTGAAGAATTCGGCGGAAACGAGCACACCCGACAGGCGGAGAGGTTCACCGCGATTGGTGAGGTTGAATTCGTGGCCCTCAAAGTAGGCAGCGGAGTCGAGCGATTGCATTTCTTCGCGCATGACGACGAAGGCGCCCTTGGGGTAGGTGCCGGTGATGCTAACGAGATTCTGCGGCATGGCGAACGGAAGCGGTCTTAGAAGAATGCCGTTGACGAGACTGAAGATAGCGGTGTTTGCACCGATACCTAGAGCGAGAGTGAGAACCGCGACGGCAGTGAAACCTGGATTCTTGCGCAGCATGCGCGCACCGTAGCGCAGGTCCTGCACAAGTGTTTCGATGATTTTGGCGCCACGGGCTTCGCGGCATCCCTCTTTCGCTTGCTCGATTCCGCCAAACTCAATCCATGCGCGCCGCAACGCTTCGGGGCGAGACATGCCGCCGCGCATCAAGTCTTCCGCGAAGGCCTCGATGTGGAATCGCAGTTCCGCGTCCATCTCGCTCTCCATGCGTGAACGCTGTAGCGTTGCCGTGAACCAGGAACGAAACCCGCTCCAACTTGTCATACTTCCTCCGGTTTGGTCCCCAGGATTCCCGCGATGACGTCAGCCATGCGGTTCCAGTTCGTGGCTTCTGCCTGCAGCCTGCGCTTCCCTGCCGCCGTCAGCCGGTAAAATTTGGCCTTGCGCTTGTTTTCGGACTCGCCCCACTCACCTGCGATCCAGCCCTGATGCTCGAGGCGATACAGCGCGGGATAGAGCGAGCCTTGTTGAATCTCGAGGCGATCTTTCGAAATCTGCTGGATGCGCAGCAGGATGCCGTAGCCGTGGAGTGGGCCGAGCGAGACGGCTTTGAGGATCAGCATATCGAGCGTGCCTTGCAGAAGGTCGAGTTGTTTGTCCACGGAAGCGGCTTCTCCTAGATGAACTAGGAATGTAATCGGAGTCTCCTAGACTGTCAAGGAGAAAACAGTATGCGTGGGCCGCGCAGCGCGAATTTCGGGGGCGCTTTGCTTACTGGGTTATCGGAGGGCGCTGGCGCAACCCGAGACGAGACTCAGCGGCAGATGGCGTGAATCAGGAGTTCTCTTCGGGCGGCCAGGCGGAGTGGTCTTCGCCAAGGTTGACCTCGAGGAAGCCTTCCGCCGGGAGCACGTCCACCGGCAAGCCTCCATGCCACAGCGCAACGCCAAGTTTCAGCTTGGTTTGACCCTTCAGGCTGATTTCGCTGCGCTGAATGGCGACCTCGAGGATGCGATCAAAGGCCGCTTCAGCAACGCTCTTGGGATTCAGAAGGCACAAGCTGCCCTTTTCCACGGCAAATTCCTGAAGATGGCCGCGCACGAGCTGCACAACAATGGTTATTTCTTCGGCTGCGCCAATCGTAATGCGGAATTCCGAATCTTCAAGTTCTCCTAGAAGGTCCAGAAACGGATCGACGCGGACGCAAAAGCGCTCGTCTTCGAATCCATAGCGCAGTTCATGCAAATAAAAGGTCCGGCCGTGCATGGCGCCGCCGCGCCGCTCGGGAGAATAAAGGCCGGCGCCCAGCCATTCGAAGTAGGAGGAATCTCGTCCATCCACGGAAATCTTTAGAGAACCTGTGGGCGCGAGCTGCAAAGCGTGTTCCGGCTTCCGTTTGATGGGCTTTGCCAGTTCTTGCGGGGCCACCTGTCCGAGCGCTAGGTAGACGGCCGTCAAGAGCTTGCGATAGAGCGCATCGAATTCCGCATCGTTCGCGGTGCTATGTTCCGGACCAAACCACCAGCACCAATCGCTTCCTTCCGCAGCCAGCAGCGATTCCTGCGCTGCTTTCAGAGCGGTTTCGCTCGGCGCGCCGTCGCGGCCTTGTTTCCGAGCCTCCAGCGCGCGCCCATACGCTTCGCGGGCGTCCCAGAGCAGTTCCCAAGCGGCAACGTCTTCGCTGTGGCCAATCCACACATCGAAATTCGCATTAATCCAGGAAGCGGGGAAAATGCCCGCATTGGACGGGATATCGCCGGCCGCGGCAATCGCTTCGCTCGCCGTGAGCGCCCGGAAATCCTGATCTCCTTGAATGCGCCCATAGAATTCGCGCAGAAATTCGCGGCCATTCCCCGGATAGTATTCCCAGGCATTCTCGCCGTCGAGAAACAAGCAAACCGTGAGTGGTTGCGCAGTTTGCACGCGCTCGCCAAGTTCGCGGAGCCGGCCATGCAAATCCGCGGCAGCGTCCTTGCCATTCATCCGGCTGTAAACGAATCCGATGAGATCGGAAAGGTGGTGATCGCGAAACAATCCGGTGATAGGTTTTCCTGCTAGCTGCACGCGCAACGGCTTATACAGGCGCTCTGCATTTGCCGGAATACCCTTCGCGTCACGAAAAAATCCGACGTTCAGCGTTCTACCGAGGACACCTTCGTCCGTGCCAAACCACTGGAAACCTTCCTCTGCGGCGATGGTCAATGCTTGATCGGAAACGGAGCCTTCCGAAGGCCACAGTCCTGCCGGCTTGGCACCGAATACGCGCTCGTGATAGTCGCGAGCGCGCCGCAACTGCTCGCGCGCATCTTCGGGGTGGCGGAAAGCGCGCCGCGGGAGGGGCGTGCCGGGATTGGCCACTCGCGCGATGTCCGAATCGCAAATCAGCGGAAGGATAGGATGATAAAACGGCGTGGTGCTGAGCTCCACCTGGCCCGTCTGTGCCGCTTCGCGATACGCCGGCAGAACCAACCCAAGCAGCTCCAACTGTTTCGTTTTCAGGGCGGATGCATCTTTTTGCGTGAACTCTTTTCCTTTGCTCGCAAGGCGGCTCACCACCGGGTCTTTTTCGAGCCAGGATTCCTCCATCCACGCCAATTGCGAGAGCACTTGAAGGTCTCGCCAGTCCCGCGGCGTAAAAGACACCAGCGCCTGCGCGCCGCCGGCAGGCTGTGCCCATTCATGCAGCTCTACAAAGCGCGGCCATCGTGACATCAATCGCTCATGATTCAGCTGAAACGCGCGGGCCAAGATTTCTGCTTTATCCTCGCGCGTCAACTGCTCGACCGGTTTGAACGCCAATTCAAACCACGGCTCGTTAAATTTTCCGCTCGCGTATTCCTCGAGCTGCATCCCCAGCGAAGGCACGACGTTGAAAGTAGCGCGAAAATTGGGGAAATCTTTCAACATCGCCACCATGCCCCAATAGTCCTTGAGCGCATGGAGCCGCGTCCACGCCAGCTCATACCGCCCCGTTTCCGGATCCCGGTACTGCGGCTGATGCATGTGCCACAGGACCGCCAGATGCACGCGATTCATCGCGGCTCTCTTTCCTGTCTCCGTTGCGATGCCGTGTTACACTCACGGTTCGCGTCATGCGCATCCTCGACCGCTATATTGTTCGCGAAGTTTTTCGTCACGCACTCCTCGGGCTTGCCGTATTTACGTTCGTTTTCTTCGTGCCCCAGCTTGTTCGATTGATGGAACTGTTTGTCCGTCACACCGGTTCGGGTTCTCAAATTTTCGAACTTTTCCTGTCCATTTTTCCTGGCGTCTTCACGTTCACTCTCCCCATGGCCGTGCTGATCGGCGTGCTCCTGGGCCTGGGCCGCATGTCCGCGGATAGCGAGATCATTGCCCTGACAGCCCTGGGCATTGGCCGCCGCCGGATCTTGCTACCCGTCGGGCTGCTGGCCATGGCCGGCGCCATCGTCACGCTTTGCATGACGCTCTGGCTCGGCCCGTTGGCCATGCGTACCTACCGCACCCTCGAGACGGATCTGATTGCCTCCCAAATCTCTTTCGCCGTGCAGCCTCGCGTCTTCGACGAACGCTTCCCCAAACTGGTTCTTTACGTTAACGACGTGTCTGCCAGCGGCACCCATTGGCACGGAGTATTTCTCGCTGCAGCCGGTGGAGAGAACGGCTCGCAGCTCACCCTGGCGGAGAATGCGATTGTAATTGCCACACCCAAAGAGGGCAAGCTGGAGCTTCACCTCCAGGGCGGCGCCACGCACGAATTTTCCCGGGAAGATCCCAATCGCTACTCCGTAACGGTCTTCGGCCAGAGTGACTGGCCGATTGAGGATACTGGCCTCGTTCACAAAGGGCCCCGGCTAGTGAGCGACGCGGAACGTTCGCTTCGAGAGTTAGCCGTCATAAAGGATGCCGGCTGGCGCGAGGCACGTGTGGAATTGTACCGCCGTCTCGCATTTCCCGTGGCGTGCCTCGTATTTGCTCTCGTCGCCGTGCCGCTGGGCGCGCAGCCTCGCCGTGGCGGACGCGCCGCCGGGTCACTGATTGCGATCATTCTCATTGCCTCCTACTATCTACTTACAGTGATTGGCGCCGGTTTGGCGCGCCAGGGTGCCGTGCCGCCCGCTTTGGGCATCTGGGGTGCAAATATTCTGTTGGCCATTCTCGGGCTCACGCTGCTTCCCCGGATGGAACAATTCCGCGGCGAAAACCGCTGGTTCAAGCCGTCGGTCCGATTCCGGACCTGGGTCAGGCTCCTTCGGCGTAGGAAGGCGCGCGCGCGCGCG
>Ga0102924_1001423_pt1 | contig 27669 bp, 24 predicted proteins | sample PaiPotPPM11metaG_FD_80116 | JGI IMG/M metagenome (GOLD analysis project Ga0102924, IMG submission 80116) | Iron sulfur acid spring bacterial and archeal communities from Banff, Canada, to study Microbial Dark Matter (Phase II) - Paint Pots PPM... ... | reverse complement strand
CGGGAATGGTGAGGTTGAGGCGGGCGGGGAACCCAGTGGGGGCGGTGCCGGGCGGCCCGGTCGCCCGCGCCAACGCGGAGCTGCGGGCGGGCGCTGCGGTGCCGCGGGGATCGGGGGTGTCACGGTGCCGACGCGCGGGCTCTAGGCGGGCGCAGCCGTGGCCGATGGCATATCCCTCGGGGCTAGTGACGGTGACGCAGATGCGGGTGAAGGGGCTGGTGGCCGCGGCGGCGGCCATCTGCCTGGCCAGGGCGGGGTCGAGCGCGCCGAGGGGGTGGATCTCGCCGGGCCGCTCGGCTAGGCCGAGCAGCGTGGACAGGGGGACGGTCAGGTCGGGCGGCCGCGCCTGGAGTGCGCGACGAGCGGATGGGACACCCGGCCCGGTGGCGAGGCCACCGGGCCGGGGACCGGGGCCGCTGGGACCAGTGCCGCCGCCACCGCTATCACTGGAGTCACCACCGTCACCGGAGTCACCACCGTCACCACCGTCACCAGAATCATCTCGGTCATCGGGTCGGTCATCGCCATTGCCGGAGTCGTCGTCGGGCCGGTCATCGCCGCCGCAGGGTCCGGGGCAGCCTGCCGAGGTGGCGAGGTCACCGCTGTCGGCTGCGTCCGGGCGGTGGCGGCCCGCACGGCGGGCGGGATCACAGTGGTCGTTACGCTGGCCGGCGTCCTGGCCACAGCCGCAGCCGCTAACTGGGGAGCAGTCGCACCCGCCGTCGGGCGGGGAGCCGTCGGGCGGGGAGCCGTCGGGCGGGGAGCCGCCACACCGGGACTCGCTTGTGCCCGCATCGGCGACATGGCCGTCGCCGGGCGTGTCCGGGTCCTGCGAGTCGGCGCCCGCCGGCGTTCCGGGCCCCGTGTTCCCGGCGGCGCGGGCTTCGGCCCAGGCTAGGGCCTCGGCGGCGTCGGCCGACTCGTCTTGCGGTTCGGCGCAGGCGATCCGTTCCTCGGCGGTGACGCCGTTCAGCAGGTCCAGGTAGGCGCAGGCGCGCAGCACGTCGGTGCGGGCGTTACCGAACGCTCCCGAACCGGCGTATTCCTCGGCGCGGGCGTTCACGCTGGCCATGGCGCCCAGGGCCTCGTCCGGGGGCAGGTCGCGGCCGGACAGGCCCGCGGTGCCCTGCTGCTCGCGGAACAGCACCACCCGGGCGTCGTGCTTTTGCGCCTGCTCGCGGCGGCGGGCGGCCAGGTCCGGGTCGACGGCCAGGGCGGCCTGCTCGGCCAGCCGCGTCACCTGCGGGTAGGTCTTGCCGACCAGTTGCCCGCAGATCAGCGCCTCGGCGGCGGCCGCGTCGGCGTCGGACAGGTAGCGGAACGTCTCGATCACGGCGCGGGCCTTGGCGGAGGTGAGGATGCCGGCGGCCAGCAGCGCGCCGGTGCGCGGCAGCCGCGCCTGGCACTCCCAGGCCAGCCACGCGGTGGTCTGCGCGGACTGGGTGGAGCAGGCCAGCGCCCCGGCCAGTTCGTAGCGCAGCGACGCGGTCCAGGCGTCGGGCAGGTCCCCGTGGAACGCCGTGCCGGGCGGGGTCTGGTCGCGGCGGATCATCTCGGTGATCACGCCGTACTTGGCCGCCGCCGCCCAGGCCTCGACTGCCGCCCACGCGCGCAACAGCCCGGCCATCTCGTCCGGGCTCGCGCCGGGGCAGCGCCGCCCGGGACCGGACACCTGGTCGGCCAGCAGCGCCAGCGCGCCCGACGGGAGCGGGCCGCCGCCGGCCCCGTCGCCGCCGAACACCGCGAGCCGCGGGTCAGGCCCGCCGGCCCCGCCGGGCATCCCGCCGCCGACCGGCCCGGGGCCGGGCAGCCCGGGATCGCGGCCGGGGTCTTCGCCCGTTCCGCTGCCCGTTCCCGGCTGCCAGCCCATCCGCATTCTCCGTTCGATGATCATCGCGATAGTATTTCGTTAATCGAATACTACTCTGATTAATGATCGTCTTCTGCGAGAAATGCTGGCCTGGAGGATACACTTACCTGCCCCGCAAAACGGGCATAATGCGCTGCCGATTATCAGTCTTCTTGATCGGCGGGCTGCGGGCTCGGCTGCTGTGTCGCCTGCGGGCTCGGCTGCTGTGTCGCCTGCGGGCTCGCGGCGCTTGCCTGCGCTAGCGCGTCGCCGGTTTCCCGTTCGCCGTTCTTTTTCCGGTAAGTGCCGTATGCGATCGTCCATGCGGTAAACGCCCCCACCCAGATGTAGGGCATGACCTTCGAGATCGCCAGGGCCGTTCCCGGGGACGTGTTGTAAACGATGACGGCGCGCAGGGCGGCTTCGAGGAGGAACCCGACGCCCCACACGGCGGTGATGACGCGGAATATGCGGCGAAATTCCGCGTATTGCCAGAGCCCGGTCATCTCGCGGCCCCGGGGCGTGTCGTGACCGATGAACTCCAGGGAGAGGCCGTACATCAGCGGGCGCTTCGTCCACAACGTTCCCAGGCACCCCAGGCCGAATATGGCGGTGGGCACGGAGCCCTCCATCAGCACCAGCCTCGAGCTGTGACTGACCAGGCCTAGCACCGTGCCGACGACTATTCCGGTCAAGACCAAGGCGCCGACGACGTCGATGTGACGGCTCCGGATGATGCCGGCCACGAAGCCCAAGGCGGGCAGCACGCCGCTGAGCAGCAGGGCCGACACCGACGAAAATCCGGCCGCGCGGAGCAGGTAGTACGTCGCGAGCGGCGCGGCAACGTCGATGATCAAGATCTTCCCGAGCGTACGGAACCGATCCATCGCCGCCTGCCGGGTACCGGCGGTCTGCTCAGCATCACGGCTCGCGTCCACGGCTGGTGCCCTTCGTCATGGCCCGCCCACTGCCCTGCCAGCAGCATAGGTCGTTTCGACCTATCGGACAAGGTACATTGCTGGTCATGGCAGAACACCCGCTCACCGCCTTTGAGCACGTCCTCGTCGGCTTGGTCGGCCTGTCGCCGGCGTCCGGCTACGACCTGAAGCGGATCTTCGCCGCGACGCCCATGGGCATCTACCAGCCGAGTTCCGGCTCCTTGTACCCGGCGTTGCGCCGCCTGGAGGCGAAAGGCCTGCTGCGGCCCGCGGACGCGGGCCGTGTCGGCGAGTCGGCGAGACGCCGGCGCGTGTACGAGCCAACGGAGGCCGGCCGGGCGATCCACGTGGCCTGGCTCCGGACGCCCATCGACCGGTCCACCGTCTCACGAGACCTTGGCCTGCACCTCATGCGCTTCGTGATGATGGAGGACACGTTCTCGCGCGACGAGGTGCTGCGCTTCCTCGACGATCTCAGGGACGCGCTCGCCGCGTTCACAACGGGGCTCGAGCGATATGCCGAGGCCTCCCCCATCGGCGATCGCCGCCATCCGCGTCTCGCCATGCACCACGGCCTTGCGGTCCACCGCGCTAGCCTCGAATGGGCCGGTCGGGCGATCGCGGAGCTACACGCTGCGCCTATTTCAGAAACGGCATGATCAGTGCGAGCGTTTCGCTGACGGGGCGCTGGGCGACACCCATGTGCGTGGTTCCCGGAAGCACCGCGAGCTGCGAGTTCGGCAGGAGTGCGAACGTCTCAAGCACGTCGGACAGCGGAGAGAAGTCGCGGTCGCCAAAGATCAGCAGGGTCGGCATCTTCAGTGACCGCAGGTCGTCGGCCGTCCGCGCCGGGTGCTCGTGCACCGCTTTCGCGTTCTTGGCGACGAACTTCTCGAAGTGCGCCGGGTCGGGGGCGACCGCGGCGTAGGCGCCGTGCATCCCCTCGAAGTCGGCCGCCGTCGGCAAGAGGCGTTCGTCGATGGGCGCGCTCTCCCGGCCCGGTGGCCGGAGGGCGTCCGCCGAGGCGACGATCAGCTTGCCGACCCTGGCCGGGGCGCTGAACGCGATCTCGTACGCCACGAGGCCGCCGAGGCTGAATCCGTAGAAGTCGGCGTCGGCGACCCCCAGTTGGTCCAGCACGCCGATGACGTCACTGGCCAGCGCGTCGATCGTAAGCTCACGGTCGGTATCGGCGGTGTGCCCGTGACCCTGAAGCTCCACCGCGATGACCTGCCGGCTCGCCGCCAGCGGTTCAAGCAGCGGACCGAAATTGGAGTTGATGGTCATCAGCCCGCCGTGGAGCAAGACAAGTGGCCGCCCGGTGCCGCGGACTTCGTAGTAGACCTGCAGGCCGTTCACTGATGCGTACGTCATGCAGTTATAACGCCGCCCGGCGCGCGAACTAATCGCTGCTACGGCGCTGTGCTCCCTGCCGGGGGTTCCCGGCTCGCGCGCAGGAGGGCTTCCGCTATCGCGAGGTCGCTCGGGTAGGTGACCTTGATGTTGCTTTCGCTGCCTGGGATCACGTGCACGGGGACGTTCTCGAGGTACCGGAGGACGACGCCGCAGTCGTCGGTGGGCTGGAACGCCGGGTCCGCGGAGGCAAGCGCATGGGCCTTCGTGATCGTTGCCAGGCGGAAGCACTGCGGGGTCTGAGCGCGGTACAGCGTCTCCCTGGGAGGGACGTGGCCAATCACGCCGTTCTCGACCGCCAGGATCGTGTCCGAGGTAGGGACGGCGGTGCCCACCGCGTCGTGGTTGCGCAGAGCGGCCACGCAGTCGGCGATGATTTTCCTGGTGACCAGGGGGCGGGCGGCGTCGTGAATGAGGACACCCGTCGTCGACTCGTCGTAGCGGGCGCCGATGTGAGCCAGGGCGTTGCGGACCGAGTCCGGGCGGGTGGCGCCGCCCGCGATGATCGCGCCGACCTGAGTGCCGACCAGGCGCTTCGCCTCGTCGTGATAGTCGGGCGGCATGACCAGCAGGATCTCGTCGATTCCAGGGGACGCGGCGAACGTCGCGACGCAGTGCTCGACGAGGGTCTTGCCGTCGAGGGTGAGCAACTGCTTAGGCAGGGCCGCACCGAACCGGGTGCCCGTGCCGCCACCGAGTACCACTGCCACCATGCGCTTCACCGTCACATCTGCGGACTTTACCCGGTGTGTCAGACACAGGGTTCCCCGGTGGAATCAGGGGTACCGGTCTACGCTGAAGTAACGGCTCCGTCTCAAAAGGGCCGCCATACCGGGGTCACCGCGCGGGCAAGGAGGCGGGCATGAGCCACCTGAGTGCGCGCCAGTCCGCGCTCTACCGGCTCAACCCCTTGATGCTTTCCCGGATCTCCGTGGCCTTCGCGGCGATCGCGGCGGTGTGGCTGACCGTTGCGTCGGTGCACGGCGAGGTCATCGCGCTCGTGGCGGCGGTCGCCGTCGTCATTACTGGTCACACCGGCCGGATGCTCGCCGGTGAGCGGGCCGCCGTCCCGGTCGAGTGGGGCCTGGCCGGCTGCGGCATGCTCGCCGAGTTCGCGGTCTACGCGGGGATCGCCGCGGCGGTGAGCCTCCACGCCGATTCCCCCCTCGGGATCGCGGGCAGCTCACTGAGCGGGACCTTCATCGCCGGGTTCGGCGGTGTCGGTGCCGCCGGGGTATGGCGGCTGGCGATCATGGCGGTCATCCTCACCGCGCTGACGGCGATGGTGGACGTGTGCATCCACGGCCCGGCGGTGCCGGGAGTCAGACCGCGCCTCTTCGGGCCGCCCGGAGACATCCGGCTGCCCCTCGCCTGCGCGGCCGTGCTGGCGTTCGGTGCCAGGGCGGCCTTCCTCGTCGTGCTCGTGCTCGGGGTGGCCGCGCTCTGCGTGACGATCATCGACGGCACCCGGCGCCCGAGCGACCGCGGCATGCTGCGCGGTTACCGAGGCGACGGCCGGCTCGCGGTCTGGATCGGCAAGTGGGTCGAGGGCAAGGTCCCGCCGCTGCCGCCGCTGCTCGTCGGGCTGCTCGTCACCGGGGTGCTTGCCGCGCTCGGCCTCGGGAACCTGTCGGGCATCCTGCTGCTTACCCCCGCCGAGGCAATGCTGCTCGCCGCGTTCGCGTCATGGCACCCGCACGACGGGCGCCGCGACTGGCTCGTGCCGCCGCTGCTCCAAGCGGGCGAGTACGTGTTCCTCGCCGAGATCGGTTACGCCGGCCAGGTCTGGCCGGCGATGACGTTCGCGCTGGTCGCCGCCGTCGGACTTCGCCACCTCGACCTCGCCTACCGGGTGCGCGGCGGTCTGGCGAACGGCATTGACCGGCGCGGATTCGGCTGGGAAGGGCGGATGATCGTCGCGGGCATCGCCGCCGCCGTCGGCATCGCACCGTTCGTCTACGCCGCCCTGGCGGTCTACCTCTGGTACCGGCTCGCGCGGGACTGGGTGATCGGCTGGTCAGCTCGACATGCCGCCGTCGACGGCTAGCGTCGCGCCCGTCATGAACGAGCTGTCGTCGCTGGCGAGGAACAGTATGGTACGCGCGATCTCTTCCGGCGCCGCGTGCCTGCCGAGCGGGATCATGCCGTCGAAGATCGAGGCCGCGGCTTCCCTGTCGGCGCCGGTGGCGGCCTCCTCCACCAGGTGCTGGAACTCGTTGTTCACCGGGCCGGGGTGGATCGTGTTGACCCGGATCCCGCGCGGCGCGAGCTCGGCGGCGATCGTCCGCATCAGCCCGACCTGGGCGTGCTTGGCCGTCGAGTAGCCGGCGATCCGCGGCGCGGCGGTGAGGCCGACGACGCTTGACGTGAAGATGACGGAGGCGCCGCGCGACAGGTGCGGCACCGCGTGCTTGGTCAGCAGGAAGGCGCCGCGGACGTGCACCGCGAGCGTATGGTCGAACGAATCCTCCGGGTAGTCGGCGATCGCCGACGTCGCACCCTTGACCCCGGCGTTGGCGACCACCACGTCGAGCCGGCCGAACCGCTCCACGACCGCGTCGACGGCCGCCTTGACCTGCGCGGAGTCGGTGACATCGGTCACTCGCCACGCGGACTGCGAGCCGAGTTCGGCCGCGCCCGCCTCAAGGTCAGGCGCTGAGATGCCCGCGAGAAACACGCTCGCGCCCTCGGCGACGAACGCGCGCGCCGTCGCCATTCCGATGGAGCCCTCGCCGCCGGTAATGATCGCGACCTTGCCCGTAAGTCGACCCATGTCGCGGATGTTACAGCGGCGGGCACCCGGTAAGGAGAGGGCGACCGGTACTATCGCGATATATGGGTGGCGTACGGCCTGGCGCCGGTTTCGAGTCACCGGCCGCAATGCGACGCCGCTGGCTGGCCGGCATCTTCGTGGTTTCCGTAGTCTGGGCAATCATGGTCGCAGTCTTCAGCTCCGACCACGTGCACCAGGTCTGGGGCGAGATCGCCGCGGTCGGCTACGGCCTCGCACTAGCCGCGGTGCTCGCCATCAGGCATACGCGCGCCGCCGACATCGCGCTCTGGCTGGCCTTCCTCGGCGGGCTGATCGCACCGCTCGGCTGGCTGGCGGCGCACAGCGACGCCATGGCGGGCAGGGGGCTCCTGCAGCCCGAGGTCTGGGTCGTGGCCAACTCGGGCGCGTCGCTTATCCACCACGCCACCCCTTACACGGACGCGGCCGTGCTCGCCGGGACGCAGAACCCCAACGCCTACAACCCTTACCTGCCGGTGATGGCCCTGTTCGGGCTGCCGCGAACGTTCTTCAACCTCGGACTGCTAACCGATCCCAGGGTCTGGTTCGGCGTGGTGTTCATCGTCGTCTTCTGGCTCGCCATGCGCCAGGGCGGGGCGCGCGACCCCTGGCGCTGGACGATCCTGGTCGCGGGAAGCCCGGTGATCGCCTTCGAGCTCGCCGTGGGCGGCACGGACGTTCCGATGGTCGCGTTCCTCTGTCTCGGGTTCGCTTTCCTCTGGCAGCGCAAGCCGGCGCTCGCCGGGCTCGCGCTCGGCATTGGCGCCTCCATGAAGGCGACCGCCTGGCCGGCGCTCCTCGTAGCCGCCGCGTTGCTCGCGGTCAGTGACGGCAAGCGCGCGGTCGGCCGCTTCTCGCTGGCCGCGCTCGGCGTCATCGCGGTGTGCGTCGGCCCGTTCATCGTCAGCCACCCGAAGGCCCTCGTGGTGAACACGATCAAGTTCCCGCTCGGCCTGGCTGGCGTCAGGTCGGCGGCGGCGAGCCCGTTGCCTGGCCACATCATCGCCACCACCTGGCCGGACACCGGGCACACGATCGTCGTGGTGCTGCTCGTGCTCGCCGGCCTCGCCGTCGCGGCTTCACTCGTATTCAAGCCGCCGCGTTCGGTGCCCCGTGCGGTCGTGCTGCTTGCCGGGGCGATGACGCTCATGTTCGTGCTCGCGCCTTCGACAAGGTTCGGCTACTTCATCTACCCGGCCGGGCTGGCGATCTGGCTGCTCGCCGCCTGGGTCGGCCGCAAGGCGGCCGAGGAAGAAGAACTAGGCGAGATCGCGGTGAGCTTCCTGCCAGCTCGCGTACCAGACGGCCCACCAGCGACGTGACGCCGCGAGCGGCATGATGTAGGCGACGGTCTGCGCGTAGTACTCCCGCTGCTTCTGCGGGCGGAGGTTGCGCAGCGTCTGCACGTTGGACGCGCGGTCGGCCAGCTTGACGACGATCGCGTCGTCCGGCGCTTCCGCCAGGCGCTTCAGGTACGCCACCTTGAGCGCCTTTTTGTCGGCGGCCCCGTGGTTGGTGGCACTGGCCGCCTCGGGCTTTGTCACCCACTGGACCATGTTCGCGACCCGGTCACCGAAGGCGTCGCTGACGCCGGCGATAGTACAGGGGGTGTCCTCCACCACGTCATGGAGGACGGCCGCGCAGAGGATGTCCTTGTCGCTGACCGCGGCCCCGCGCACGAGCACTTCGAGGGCCTCGAGGAGATGCTCGACGTAGGGAGCGCCGGAGGGGCGCTTCTGGTCGCCGTGGAAGCGGAGGGCGAACGTCACGGCGTCGCCGACCGCGTCGCACGTGGCGGCGGGAAGCAAGCGGCGCAACTCGGGTTCCGCCTGTTGCCAGGTGTGCCAGTCGGTGAAGAGTTCCACCCCGCCAGTGAATCAGCTTCCGCATTCCGGTGCCCAGTGGTGCTTCCTGCCGGTCACCACTCCGATAGATAGGGTAGGTCCGTGCGCCTACGACTACCCGCCGTGCTTGCACGAGGAGGCGACCCGCAGGGGGCGGCCTCGCGTGAAACCACGGCCGACGGGCTTGGCGAGGCAGGCGAAGGAGCCGAGAGCGTCCACGAGGAGCACGCATCCGTTCGGGATGAGCTGGAGATCAGGCCGTGGCCGCGGATCCGCCTGCCGCGGCGGGTGCGGCGCCGACCGTGGCTGTCTGGGTGGGTCTTCGCGGCGGTGACGGTGGCACCGGCGCTGCTTGCGGTCGCGTGGCTGTTGCCAGGAATCGGGATGCTGCTGGCGGGGCGGCTGCTGCCCGTGCCGATGGCGATCATCTGCGCGCCGCTGGCCGTTGCGCTCGGCTACTTCGCGATGCGGCAGCTGCCGACGCGGTGGCCGGGATTCGGGCCGTCCGGCCAGGCCCGCGGCGTGCCGGCCGCGGCGTTGCTCGCGATGGTGGTGATCGCGGCAGGGTTTGGTGTGTGGCAGGCGTGGCTGCGGTCCGAGCAGGTGTTCACGGCCGGCGATCCGGGGGTGTACCTGCAGTACGGGTACTGGATCGCCGGGCACGGCACCGCGCGGATCCCGGTGGCGGCGGGGTCGTTCGGCCGGGCCGGCGGGCTGGACTTCGCGACGCCCGGGTTCACCGTATCGGGGACGTCGATCTCCCCGTCCTCGCTGCCCGGCCTGCCGCTAGTGCTGGCGGGCGGCGTGTGGCTGGGGGGCGTCGGCGGGGCGTTGGTGATGCCTGCGGTGCTCGGCGGCTGCGCGCTGCTGTCGTTCGGCGGGCTGGCGGGGCGGCTGGTCGGGGCGTGGCAAGCGGTGGCTGGGGAACTGGTGCTCGCCGTGTGCCTGCCAGAGATCTATGTGTCACGTACCCCAATGGCCGAGCCCCTGGTGCAGGTGCTGCTGTTCGGCGGGCTGTGCCTGTTCATCGACTCGTTCATCGTGCGCCGTCACGATGCCGGCGGCCCCATGGCCCCCGGCGGCGGGCTGGCGATCGCGGGGTTCGGCGGGCTGGCGCTCGGGCTGACCGCGCTGGTGTCCCTCGGGTCGCTCGGCATGCTGTTGCCGGTGTTCCCGGTGCTCGCGGTGCTGTTCGTGGCCCGGCGGCCGCAGGCGGGGCCGTTCGGGGTCGGGTTCTTCCTCGGCCTCGGGGTGGGGCTGGCGGCTGCGCTGGTGCTCGCGCGGCCCTACCTGGCGACGATGTCGGCGCAGCTGCACTTGATCGGGCTGTGCGCGGCAGGCTTCGGTGCGGCGACCGCCCTGCTCGCGCCGCTGGCGTTTCCCGGCGCGCGGGCGCGGGTGCGCCGGGCGTCCACGGTTGAGTTGCGGTTCCGCTGGTTCGGGCGACAGCAGCTCGTTGTGGAGTCGCCCGGGACCGTGCTCTCACGGTTGGCCGTCGGGGTTCCCGTGCTCGCCCTGATCGGGCTAGCCATGCGGCCGTGGCTGCAGACCCTGCGCGGACAAACGGATCCTGCCGTGATCCGGCAGGTCGCGGCCCTGCAACGGCTGGAGCGGCTGCCGGTCGACGGGCTCCGCCAGTATTACGAGTCGAGCCTCTACTGGGTCTTCTGGTACCTCGGGGTGCCAGCGGTGCTGCTCGCCTGCGCGGGGGCGGTGGTACTCGGGCGGCAATCGGTACGCGCGGCGCTATCGGAGCGTCCCGTTCCCTCCGGTGCGGCGCTGCGGATGTGGGCGCTGCCATTCCTGATCATCGGCTGGTCGGTGGCGACCGTACTGTGGAACCCGGCCGTGGTGCCCTGGCAACCGCTTGCGTCACATCGGCTGGTACCCGTGGTGCTCCCGGGGCTATTGCTGCTGGCGTTGTGGGTGTGCTCACGGCTGACGTCGCGCGCGTCGCTGGTCGGTGCGTCCCGCGCGGCCGTCGTGCTGGTCGGCGCCTGCTGCCTGCTCGCGCTGGCCATCCCGCCGCTGGTGACGACGATGAATCCGGGCCTGGCCAAGAAACCGTCGGTTGGGCTGTACTCTTCGGGCCTGTCGAAACTCGTGAGCCGGATGCGACTGCACGGCGTCGGCTTGTCCGGCACGTACGGCGGGTCGCTGTCCGCCGCCAAGGCGCTGTGCGCCGCCATCGGGCCGTCGGCGAGCGTCCTGTTCGTCGACGGCTCCACGGCGGCGACGTTCGCCCCGGTCGTCAGGAGCCTGTGCGGCCAGCCCGCGGCGCTGGTGGTCCTCGGTACGTCGGCCGGCGCGGCGTCGACGGCGTCGGCCGGGGAGCTTGAGCAAGCAGTGAACGCGATCCAGCAGGCGGGGCGGCGTCCGGTACTGCTCGGCCCGACGCGGTCGGCGGTATCGCTTCCCGGGGTCGTCGCCCGGCCGGTGGTCTCGCTCCGGACGTCAGGAGACGCCGAGGTGCTCACCGGACCGCCGGCCGGCACCTGGCCGGTCACTTACTCGCTGTGGCTCGCCGCGCCGCTAGGCACGGGCACCGGCGTTTAGCCGCCGAGGCCGCTCGGACGACCGATTTGCTTTCGTTGCCGGGAGTTCATAGAGTAAGGGCATCGGCGCGGGGTGGAGCAGTTCGGTAGCTCGCTGGGCTCATAACCCAGAGGTCGTAGGTTCAAATCCTACCCCCGCTACCAGGCAAAACGGCCTCCGGAGCATCGCTCCGGAGGCCGTTTTCATGCCAGTGGTAACCAGAACGGTAACCAGTGGCCCGGTTTTCAGGCGGGGACGGCCGGTCGCTTATGAGCGTGACCGCGCCGTATCCGAAGTTGCGGGGTTAGGCGTAGCATCGCGAGCGTGGCCGAAAAGTGGCGCGTCGTGATCATCCTGGGCGATGCGGCGGGTGCCGGGTGGTTTGGACTGAGACGCTGCAAGCGTGACCTTGCCCGCGAGTTGCAGGACCGCACCGGCGCGGTGGTGGTCGGGACGCGCGATTCGGGTCAGTCGCCCGTTTTCGCATACCCGGGCAGCCGCGCGGCGGCCGAGGCGGCGGCGCAGGTTGCCCGGGAAGTGACAGGCCAGCACGGGCTAGCCGCTCGTGTCTCGGTGGAGTGCTGGCGTCAGGTGAAAAAGCAATGGGAGGACGCGTCAGCCGTATCGCAGCGCGACCTCGACGAAGAGCACGAGTACCAGCAGCGAGAAGAACGCCGCCTGTCCGCAGAGACCGGAGTCGCACAGTGGCGGGTCCGCGTCGAATTGCGCACCCACCGCGACGCCGTGGCCCTGGCGCGCCAATTGTTGAGCGACGGGCATCAAGTCGATCAGGGCCGGAAGTCCGTGGCGGTCAGTGCCGACACCGAAGATGACGCGAACCACCTGGCCGAAAAGACGCGGCAGTACGCGCCCTCCGACGCCGACGTCCAGGCTGAGCGGGCGGACACCCCCGATTGGTCGTCCGGCCCCATCGCCCCCCCATCAGGTGGTCCCCAAATTTGGTGATGCGAGCCGCGGCCGTGACCGACATCGGCGTCACGAGCGCACGGCCTGCTTGATCAGGGTGCGGCCGAAGTCCCACATCAGCCCGCTTCCCTTCGACGCGTCGTCCAGGACGTCGGCCATGCCGTCGAGGAAGAGCTTGACCTCGGCGTCGCCGATCATCAGCGGCGGGATCAGCTTGATGACCTCCATGTGGTCGCCGGATACCTGGGTCAGTATCCGGTGCCGCTGGAAGAGGGCGACCACGACCATCTGGGCGAACAGGCCGACGCGGGCCTTTTGCAGCATCGCCCAGCCCGCCTTCGCCTTCAAGCCGGACGGCTTGCCGAACTCGATGCCGATGATCAGGCCCTTGCCGCGGACGTCCTGGATCAGGTCGTACTTGGCCTTCAGGCCCTCGAGGCCGCGCATGAGCTCGGCGCCGCGACGCTCCGCGTTCTCGACCAGGCCCTCATCGTCGATGACGGCCAGCGCGGCGAGGCCCGCGGCCATCGCGAGCGGACCGCCCTTGAAGGTCGCGGAGTGCACCATGAGCTTGTCCATGGACGAGTAGACCGAGCCGAAGATCTTGTCCGTGGTCAGCATCGCGCCGACCGGGACATAGCCTCCCGACAACGCCTTCGCCACGGTCACGATGTCGGGCTGGACGTCGTCGTACTGGTAGGAGAAGAACCGGCCGGTGCGGCCGAGCCCGGCCTGCACCTCGTCGCAGATCAGCAGGGCGCCGTGCTTATGCAGCAGCGCCTTGGCCTCGGGCAGGAACCCGGGCGGCGTCATCATCACGCCGTGCCCCTGCACCGGCTCGACGATCAGGGCGGCGACGTCGCCCTTGCGCAGCTCCGTCGCGAGCGCGGCGATGTCGCCGAGTGGAATCTGCGTGTCTGGCAGCAGCGGCCCGAAGCCGGCCCTGAACTCCTCGGCGCCGTTGACCGACAGCGATCCGGTGGTCAGGCCATGGAAGCCGTGCCGCGCGTACAGGATGCGGCCCTTGCCGGTCGAGTGCCTGGCGAACTTGAGCGCGGACTCGACGGCCTCGGTGCCGCTGTTGCAGAAGAACACGCGCTCTAGGCCGGGGGCCTTGGCCAGCAGCTTCTGCCCGAGCAAACCCATGATCGGCTGGCAGTCGAACTGGGTCCACGCCGCGAAGTCCAGGTCGAGCGCGTCCTGCAGCGCCTTCTTGATCACCGGGTGCGAGCGCCCCGCCGCGAACACTCCGAACCCCGCGAGGAAGTCCGCGTAGGCGTTGCCTTCCGTGTCGTAGAGGTACGCACCCTCGCCGCGCACGTAGTCCTTGTCGAAGCCAATCGTGTGCAGCGTGCGCGGCAACTGCGGGTTGAGGTACTTGGAGTGCAGGTCATACCCCTGCCCGCGGACAGCAGCGAGCTCAGCGCCCAGATCAAAGCCCATTGCTGAATACTAGCGTCGGACTCGGGGCCCGCGCCGACGCTGACCGACAGGCGCGTCAGCCCGGGCGAGCCGCTTGGGGCTGGTGAGGAAGCCCGCGCCCCAGCAGCTGTGCATGGCGGCGAGCACCAGCGGAACCCGCGCGCGGACGCCGACCGGGACGTCGCGGGCGAACATCGCCGCGACCCCCGTGACCCCGGCCGCGTACGCCGCGGGAACGACAAACCCAAAAGTCAGGTACGGAACGGGGGCAGGCGCACCAGCCAGCGTCCCGATAAGACCGGCCGCTCCGAGTACCAGGCCGGCGGCGTTCAGCGCGGTCGCGACCGGCGGCGCCAGGTAGCGGGAATTGACGGTCTCCGGGTAGCGGCGAGCCACGACCCGGCGCCAGCGGCCGTATCTGAACTGCTGCTTCGCCAGCGTGGCGAGACTGGTCCGCGGGCGGTAGGTGACCTTGAGGTCGGGAGTGAACCAGATCAGCCCGCCGGCCGCCCGGATGCGGTAGTTCAGCTCCCAGTCCTCGGCGATGAGCATGGTCTCGTCGTAGCCGCCGACCTTCTCGATCGCCTCGCGGCGGTAGACGCCGAGGTAGACCGTGTCGGCGGGGCCCGCGTCGCCGCCCGTGTGGTTCGCGGCCGCGCCGACACCGAACGGCGAGGTCATCGCCCAGGCCACGGCGCTTTGGAACGGGGTTGTGCCCTCGGCCGCCATCCAGCCGCCGACGTCGGCCGCCCCGGTATCCATGAGGGTCCGCACGGCGGTGCGCAGGTAGCCGTCGGGCAGCACCGAGTGCGCGTCGATGCGGGTCAGGATCTCGTGCCGGGCCGCCTTGACCGCGGCGTTCATCGCCGAGGCGATCTGGCCCGTCGGGTTCGGCACGACGGTGATCCGCCGGTCGGCGGCGGCGAGCTCGCGCGCGATAGCTTCGGTGCGGTCCTTGGAAGGGCCGATGGCGAGGACAAGCTCAAAGCCGCCGGGATAGTCCTGGCTCAGGACGGCGGCGACCGCCTCCGCCAGGTGCTTCTCCTCGTTGAGCACCGGCATAACCACGGAGACAGCGGGAATCGTGGCCGACTCCCCCGGAGAGTGATGGTCCACCGAGGGAGTCAGCCGCATCCGTTCTGGATGACCTTGGTTTCGATCGTTGTGCATGACGCCGGTCACGCGAAGAAGTTTAGGCCCCGGTGACCGGCGCCCGCTGGGCTACAGCTGCGTATCTTCTAGGAGATCGGTGACCAAGGCGGCGATAGCGCTTCGTTCGCTCCTGGTCAGGGTCACGTGCGCGAACAGCGGGTGGCCCTTGAGCTTCTCGATCACCGCTATCACCCCGTCGTGCCTGCCGACGCGCAGGTTGTCGCGCTGCGCGATGTCGTGGGTGAGCACCACGCGCGAGCCGGTGCCGATCCGCGACAGCACGGTGAGAAGCACGCCGCGCTCCAGGGACTGCGCCTCATCGACGATCACGAACGCGTCGTGCAGGCTGCGGCCCCTGATGTGCGTCAGCGGCAGCACCTCGAACATGTCGCGGGCGATGAGCTCGTCGATCACGTCCTGGGTGGTGACGGCCGAGAGCGTGTCGTAGACCGCCTGCGCCCACGGGCCCATCTTCTCGGACTCCGAGCCGGGCAGGTAGCCGAGGTCCTGGCCGCCGACCGGGTAAAGCGGGCGGAACACGATGACCTTGCGGTGCTGGCGGCGCTCCATGACCGCCTCGAGCCCCGCGCACAGGGCAAGCGCGGACTTGCCCGTGCCCGCGCGGCCGCCCATGCTGATGATCCCGATATCCGGGTCGAGCAGCAGGTCGAGCGCGATCCGTTGCTCGGCGGACCGGCCGTGCAGGCCGAACGCCTCCCGGTCGCCGCGTACCAGCTGTATCTGCTTGTCCGGCAGGACCCTCGCCAGGGCGCTCGCGCTGCCGGTATGCAGCACGAGGCCGGTATGGCAGGGGAGGTCTCTCGCCGCTGCGCAGTCGAGCGTGCCGTGCTCGTACAGTTCCTCTACGTCAGCCGTGCTCACGTCAAGCTCGGCCATCCCGGTCCAACCAGAATCGACGGGGAGCTCGGCCCGGTATTCCTGCGCCTCAAGCCCGATCGACGACGCCTTGATCCGCAGCGGCATGTCCTTGCTGACGAGGACCACGTCGTGGCCTTCGTTGGCGAGGGAGCGGGCCACCGAGAGGATCCGGGTGTCGTTGTCCCCGAGCCGGAAGCCGGCCGGGAGAACCTGCGCGTCGATGTGGTTGAGCTCCACGCGGATCGTGCCGCCGAGGTCTCCGACCTGTACCTCAGCGTCTAGACGACCGTGCGATACCCGGAGGTCGTCCAGGTAGCGGAGCGCCTGACGGGCGAAATAGCCCAGCTCAGGATGGTGACGCTTGGCTTCGAGCTCGGTGATGACGACAACCGGGATGACGACGTTGTGTTCGTCGAACCTGGTGAACGACGCCGGGTCAGCGAGCAGGACGCTGGTGTCGAGGACGTACGTACGACGCTGCACAGAGTTGGCCACGCAAGACTCCCCTGGGCACCGGACTCAACTTCCGATGCCGCGGACAGGACACGCCGCGCCCCGGGTCCACCGGGGGCAAACGCATCGAATGGACCGGGGCTGCCCGCCTTAGAGGGCCGCACCGGCCCTCTCGTCGCGTGTAGCGAGCTCAGGGGGCCTCCCGCGGGGGCACCCTGGGGAGGTGCCCGCCATCTCTGAAGGTACCCGCGTTAGGGGGTGTATTAAAGCCCCGTGGCCATGGTTATTTTGCCTGGCTACGCGCCAAACCTACGGTTACGTTCGGAATATGAGCGCAAGGCCCGCAGGAAGTCCACCTTGCGGAAAGCCGGCCAGTAGGCGTCGCAGAAGTAGAACTCGGAGTGTGTCGATTGCCACAGCAGGAACCCGCCGAGCCGCTGCTCGCCGCTGGTTCTGATCACCAAGTCAGGGTCCGGCTGGCCCGCCGTGTACAGATGCTCGGCGATGTGCTCGACGTCGAGGATCTCGGCGAGCTGCTCGATCGTCGTGCCCTTGTTGGCGTGGTCGAGGAGCAGGCCGCGGACCGCGTCGGCGATCTCGCGCCGCCCGCCGTACCCGACGGCCACGTTGACGAGCAGGCCGGGGTTGCCGACGGTCGCCTCGCCGGCGTACTTGAGTGCGTGGGCGGTGTGCTCGGGCAGCAGGTCGAGCGCGCCGACGGGGTTCACCCGCCAGCCGTCGTCGACCAGACCGTTGACCGTGTCCTCGATGATCGCGAGCAGCGGGCCGAGTTCCTCTTCGTCGCGGCTGAGGTTGTCCGTGGACAGCAACCACAGGGTCACGACCTCGACGCCGGTCTCCTTGCACCACTGGAGCAGCTCGAAGATCTTATCGGCGCCCTTGCGGTGCCCCTTGCTGACGTCTGTATGCCCAGCGGACCTAGCCCAGCGGCGGTTGCCATCGCACATCACGCCGACGTGCCTGGGGACCAACTTCCCCGCCAGGTACGTCTCCAGCCTCCGCTCGTACAGCCAGTAGCCCAGCCCGCGGAATCCCATGAACCGACCTTCCTCGCCGCAGAGCGCGCGCAAGAGTCTTGAGTCTCAACCACGGTATCCGACCGCGGACTCATGCATGACGCTTTACCCGAGAGGCTGGTGAGATGTCTGGTTATTGTGCTGTTGGCCCCTGTGGCCCCTGCGCGCGGACTTCCTCGACGCGGCGCAGCGCCTCGCGCAGTTCCGCGAGCCACGCATCGGCGTGTTCCCCGGTTAGTCGCACGCACCAGGCAAGCGCGTCGGACCTGGAGCGGGCCACGCCCGCGTCGACCAGGGTGTCGAGCACCCGCCGCTCCGACTGCCTGAGCCTGGTCATCACCGGGACCGACAACGTGGTGAAGATCTCGGTGACGCCCCCGCAGCGCGCACCCCAGGCGACCTTCCGGTCGAATTTGCGCTCGGCCTCGCGCGCGATCTCGATCCGCTGGGCGCGGGTGTCCTCGCGAAACCGCTTGATACGTCCCTCGGCGGCCACGTCCGCGTCGTCGGATTCGGGCTCGGGTAGCGTTCCGATGATCGTGATCTCCTCACGGTCCACCGTTACCTCGGCCGGCTCGGTGAACCATTCGCCGGGGAGACGCCCCGTGAACCATGCCCGAGCTTCCGTACTCATGTAATCATGATTACATCGCAAGGTAAGCGGGTCAACTCTTAGGCGACGCCGGCGGCGACCGAGGCCGCCTGGGCGGGGCTCACGCGGACCGCGCCCGCGAACTCGCTGCCGAAGGCGGCGGGCACGACCTCGACGTCCAACCCCGGCGCCGGCGCCTGGATCATCCAGCCGTTCCCCAGGTAGATGGCGACGTGCGAGATGTAGTCGGGCGCGGTGGGATCGGTGTGGTAGAAGAGCAGGTCGCCGGGCTCCAGTTGGCTGACGGGCACCGCGGGGCCCGACAGCGCCTGGTCGGCGGCGACGCGCGGCATCGCGATCCCCGCCTGCGCGAACGACCACTGCACGAGGCCCGAGCAGTCGAAGGAGGTCGGCCCCGCCGAGCCCCAGACGTAAGGCATGCCGCGGCGGCTCATCGCGGCCGTGAGCATCGTGTCGAGCGTCGCGGCCGGCACCGTCGGCGACGTCGCGGAGCCCGCGCCCGCCGCGCCCGACGTGGCCAGTGTTCCCGACGTCCCTGGCGTGCTTACGTTGACTAGCGAAACGAGCTGCTCGACGCCCGCTCCCGGGGGCAGCAGCCGGCCGATCGCGGCGGAGTCCGCCGTGAAGTCCGCCGTCTGTACGCTCACCACGATCGCGTTGCCCGCGGGGGCGCCAAGCGCCTGCGCGGTGGCGTCGGACACGACCGCGTTGACCCCTCCGATGCCGAGCGTGCCGAAGGCCACGACCCGCAGCCGCTTCTCCGTCTTGCCGCCCGCGACGACCGTGCCGCCGAGCGGCACCTTGTCCAGCTTGCCCATCGTGTACGAGACGGCGACGCCACCGTCCGCGACACCCTGCCACAGGGCGTTGGCGGCGCCGGTAGGCCGCGCGGCGAACGAGCGGAACTCCGACGGGTCGACGCCGAGCACCGCGGTCTGCGCGCCGTTGAGCTGCATCCTGACCGCTTCGATCGGCTCGGCGGCGACCATTCCCGGCAGCCGCGACACGACGGTGAGGAGCCCGGCGGGCAGCGCGAACGGCGCGACGATGAGCAGGTCCGCCTGCACGGTGCGGCGCAGCGGCGCCACCGTGGGCGGCCGCGGTCCCGAGGTGTCCACGGCGGGCACCGACGAGTCGGGCAGCGGCCTGACGCCGGCGCCCAGCGTCAGCTGGGTACCGGAGATGACGGGCGCGTTTCCCGTGGACGGCCGGACGACGGGCAGCCCGAAGTGCTCCTGGGCGGCGAGGTCGCTAGCGGGTGCGCCGCTCATCACGGCGACGAGCACCCCGGCGAGCGTGCCGAGCGCCGCGAGAACGACGACGCAGGCCGACAGCGTCCGCCGTCGGCCTTCCCGCCTGATCGCCCGCGCCAGCTGAGGCACAATCCCGGTCAGGCGCACGTAGCAACAAGACCACAAAAAACGGCCACTAGTCCAGCCACGCCGCGCCCCGTTCACTCCACCGCTTCCGCGTGTTCACGTAGCGTGTGGTACCCGTTCACGCAGTCGGTCATCGGCGAAGTCAGGACCTGCGCAGGGTCTCGCGGACCGCGGCGGGCGTCGTGACCGGGGCCTGGCAGGTGAAGCCGCGGCACACGTAGGCCGCGGGCCCGCCGGAGACCAGGGGTCGGTCCGCGAGCAGCGGCACCGCGCCATCGTCCGCTTCCGTTCCTGACCCGAGCGCGAAAACCGCGCCCGGCGGCGCCACGTGCATGGCCGCGCGCAGCAGGTCGGCCGTGCGCGGGTCGTCGTCCGGGCCGACGATCGCGATCTCCGCGGGCCCGGAAAGCAGCGCCTCCGCCACCGCAAGGCCCATACCGCCCGCCCTCGGGTACTTGGCGGCGATCGGCGGCAGCACCTTGAGGGCGGCGGCCGCCGCCTCCCGGGGCCGCTCCTGGCCGGTCAGCGCGGCGTAGCTGAGCAGCGCGTCCGCCGCCGCGAAAGCGCCGGACGGCGTCGCGTTGTCCGTCGGGTCGGCCGGGCGGAAGATCAGCCGCTCGCCGTGGTCGGCCGTGTCGTAGAACCCGCCGTTGCCGTCGGCGAACGCGGTGAGGACCGTCTGGAGCAGGGTGCCCGCGACGGTAGCCCAGCGGGCCTCGCCGGTCACCCCGGACAGCTTCAGCAGGCCGGCCGCCACGCAGGCGTAGTCCTCGAGCAGTCCCGCGCTCGACCCGGCGGCGCCGTCTTTGGAGGTGCGCGCGATCCGCGCCGTCCCGACCACCGGCGACGACTCCTTGGGCGGCGCGTAGTGGACGGAAACCAGCAGCTCGGCGGCTTCCCTCGCCGCCGCCAGCAGATCCGGGCGGTTGAACAGCACGCCCGCCTCGGCGAGCGAGCCGATCGCGATGCCGTTCCACGCCGCGACCACCTTGTCGTCGCGGCCGGGGCGGGGCCGCCCCTCGCGTGCCGTCAGCAGGGTGCCGCGGATCCGGTCGAAGCGCTCGCGCTCTTCCGGTTCGGTCAGGCGCTGCAGCACCGACGCCCCGTGCTCGAACGTCCCCGCTTCCGTGACGTGGAACGCGCCCGCCGCGAAGTCGCCGTCGTCGTCGCCGAGGACCTCGCGGAGCTGCGCCGGCGTCCAGACGTAGAAGGCGCCCTCGCTGCCGTCGCTGTCCGCGTCGAGCGACGCGGCGAAGCCGCCCTCGGGCGTGCGCAGCTCCCTGAGCATGAAGTCGCAGGTCTCTTCCGCCACCCGGCGGGCGAGCGCGGCACCGTCGCGTCCACGCAGCTGTCCCGTCCGCCGCCACAGGTGCGTGTAGACGCCGGCGAGCAGGGCGTTGTCGTAGAGCATCTTCTCGAAGTGCGGCACGGTCCAGGTGGCGTCCACGCTGTAGCGGGCGAAGCCACCGCCGAGCTGGTCGTACAGGCCCCCGCGGGCCATCGCGTCGCAGGTCGCCTCCGCCATCGACAGGGCGGGCCACTGCCCGGTTCGCTCGTCGTAGCGGAGCAGGAACTCCAGGACCATGGACGGCGGGAACTTCGGGGCGCCGCCGAAGCCGGCCCGCGCCCGGTCGAAGCTGGATTCCAGGCCGGCCACGGCGCCAGCGGTCAGTTCCGCGAGGTTGAGCTCGCCCTCCCGGTCGCCGAGCGCGGCCAGGGCGGCAGCGTTTTCTGCGAGAGACTGCCGAATCCGTTCCGACTCACTCTGAATTTGCGTTTTGCTCTTTTTCCACGCGTCCGCGACCGCGGTCACGAGCTGCGTGAAGCGGGCGCGCGGGTAGTACGTCCCGCACAGGAACGGGTCGCCGTCGGGCGTCATGAACACCGTCATCGGCCAGCCGCCCTGGCCGGTCATCGCCTGCGTGGCGGACATGTAGACCGCGTCGATGTCCGGTCGCTCCTCGCGGTCCACCTTGATCGCGACCAGGTTGCCGTTCACCAGCGCGGCGGTCGCCTCGTCCTCGAACGACTCGTGCGCCATCACGTGGCACCAGTGGCAGGCCGCGTACCCGACGGAGAGCAGGACGGGCACGTCTCGCCGTTTCGCCTCGGCGAACGCCTCGTCCGACCAGGGCCACCAGTCGACGGGGTTGTCGGCGTGCTGCAACAGGTACGGGCTAGTCGCCCCCTTGAGCCGGTTCATAAGGTCAATTCTTCACCAGTTCCGCGACAGGTTGGTAACTGGTGGTCGGCCGCGCTAGGGCTGATACACCTTGACCGAAGAGATCTCCATCGTTCCCGTGCAGGCACCGGGCGTGGTGCTGTCGTCGGCCACGTTGGCGATGAAATACATCTGCTGCTGCGGCACGTAGGACGTCGTGGTGAACACCTGCACGCCGTCCAGGTACCAGGTGACTCGGTCCTTGGTCCACATCAGCGAGTACGTGTGGAATCCCGCGGAGAGATTGGCCGGGGTCGGGACCGGGCCGCCGAGGTACTCCTTGCCGACGGTGTGGTCGTAGACCTTCATCTGCGGCTCGCTGTACCAGTGCTCCATGATGTCCAGCTCCGGCGGCCAGTCGTCGTTGGTCGCCGCGAGCCAGAGGGCGGGCCACAGGCCGGGGCCGTAGGGGAGCTTCGCGGTGATCTGGATGAGGCCGTAGGTGAAGTTGAAGCCGGGCTTCGAGGTGACCATCCCCGAGCGGCAGGTGTACGTCTTGGGCGCGCCAGTGGAGGTAACGCCCTGGGTTGACTCCTGCCGCGCCACCAGGTTCAGGGAGCCGCCGCCGACGTTGACCTGCGAGGGGATGTACCACTCCTTTTCGGCGGTGGGGTTGTCGTCGCAGCCGACGCTCGGGTTGGTCGCCCAGTCGTAGCAGGTGGCCCACGTGCTGGTGTTCAGTCCGCTGCCTGAGAAGCTCGGGTCGAAGGCCAGCTGCCAGCCCGCGGGCACCGTCAGCAGCCCGGCCTGCGTAGCGGTGGCCGTGGTCTTCTTGGCCGAGGCCTTCGGCTTCGGCTTAGGCTTCGGCGACGCCTTGCGCTTGGCCGAGACGGTAGGACTTGCCTTGGCGGATGGCTTGGCGGACAACGTGGCGTCGGCCGGCCTTACGTTCGCCGCGGCGGTACCGTTCGACGAGCCGCGCACTACCGCGAGCGTCACCAGGCCGATCGCGAGCACCACCACGACGCCAAGGACGCCGACCACCATCATGGGACCACGCATGCGCGGGTTGCCGCGGCCGTGCCGGCCGGCCCCCGGCCTGGGCCGGTCCGCTTGCCTCGCACCGGGACTGGGGTCCGGACTCGGGCGGGGCGGCGTTGCGGCGCCGGGCCAAGGGCGGTCGAGCGCGTCGTCGCCCGGCCATCCCATGGTGTCGTCCCGCCACTCCCGTTCGCCGTTCGGCGGCGCGGGTGCGTCGTTCGGCCGGGCGGGTGCGTCGTTCGGCCACGCACGGCCCTGGCCGGCGTAGCGCGGCCCTCGCTCGCTTTGCCGCGGAGGGTCTTGCCTGGGGCTACGCGGAGGGTCTGGCCGACGGCGATAGGAAGGCCCCGGCTGGTAGGAGCCGGGGTCGCCGGGCGGCGGGCCGTATGACCCTGATTCGTCGTAACGCAGGCGGTCGCGCCTCGGGTCGATAGGCCGGTCGTAGGAGCTCTGGTTCTCTGGTCGCGTCTGGTCGGGCCGCTGGCCGGAGCCGGGCCGTGGGTTGGCCGGCCTGAACGTCGGACTGCCTGATCCCGAGTTACCGTAAGGCGAAACCGGTCGGTCAGGCCTGTGATCGTGAGGCATCGCTCATCCAATCACTAGGCGACAAAAGAAATGCTCAGGCCCTATTTGCGGTGTCTTAAGCTACCACAGGGGATGTGTTGATGATTGTGAACTTCTCGATTCCCGCAGAAGTTAGCCGGCGGCGGAAGTTAGCCGGCGCGGTGCAGCACCACGGCGCGGCGGGGCGCGGCCGCCCGGGCAGCCAGGCCGATCAGGTAAAAGGCCGCGCCGATGGTCCCCACGAAAAAGCCAAGCGGCCAGTTCGTCTGGTACGACAGGGCGATGGACAGCCAGACCGTGGCGAGAGCGATCACCACGGAGAGGGCGAGCGCCGTGCCCGGGCGGGACGTGACCGAGCGCGCCGCGGCGGCCGGCCCGATCATCAGGCTGAACATGAGCAGCGCGCCGACCACCGGCACGGTCATGGACGTGGCGATGGCCATCACGAGCAGGAAGTAGAGGTCGACCCGGCGGGTGGAGACGCCGCGGGCCTCGGCGACCTCGGGCAGCGCGCTCGTGAGCATGAGCGGGCGGAACGCGGCCGCGATCGCCACCACGGCGACGATGCCGAGCCCGGCGATCGGCAGCACCTCGCCCTGGCTGATGCCGAACACCTCACCGAACAGGTCGGCGTAGGTCTCTTCCGCGTACTGGCTGCCCAGGCTGACGAAGAGCGCGCCGAGGCCGAGCATGAGGACGAGCGCCAGCGCGGTCACCACGTCGGTGCGTGAATTGCGGCCGCGCCCCTCGCCGCCGAGCGCGCCGATCGCGAAGGCGCCGCCCACCGCGAAGACGAGCAGGCCCCAGATGACGTTGATGCCGAGCAGGCTGGCGCCCGCCGCGCCGGCGAACGCGCCGTTGGGTATCGCGTGCGAGGCGAACGTCTCCCCGCGGAGCACGGCGAAGAACCCGGTCATCCCGGCGATCACCGCGACGATCGACGCGGTGATCCATGTGTTGAGCATCAGGCCGGAGAACACTGGACCTCCTCGCCCGGAGGCCGCGGTGCGAGCCTCTTGCGGGGCCGGATGTAGCTCAGCAGGTAGCCGAGGAGAACCAGGGTGACGACGAAGAACGACACCGGCCAGCCGCGCCCGAACGGCGGCCAGTAGTACGAGTCGTAGGCGAGCACGATGCCAAGCCAGGTGGTGACCAGGCCGACGAGCGCGGAGGCGGCCATGGCCCGCGCGGGGCTCTTGGTGATCCGCAGCGCGGTCGCGGACGGGCCGATCAGCAGCGCGGTGGACAGCACGGCGCCGATCGCGACCGCGGCGAGCGAGACGGAGACGGCAAGCGCCGCGAGGTAGGCGATGCCGACGAGCCGCACGTTGACGCCCCGCGCCCGCGCCAGGTCGGGCGAAACCGAGGTGAGCAGCAGAACCCGGGCGAGGACGGCGACCACAAGGAGCGCGATGACGCCCGACGCGACCAGCGCGGGGACCGTGTCCGGGCTGATCACGAAAATCGAGCCGAACAGGACGGTGAACGACGCGCCGGTTGTCGCCGTGCGCAGCGTCCCCAGGTAGAGGAACAGCGCGGCCGCCCCGAGCGCCGCGCCAAGCACCACGCCGGTGGCCACGTCGCGTCCCCGGCGCCGCTGCACGCCGATGGTCTCCATCAGCGCGGCGGCGGCCACGCCGGCGGCGAGGAATCCCCAGAACTGGTTGATGCCGACCAGGAACGCGCCCGATCCCCCGGTGGTGGCCACGTCGGCAAGCGAGTGGCCGGCGAAGGACTGACCGCGCAGGACCGTGAACACGCCGATGACACCCGAGGTGATGGCGACGACCGCTCCGACCAGCAGCGCCGTCCTGACTGGGGCGCTGCTGAACAGCCCCGGCTCGAAGAGATAGTGCATGTTCAGTCCCCCGCGACCACCAGCACCCGGCCGTGCACGCGGACCACGTCCACGTGGTGGCCGTACAGCTTGGTGAGGCCCTCCGAGGTGACCACGTCGTCGGTCGCGCCCGACGCGGCGTGGCCGTTCGCCACGTACACGATCTTGTCCATGACGCCGAGCAGCGGGTTCATGTCGTGCGCGGAAAGCAGCACGGAAATCTCGTGCTCGCGCGCCAGCTTGCCGAGCACCGCGACGATCTCCTGCTCGCTGCGCAGGTCGAGGTTGGCGAGCGGCTCGTCGAGCAGGAGCAGCCGCGGCCGGGAGATCAGCGCGTGCGCGATCAGCACGCGCTGCTGTTCACCGCCCGACAACTCGCCGACCCGCGCGTCGGCGTACCCGTCCGCGCCGACGTCGGCGAGCGCCGCCTCGACCAGCTCCCGGCGCTGCCGTGAGGGGAAGGTGAACCCGAGCCGGTGCCCGTCGAGGCCGAGTGACACCACGTCGCGGGCGCGCAGCGGCATATCCGGGTCGATGACGAGCTTCTGCGGCACGTAGCCGATGGCCGCCTTGTTCTTGCGGTGCAGCGTCTCGCCGTCGATGAGCACCCGCCCGCCCGAAGGCTCGATCAGGCCGAGTATGACGCGGAGCAGCGTAGTCTTGCCGGCGCCGTTCGGGCCGATGATCCCGGTGAAGTCGCCCTTGTCGAGCGAGAACGACACGTCGCTGAGCACCTGGCGGCCGCCGAGGCGCACGCCGATGCCGTCGAGCGTCAGCAATGGCATGCCGGTACTCACAGGTGCTCCGTCGAGACCTTGGCCGCGATCGCCTGCCGCAGGGCCTGCACCTCGGCCCGCATCCAGGTCTGGTAGTCGTATCCGGGCTCTGGCATGGTCTCGTACACGCCGACGACCGGGATGTGATTCTGCTCCGCGAGGTTAATGAACGACTGGGTCAGCGAGTCGGTCACCTGCTGGTTGTAGAGGAACACCTTCACCTTGTGCTCGGTGAACAGCGCCCGCTGCGCCGCCACGTTCTGCGGTGACGGGTCGACTCCGTTCATGATGTCGGCCTGGAACGTCCACGGCGTCAGGTTGTCCGCGCCGAGCGCGGTCAGCAGGTAGTCGGCGACCGGCTCCGTGGTCGCGACCGGCGTGCCCGCGTAGGCCGCCTTGAAGCTCGCGATCGCGTCGGTCAGCGGCTTGAGGCTCGCACCGAACGCCGTCGCGTTAGCACGGAAGTAGGCCGCGTGGGACGGCTGGATCGCGGAAAGTGCGGCAGCGACCGCACCGGCCACTCGCGGCATCGTCGCCGGGTCGTACCACAGGTGCGGGTTGGGCGTCGAGTCGGGCAGCTTCAGCAGCCGCTGTACGTTGACGACCGTGCGGCCGCGGTTGGGCGTGGCGGACTCGATGGAGTCCATGAAGCTGTCGTAACCGAGCCCGTTCTGCACGACGAGTTGCGCGCTGCCCACCTCCCGCGCCACGGCGATGGACGCCTCGAAGGTGTGCGGGTCGGTGTTCGGGTTGGACATGAGGGCGGCGGCCTGGACGTACTTGCCGCCCACCTGGGCGATCACGTCGGCGTACTGGCTTTCGGCCCCGACCGCGACGATCTTGCCATCGTTCGCGGCGGTGGCGGCGTTGCCCGAGTACGCGGCGCCGACCGTGGCGATGATCGCTACGAGCACGGCGAACAGCAGGATCGCCACGGGCCGCAGGCTCGCGCGGGGCCGCCGCCACAGCGCCGCACCGCTGCCCGCCTCGGTTCTGCCCGCGCTGCCGCGCATGCCCCACGCTCCTAGCCAATTCACCCCGTCCGGGCATAACTTGGCCCGACCCGGCGCTAACGATAATCGTTTCTATTATCAGTAAGCAAGTTAAACGCGGCGCCCGGGGCATTTAGTCCCGATGCCGTCGATGGCGATGCGAAGGAAGGCCGGCTAACTTTGCAAGGTGTGACACTGGATCATCCGCGCGGCACCCGGGTGCGGGGCACGAAGCAGGCGTCCGCCGTGGCCGCCGCGCTCTCCCGGCTGCCCGGCTTCCGCAGCGCACAGGAGATCCACGCCGAACTGCGCCGCCAGGGCGAGACCGTCGGGCTCACCACTGTGTACCGTCATCTTCAGGTGCTCAGCGAGCAGGGCGTGATCGACACCATCCGCGACCCGTCGGGCGAATCGCTGTACCGGCAGTGCGGCTCCTCCTCGCATCACCACCACCTGACCTGCCGCGAGTGCGGTCGCAGCGTGGAGGTTGAGGGGCGCGCCGTCGAGCAGTGGGCGGTGAAGGTCGCCGCCGAGGCGGGCTTCACTTCCGTCAACCACACGGTGGAACTGTTCGGGCTTTGCCCTGACCACTCCGAGTAAGTAGTCCTACCTCCGGATTGCCGGTCCAGGGGCGGTACAGTATCGCGCACAGCGTGTGTTACCGCTGGTACCGGCTTGTCACCCCAGACTTTCCGCTCCCTGTGCCGCAAGGAGAACGACCATGCACAACTCCGACGATGACGCCAATCCTTCGGTCATGTCGACGGACCTGCCGCCGGGGGTATACCTGCTCGACGTCCGCGAGGACGACGAGTGGGCCGCCGGGCACGCACCGGACGCCACGCACATCCCCGTCGGGACGCTGTCCGAGCGGGCAGGCGAGATCCCGCAGGACCGCGAGGTGTACGTGATCTGCCGGTCGGGCGCGCGCTCCGCCTACGCCGCCCAGGCCCTGGCGGGCGGGGGCTGGAAGACGGTCAACGTGGCCGACGGCATGACCGGGTGGGCCGTCGCGGGCCGCCCGATGGTCAGCGAAACGGGCGCCGACCCGTACGTCGCCTAGCCG
>Ga0102924_1001422_pt1 | contig 27672 bp, 24 predicted proteins | sample PaiPotPPM11metaG_FD_80116 | JGI IMG/M metagenome (GOLD analysis project Ga0102924, IMG submission 80116) | Iron sulfur acid spring bacterial and archeal communities from Banff, Canada, to study Microbial Dark Matter (Phase II) - Paint Pots PPM... ... | reverse complement strand
GGGACGGCGGCGCGGCGCCGCGCCAGCGCCGCCCGGCACCGGGTGCTGGCGGGCAGCGGCCGCAGCGACCAACCCCTGCAGGCCGCGTCACTGGACGCCTATGGGGGCGCACGCCGTGCGCCCCTACAAGTCCGCGGGACCGCCTCGCCTTCAGCCACAGTCCCCGCGTAGCGATCTCTCCTTCCCCTGGTATTGGGGAAGGAGACAGGAGAGGATGGGGGCCGCGCCGCGAAGCTATGCAAACCTCCGCGCGTATCTAGCGCCGGCAGGTGCTAAGCTCAGAGCAGATTGTGGAATCTGTCACAGGCAACGCGGAGGAAACGCGGCATGCGCTACCGGCCGATCGGCAGTACGGGCCTCATGGCCTCGGAGTTCGGTTTCGGTGCCTGGACCATCGGCAGCGACTGGTGGGGGCACATCAACGACGCGCAGGCACAGCGCATGCTCAACCATGCCTTCGACCTCGGCGTCAACTTCTACGACACGGCCGACCAGTACGGCGAAGGGCGCAGCGAGCGGCTGATCGGCGAGGCCTTTGCCGGCTGCCGCGATCAAGTCATCATCGCCGGCAAGTTCGGTTACGACTTCTACGCCGGCCACAGGCGCGAGGGCCACAGCGAGTTGCCGCAGAACTTCGCGCCAGACTTCGTGCGCTTCGCGCTCGAACGCTCGTTGCGCCGGCTGCAAACGGATTACCTCGACATCTGGCACATCCACAACGTGCGCATGGAGTCGCTGCGCGACGACCGCCTCTGGCAGACGCTGGACGAGCTGCGGCGTGAGGGCAAAGTCCGACACCTGGCCGTCGCGCTCGGTCCGGCGATCGGCTGGCTCGATGAGGGGCTGATTGCGCTGCGCGAGCGGCCGATCGCGGCGATGCAGATCATCTACAATCTGCTGGAACAAGAGCCCGGTCGCTCGTTTGTGCCCGATGCGGTACAGCGCAATATCGGCCTGCTGGTGCGCGTGCCGCACTCGTCGGGTCTGCTCGAAGGGAAGTTCACACTGGAAACAACCTTCGGTCCGAACGACCACCGCAGCCACCGCAAACGCGAGTGGCTGGTGGACGGCCTGAAGAAGCTCGAACAGCTCCGCTTCCTCACCGACGACGGCTCACGCACGATCGGCCAGGCGGCGTTGCAGTGGCTCTACGCCCAACCCCAGGTCTTCTCCGTGCTGCCCAACCTGTACGGCATGGAGCAGCTCGAAGAGTTCGCCGCCGCTTCCGACGCACCGCCGCTCAGCGAGGCACAGATCAAGCGCGTGAACGAGTTGTTCGAGACGAACTACGGTCTGGCGATGGCGAGCGCGTAGTCCCTGCGCTGAACGGCGGCATGACGCCCGTGCGAACCGACGACTGTACCTGAGCCGGTGCAACTCCGAGGAGATCGAGATGGCAGATGAGCAGACAAACGGCGACGGGCAACACCGCTACGGCACCGGCCGCGTGCCGTTGCCGCAAACCAGCCACGAAGGCATGGACGAAATCAAGAAGGGGCAGTTCGTCCAGTACGCCTTCCACAAAATCGATCCCGCCTGGCGGCTGCTGCCGGCTGCAGAGCGCGCGCGGCAGAAAACCGAATTTGCCGAGGCGGTCGAGGCGCACGGCGCCGAGGTGCAGACGCGTGTCTACAGCCTGATCGGGCTGCGGGCCGACGCCGATCTGCTGCTCTGGAACGTGGGCGGCGCGCTCGACGCCTTCAGCCGGCTCGGCGCGGCGCTGCTGGCGACGGGCCTCGGCGCCTACCTGCGTACGGTCTACTCGTATCTTGCCGTCACGAAGCGCTCGATCTACGTGACGCGCCACGCGCACAACGGCCAGGACGGCCAGCGGCTGGAGATGCGTCCCTCCGGCGCGAAGTATCTCTTCGTCTATCCGTTCGTGAAGACGCGCGCCTGGTACAAGCTCACGCAGTCGGCGCGGCAGGGCATGATGGACGAACACATCACCATCGGCCACAAGTACCCCAGCGTGAAGCTGAACACGACCTACTCGTTCGGCCTCGACGACCAGGAGTTCGTCGTCGCCTTCGAGACGGACGAGCCGCGCGACTTCGTCGATCTGGTGCAGGAGCTGCGCGAGACCGAGGTCAGCCTCTACACCCTGCGCGACACGCCGATCTTCTCCTGTGTGGCGATGACGCTGCCCGAGGCGCTCGACGCGCTCGACGGCGCTCGTGCAGCAGCGCCGCAGCCGGCAGGCTGAGCGGGCACGGCCACCGATCGATCGGGGCCGAGCGGCAGGTTATGCAGGGCGTAGCGGCTGTTTACCGCAGCCCTGACCAGACGGCGGCATCCGTCCGCGGGCAGGCGGTGATATGGAACTATCCATCGCGCGGTTGCAACGACCGCTTGTTCTTGCCACGCGGCCCGGCCTTCGCCACGACGCGCGAGAGCAGTGATGTCAGCGCCTCGGATTGCTCAGGCGTGAGTCTGCCGGGGTTGTGCCGGTCGCACGTGGTGAGAACGGAACGCTGCTCAGGGGAATGGGCGCGAGTTCCGCGGCGTGCAGTGCGCCAAACTCCTCATTGCAATTGCACTATAGGCACTATAGACACTGCAGAGCACGTGAACAGACGCTCTGCTAGCATTCGTACGTGCATGCCCATGATTCCCACAACCACCTCTTTCCAGGCTTCCAGTCTGCGCTGATTGAGACGGGAGAGGCGACGATTCGTGTCAGATATGGCGGCAGTGGCCAGCCGTTGCTGCTTCTCCATGGCATCCCTGAGACGCACCTGATGTGGCACAAGATTGCCCCACGCCTCGCGCAGGACTTCACGGTTGTCCTCACCGACTTGCGGGGATACGGGGAGAGTTCGAAACCGGCCAGCACCGCGGACCATGCTCCCTACAGCAAACGCGCGATGGCACGCGATCAGGTGGCAGTCATGCGGCAGTTCGGCTTTGATCGGTTCTCGGTTGCCGGACACGATCGCGGCGCGCGTGTCGCCTATCGCCTGGCGCTGGACCATCCTGAGCGGGTGCAGAAGTTGTCCGTCCTCGACATCGTGCCGACCGGCGAGGCGTTGCGTCGTACCGACAAGGAGATGGCCTTCGAATTCTGGATCTGGTTCTTCCTGGCACAGCCCGGCGGCCTGCCGGAGCATGTGATCGGTGCGGACCCACAGTTCTTTATTGACCACATGCTCGATACCTGGTCTACCATCCCCGACGCTTTCCCGGTAGAGATACGCCAGGCCTACTGTCGCAACTTCAGCGACCGAGCAACCCTCCACGCAATCTGCGAGGAGTATCGAGCCGCGCTCACGCTTGATGACCATTTGGATGAGGCCGACCGAGGCAAGCGTCGTATCGCTTGTCCTGTCCTCGCGCTCTAGAGTAGCGTGGGGGCGGTGCAGCACTGGTATGACGCGCTCACTGTGTGGCGGGAGTGGGCGGACGATGTGCAAGGTCGGGCGCTCGACTGCGGACACTTCCTGCCGGAAGAAGCACCCGATGAGACGTACACCGCACTCCGAGCGTTTTTCGCGGAGTAGCAACTTTAACAGTGAGGGGAGCCCACCATCACCTGGCCAGGGTGGTTTGCTGGCCATTCATCGTTTTGAGTGATGCAAGCGTGCGGTGGCCGCCGCTACGGTAGTCGCATCATGCAGGCTTCGCGGAGACAACGCCTCGGCCCGTTCACCGCCTCGGCAAACCGGCGCGCGGCCACGCGCGATCGGGCGGTCGCGAGTGCGAGGCATGGTGGCCTGGTCGCGGAGCTGAGGCGGGCGCTGGCTGAAACCTGCGGCACCTTTGCGCTGACGTTCGTCGCTGCCGGCGCCGAGGTGATCGCCCGCATCAGCGGCAACCAGGTCAGCACAGACGCCCGCGCGATCGCACCCGGCCTGCTGGTCGGGGCGTTCATCTACGCGATAGGCAACATCTCGGGCGCGCACTTCAATCCGGCGGTGACAGCGGCCTTCGCGCTGCGCGGCGTGTTCAGCGTGTGGCGCGTGCCGCTGTACTGGGCGGCGCAGATGCTCGGCGCCGTGGCCGCGGGGTTGCTGCTGCTCCAGCTCTACGGCGATATCGACTCGCTGGGCGCCACGCATGCCCACCACGGCACCAGCGCGGCGCTGGTGATGGAGCTCGTGCTGAGCTGGCTGCTGATCACGGTGATCCTGGGCACGGCGACGCGGCACCACCTCGTCGGGCCGGACGCCGCGATCGCCGTGGGCGCGACGATCGCACTCTGCGGGCTGTTTGCGCTGCCGATCAGCGGCGCCTCGATGAACCCGGCGCGCTCGATCGGGCCGATGATCGTGGATGGCGATCTCAGCGAGGCGTGGATTTACCTCGTCGGGCCGTTCGGCGGCGCTGCCGCGGCTGTCGCGATCACCTGGGCGCTGCACGGCCGGCAAAAGCCCGGCGAGGGCGATGCCGCCAGCGGCGAAGGCGCACGTCAGTAGCATAGCAATGGCGTTCGGCAGGCGGGCTTCCGCCCGTCACCGGGCACGTCTGCTCAGCAGCTCGTGTCTGCTGCCGTCGCGGCCAGACCCAGAAAGTGGCCGTAGCGCTCGGCAGCGCGGGTGAGGGCCAAACCGCCTGCTTCGCTCAAGGGGCTGAACGGACGAACGCTGACGGCGACGCCTCTCCGTGTGATCGTCCGCTTCCAGGTTCCGGCGATGCGGCCGTCGACCACGACCGTCGGGGTAAACATGCCGTTGTTGCCCGGAACGATCTCCGCGGCGCGCGCCGCATCCAGGACAGCGCTGCGATCCGTATAGCCAAGCAGGTACTCATCGAAGCCGGGCAAAAGCTGGACCTCCGGCTCACGGCAGCTTTCGCGCGGCCCGGCTTGCGTGTTTGCCGCGAGCCAATACGTGTCCTGGTCCACGACTTCGTGCACGAGCGCCGGCTTTGCCAGTTCGAGCGCCGCTCTTGCGTCGGCCGCGGTGAGGCCGGACCACCAGATGAAATCGCGCAGCGTAGCCGGGCCGTGGCCGCTGAAGTAACGTCGCGCCAGCTCGGCCAGCGCCGCCTCTCGATCGAGCGGCGCCGATGGCGGCAGCCATTCATCAAGCAGGACAAACGTCTGTTGCTTGCCCGCCGCCGGGCCGAAACAGATCACGCCGTCCTGAGCCAGTCGCCAGAGGATGTGGTAGCCGCGCTGCCCGGCTGTCGAGATCTTCGCCTCTTCCAGCACCTGAAGCAGCGCGGTCCGCGTCAGCTGCCGCCCTCCCTGCAGCGCCGCGCGGAGCGCTTCCCGGCTGCGGGCAAAGACGGCATCGTCCAGCTCAAGCTGCTGACGCCGCCGGGCGCTGCCGGCGATGACGCGCGGCGTCAACAGCCCGAGCAGCCAGCGCACGTCCGCCGCCGCCACGAAGTGCAGCGTGCCGCGCATCGGCCAGGTCCGCACGATCGCACGCTCGGCAATGGCGTGCTCGACATCGGCAACGATGGCGTCCGGCAAGCGCAGGCCGATCGACCACAGCGCACCGGGATAGTCCTGCGCCTGCACGGCGCCGAGCCAGGCGACGACCTGGCCCGGCGTGGCACAGGGGTGCCGGGCGATCTGTTGGTTTTCAAGGCGCAGGTGCGCAATCGCTGCGAAATCCACAACGCCCAGTGTAGCTGACAACGGCCAGTCAGGCGGAGGGTCGAGTCCGGCGGTGCGCGGCGTTCGTTGAGCCCGCCGCGCGGCGGCGCCTATACTTGACCGAAGGCACGTCTGAATACGCCGGGCTCGGCTCCGGCTGGGAGTGCACGATGGGCACGATCCTCGAACGGTATCAACAGACGCACGCCGGCTCAGCGGCGATTCACGCCGAGGCGGCGAAGGTGTTTCCCTCCGGCGTCACGCACGACATCCGCCACTTCACGCCGTTCCCGATCTGCGTCGAGCGGGCGCGCGGCAGCCGCAAGTGGGACGTGGACGGCAACGAGATCATCGACTACGTGATGGGCCACGGCGCCCTGCTGCTCGGCCATCTGTACCCCACGGTCGAGGCAGCGCTGGAGAAGCAGATCCATATCGGCACGCATCTCGGCGCCTCGCATCCGTACGAGTTGGCCTGGGGCCGGCTGGTGCAGCAGCTCGTCCCTTCGGCGGAAAGAGTCCGCTTCACCAGCTCGGGCACCGAGGCGACGCAGATGGCCGTGCGCCTCGCCCGCTTCCACACCGGCCGCGGCCGCGTGATCCGCTTTGCCGGCCACTTCCACGGCTGGAACGACACGCTGATCGAGGCGCGCGGCGGCAGCGCGGATGATCCGGTCGCGCCCGGCGTGCCCGGCGTGGCGCTGCGCCAGCAGCTCTCGTTGCCGCAGAACGACGTGGACGCGCTGGCGAACGCTCTGGCCGAGCACGGCGCCGACGTGGCCGCCGTGATTCTCGAACCGACGGGCGCGGCCTGGGGCGACAATCCGATCGATCTGTCGTTCGTGCAGGCGGTGCGCGAGCTGACGGCGAAGGCCGGCGTGATTCTGATCTTCGACGAAGTGATCACCGGCTTCCGCGCCTCGCCCGGCGGCGCCCAGGCGCGCTACGGCATCCTGCCGGACCTCACGACGATGGCGAAGATCGTGGCCGGCGGACTGCCCGGCGGCGCCGTGGCCGGCCGGGCCGATCTGCTCGACCAGATCGCCTTCAGCGACGACCCCGAGCGCGACAGCAAGGGCCGCATTTCGCACCCCGGCACATTCAACGCCAACCCGCTCTCTGCTGCTGCCGCCGTCGCCTGCCTGAGCGAAGTCGCCACGGGCGAGCCGAACAAAGCGGCGGACGCGGCGGCGCTGCGCCTGGCCAGCGGCATGAACGAGATCGTGGCGAAGCGCGGCGTGCAGGGCTGCGTCTACGGCTACGCCTCGATGCTGCATATCCTGCTCGGTCAACCGGCGCGGCTGCCGGACGACGGCATCAGCTACGTCTGGCAGACGCAGGACCACCGCCGCGCGCCGCGCACCCCGCACGAGATCGAGTTTGCCCTGCGCCGCGCGATGCTGAACGAGGGCGTGGATCTGATGCACGCCGGCCTGATGGTGTCTTCTGTACACGACGAGCGCGACGTGGACGCTACGATCGGGGCCTTCGACCGTTCGCTCGCCGCGCTGCAGGCCGAGGGCGTGGTGTGAGCCGTTCCCGGTGACGGATTCGCTTCTAACCGCGCTGAGCGAGGTCGCCGAGCCGCTCGGCTTCGGCGATCTGACGCCGCACATCGTCACGCCGCCGCCAGGACCGCGCTCGCGGGAGTACGCAAGGCGGCTGGCCGCGGTCGAAGGTCCCGCGATTTCGACGCTCGCCAACGGCGACCGGCCGATCTTCTGGGCAAGCGCGGCCGGCGCCAACGTGCTCGACGTGGACGGCAACCTCTACGTCGACACGACCTCGGCCTTCGGCGTCGCCTCCGTCGGGCACCGCAACCCGGCGGTGGTCGCGGCGGTCGAGCAGCAGGCGCGACGCTTGCTGCACGGCATGGGCGACTTTCTGCCGCCCGTCGTGCGGCTGGATCTGGCCGAAGCGCTGCGCGCTGTGCTGCCGCCGCAACTGGATCGCGTGCTGTTCGGCCTGAGCGGCGCCGACGCGGTCGAGATCGCGCTCAAAGCCGCGGCGGTGTACACCGGCAAGCCCGGCGTCGTCGCCTTCGAGGGCGCCTTTCACGGCCAGTCCTACGGCGCGCTCGCCGTGACCAGCCGCCAGTCGTTCCGGCGGCGGTTTGCGGCGCAGCTTGGACAGCACGTCGAGCGGGCGCCCTATCCGAACCCCTACCGCCGCCCCGCGGGCAGCGACGATGAGGCGGATGTCGCGCGTTGCCTGGCGGGCGTTGAGCTGGCGCTCGGCCGGCTCTTAGAGCGGGGTTACGAACCTGGCTGCGTGATCGTCGAGCCGTTCCAGGGACGCGAGGGTGAGATCTTCCCGCCGGACAGCTTTTTGCTCGGCCTGCGGCACCTGTGCGACCAGCGCGGCGTGCTGCTGGTCGCGGACGAGATCTACACCGGCTTGGGCAGAACCGGCCGCATGTGGGCCTGCGAGCATGCCGGCGTCGTGCCGGACCTGCTCTGCGCGGGCAAGACGCTGGGCGGCGGGCTGCCCGGCTCGATCGTTGCCGGCGACGCCGCCGTGCTGGACGCCTGGCGGCCGGATACGCCCGAAGCGCCGCATTCCAGCACCTTTCTGGGCCACCCGCTCGGCTGCGCCGCCGCGATCGCCGTGCTGTGCGAGCTGCGGGAGCGGCAACTGGTCGAACGGAGTGCCCGGCTCGGCGCCGCGCTGCTCGCGGACTTGCGGGCGGCCACGCGCGACAATCCGCACGTGGGCGAGGTACGGGGCCGCGGCATGATGCTCGGCATCGAGCTGGTGCAGGACCGGACGAGCCGCGAGCCGTACCCGGAGCTGATTCCCGGCGTGCTGCAACGCGGCCTTGAACGCGGCCTGATCCTGCTGCCGGCGGGCATGTACGGCAACGTGCTCTCGCTGGCGCCGCCGCTGACGATCCACGAGAGCCAGTTGCGCTACATCGTCGAAACGCTGCCCGGCGTGCTCGCCCCGTGACCCGCTTATGTTCCCGCGCCGTTGTGAAGGGCGGGCTCAGCCTGTAGACTTTTTTGTGGAGATCGAGGCGCCCGGCCGGGGCGGGGAGCGGGTATGGGTCGGAGGGGCGGATCCCGCGCGGCGGGATGGATCTGGATAGTCGCGGCTCTTTCACTGTCATTCCTGTTTGCGGCGTGCAGCGGCTCGGCGAATCACAAGCGCGGCGCGGCCACACGGCCGCCGGACCTCGTGATTGCCACGCCGGCAGCGGCGCAGATCGCCTCGCCAGGCGCAACGCCGGCTACGTCGGCGACGCCCAGCCCCACGCCGAGCGCGACGCCGTCCGTGACTCCGACCGCTAGCCCCAGCCCCACGCCGAACGCGACGCCGGCGCCAACCGATACACCGGCGCCGCCGCGCGAGACGCTTGCCGACGGTACGCACGGCTACGCCGTCACCAGTGCCGCCTCGATCTACACGCAGCCGACGACGCAAAGCGCGCCGGTGCGCAAGCTCGCCTACGAAGAGCAGCTCAACCTGCACGCCAAAGTGCGCGGGGAAAACGTCGTCGTCGGCAGCCAGACCTGGTATATCGCGTCGCAGGACTGGCAGAACCTCTGGTACCAGGTCGACGGCGGTTATGTGTACTCAGCGTATGTATGGATTCCGCGCCAGGGCGAGGTGTTGGCCTCGCAGTTGCCGCGCGGCGAGCGCTGGGTATCAGTGGACCTCGGCACGCAGACGGCGAAGCTGCTGATCGGCGACAGCGTGATCTACACCGCCGGCGTGACCACTGGCAAGGACGGCTACCAGACGCCGACCGGCCACTGGCGCGTCAACTATCAGGTCTTGAACGAAACGATGACCTCCAGCCAGGCCGGCATCAACGACCCGGCCGAGCATTACGACGTCAAGAACGTGCTGTTCACGCAATACTTCGACGGCCTGGGCGATGCGCTGCACCTCAACTACTGGCAGCCCAGCGGCGTCTTCGGCGACACGCGCACCAGCCATGGCTGCGTCGGTCTCTACCTTCACGACGCGCAGTACTTCTGGATGTTCGGCCAGCCCGGCATGCGCGTGGAGATTACGCAGAACGGCCGCATCCTGCCGCCGCCAGAGCCGCCGCAGCAGCCCGCCACCGTCGCGCCGACGGCTCCTCCGAGCCCGACCGCGGCGCCACCCACCCGCACCCCGGCGCCCCGCCGCGCCGCCACGGCGTCGCCGGCGCCAGCGTTCGCAACGCCGACGCCCACCGCGCCTGCGAATGAACTCGCGCCGCAAATGCCTTCGCCAACACCAGGCTCGGCGTCCCCGCTACCTGCCACGGCGCAACCCGGCGCGGGCACGCCGCGCGCCGGCGCAGCCGTCGCGGCCTCGCCCTCTGTGCCGCGTGCCGTTACCGCGACGCCGACGCCGGCGCAGGGCCAGGCCAACCTGCTGCTGTCTACCGGTACGCCGGCCGGCGGGCGCTGACCCGACGCGACGTTTCCGAGCAGCGCCCGGCGCCCTACGCTGGCGGCGAACCCGCACGGCAGCGCGCAATCGTCTGCTCAAGAAGCTCCTGTTCATATTCGCTATCGCCCGGCCACCACTCGCGAAGACCTTCTAGAGCCGGCACGAGCTGCGGATCGGCTAATTCCTCCGCGGCTTCGAGGTCGTTCCATCCCACTCGTCCCGAGGAAAGCTTGGCGATGAGGGGCTCCAGCACGCATGCATCCTGCCGCCGCGCCGGCCCCGCCAGCGCCTCGCTGCGCGTCTCCTCGTCCGTGTCTCGGACACGTGCGACCAGCGCGGCTCGTACTTCCGGGGAGTCGATTTCCGGGCGTATCCCAAGCGCCATCGTCGCCCAGTCCCGCACGTCGCTGTCCTCGTCCTCCATCAGCGCAAGCAGCGCGTCCACACCGTGCGGCTCAGGCGGGTCGGTGAAGGACCACGGCAGCCAGACCGCGACCATCAGCCGAACGCTCGCATCGGGATGCCCTCGCAAGGCGTATAGCTGATCGAAGGCGAGCGGCGTGTGGAGCTGGCCCAGCGCGGTGGCGATGGAGCCAATAACGCAAGGATGCGCCTCAGCGGCCAGCATCGCGGTGAGCATGCCCAGCGCCTCTGGCACGAACTACCCTTCCCATGCCGCCGCGTGTCCCACAATGTCGCCTGCAACGGCCGGCGTCCACGGGTCATCGGCATCGTCCTTGTTGGCGCGGAGTAGATCACCGGCACGGCTGAGCATGGTCCGACTGGCACCCGGCAAGTCGCCCAGCACCATCGCCGCGACCTGACGCTCACGTACGTCCGGGCTCGTCCACAGACAGAGGCCGAGCACGGCAAGCAACACCTCCTCGCTACGCTTCGCCAGCGGGTAGAGCGAGTCCATACGCCAGCTATCCCAGGCGTCGTCATCGCCTTCGTCGAGCAGGCGGCAGGCCGCGACGGCTGCTTGCAGCGCGGCCTCGGTGGCGGAGAGCGGTGGCATGGCGGCGTGCCGCCTCCATCAGTATCGGCTGCCTCCCGTCCGAGCCGATGACTTGTGAATGGAGGACGTATCGACGTCGCGACGGCCGCGCGGGGCACCTAACCCTGACCTCGCAGGCGAGGTCTGTCCCTTCCCGAGCCGGGTAAGGGACTCGTGCAGCGTACCAGAGAGCTTGAGACGGGGGCGAGCCGGGCGTCCTCGCGGGACGTGCGGCAGCATGGTCTGCCCGGCGACGCCCGCGCTACGCCGATTGCGTCCTGCCTGCGCTCATGCGGTGGCAGGGGTAGTTCGCTCGGCGCAGACGGCCTTGCCCCCGCGTTCCCCACGAGGACACCCAACCTGGCTCCCCTCGTGCGACCTTTGGCTCGCTTGAAGAGTCCCTTACCCGGCTCGGGAAGGGACAGACCTCGCCTGCGAGGTCAGGGTTAGGTGCCCCGCGCGGCCGCCGTCGCCGCGCGGGTGAAAAAGCCCTGGGGTCGGCCGGAGCGCGCCGCGGCTACCGCGCCATAGCCGCCGCGGATTCCAGTCCGAGCGGCGCGTACGGTCCGATGCAGAGGAACTCGAACACGCCGTAGCCCGACCGGCCGTTCATGTCCCAGCGGCACAGTGTCTCGGTCAGGCCGAAGGCTCGCCTGCGTGTCTCGGCGGCGCTCAGATCCCAGAGCTCGCCTTCGACCGCCAGCTCGCCTTGATACACGCCGTGACGCCAGGGCGGCCCGTAGCCGATGCCCGACATGTAGACCAGCGACAGCGGCGTGGCCGTGACCTGCAGCAGCTCGCTGTTGCCGCGCCGCAGCTCAAGGCGCACGTCCTGCAACTGCCGCGTACCCGGAACCAGCGTCTCGGCGTGTCCGATCTCGCACTGCTCCGGCGCGCGATCGCTGCCGTAAGGCGGGATCAACGTTGCCGACTGGTGCCAGCGGCTGCCGTCGGCGTACTCGTTCAGGCTGCAGAGCAACGAGATGTCGTCGTACTGCTGCGGCGACCACTGCCAGAAGAACTGCGGCGGCCCGGCGGACACGGCCGCGGCGCCCGCCGGCACGGGCTCGCCCACGGGGCGTACGCCCCACGAATGGTCGCGGGCGCCCCACCAGCTCTCGGGACGCACGTCAAAGCGGCGGCCGGCGATCTCCAGCCAGCCCTGCCAGCGGCCGCACTGGCTCATGCGCAGATAGTCCTGCACCACGCGCGCGCCGCTGCGGCGCAGAAAGCGCGGCTCCTGGTGCGGGAAGTGCACCCCCGTGAAAGTCATGTCGAAGGCGAGGCCGGGCTCGTGCGCCTGGCAGCGCAGCCGCATGCGCTTCAGCCCTTCGACAACATCGACCGAGAGCGGGCCAACGCTGGTATTGAGCCGGTCGCCGCCCAGCCGGCGCGAGGCGCGGATCACGTGCTGCTTGCCCTGATAGACCACGCTCACGAAGGCGTCGATCACGTCGAGGTTGGGGTAGAGACCCATGCCGAAGACGAGAAACACCTCACCGTCGAGCGTGTGGCAGTTGAAGTAGTAGCGGTCGAAGAAGTTGCGGTCGCTGGTGCCCACGTGCGCGACCGGCTCCGGGATCTGATGAACGAGATAGTCGTCCAGCGCTGAAACCACGCTGTCCTCCTGGCGCCGCCGTGCAGGACGGGCGCCGAGTGCAGTGTACGGCACGCGCATCCGCGCGGGCTGCTGGCGAGAGGCGCACGCCTGATCGACAATGAAGACGCGGGCATGCGTTGTCGCGCTACTCTCCCCGGCCGGAGTCCACTGCATGCCGGATGAAAACCGGCCCGAAGCCGAGCCGCGAACCATTGCTGATGATCTGGCCACCGGCCCCTTCCGCACCGCCGAAGCGGAGCCGATGGCGATCGAGGATATTCGTGATGCGCTGGTCGTGCGGGAGAACGGCGTCTTTCTGCTGACCGATAAGTACGGCAATGTGCCCGCCGGCAACGAGTCCGGCTTCGGCCTCTACCGCGGCGACACGCGCTTCCTCTCGGCCTACGAGTTCACCTGTCTGAACGCGCCGCCGGTGATGCTGCTCTCCAATGCCGCGCTCGGCTACGCCTGCGAGCAGGTGCTGACCAATCCGCGGATGATCAGCAGCGACGGCCGTGACCTGCCACGCGAGACGATCGAGATCCGCCGCCAGCGCCTGATCGATGGCGACCTGCGCGAAACCTTGCGCGTCACCAACTTCAACGCTTTTCCGGTCACGCTGGAGTACCGCTACCGCTTCGAGGCCGACTTTGCCGACATCTTCGAGGTGCGCGGCCAACAACGCACGCGCTCGGGCACGCGCCTGCCGGTGCAGCCGATCGAGGGCGGCTTCCGCCTCGCCTATCACACACTGGACGGCCGCGAGCTGTGCAGCGACGTAGCGTTTGATCGGGAGCCCGCGCAGCTGCATGGCTGCACCGCCGCGTTCCGCCTCGATCTGGGGCCGCGCGAGGCACAGACGCTGAGGCTGAGCGTGCGCACCGAAGAACATTCGCGCGAGCCGGGGGCTCGTGCGCTCACGGGTGCGCCGCCGAGCGCTGGGCCGCGCGTGCCCCTGGCCGAGCAGTATCGCCGCTGGCGAGAGGACTGCACCCGCTTCTTCACCGGCAACGAGATCTTCAACGCCGTGCTCGACCAGTCGCTGCACGACCTGCGCATGCTCTGGAACTTCGGCGGCGACGGCGAGGACGGCTACCTCTCCGCCGGCACGCCCTGGTTCGATACGCTCTTCGGCCGCGACAGCCTGATCACCTCGCTGGAGATGCTGGCCTTCAATCCGCGGCTGGCGCGCGACACCCTGCTGCAACTGGCGCGCCACCAGGGCCAGGTCAACAACGAGTGGCGCGACGAAGAGCCGGGCAAGATCCTGCACGAGCTGCGCACGGGCGAGATGTCCCGCACGGGTGAGGTGCCGTTCGGCCGCTACTACGGCAGCATCGACTCCACGCCGCTGTTCCTGCTGCTGGCCGCCGAGTACTGGCGCTGGACCGGCGATACGGCACTGATGCGGCGCCTCAAGCCCAACCTGCTGGCAGCGCTGGAGTGGGTGCGGCTCTGGGGCGACCGCGACGGCGATGGCTACATCGAGTACGAGCGCCATTCTGAGAACGGCCTGCTGAACCAGGGCTGGAAGGATTCCGGTGACGCCATCGTCCATGCCGATGGCCGGCTCGCCATGCCGGCGATCGCGCTGGTCGAGGTGCAGGCATATCTCTATGCCGCGCTTGCCGGCCTCGCGCCCGTCGCCGAGGCCTTGCGTGACCGGCACTGGGCGGGCGAGCTACGGCGCGCCGCGACGGCGCTGCGGGCGCGCTTCAACCGCGACTTCTGGCTCGAGGAAGAAGGGTGCTACGCGCTGGCGCTGGACGGCGAGAAACAACCCGTGCGCTCGATCAGCTCAAATGCAGGGCACACGCTCTTCGCCGGTATCTCCACCCCGGCACACGCGGCCGCGGTAGCCGGCCGCCTGCTGCAGCGCGAGATGTTCAGCGGCTGGGGCGTGCGCACGCTCAGCGCCGCATCCGTACGGTTCAACCCGATGGGCTACCATCTCGGCTCGATCTGGCCGCACGACAACGCGCTGATCGCGCTCGGCCTCAAGCGCTACGGTCAGGAGACGGCGCTGGCCGAGCTGGCCACCGCGATCTACGACACCGCTCGATCGATGGAGTATTACCGCCTGCCAGAGCTGTTCTGCGGGCTGCCGCGCTCGCCGGAAGGGCAGCCGGTGCCCTACCCGGTGGCGTGCCGGCCGCAGGCGTGGGCCGCCGGCGCGGTGCCGGCGGTGCTCACGGCGCTGCTGGGCCTCTGCCCCGACGCGCAGCGCGGCGAGCTGTCGATCGTGCATCCGCGGCTGCCGTACTGGCTGGACAGCGTACAGGTGCGCGGGCTGCGTGTGGGCGCCGGCAGCGTTGATCTATTGTTCGAACTGAAGCAGCGACGTACGCAGGTCACGGTCCTGAACGCCAGCGGCGGGCTGCGCGTAACCGTGGTGCCGCGCTGGCCGCGTTCCGAGCCGGCGTCAACGGGCCGCGCGGAGAACGGCGCCGCGGCGGGGAGGCGACGTGGTTGAGTACCGTATCGGCACGCAGGGCTGGAGCTATCAGGACTGGGTGGGGCCGTTCTATCCCGAAGGCACGCGCAGCGGCGACTGGCTGGAGAGCTACGCGCGGCGCTTCGACACCGTCGAGCTGGATACCACGTTCTACCGTGCACCCTCACCGGCGCTGGTGCGCGGCTGGGACGCGAAGACCCCGGACGGCTTTCTCTTCGCCGCGAAGCTGCCGCGTGCGATCACGCACGAGGCGATGCTGGAAAACAGCGCCGACGAGCTGCACCACTTTCTGCACAGCATGGAGCCGCTGGGCGCCAAGCTCGGCCCGATCCTTGCGCAACTGCCACCCCAGTTCCACCGCGACGCGCAGACGTTTGTCACGCTGCGCGGCTTCGTCGAGTCGCTGCCGGCCGGCTTCGAGTTCGCCATCGAGTTCCGCCATCGCTCCTGGCTGCGGCCGGACGTGTACACGCTGCTGGCCGAACGCGGCGTCGCCTTCTGCATGGTCGACCTGTTTTACATGCCGAAGACCTACGAAGTCACGGCGCCGTTCACCTACGTGCGCTGGTTGGGTGAGCGCAGCAAGATCGAGCAGGTCGACCACGTGCAGATCGACCGACGGCGCGAGCTGACCGACTGGGCGGCCGTGCTGAAGGAGCGCGTGGTCGACAAGGTGCAGCGCGTCTATGCCTACGTCAACAACCACTACTCGGGCCACTCGCCGGCCAATGTGCGCCAGCTCCACCTGCTGCTCAACGGCGAACTGCCGCCCGGCTCTGAAGCGGAACAACAGAGCTGAACGGCCTCCTCAATCGCGGCTTCTGCGCGGCAGGAAGGCAATGGCGGCCAGAATGGGAAACTCAGCCAGCCCCCAGCCGACGGCGCTGCGGACGCTGCGATCGACGAGCCCTATGAAAACCGACCCAACCAGCAGCAGGCCGACGATAAACAACGGATACAGCACCCGCCCATACACTGTCGACTCGCGCTGCTGACGGATGAAGTCGCCACGCATCGCGCTGAGGGACGGGGTTCCCCGATAGCGCCAGGCGCACCACTACACAGGCACAAGAGCAGAAAAGTGAGCGTGCTCATCGCCGATGGTTCCTGACCGATGGTTCCTGTCGCATCTGTCGGAAATGCAGCCGCTATGCCAGATCCGCGATGATCGCGACGAGGCGATCGATCTCGCGCTCAGTGTTGTAGTAGTGCAGCGAGGCGCGCACCACTTCGGTCAGGCCGCGCGCGTCCATGTCGAGCATCGTGCTGTGGCGGGTTGACGTGGTGACGTTGACGCGCGGCTGCATCTCCGCCAGCGCCGCTTTCAACTCGGCGGGGCGGGGGCCTTCGACGGTGAACGAGCAGATGCCGCACAGCAGCTCACCCGGATCCGTCAACGTTACGCCACGCACGGCCGCGAGCCCGCGCCGCAGTCGTGCCGCAAGCGCCTGAATGCGCGCCCAGCTGCGCTCGACGCCGAGACTGAGGGCATAGTCCGCGGCGGTGCCGAGCCCCAGCATGCCGGCCACATTCGATTCCCAGTTCTCGAAGCGGCGGGCATCGTCGCGCAGCGCATAGCTGTCCGGCGCGGTCCAGGTGGCGGCGCGCAGATCGACGAAGGGCGGGTGCAGCTCGTCCAGCCGCTCGCGACGCACGTAGAGCAAGCCGGTGCCGCGCGGGCCGCGCAGGAACTTGCGCCCGGTCGCGGCCAGCAGGTCGCAGCCGAGTGCCTGCACGTCGATCGGCAGTTGGCCCGCCGCCTGCGTTGCATCCAGCACGTACCAGACGCCGGCCGCGCGAGCGCGCTTGCCAACCTCCGCGGCCGGCTGCACCAGGCCGGAGTTGGTCGGAATCCAGGTGAGCGAGACGGCGCGCACGCGCGGCTCGGCCAGCATCCGCTCCAGCGCGTCGAGCGAGATCTGGCCGTGCACGTCGTTCGGCACCGCGCGGACTTCGATGCCGTCTTCGCGCACGCGGCGCAGCGCCGCCATGTAGTTGCTGGCGTAGTCCGCGTGGCTGACCAGCACCACGTCGCCCTTGCGCAGCGGCAGCGCATGGAAGCCCATGTCGAAGGCGCGCGTGGCGTTCTCGATCAGGGCGATCTCATCGAGCCGTGCGTTGAGCAGCCGCGCGATCGAGCCGTAGACGGCTTCATGCCGCTGTTCGGCCTCGTCCAGCGCCTCGTAGCCGCCGATCTCCGCCTCGCGCCGCAAGTGGCCGATGACCGTATCGAGCACCGGGCGCGGCATCAGCGCCGCGCCCGCCGCGTTGAAGTGCAGCACATGCGCGCAGCCCGGCGTCTCCGCGCGCAGCCGCGCGATATCAAGGATCGGCTCGGCCGCTGTCTCCGTCATGCGTCCTGCTCCTCGCCGGGTCACCCTGGCGCTGTGGCCGTCAACGTAGCACGAGCAGATGCGCGCCCGCGGCATTCAGCCCGCATCCTCTCGTCTCTCCTTCTCCCAGGATTTTTGATTTACCCCCAACGTGTACCACGGCAGGCTGAGCCGTGCCATGAGCCGTGCCACAGGCGGGGCGGTGCGGCTGACGGCGCCAGGCTGGCGCAGGGTCCGGCGGTGCTGGGCGCTGCGCGGCGGGGCGAGGCGGCGTCGGGCTCCCAAACATCGGTAGGGGCAGTTCGTGAACCGCCCGTCGCAGCGCCCGCCGCGAGCGGCAGCGCCCGGACACCCGTACCGACCCCGGAACGCTTCGTGCCGGGTCGTCTCCTTCCCCTATTATTGGGGCAACGAGATGGAAGACGAGAGAATGGGGCCGGTGCCGGCGAGCGTCATCCGAGTGGGGGTGCAGCGTGCGTTTTGGCGTGATGATCGAGGGCCAGGAAGGCGTTAGCTGGGAGCGCTGGCGGCACTTCGCCGAACTGGTCGAAGGGCTCGGCTACGAGTCGCTCTGGCGTTCGGATCACTTCTTCTCGCTGCAGGGCCGGCCCGCGCGCGACGCATTGGAAACGTGGATCTCACTCGCCGACCTGGCGGCGCAAAGCGCGCGGCTGCGCTTCGGCCCGCTCGTCTGCTCGATGACCTTTCGCCATCCCGCGCTGCTGGCCCGCATGGCGGCCGGCGTCGATGCGCTCTCCGGCGGCCGGCTGGAATTGGGCGTGGGTGCGGGCTGGAACGTGCCCGAACACGAGGCGTTTGGCATCCCTTTCCCGGCGCTGAAGCAGCGGATGGACGATCTGGAGAACGGCATCCGCGTGATCAAGGCGCTATGGAGCGGCGAGAGGGTCTCGCTCGAGGGCGAGCGTTGGTCGCTGCAGGACGCCGAGCTGCACCCGCGGCCCACGCAGCGCCCCGGTCCGCCGCTGATCGTCGGCGGCGGTGGCGAAAAGCGCACGCTGCGCATCGTCGCCCGCTACGCCGATGAGTGGAACGCCGTCAATCTCTCGCCCGACGCCTACCGTGCAAAAGTCGCGGTGCTGGAGCGGCACTGCGCCGCGGAGGGACGCGACCCGCGCACGATTCGGCGCTCGATGATGTGCGCCTTTGTGATCGGCCGCGACCGCACCGAGCTGGAGCATCGCGGCGCGGCGCTGCGCGAGGCCGTGCCGCCGCTGCAGGCGATCGCCGCCGGGGAAACGCTGAGCACGCTGCGGGCGCGCGGCTGGCTGGTGGGCACGGTGGACGAGGTACGCGGGCAGTTGCAGGCGCTGGCTGCCGAAGGGGTGCAGCGCGTGATGTTGCAGCACCACAACCAGGCCGACGACGCCGTGCTCGAACTGGTCGCGCGGGAGATCGTGCCCGCGCTGGCGGAGCGCTGATGCGCCGCGGCGCACTACTCCATCTTTCCCACTCATTGGCCCGCCCGGAGGATGCCGGCAGGGGCCGCGCTCTCCGTATCATGACGGCGCTATGCTCAAGCTGCCTTTCCGACACGCGCCCCCACCCATCGCGGAGCCGGAAGCGGCCTCCAGAGGCGCGCAGCACGGCGAATCCGGCACTCAGCCGGACGTGCCTGCCCCGACGAACGGGAGCCAGGCTGCTGCCGAACACCTGCCGCCGGCCAACCAGACGGCTGAGGCAGCGCCCGCGGAGACTGATACCGCTCCCGCGGGAATCCGGCTCGAAGCGCGTGACCTCCGCACTCAGATCGGCCACGGAAACGTCATTCTGCATGACGTCTCGCTGATCGCCGCGCCACACGAGCTGGTGGCAATGGTCGGCGTTTCCGGCGCGGGCAAGACCACGTTGCTGGGGGCGCTCAGCGGCGTGCGCCCGGCCTCCAGCGGCAGCGTTACGGTAAACGGGCTGCCGCTCTATCAGCACTTTCGGCTGCTGCGCACGCAGATCGGCTTCGTGCCGCAGGACGACATCATCCACAAGCGGCTGACGGTGGAACGCGCCCTGCGCTACGCCGCCGACCTGCGCCTGCCCGCCGGCACGAAACGCAAGCAGCGCAAGCAGCGCGTCGCCGAGGTCATCGATGAACTTGGCTTGCAGGAACAGCGCAAGACGATGATCGGCAACCTCAGCGGTGGCCAGCGCAAGCGTGTCAATATCGGCGTCGAACTCCTGACGAAGCCGCCGCTCTTCTTCCTCGACGAGCCGACGGCCGGGCTCGATCCGGCGACGGAAAGCCGCATGATGGAGCTGCTGCGCCAGCAGGCCGACCAGGGCCGCACGATCCTGCTGGTGACGCACGCGACCCGCAATATCGCCATCTGCGACAAAGTGCTCTTCCTGGCAGCGGGCGGGCGCATGGCCTATTTCGGTACGCCCGACGGCGCCCTGTCCTACTTCAATGCCTCAGACTTCGAAGAGATCTATGTGAAGCTGGCCGACGAGCGCACGCCGGAGGAATGGGAACAGACCTTTCTCGACTCGCCGCAGTATCGGGCGCAGATTACGGACGAGTTGGCATCGCCGGCGGAGCAGGCTGCTGAGGAGACGCCGACGGATGCCAGGAGCCGGTTGCCGACGGGCGTAATCCCGCGGCAGATCGGCGCGGTACGCCAGTTCAACGTGCTGAGCCGGCGCTACGCGAACACGATTCTGAACGACCCGAAGTATCTGCTGGTGCTGGTGTTGCAGGCGCCGATCATCGCGCTGCTGCTTTGGTCGCTGTTCCAGCCCGATGTGTACAAGCCGCCTTCAGATGTCGCGGTCGTCGCCGTGCACGGGGCCAGCGCCCAGATCGTGCAGCGCGACCCAACGAGCGGGCAGCTCCTGAACGTGCCGTCCGGCGCGCAGCTGATCGCCGTGTCCGGCTCGGGCTGCGCCAGCGTCACATCTCCCACCGCCTTGCCGTCCGACTGCAGCCTCGCAGCCGGGAACGGCAACAACCAGGCGCTGAAGGGGGCACAGCTCGCCTTCATCCTCGCCGCCGTCGTCGTCTGGCTCGGCACGCTGAACGCCATCCGCGAAATTGCGAAGGAACACGCGATTTACCGGCGCGAACGGCTGATCAACCTGCGCATCGGACCCTACATCGGCTCGAAGTTCTTCGTGCTCTCGCTGCTGGTCGTGGTGCAGAGCGCCCTGCTGCTCGGCGTCACCGCCGCACATATCAGCTTTCCTGGTCATGTGGCCCACTGGCTGATCACGCTGCCGCGCGCCGTGCATGGCGTGCAGACGGTCAGCGTTCCCTATCCCGCCGGGCCAGTCGACGGCGTCTTTCTCTCGCTGCTGCTGGGCGGCGTCGCCTCGGTTGCCGTGGCGCTGGCCGTTTCTGCCGCCGTCTCCAACGCCGACCGCGCGGCAGTCGCCGCACCGCTGCTGATGGTGCCGCAGATCCTCTTCGCGGGCGGCCTCACGCCGGTGCAGGATCTTGGTCCGGCGCAGCCGCTGGCCGCACTTGTCGCCACGCGCTGGACGCATGAGGCGATCGGGCGCGTCACGCACGTGCTCTCCGTGGCGGCGGTGCCGGAGACGTTTCCGTATGCCGACGCCTTGCGCGGGGACGCGACCAGCCGCTGGCTGATCCTCGCCGCCTTCGTCGTGCTGGGTCTGCTGGCGGCTGTGGGCCTTCAGCGGCTGAAAGACCGTCGCTGAGCGCAGTCTGCGGGCTCGAAAGCTGGAGTCAACCGGCGGATGCCGTACCGATGAGCTGATAGCCGCCGGCGTCGTCTGCGCTGACGCCCTGCCAGGCCTGATCGCGCAGCTTCTGATCCAGCCGCGCCAGCAACCGCTCGAGCATGGCGTTGTCCCAGGCGCCGGCGGCCCAGGCCGCATCGCCGAGCCGTTGCGCCGCGGCGCTCGCGGGAGCAGATGATGCCAAAGCGGTGAATACGGCCGCTTCGCGCCGGTCGAGGTTGGCGGGCTGCGGCGGCGCGGCAGGCGGGGCGGCCTGGGGCGCCGAGACCGTCGGACCTGCTCCACTATCCGACGGTTGCGGCGGTGGCGGCGTCTCGATCGTGGACGGAGCAGCCGGCAGCGGCTCGGAATCGGCGGTGGTCTCAGCGTCCGCCTCGGCCCGGGCAGACGCGAAGGGGTAAATGATCGTGCGGTCTGAATCCTGCGCTTCCGCAAGCTGGAAGGTCAGCGTGACGTCTCCCAGGCGGATCGAGTCCCCCGGAAAGAGCGCATGGTTGCGGGACACGCGCCGGCCATTGAGGATCACGCCGTTCTTGCTGCCCTCATCGATGAGCTGCCAGGCGCGGCCGCTGCGCTCCAGCCGGGCGTGATAGCGCGAAATGTAGCCGCTTTCCAGAGGCACGTCGCAGTCGCGCGCCCGCCCGAGCCGAATCACATCGGCGTCAAGCTGCAGCTCGCGTTCCCCGCCCGACGGTTCGCGGATCGTCAGCCGGATCGCCCCCTCGCCTGGCATTCTGTCACCTCCGCCCGTCCCTGTCGCCTTCAGCGTAGCGCAGCGCGCCAACAGCGTGTAGCCAACAGCGTCGGCACGGATAAAATAGACGTGATTGCACAAGGCCGGGATCTTGCGACACGATTGTCACGCCCGTAGCGTGAGTGCGCAGTCGCGCTGGACAGGAGCGTCAGCCGTTTCGATGACCGACGCGCATCGATTTAATATCCAAACCGGCCGTTTCGCCGCCGGCGGCAGCCGCCAGGGTCCCAAACACCCGGAGAACGAGGACAGCTTCCGGCTGTCCGAGCCGGAGGGCGCCCTGCTGCGCGCCTCGCACGGCAACCTGTACGTGGTGGCCGATGGCGTCGGTGGCCACAGCAAAGGCGAGGTCGCCAGCGCCATCGCCGTCGAGATCGTCGAGCAGGCATACTTCGCCGCCCAGACCGGCAGCCCCGTGACCGACCTGATCGAGGCGGTGGGGCAGGCAAACAGCCGTGTGCATGAGTCGGCCGCACTGCAGCCGGGCGAGGGGCTCGGCATGGCGACGACGGTGGTCGCCGCCGCCGTGCTGGACGATCAGATCATCGTCGCCAACGTCGGCGACAGTCGAGCCTACGTCGTCGGGGACGGCCAGATCCGCCAGCTCAGCCACGACCACTCGTGGGTGCAGGATCAGCTCGACAGCGGCAAGCTCACGCCGGAGGAGGCGCGCCACAACCCGCGGCGCAACATCATCACGCGGGCGCTGGGGCTGGACCATCGGGTCGAGGCCGAGGTGAAGACCGAGACGGACACCGGCGGCAAGACCAGGCTCGTGCTGTGCAGCGACGGCGTGCACGGCGTCGTGGATGACGATGAGCTGGCCGGCATGATCGAAGGGCTCGAACCGCAGGCGGCGGTCGAGCGCGTGCTGGCGCTGGTCGAGGAGCGCGGCGGCCGCGACGACGCCACGCTCGTCGTCGTGGAAGTGGGCTCGAAGGTCAGCATCGAGGTGGAAGAGCACCCGGCACAGGCCGACTTCTTCCCGCGCATCTTCCGCATCTTCCGCCGGCGCCGCTGAGCGTTTGCCGCGCCGCCGGAGCCAATCCGCTGAAAGGTTGCTCATGCCCCGCATCCAGGCCGGCGCCATCGCCATGCACTACGAGCGCCGGGGCGCGGGCGCACCGCTGGTGCTGATCATGGGCTTCGGCGGCAGCGGCGCGATGTGGGACGACGCCTTCGTCGATCGGCTCGCGGCGCGCTTCGATGTGGTCGTGCCCGATAATCGCGGCACCGGCCAGAGCGAGAAGGCCGACGCCGAGATCGAGCTGCGCACGCTGGCCGACGACATCGCGCACCTGCTCGACGCCTTGCAGATCGAGCGGGCGCACGTCTTCGGCGTCTCGATGGGCGGCATGATCGTGCAGGAGTTCGCGCTGGCCTATCCAACGCGGCTGCGCGGTCTGGTGCTGGGCTGCACCAACTGCGGCGGAGCAAACGCTGTTCCGGCGGCGCCTGAGGTCGTGCAGCTCTTGCTGCCGCAGCGGGGCATGACGCCGCGCGAGGCGATTCAGCGCACCTACGCGGCGATGGTCACGCCGGAGACACTCGCGAACGAGACGGCGTTTCTCGACGCGATGGCCGCGCGCATGCTGGCGCACGCGACGCCGGTCTTCGTCTTCCGCCGCCAGATGGAGGCGATCCGGCGCTTCGACGTTTGTGCCCGCCTGCACGAGATCGCGGCGCCCACGCTGGCGATCACCGGCGACCGCGACCGCCTCGTGCCGCCGCAAAACTCGGAGCAGATCGCCGCGGCGATTCCCGGCGCACGGCTGGCCGTGATTCCCGGCGCGGCGCACAACTTCTTCTGGGAAGCGCGGGAGGTAACCGCGCGGCTGGTCACGGCGTTTCTTGCGAACGTCGCTCCTGCATTTCCATGAAGATCTCGTTGGCGCGGACTATGCGCGGATCGTCCTGCCCCAGCATCTCACCTAGCCAATAGTCGAGGTATGCTCGGTCCAGCCGGTTGACGGTCAAGAGAAGCATCACGCGCAGATCGTACCAGTCCTTCGCCCGGTTGAAGATCACTTTGCAAACGAACAGATCCTCCGCCGAGAGGATCGGAATTTGCCGTTCTTCATATGGCACGAAACGAGTGCGGGTGGCCGCGGAATCGAGAAACGGCACCGTGGAAAAGAACAGATCGACGGGTGTCACGCCCCAGGCCAGCCGAATCTGTCCGTCGCGGGCGAGCCGGTGCGCTGCGGCATCGAGATCGATCGCCACTCCCAGCGGCGTCAGGGCGCGCAGCGTGACCAGACCATCGGTTTCCGCCAGGAAGATATTGATATCGATGTCGGTGGTAGCACGAGGTTCCGCGTAGTAGTTCAGCGCGATCGCGCCGCCGAACGCAAACGGGATCTGCGCGGCTGAAAGCGCCTCTGCGATTCGCGTCACTCGCTCTGGAAACGTCAGCATCGGCGGCCGCTAGCCATTGCCCGTCTGTCTGTGCCAGGCGCTGCGGGGAAAGCCCGGAAACGTGTCGAGCTTCGGCGGGTAGCGGCCGATCGCGTCGACCAGTCGAAGCAGATCGGCAAGCGCACGGCCACGCTCCTCAAGGCTCGCGCCGCGCCAGCGCAGCGTTTTCTCGTCGAACTCCGGCCGGGGCGCCACAAACTTCGCCTTCCAGTAGGCCTCGTCGCGCACCGATTCGTCCAGGCCGCCAGAGTCGCGACGCTCTGTCTCGCGGCTCATCGTTCACTCCGCGTTCGGGCTCTCTCAGCAGTGTAGCATCCACGGTTGGCGCTACTTCGGGCGCTACTGCTCCGTCCCCGCGGCGCCGCCTATACTTGCCCTGACGCACTCGTCGCCGGAGAGAGGCATGACGGTTCCGATCAAGTTCGGCACGGACGGCTGGCGCGCCGTGATGGCGGAAGACTTCACTTTTCGCAACGTGCGTGCCCTCGCCGCTTCGGTGGCGCGGCTGCTGAAGGCCGAAGGGCTGGCCGAGCGCGGCCTCGTGGTCGGCTGGGATACGCGCTTCGGCTCCGACCGCTTCGCCGAGGCCGTGGCCGAAGTCGTGACCGCCGCCGGGATCAAGGTCTTCCTCGGCGCGCAGTTTGCGCCGACGCCGGCCTGCTCCGTCGGTGTGATCGAGCGGCACGCCGGCGGCGGCGTGGTGATTACGTCGAGCCACAATCCGGCCGAGTGGAACGGCTTCAAGTACAAGCCCGACTATGCCGGCTCCGCCTCGCCTGAAGTTGTGGCGAAGCTGGAGGCGCCGCTGGAGGAGATCCTGGCCGCGGGCGAGCCGCCGCGGCTCTCGCTGGAGCAGGCCGGGCGCAAGGGGCTGCTTGAGCGGCCCAACTTCGTGCCGGCCTATCTCAAGCGCATCGGCGGGATGGTCGATCTGGCGCGATTGCAGCAGTCCGGCCTGCGCCTCGCCGTGGATTCGATGTACGGCGCGGGCCAGCACTGCTTCGCCGAACTGTTCGCTGGCGGCAATGTGCGCGTCACCGAGCTGCACAACGAGTACAATCCGCGCTTCCCCGGTATTCATGCGCCCGAGCCGATCGGCCGCAACCTGCACGCGATCACCGAAGTGATGCAGCAGCGCGCCGACCCGTTCAGCGAGAGCCAGACCGCCGTCTTCGACCTGGGTCTGGCAACCGACGGCGACGCCGACCGCCTCGGCGTGCTGGATGAAAACGGCGCCTTCGTGACCCAATTGCAAGTCTTCGCGCTGCTCGCCTACTACTTTCTCGACGTGCGCGGCATGCGCGGCCCGATCATCCGCTCGCTGACCACGACACGCATGGTGGACCGGCTGGGCGAGATCTACGGCGTGCCGGTCGAGGAGACGGCGGTCGGCTTCAAGTTCATCGGCCCGCGCATGATGGCGGTGGACGCACTGCTGGGCGGCGAGGAGTCCGGCGGCTACGGCTTCCGCGGCCACATCCCTGAGCGGGACGGCGTGCTGGCCGGGCTGTTCATGCTCGATCTGGTGGCACGCACGGGCAAGCGGCCGACGCAGCTCATTCAAGAGCTGTATGCGAAGGTTGGCCCGCATTATTACGACCGCGCCGACGTGCAGTTCGACCCGGCACAACGCGAGGCGATCATCGCCCGGCTCGATCAAGCGGCGCCCGGCGAGGTGGCTGGCCAAAAGGTCATCGGCACGAGCCGGCTGGACGGCTATCTCTACAACCTGCACGGCGGCGGTTGGTTACTGATCCGCTTCTCCGGTACCGAGCCGCTGATGCGCATCTACACCGAGGTGCAGGACGAGCGGCTCGTGCCTCAGGTGCTGGAGGCGGGAAAGCGGCTCACCGGCGTGAGTTGAAGCCAGGAGGCTGGGTCACGGATCAGTGTCAGCGCCCCGAGAGCGGCGAACGACACCCGCTTCGCCCGCTGCGTGAGGGTTTATGCATGAACTCACGGATTCGGGTTGCAGATCTCTGATTGACGAGCGGGCGCAAATCTGGTACGCCGCCTGCCCTGCGCGTCGAGAAGCGCCGGCCCCGCGAAGATCGAGCGGGGCACTCGGCGCGCCAGGTAGAGAGGAGCAGTATAGCGGACTGGACCGTAGCTGAATTGGCGGAGGAGTATAAGGCCGGCCGCATCTCGCGGCGGCACTTCATCGCACGCATGGCACGCATGGCACGCATGCTCTCTGTTGGTTTGAGGATGCCGATCATCGCGGGCGTGCTCGCGGCGTGCGGCTCGAGCACTTCCAACAACACGGCGAAGGCCACCGATGGCGCCGCCACTCAGGCAGCGCAGGCCACCAGCGCCGGCGCTGGAACCAGGGCGGCGGCACGCCCCGCTGCTTCCGCTGCTGCGGCGGGCGCCGCCAACGCCAAACCCGTCGGCGTGGACTCCCCGTCGGCACTCCCCGAAAGCCTGCAGCCGCTCACGGGGACCGAACCTCGCTACCTCTCCTTCCAGATTTTCGAGGGGGGACCCGATCCAGCGATCCCGTACGACCATGTCATGGTCTACACGCCGAAAGCGAAGATCTCCGTCGTCGCGCACGATATCGTCACGACGATCGGTGTCACTGGCGGCCGGTGTGCAAAGCTGGCGTTCAACCTCGGTCCGATCTCGTTCGACCACACCGACGCCGAGGCCCGGCAGATAATCGACGACGGGTTCGCGATCGCCCTCGCCGAGAACGTCGCCGTCGGGTTCCACATCGATGACGCCATGTTTTGGAGCAACCGCACCGATCTCATCGGAGATCCCGCCAATGTGGCGTGGACGGACCCCTCGGGCACACTCAGCACCGGGCTAAAACTCGACTGGGCTCACCCTCCGGCGAGGATGTGCTTCAACGCGCCCAGGATTCAGGCGGAGGTGACCCGCCGCGCGCGTGACGTGATCGGCCCGGAGATCGTCGCTCACCTGGCGATCCTCAAGGCCCAGGGGAAGGAGAACCTCTTCGCGGGCGTCATCGCGGGCTCGGAGAGCCACATGGGGCAGGACGTGGTTACGATGGACCGGGTGGGTTTTCACGCCCTCACGAATCGTGGCTTCGGCCCTGGTCATCCGCCGTCGGACGTGGGCGCCGAGGTCGCGTCCATCGTCGCCGAGTTCATCGGTCTGTGGACGAGCGGATTGGCGCAGGCGGGGATCGATCCCACGCGGATCTACACGCACGTCAACTTTTTGACCAGGGCGCAGTTTGCGACGTTTGTTGCCAACGGGAATGTTCCGCCCAATGTGAGCTACGAGACGCTTGTCAACAGTTTGCCAAGCACGCAGCAGCCATCCGTGGCGTTCATCGCCCACTCGCGCCCGGGGTTCAGCGCGTACCCCACGCTCGGGACCTTAGAGCGTGTTTATGAAGAGCGATAACGGGCAAGGCGGTGCAGCAGCAGATGGATCATCGCGAGGTGGATGAAGGTCTCGCTGACCGTCGGCAGCCGCTCGTCGTCTTTGCTGAGCCGGCG
>Ga0102924_1001420_pt1 | contig 27689 bp, 29 predicted proteins | sample PaiPotPPM11metaG_FD_80116 | JGI IMG/M metagenome (GOLD analysis project Ga0102924, IMG submission 80116) | Iron sulfur acid spring bacterial and archeal communities from Banff, Canada, to study Microbial Dark Matter (Phase II) - Paint Pots PPM... ... | reverse complement strand
CCAGGACCGGGCGGACGTCGCGGTGGCGGGGGGCTACGAATCGTTGCTGGAGGAGGAACGGCTGGAAACCTTCGCGCCCTCGGGCTTGCTGGAGGAATCGGAGGGTCCGCCCGGTCCTGGCGGATGGCCCGGAAGGCTTCCCCGATGGCCATGCTGCCGCCCGCCCCGCTCATGCAAATGTTGGCGTTGACCCCTTGCGCCCCCAGCTTGAGACTGACGAAATACAGCACGATGTTGGCCAGGCTTTTAAGGAGCCAGAGCGGGTTGATGGTGGCAATGCCCTCCGACCCGAAGACCTGCAGGTCGAGGTGCCCGCTCTGCATGGCCAGCGTGGTGGCGGCCAGCAGTTCATCGCGATCGCCGGCATGGCCGGGGGAGCCCACGAAACAGGCGGTGCGGAAGGCCTCCAGTCCCGCCAGATCGAGCCCGGCATCGGCAATGGCCAGCTCCGCCGCGGCCACCCCCAGGCGCACCGGGCGGGTCATCAGCTTGAGGGACTTGCCGTCGGCGATCAGCTTACGGGGATTGAAGTCGCGCACCGCGCCGCCGTGATGAATGCGGAACGGCGCCAGGTCGACGTGCGGCACCGGCCCCACCCCGGAACGTCCGGCGCGCAGCCCTTCCCACAGCGCCGCCGGCGATTGCCCGAGCGGCGAGACCAGTCCCACCCCGGTGATGACGGCGCGACGCGCCTCTTCACGCGACATATTCACGTAGCACCAAGCTCCCGTTCGATCCGCCGAACCCGAAGGAATTGGAAATGACCGCCCGCACCTTGACCCGCCGGCCCTGGTTGGGGACGTAATCCAGGTCGCACACCGGGTCGGGATTCTCGTAGTTGATGGTGGGCGGGATATAACCGTTTTGGATGACCAGCGCCGCGATCAGCGCCTCAATGGCGCCCGCCGCGTTGACCATGTGGCCGGTCATGGATTTGGTCGAACTGATCGGCACCCGGCCCGCCAGCTCCCCGAAACATCGCTTGATCGCCACCGTCTCGCTGGCGTCGTTCTGCACCGTGGAGGTGCCGTGGGCGTTGATGTAGTCGATGTCGCCGGGCGTCATGCCCGCATCGTCCAGGGCGGCCCGCATGGCCAGAAACGGCCCCTGCCCGTCGGGCGGCGAGTCGGTGATGCGATAGGCGTTGATCGAACACCCGAAGCCCGCCAGCTCGGCGTAAATGCGCGCCCCGCGCCGGTAGGCGTGCCAGGCATCCTCCAGCACCAGCATGGCGGCGCCTTCGGCCAGGATGAAGCCGTCGCGCGTGGCGTCGAAGGGCCGGCAGGCGCGCTGCGGGTCGTCGTTGCGGTGCGACAGGGCGCCCAGCAGGATGAAGGCCGAGACCATGGTCGGCTCCATCAGGCTCTCCGCCCCCCCGGCCAGCATGACGTCCGCCTCGCCGCTGCGAATCTTGTCGAGCGCGTTGCCCAGGGCCTGCGAACTCGAGGTACAGGCGGTGGAAATGGTGGTGATCGGTCCGCGCGCCTGGAACGCGCCGCCCAGGGCATAGGCCAGCCCGTAGGGCGCGTAGCGCAGGTACTCGCTGTCGGGAATCGTCGCCAACACCGCCCGGCGTTGCTCCAGCGTGCGCGCTTCCAACTTCCGCTGGTTCAACTCCGGCAGCAGCGTGTCGCGGCGTCCCTCGGTGCCCAGCGCAATGCCGAAACGGTTGGGCTCCAGGTTGGAGCCCGGCGCCAGGTGCGCATCGGCCATGGCCTGCTGCGCCGCTGCGTATCCGAAGCTGTTCTTGCGGTCCAGCACCTGCTTGACCTCCGGGCAGGCCTGCAGGCTGTCGAACGGGAAATCGCGCACCTCGGCGGCAATCTGGGTGTCGAACTTCGAGGCGTCAAACAACGAGATGGTGCGGACCCCGCAGCGCCCCGCTTCGAGGCCCTGCCAGGTGCTCGCCACGTCATGGCCCAGCGAGGTCACCGCCCCGATGCCGGTCACCACCACGCGCCGTCCCCGACCTGTGTTACGGAGGCTCATGCGTCCTGCTTCCCATCCGCGGCCGCCGCCGGCCCGATCTGCGCCCCGGTCAGCAGGGCACGGTTCACTTCCTCCGCCCACGCCGCGATGCGCGCCCGCGCCTCGGGGGGAATGATCGCGTTGCCCCCGCCGGCTTCAAATCCCAACATCAGCTCGGCGCTCGCCACCGTGACCTGGTTCACCGTCGCCACCGCCTTGCAGCGCCCCGCATCTTCGCTGAGCGCCAGCAGCTCGGTGCGAATCACCACCGCATCGCCCGGCCGGACGAAACGCCGGAACTTGGCGTTGTTGACGGTCAGCAGGACCGGCAACACCTTGGGCGCGGCCTCGCCTCCGGGTTGCTGCGCCGCCACGGCCGCGACGCTGTAGGTGATCAGACGCCCCGAGAGCTGCGCCATGGCCTCCACCAGCAGCACCCCCGGCACCACCGGGAAGCCGGGAAAGTGGTCGGCAAAGTAGTCTTCGCTCATGGCGGGGTGCTTCACGCCGACGGCGTACTTCCCGGGCACCAGCTCCAAGATGCGGTCGAGCAACAAGAAACGCACGGTCAGCTCCTTACGACAACCTGCAGAGCGCCCAGGCGACGGCCAGGCGGCGCGTGGCGCCGCTCGTGATCCGCCAACTGGCCCGGGCCATGGGATGGGCCCGCAGGGCGCCATGCCAGTGCAGCTGCAGCGCGGCACCCACCGGTTCGATTTCGAGATCGTGAAACTCGATCGCGTCGGCCCCCGGCCCGTCCCCCGCCTTCAGGACGGCCTCCTTGCAGGCCAACACGCGGGCCTGTTGCCGGGCGCCCCGCCACCATCCCCGTTCCCGCTCGGTCAGCAGGCCCTGCAGTGCCGCCGGGTTCTCGCGCGCCAGCCGTGCCACGCGGGGCACCGCCACCAGGTCGACTCCGCTTCGCCAGGGCGCGGCCAAGCCTAGCTCCCCGACTCGTTCTCGCCGATCCGCCAGGCCACCAGCCGCGCAAAGGTCTCGGGCGTGAACAGCAACGGAATCTCGCGGGCGGTCAAGCCGGTCTTGAAACGCGCCGGGTCCACCTCCGGCATCAGCACCCGCAGGCGTTGCAGCGCCGCCTCGGTCAGCACCCCGTTCTGCTGGAACTCGGCGTCGGTGAGCGAGCCTTGCGTGGCGCGCTGGATCCCGCCGCGCGGAATCTTGATGTTGAAGGCCGACTCCAGCCGGAACAACAGGTCGAGGAAGTCGAGCGACTCGGCGTTCAAGTCGGTCATCAGGCTGGCGTTGGGCCCCACCTCGTCCTCTTCCCGCCCCAACACCTCGGCAATCGCCGCGCGCGTGGTCTTCAGGATCTCGGCGTGGCGGGTGGCCAGCACCCGGTCCGCACTCTGCCGGATCTGCTGAATCTCTTCCAAACTGTTCACTTGGCTCATCCAATCCTCCCAGAAGTTTTAGTCATCCGACCTCGCCGGGGCTAGCGCACGCTCATCAGCGAGAGCCCGCCGTCGGCGATCAGCGTCTGCCCGTAGATCCAGTTGGCGGCGTCCGAACACAGGAAGGCCACCACCTCCGCCACATCCTCCGGGGTCCCGATGCGCCCGGCCGGGGAAATTTTTTCACAGGCCTCCTTCATGGACGCAAACGTGGAGAACAGCTTGAGGGCGTCGGTTTCAATCGGACCGGCCGAAACGGTGTTCACGTTGATGCCGTCCTTGCCCAGCTCCACCGCCAAGTAGCGGGTCAGGGCCTCGGTGGCCGCCTTGGTGACGCCGATGGCGGCGTAGCCGGGAATGTAGTACGTCGAGCCCAGGCTGGAGAGGCTGACGATCTTGCCGCGCCGCCCCTTCATCAGCTTGGCCGACTGTTGCGCGCTGAGCAGCAGCGCGGTGGTGTTGTCGTTGATGGTGTGTTCCCAGGCATCGCGCTTCTGCCGCATCACCGGCCCGAAGGTCGCCACGTCGATGGCATTGTTGATGAAGATGTCGAGATGCCCGAATCGCTCGCGCACCACGCCGAACATCTTCTCGATGCCCTCCGGCTTGATGGCATCGGCGGCGACCACTTCCGCCCGGCGCCCCAGGGCGGTGATCTCGGCCGCCAGCGCCGCCGCGCGATCCTCGCTGGTCACGTAGTTGATCAGCACGTCGGCCCCCTGCTGGGCCAGCTTCAGGGCGATGGCGCGCCCGATGCCGCGGGCGGCGCCGGTCACCAGCGCGGTTTTTCCAGTCAAATCAGTCACACCTGCTCCTCGTTGTCTTGGTCTCCAGATACACCCCCGCCGCGCCGCCGGAACCTGCTGCCCGGGGGATGCCGCCGCCGCTGCTCAGCCGCGGACGCCGGCCGATTGGGGAACGCGCTGCGCCAGGGCGCGCAAGGCAATCTGCAGTTGCTGGAACTGCAGCGAGAGGTCGTGCTCCGGCCGCCCCTTGCTCACCTGCGGACTCTTGAAGTAAAAACCCAGCCAGTCCTGCGTGCCGTGCCATCCCGCCCGCTGGGCCGCACTCGAAAGCAGCGCCAGGTCGAGCAACAACGGCGCCGCCAGGATGCTGTCCCGGCACAGGAAGTTCACCTTGATCTGCATCTCGTAGCCCAGCCAGCCCACCAGGTCGATCGTGTCCCAGCTCTCCTTGTTGTCGCCCCGCGGCGGGTAGTAGTTGATCTTCACCTGGTGCGACAACTGGCCGTAGAGTTCGGGGTAGAGGGCCGGCTCGAGAATGTCGTTCAGCACCGACAGCTTGGACTCTTCCTTGCTGCGGAAGGCCGCCGGATCGTCCAGCACCGCCCCGTCCTGGTTGCCGAGGATGTTCATGGAAAACCAGCCCGCCAGCCCCAGCATGCGTTGCTTGATGCCGGGGGCGAGAATGGTCTTCAGCAGCGTCTGGCCGGTCTTCAGGTCCTTGCCGCAGATCGGCGCCCGGTTGAGGGCCGCCAGCTCCTTCATCACCGGCAGATCCACCGTCAGCGTCGGGGTGGCGTTCACGAAGGCGCACCCCTCCTGCAACGCGGCGTAGGCGTAGACCATGCTGGGCGCGATGGTCGGCTCGTTCTCCTTCATCGCCGCCTCGAAGATGCCCACCCCCTGGTGCGCCGGTCCGGGAGTCAGAAAGATTTCGGTCGAGCCGCACCACAACAACACCACCTGCTCCAACCCGTGCTGCTGGCGGAAAGCGCGAATGTCGGCCCGCAACGCCTCGGCCTGCTCCCACTTGTTCTGCTGGGGCTTGATGCGCTTGCCTTCCGTGCGCCGCAGAAACCGCGTGTCGTGAATGCCGGGCATCGGGACGATCGCTTCCAGCGGTTCCCGTATCGCCTCGAGCAGGTGCGGCTGCAGGACTGCCGCCCGCTTGGCCGCCGTGTAGCAGGTCCCTTCCGAGATATCCCACCCGCCGAACACCACCTGGTCCAAGCCCGGCAGTTGCAGCAGCTCGGCCATCGGTACATGCCGCGTCGGCTGGTCCGGATCGACCATCATCGCCATCTGGGTCAGTGACCCGATCGGGCGACCTAGCCCGCGCTTCACCGCTTCCACCCCGGCGATCAGGGTGGTGGCAATCGACCCCATGCCGGCCAGCAAAACTCCAACCCGTCCCGTGTCACGGGCGCTTACGGCTGTATTGCTCATAATTGAAGGGCGCTCTCTCCAGACTAAAAGTGTGGGCAAGCCGCGATTAAGCCCCGGTTAATTCAACATTAAAGAGTTTTAATTGTTAAATGTGACCGGCAGGCGCGCCTTGGTGAGAGTGGACGGAAAGTTAGCAAAGTCACTGATTCCGTCGCTGGGCGACAGTCCACTCACGTTACCCGCTGTCTCCCGACGCCGCCCATGGAGCTCGACCCGCTCAGCTTCGTTCCGGGTACACGACCTCGGTGAAGCGCGGATCGTCCATCAGCAGCCGAAAGTCATCATCGTGACGTGCTTGGTTGCGGCAGCGCGGATCCAGTGCGATGGCGTTCTTGAGATGGGCCAGTGCGGGCTCGACGTGGTTTTGCGCCGCCTGCACACTGGCCAGGGCGTAAGCAATGTGGGCGGCCTTGCCGTCCATTTTTTGCGCTTTCAGCAGCAGTTCTTCCGCCTCGTCGTAACGCGACAGGTTCAAATGCACGATGCCTTGCGTGTAATGGTCGTCCGCCGTGCGGAGGGAAGGGCGGAGGGGCTGCAGCCGTTGATTGCAGATGTTCCAATGCGTGGTGGCGCGATCTGCCAGCCAGGAATAGGGCGAATCACGCATCTTTTCCAACAAGGGTTTGGCCTTGTCGAATCTCTGCTGGCCGAAGAGCTTCATGGCAACTTCGTACTGGTCCAAGGCGGCTTGGAACAAGGCATCGGGCTGGCGGCTGGCGGCTGGGCTCATAGGTTTGGACTCTGGACGCACCCGGGGCTCGTACGGCCTCAGGGGGGCTTCGGAAAACCGCGGCACGGGGGTGCCGAGGTGGGTAGCTGTATTTAGCGGCAAAAGGACGATTTCGTCAAGTCGGCGCCGCGCACCCCGCGGTGCCGACCGCCACGGCGTCCCACCACCTTCCCAGCCCGATGCGGAACAAGGCACAATGGGGGGGCTTTTTCCCCACCCTCGGATGGCGGTGGGGCGGTCGACCGGAGTCGAATTGTGAGCACCATCAATCGCGCAGCGCGCGAGATCAACTGCAAGCTGGTCTACTACGGCCCCGGCCTCGGCGGGAAAACGACCAACTTGCAATACATTTTCGGCCAGGTCCCCGGCGATCACCGCAGCCAAATGATCTCCCTCGCCACCGAGGGCGACCGCACCCTGTTCTTCGACTTCCTGCCGCTGGAGCTGGGCGAGGTGCGCGGCTACAAGACGCGTTTCCATCTCTACACCGTGCCCGGACAGGTGTTTTACTCGGCCAGCCGCAAGCTGATCCTGCGCAACGTCGATGGGGTGGTGTTCGTGGCCGACAGTCAGGCGCAGCGCCTCGACGCCAACCTCGAAGCGCTCGACGACCTGCAGGACAATTTGCAGGCCCAGGGCAACGCCCTGGCCGATCTCCCTTATGCCCTGCAGTTGAACAAGCGCGATCTTCCCGGCGCGTTGCCGGTTGAGGAGTTGAGCGCCGCCCTGCGCCGCTTTCAGGAACCGGTCATCCCCGGCGTCGCCAGCCAGGGGGTGGGCGTACTGGAGGCGCTGCAGCACGTCGCCAAAGGCGTCCTGGCCAAGCTTGCCGGTTGAACGCCGGCGCTGAGCGCTCGGCGGTTTCTCGACGGTGCATCCCGACTCATGTTCGAAAAGATCCCCACCCTGCTCGAAAACCTGGTCCTGGGCCGCAGCATCGCGCGCCGCCTGCAACTGGCGCGTCATGTACCCCGCCGCCTGCTGGAACGCATCCAAAGCTCGGAGTTCCAGGACACGGTGCGCTGGGCGGCGGCCCGCAGTTCCTTTTACCGCGCCCAGTTTGCCGCCCGCGGCATCGACGCCCGCCGCTTGCGCACCCCGACCGACCTGGGCGACTTCTATACCACCTCCTCCGATCTGCGCGCCCTGCCCACCGACGACTTCGTCTGCGACAAGCCGGAGGCCGGCTTCGAGACCACCGGCACCACGGCCAACAACAAGCGCGTCTACTTCTCCAACGAAGAGGTGCGCGACATCGGCTTCGAGGGCGCCGTCGGGCTCTGGAACCTGGGCCTGCGTCCCGACGACCGGGTGGTCGACGCCTTCGACTACGCCTTCTGGAATGCCGGCATCACCCTGCTGCACTCGCTCGCCGCGGTGGGCTGTTTCCACGTCATCGGCAGCAAACTGCCGCCTGCCGAGTTCTACCGGCGCATCCGCGAGTACCGCTTCAATGTCCTCATCGTGGATACCGCCTGGCTGGTCACCTTCACCGAAATTGCGCAACGCGAGGGCACGTGGCCGGTGAAGTTCATCCTCTCCGGCAGCGAAAACATGACCGAGCAAACCCGGAAATGGGTGCAGTCGGTGTGGGACACGCGCGTTTACCAGGCCTACGGACAAACCGAGTCGTTGGGCGCCAGCGGCATTGAGTGCCAGGCGCAGAAGGGCTACCACCTCAACGAGTTCAACTACATCTTCGAGATCCGCCAGCCCAACCCGCAGGGTTTTGGCGAGCTGGTGTTCACCACCCTGACCCGCAAGGTCATGCCCTTCATCCGTTACCGCACCAATGACATCACGCGCTTCCTGGATGAACCCTGCGGTTGCCCGCTGCAGTGCATGCGCCGGGTGGACAAGATCGTCGGCCGGGCGGACGAGATCATCTCGTGCGGCATGGGCATGATCAGTCCGTGGATCTTCGAGACCTGGTTTGCGGGAGTGGTCGGGCTGGCCGACGACTGGCAGGTGGCGGTGACCCAGCCGGAAACCCGCGATGTGCTGGTGCTGCGCCTGGAAGCCCAACCCGACGCCCCCGCCGCGGCGGCGCTCGAACAGGAGCTGCTCCGGCTGCTCGAGCAGCGCTTCCCCTACTACTACCAGAACTATCGCATGGGGATGTACGACCTGCGTTTCCAGGTACTGCCGCGCCACGCCCTGCGCCCCGAGGGACCGCGACGCAAACTGCGCCGGGTCGTCGATGAACGTATTCCCGCCACGGCCCTGGTTCCCGACGCGCCATAAAAACGCCCGCGTGAACCCGCTCCCTCCGGGCAACGGCGGCGGGGCCGCCGTTGCCGATCTGCCCCCCATCCCCTAACATGGTTCTCCGGGCAGGTCACTTGCCTCGGATCCTAAGGAGCGCGTGCGTGGCAGAGACAGCAGTCTTGATCCTGGCCGCCGGCAAGGGCACGCGGCTGAAGTCGCAACTGCCCAAGGTGCTGCACGAGGCCGGCGGTCGTACGCTGCTCGGACAGGTCATGGCCGCGGCCCGCGAGGCCGGCATCCCCGCCGCCGATATCCTGGTCGTGGCCGGCTACGGGCTGGACCGCATGCGGGCCGCCGTCGAGCCCCTGGGCAGCCGCTTGGTGGTGCAGGAGCCGCAACTCGGCACCGGGCACGCCGTGCAGATGGCCGCCGCCGCGCTCGCCCCCTACCACCAGGTGCTGGTGCTGCACGGGGATATGCCGTTGGTCTCGGCGGCGACCGTGCGCGCCCTGCTCGAACGTCTCACCCAGCGCGCCGCGGCTGCCGTGCTGGCCACCGCCACGCCGCCGCAACCGCGCGCTTACGGACGCATCTTGCGACAGGGTGAACGCGTGATCGGCATCGTTGAAGACCGGCAATGCACGGCCGAGCAGAAACAAATTCGTGAGTTGAATGCCGGTTTCTACGCCTTCAACACCGCCGCCTTGCTGCCCGCCTTGGAGCGCCTCGGCACCGCCAACCCGCACGGCGAGTTTTACCTCACCGACACCGTCGCCCTGCTCGCCCAGGCCGGGCGCCCGGTGCTGGGCTACGAACTACCCGACCCGGACGAATGTCTCGGCATCAATGATCGTGCCGAGCTGGTGCAGGTCGACGCCCTGCTGCGCCGGCGCCGGGCGCAGCACTGGCTGCACAACGGCGTCACGATTTATTACCCCGAGACGGTGGTCATCGACCCCGACGTGACGATCGGCCCCGATACCGTGCTCGAGCCGGGCGTACAACTGCTGGGCCAAACCCGGATCGGACAGCGCTGCCGGATCCGTTGCTACAGCGTGCTCCAGGATTCACGCTTGGGTGATGACGTTCTGATCCTGCCGCACTGCGTGGTGGAGTCGGCGGAGCTGGAAGACGCCGCCCGCGTCGGACCCTTTACCCGCTTGCGCGAGGGCGCCCGGATCGGCCGCGGCGCTCACCTCGGCAACTTTGTCGAGGTCAAGAAATCGCAGCTCGGCGCCGGCGTCAAGGCCGGGCACCTGGCCTATCTCGGCGACGCCACCATCGGGCCACAGGTCAATATCGGCGCCGGCACCATCACCTGCAACTACGACGGGGTTCACAAACATCGCACCACCATCGGCGAACAGAGTTTCATCGGCAGCAACGCCACGCTCGTTGCCCCGCTCGACATCGGTCCCGGGGCCTACGTCGCCGCCGGCAGCGTCATCACCGAGAACGTGCCGGGCGACGCGCTGGGCGTGGGCCGCAGTCGCCAGACCAACAAGGAAGGCTGGGCGAAACGTCGCCGCGGCCGCCCCGCGAAATCCTGACCGCGCACCCGGGTACGCCATGCTCTCCCCCACCATCGTCGCCATTCATATCGCCCCGACCGCCGCCGCACCCATGCAGGCGCAGCTCCAGGTCGAAGCCGGCGTCGGCCTCGGCCTGGTTGGCGATCGCTACCGGGCCAAAATCGGCACGTTCTCCCCGGACCTGGACGCCGACTTCGAAATCACTTTAATCGAGGAGGAGGCGCTTCTCGCCTTGGCGCGTGACTACGGCTACGCCATGTCGCCGGCCGAGAGCCGCCGCAACCTGACCACGCGCGGCGTGGCCCTCAACCACTTGGTGGGCTGCGAGTTCCGGGTGGGTGCCGTGCGGCTGCGCGGTACCCGCCTCTGTGAACCTTGCGACCACCTCGCCCGCCTTACCGATCGCCGCGCCTTGAAAGGGTTGCTGCATCGCGGCGGCTTGCGGGCCCAAATCATCTCGGGCGGCGTGATTCGCGTCGGCGACCCGGTTTGCCTGGCCGATCCCGATTCTGCGGCGCCTGCTTCCTGACGCCTGTCGCTGCACCCACTGCCGCCCTACACACTCCCATGCTTGAACTTGCCTACGTCCGCAGTCAACTCGATGCCGTGGAAGCCATGATGCGCCTGCGCGGCATGACGCCCGAGCTCACCCCGTTCCGAGAGCTGGATCAACAACGTCGGGAACTGACCCGGGCGGCGGACGCGTTGAAGCAGACCCGCAACCAGGCCTCGGAGGAGGTGGCCCGCCTCAAACGTGGTCCGGAGCGCGACTCCCCCCGCGTCGCCGAGTTGATCGCCGCGACGCGCGCCCTGGGGGACCAGATCACCTCCTTCGACCAGCAGTTGCGCGAACTCGACGCCGCCTTGGAGCCGCTCCTGCTGACCATTCCCAATGTCCCGCACGCCTCGGTGCCGCACGGGACATCGGAGGCCGACAACCAGGAGGTCCGGCGTTGGGGCCAACCGCCGGAATGGCCGTTCATTCCCAAATCGCACTGGGAGCTGGGTGCCGAGCTTGGAATCCTCGACCTGGAACGGGCGGCCAAGATTTCTGGTGCCCGCTTCGCCGTCTTTGTCGGCGCTGGGGCGCACTTGGAACGTGCCCTCGGCAACTTCATGCTCGATCTCCATACCCGAAAGCATGGGTACACCGAGGTGCAACCGCCCGCCCTGGTCAACAGCCGCAGCCTGCGTGGGACCGGACAATTGCCTAAATTCGCCGCCGACCTGTTCCAGTGCGCCAACAGCGACCTGTGGCTCATTCCCACCGCCGAAGTCCCGCTGACCAATATGTACTCCGAGGAGGTACTCGATGCTTCCCGTCTCCCCCTGAGCCTTACCGCCCTCACGCCCTGCTTCCGTAGCGAGGCCGGGTCCTATGGCAAGGACGTGCGTGGCATGATCCGCCAACACCAGTTCGACAAGGTGGAGCTGGTCAAGTTTGTTCATCCCGACACCTCCTACGAAGAGCACGAACGGCTCACCCGGGATGCCGAGGCCATCCTGCAGGCGCTCGACTTGCCCTACCGCGTGGTCAACTTGAGCACCGCCGATCTCGGCTTCAGCGCCGCCAAAACTTATGACCTCGAAGTCTGGCTGCCGGGTCAAAATGCCTATCGCGAAATCTCCTCCTGCAGCAACTTCGAGAGCTTTCAGGCGCGGCGCGCCAATATTCGCTTCCGCAGCGCCAACCGGGGGAAAACCGAGTTGGTCCATACCCTGAACGGAAGTGGTTTGGCGGTTGGTCGCACCTGGATTGCGGTGGTCGAGAACTACCAACAGGCCGACGGTTCGATCCGGATTCCCCCCGCCTTACAGCCCTACATGGGCGGACTTGAGGTCATCCGCTGACCCTCCTGTTAACCTCTTTGGTCGGCGCTTGCGTCAGCTCTCGATTTCTCATCCAATCAAGCCATGGAGCCCCCGCCGCCCATGCCGGCTGAAGACGTGGCGCAGTCCCTTCGCACGCTTCAACAAACCGTGGCTGCGCTGGAAGGATTGGCGCGCACGCCGCGGCACACAGAATTGGCCGCCGAAGCGCATCGCGCCCTGGAACAGTTGCAAAGCTTCCTGTTGGCCGCCGAGTTGCGGGGTCGCTTCCAGCGCGCCGCCTGAGAACAAGCCGCCGGCACGGCGCTCCCTTTATACTCACGGCATGCGCCCCCGGCTCTGGCTGTTCCTCGTCGTCCTGTTGTTGATGCCGCCGGTGGTTCAGGCCCAGGTCGGCTTCTATCGCGTCGTCAACCAGAATGGCGTCTGGTGGTTGCTTGATCCGGCTGGCTCTCCCGTGCTGTCGCAAGGGGTGGATTCCATGCGGTACGACGGACAGCCAATCCGCGGCACGACCCAGTTCCCCTACCGCGACGCCGTGGCGTCCATTTATCCCGACCGCAACACCTGGGGGCTCGCGACCTTGGCGCGTATGCGCCTCTGGGGCTTTAATACCATCGGGGCGTGGTCGGACCCGCAACTCTGGAATCGCGGCGTCGCCTACTCCGTCAACCTCGATATCGCGGCTCATGCGGGGGCCGACTGGCAACACGGCAAACCGGTGGATGTCTTTGATCCGCAGTTCGAAAAGGCGGCAGAGGAGGTCACCGATCAGCTCTGCATCCCGCACGTGGACGACCACAACCTGGTCGGCTACTTCAGCGATAACGAGCTGCGCTGGGGACCGGATTGGCGCGGCAAACAGAACATGCTGCAGATGTACCTCGACCTTCCGGCCGATGCTCCGGGTCGGCTCAAGGCGGTCGAGTATCTGCGCCTGCGCTACCACGACGACATCCGTCGTTTCAACCAAACGTGGCATTCACGGGTGCGCGAATTTGAGAAGGCCATCACCGTACCCGCCGGTCCAGCCGGGGACGCCGACAATGACGGGTTTCTGGCCATGGTGGCGGCCCGCTACTTCCAGGTCTGTGCGACCGCGATCCACCGCGCCGACCCCAACCATCTCTACCTCGGCGCGCGCTTCTCCGGCCGTCCACCGCTTCCGGTGCTGCAGGCCAGCCGCGTGGCCGACGTCGTCTCCATTAATATTTACAGCTTCGATCCCCGGCCGTTGATCGACGCCGTCTATCAAAACACCGGCAAGCCGATTCTGGTCACCGAGTTCGCCTTCCGGGCGGAGGACTCCGGCCTGCCCAACACGCAGGGCGCCGGCCCCAAGGTGCCCGACCAAATTGCGCGCGGCAAGGCGTATGCCGATTTCGTGGCTTGGCTCGAGAGCCGACCGGAGGCCATTGGCTATCACTGGTTTCAATGGGCCGATGAGCCCAAGGAAGGTCGTTTTGACGGCGAAAACAGCAACTACGGCTTGGTCAATGGTGGCGACCAGCCCTATGTGGCCTTCATTCAAGCGGTCACCCGTGCCAATGCCGCCGCCCTTGAGGCCCATCGTCGTTTGCAGCCCTGACGCCTCCGACGATGGGCGACGCCGGTCGTAGATGCTGCGGTCGGAGAGCTGCTGCGCTATGCTTCCCGGCGTATGCTCCTCACGCCCCGTTCTCCCCGTCACGGCTGCATGCGTTTCCTTCTCCTGCTTTGCCTCCCGGTGGCGTGGACGGGAGCCCAAGCCCAAAGCCGGGCCGTCCAGCCGGCTTCCCCCCCCGCCATCGGCTGGCGTCAGGGAATCGGCGTGCCCCCGACAAATCCCGGACACGCCCGCGACGGCAACCTTGACGACGGCTACTTCAACGGCGCCCCCATCGGCGGCTTCGGCGCCGGCACCATCGGCCGTACCTACCGTGGCGACTTCGCCCGCTACCACCTCAAGATCGGGGCTCACAAGTACCAGACCGTCCCGGCCAACCAGTTCTCGCTATTCGCGCGTACCGCCTCAGGCAAAACCTATGCCCAGGCGCTGTGGACGGGAAAGCCCGGCACCCTGAAGAGTTGGAAATGGAACTACCCGATCGGAGCCGGCGATTACCAAGCGCTCTATCCCAAGTCGTGGTTCCAGTACCGGGATCGCGCCGCGCCGGTGGAAGCCACGGTCGAGCAGTTTTCCCCCGTTCTTCCCAACAATTACCGCGAGACCAGCTACCCGGTGGCGCTCTTCAATTGGACGCTGCGCAATCCCGGCTCCGAGCCGGTCACCGTCAGCGTCATGTTTTCCTGGGCCAACATGGTGGGCTGGTTCCGCGATTTCGGTCACACCGTGGGGGGCGACTCCGGCGACGACTTCGACCACGCCGTGACCACCGCGACGCCACAGGGCCGCATGGTGGGCGTGGTCTTCGACCGCCATCGCCGTGGCGCGGTCAGTCAGGACTGGGACGGGCAGTTCGCCATCGCGGCGCTGGAAACCCCGGGCGTGCATGTGACGACTCGCGCCACCTTCGACCCGGAGGGTACCGGCGAGGAGGTCTGGAAATCCTTCTCCGCCGACGGAACACTGACCCCGGGAACCGATTGGGTTTCCTCGGGCGAACCGTTGGCCGGTGCCTTGGCCGCCACCGTGACCATCCCGGCGGGCGCCACGCGCGTGATTCCCATGGTCCTTTCCTGGGACTTGCCGTTGGCCACCTTCGGGCATGGCACAACCTGGTACCGGCGCTACACCGAGTTTTTCGGCAAGCAGGGCACGCACGCCTGGGCCATCGCCCGCGACGGCCTGACCCACGATGCCGCCTGGAGCGCCGCCATCGACGCCTGGCAACACCCCTATGTGACGGATACCAGCAAGCCGGCTTGGTACCGCGGCATGCTCTTCAATGAGCTTTACTACCTCGCCGACGGCGGAACCTTCTGGGAGAACGGTCGCGTCGGGGACGCCGCACCGTCGCAGCACCAGTTTTCTTACATGGAGTGTTTCGACTACCCCTACTACTCCACCCTCGACGTCCGCTTCTACGGCTCCATGCCGCTGCTGCATTTCTGGCCGGAGCTGGAAAAGAGCGAAATGCGCACCTATGCACGCAGCGTGGGGCAGGATCTCTCCGCGCTGCGCCGCATCGGATGGGACGGCAAGTTGGCCCGCCGCAAGAATCGCGGCGCCCTGCCGCACGACCTGGGTAACCCCAGCGAAAGCCCGCTGCTGGATTTCAACCAGTACAACTGGCAGGACGTCAACATCTGGAAGGACCTCAACCCCAAGTACGTCCTGCAAGTCTGGCGCGATTACGCCTTGACCGGCAAGACCGACCTGGCGTTTCTGCGCTACAACTGGGCCTCGGTTCAGTTGGCCATGGATTACTTACGGCAATTCGATCACAACGGCGACGGCATCCCGGAAAACGACGGCGTGCCCGACCAAACCTACGACGTCTGGTCCATGCGCGGCGAGAGCGCCTACTGCGGCGGCCTGTTGCTGGCGGCACTGCGCGGTACCGAGGAGATGGCCAAGGCCTTGGGCGACCAACCGGCCTACGCCAAGTACCACGCTTGGTTTGCTTTGGCGCAGCCGAACTACATCAAGAAATTGTGGAACGGTACCTACTTCCGCTATGACACGGGCAGCCCCTACAAGGACAACGTCATGGCCGACCAGTTGGCGGGCCAGTGGTATGCCGACCTCACCGGCTTGGGCGCGCTCGTGCCGCGCGCCGATACACTCTCCGCCCTGCAAACCGTCTACCGGCTGAACGTCATGAGCTTTGATCACGGACGCATGGGCGCCATCAACGGCATCAGCCCCAACGGCACACTGTTGCGCGACAACGAACAAATCCACGAAGTCTGGACCGGGACCACGCTCGGCCTCGCCTCTTTCATGCTTGCCGAAGGCATGCACGACGAAGCCTTTACCACCGCCAAGGGAATCTACAACGTGGTCTACGGCCGGGGCTACTGGTTCCGAACCCCGGAGGCTTGGGACGAAACCGGCAACTATCGTGCTTCCATGTACATGCGTCCCGGCGCCCTCTGGGCCATGGAGATGGTGCACCCCATTCGCTAGCCGAGAGGACGCGGTGCGGTGCTCGCACCGACCGTCGTGTCCGAACAGGGAGACCTTGCCATGAAGTCGCTGTCCCTTGTCGCGCTGATATTGGCCATGACGGTTCCCGTAGCCGCCCAGGCGCATTGGGCTACGCTGTTCACCGCCCAGGACGTGCGCGATGACCTGACCACGATCGCCGGCCGCGACACCGCGCTGACCTGGTGCCGGGCGCACAACGTCGACCATGTGTATCTGGAAAACTTCCGAAACGGCTATAGCGCCGACCCGGCCGTGCTGGCCGCCGCGCGGGACTTTTTCCGCCGTGCCGGTGTCGCCGTGGGGGGCTGTGTGACGACCACGGAGCTGGGCAAGCCGTCCACCGGCTGGAAGATCGCCGCTTGCTACACCAACCGCGCCAATCGCGCTCATCTGCGTTCCGTGTTCCATACCGCTGCCACCCTTTTCGACCGCATCCTGATCGACGATTTCTTCTTCACGGACTGCCGCTGCAGCGAGTGCGCCGCGGCACGTGGGGCGCGCAGTTGGGAAGCGTACCGGCGTGACCTGATGCTCAATGTGGCACGCCACGACATTCTCGATGTCGTCCACGCCGTCAACCCCGACGCCCGGGTGATCCTCAAGTTCCCGCAGTGGTACGACACCTGGCAGGCGCGGGGCTACCGTGTGGATGCCGAGTCGCAGCTCTTCGATGACGTGTGGATTGGCAACGAAACCCGCAACCCGCGCGACCCGCACTGGGGACAGACCGCCCAGTACCGCGCCTTCCTCATCACCCGCTGGCTGCATGCCATCGCCGGCGCCAAACTACGGGGCGGCTGGTTCGATGCCATCGACACCCCGCCCGACCTTTACCTCGACCAGGCCTACGAGACGGTCTTGAGCCAGGTGCCCGAGATCCTGCTGTTTGAATACGGCATGCTGCAACGCCAGGGGGCGGCGGATGCCGCCGCCCTGCAGCACGAGATGCCGGCGCTCATGCACCTCAGCACCGCCATTCAGAACACGCACTGGCGCGGTGTGGCCACCTACAAGCCTCCCAATAGCGACAGCGAAGGGGAAAATTATCTGCTGGATGAGGCGGGAATGGTCGGCATTCCGCTTGCCCCCCGGGCCACGTTTCCGCAGCACGCCGCCACTGCCCTGTTTGCCTCGCAGGTGCTCGGCGACCCCGACTTCGTGCCGCAACTGGTGCGCTTTCTCGCCGCTGGGCACCGCGCCATCCTGACCGCGCCGCTCGCCCATGCGCTTGAAGGCGACCCCCGGCTGCCGGGCTTTCCGCCCGCAACCGCCGAGGACTGGACCGCCTTCGACCTGCTGGGCGGCCACGTGGTCGTGGTCAGCGATGCCGTGCTGCGCGCCGCCCACCCCGCCGCCGACGCCGGCGCCCTGTTACCCACCCCGCTGCCCGCAGCCACCGCCCGCCTGCGCGCCCTCTGCCTGCGGGATCTGGGTATCGTTACCGACGCCCCGCTGCGCGTGCTGCTGTTTCCCGGTGATCACACCTTCGCCGTACACAATGTCAACGATGCCCCGGCCACCTTCCAGATGGCCTGGGCGGGCGCCGCGACCCAAACCGTCACCGTCGCCGCCCATCGCGCCGTAGTGTTGCCCGCGCCAACCGCGGTCTCCGCTGGACGGGGTACGGCTTCCGGCCCTGCAATCGCGAACTGAGGCGGGTCTCGAACGCTCCCCGGCGCCCTAGTAGACACCGGGAAGCAGGGCCGCCGAGCGACGGCGGTAATCCGCATAGTCCGGCCCGAACAGCGTATCCATGTTGCGTTCCTCGAGGTGGATCTTCCAGAGCATCGCGGGGACGAGCAGCACCATGCCGGCCAGACCACTGCGCTCGCCGTTGGCGAACAGCGCCCCCAAGGACGCCAGCAGCACCCCCGTATAGATCGGGTGACGCACCCGGCGATAGGGGCCGGTGCGGATCAACTCATGTCCCACTTTAATCGTGACCGCTCCGCTCCAATTGCCCCCCAAATGCACCCGCGCCCAGATGGCCAGGCCGAGGCCAAGCACGGTCAACCCCCATCCCAGCCACGCGAAGCCTGGCGTCGAGGGCAGCAAGCGCCCGCTCAGAGGGCCGCTGTGCTGCGGCGTGAAAAGCAGGTAAAACCCGATCAGCGTCGGAATGGCGTAGAGAAGTCGCCTCCCGAGCGGATCACGTCGCACGATGGGCTTGGTGCGCAACGCGCCCACGCACCAAATGACCAGAAAAATCAGCCAGGGAATTTTGAACCAGATTGCGGTCATGGAATCGCCTGCCGCGGCGATGCGGGAGCCCGCCCCGTCGCACGTGGAGACCAGCACCGCCGGTCGCTCGGGACCCTAGTGTTTGCCGCTTAAGGTCGCCAGTTGCTGGTCGGCCTGCTGCGCCATGGAGCTGTTCGGATACTCGAGCTTGACCTGCCGATAAAGCTTGATGGCGTCGCCCGGGTTGGAATCCTGTTCCATCTGTGCCAGCTCGAACGTGGCCAGACCGGACGGCACGGTTTCGCTCTTGTTGCCGATCAAGCTTCGGAGCTGCTGTTGTGCCAACTCCGGCTTGCCTTCCTGGGCGTAGAGCTGTGCCAGTCCTTGGCGGGCCAGCGCCTGCACGTTGACGTCGCGGCCCGCGGTGACCGCCTGGAGGGTCTTTTCCGCGCCGCTGAGATCCCCGCTATCGCCTTGTGTCAAGCCCAGGTAATACGCCGCCAGGTCGGCCGCAAAGGTATGCGGGTAGCTGTCTCGCACCTTCTGAAACTGGGGCTGCGCGGCCTGCGCCCGCTGCGCCACCGTGCCGTAGCTGGTCTGGCCGGGCGCCGCGGGCGTTCCCACCGGGGCATGGTAGGTCGCCAAGGCGGCCGTCAGCAGGGCATCGGCCTGGGCGCTGCGGTGTTTCTGCCAGCTGTAGCCTCCCCACCCCAATCCGGCGATCACCAGCACCACGACCACGGTCGTCAGCACCGCGTGGCGGTGCTGCAAGTAGTACTCGTAGGCGACGTCCATGCCACTGACGAACTCATCGGTCTTCAATTCGTGACGAGAAATCCGGGCCATAAATGGTTCACTTCCCTTGTCTTCATTATGCCTGCGTACGCGCCACCGCAAGGGACGCTCGCCGCATCGGTCCGCGTCATGGCGTCAACGACCGGCCAGCCAGTGCACTCCGTTGTCGAGAATCTTCTGCACCTCGGGCATGAAGAAAATCGGGAACGACTCGTGCCCGGGACGCCAGTAAAACACCCGCCCGGTTCCCACGTTCCAAGTCATGCCCTGGCGCGCATGCCGTCCGTCGGCGTAAATTCCGTCGAAAACGGTGGCAAACGGCCCCGGAACCTGGAAGGGTTCGTCGTAGCGCTCGGTCTTGGGAATGGTGAAGTCGGTAACCCCGCGGGCGATCGGATGCTTGGCGTCCGCCACCACGATGCGGGTCGGTTTCCCGTCTTCAATGTAGTCGCGCCACGCCCCCACCTTGTCGGTGGTTTGCAAGGTCTCCAGCAGCGCCTTGAACGGCTTGGAGAAATGCGAGGAATGGACCGGGAAAAAGCCCATGCCCTTTTCCCGCACGTGCCGCACGATCCGCTCCACCGCGGCGTCCGGTACCTGGTCATGACGCTTGTGCCCGAACCAGATCAGAACATCGGTCTGATCGAGTGTCGCCTCGCTCACCCCGGCGTCCGGATCGTCCAGCTTGGCGGTCTGCACCTGCAGGCTGTGATCCTTCCGCAAGGCATCGGCGATGGCGCCGTTGATCCCCTCGGGGTAGACACTGGCCGGTTCGGTCCGTTCCGACCACACCAGGACGCGGATGGGCGCCACCTTCTTGCCAGGTTTCTTGGCGGCCGCCACCGCAGGCGACATCCATGCCAGTCCGACGGTGAGCAGGGCCGCCGCCAGGGCAGCAGTAAGCGCGTGCAACGCTCGTTTCATAACGCCATCCATTCTTGACATTGTCCTGAACTTGCCCGGATTCGTCGCCGGCGCTCCTGCCGACCCCCGATCACCAAGGCAGGAGGATGGTTTCACAGATCCGTGCGCCGGGGCAAGGACGACCACAGGGCGGGCCCAGGGTACTTTTCCCGGTGCTCGAAGCCGCGTTTTGCTAGAGTAACGTCCGTATGCTCGTCTCCACCGTACTTGTTTATGTGGGGGTTTGCGTCGGCGCCTTTCTACTGGCCGCCGCGAGCCGTAGCGGCCCGCGGGACGGGGAACTGATGCTGCAGATAGCACAAGGCGACCAGCGGGCGTTCGGCCAGCTCTACGACCGGCACTCGCGACCGGTCTTCGCTTCGCTGCTGCGCATCGTGCGTGAGCGAGGCGCGGCTGAAGACCTGCTGCAGGAGGTCTTCCTGTCGCTCTGGAAGCACGCCGCGCGCTATGACCAGCAGGCCGAGTCGGTGCTGCCCTGGCTGCTGGTCATCGGCCGCAATCGCGCCCTCGACAAGGTCCGCTCCGCGGTCCATCGCCACGAAGGGCAGGCGCAACCGATCGATGAAGTGTTCGACCTGCGCGACGCGCGTTCCAATTTCGAGAACGGCATCTGGCAGGCGCAGTCCGTCGAACGCATTCGGGCCTGTATGGCGCAGCTCAACGACAAGGAACGGCGCGTCCTGGAACTCGCCTACTTTGAGGGCCTGTCGCAGACCGAGATCAGCGCCCAGATGGAAGAGCCCCTGGGCACGGTCAAGACTTGGACGCGCAACGGCCTCGCCAAACTACGAAAGGCCCTGCTGTGAGCACGCACCCCGAACTCGGCGATCTCTACGAACTCTACCTGTTGGGAGCGCTCGACGGCCCGCCGGGATCGGAGGACGCCGTGCAGCGCGATCTCATCCGTTCGCATCGCGCCGCCGGTTGTGCGGAATGCAGCGTGCAACTGCAGCGCGCGCATGCCGTGATCGCCGGCCTCGGCCTGGCGGCCCCCGACGCCGTTCCCGACGCGCGCGTGAAACGTGCGTTGCTGGCCCAGTTGACGCCCGGCAAGTCGCGCGGCTTCCATTTCGGCTTCGTCACCGCCTGGACCCTGATCGTGGGCCTCGCCTTGACCTCCGCCTGGCTCTGGCAGCGCTCCACCGGCTTCGAACAGCAGACCGCAAGCCTCGAAGCGCAGCGCAACCAGACGCAAGTGGCGCTGCGGCAAGCGGAGCGGGAAGCCGCCCACCTGCGGGCGATCACCGCCATCATTGGCAGCACGGCAACGAAGGCCTTGGCGGTGAAGAGCACCAGCTCCGCGCCTCCCTTCGGCCAGGCGTTCATCAATCGGCAACGTGGCGTGGTGCTCATTGCCGGCAATTTGGCGCCCGCCGGCGCCGACCAGATCTACGAATTGTGGATCCTGCCCAAGACGGGTGCCCCGGTTGCTGCCGGTACCTTCCAGACCGATACCTCCGGGTCGGTGATGCATGCCTACAACGGGCCGATCAGCGAAGACGTGGCGGGCGTGGCCGTCACGCTCGAGCCCGGCAAGGGAGGCACCGCGCCCAAGGGTCCCATCGTCATGGTCGCCAAGTTCGCCAATGGCGCCTGATCCGGTCTTGCATCTGCGGCGACGCATGCCATGCCGCCCTGGTCCGCGCCGGGGCGACACCCTCCAAGCCGGTTGTACCGTTCTGCCGCGCTGCCGCATCTAATGAACGTCGGATCGCTCTGCGTCGCGACGGTACGAGCGGGATGCGTTGACTTCGCGCCCTCAATTGACTACCATCGCCCACTTCCGCGGGGTGCCCGTGCGATTCTCAGGAGACGGCCATGGATAAGCGCAAGCTCGAAACTTTCAAGAAGCGGCTGCTGCAAAAACAGCAGGATTTGAACCGCGCCGTGTCGCGCAACGAGCAGGATGGCCGCCTTGCCGACGAAGAGGTGACTCAGGACATCGCCGATAAGGCGATCAACTCCTACACCAAGGAGTTCCTCTTCCACCAAAGCAACAACGACCGCCAATCCCTGCAACTGATCGACGAGGCCCTGACCCGCATCCGGAACGGCAGCTTCGGCCAGTGCATCACCTGCGGCAACGAACTCAACCCGAAACGTCTTGACGCCGTACCGTGGGCCCGCTACTGCATCACCTGTCAGGAGAAAGTGGAACAGGGCGTCGCCATCGGTTGATCGGACCGGTAGCCGGCCTCCAGCACGACGCCCGGCCTGTGCTACTATCGGCGTAGTTGATGTCCTCTGGAGGCGAGCTTTCAGTAGCACTCCCACCCAGATCGGCCCGCATTGCCCGCCCTTTTCCGGGTTCGCGGCATTCTTCTGCCTGCTGTTCCCCTCCCCCTGCCGTCTTTGTTCCCAACCCTTGCGCCACGCCCGTCGCTTGCCGGTTTGTCAGGCATGTCTGGCGGCGATTGCCCCCGTGGATGACACCGCAACCTGTCCTCGCTGTGGGCTGGCGCAAGAATCCAATGCCGGCCTGTGCCTGACCTGCCGGGTATCGCCCCCGCCCTACGCCCAGGCGATGAGTTGGGCGACCTACCAGGGCGGTGTACGCGAGCTGGTCCACCTCTTGAAGTTCCAAGGCGTCCGTCCGGTTGCCAAGTTCTTTGCTTTGGCACTCGCCGAGCTTCCGCTGCCCGACGTGGACGCGATCGTGCCCATGCCGCTGGGACCTGGGCGGCTGCGCCAGCGCGGCTTCAACCAGGCGCTGGATATCGCGCGCCATCTCGGTCGGGCGCGCGCCCTGCCGGTCATCGCTGCCGGGTTGCGGCGCCGGCGCGAAACCCACGCGCAAACCGGCCTGACGCAGGAGCAGCGTGTCGCCAACGTGCGCGGCGCTTTCATCGCAAGCCCGGCGCATGATATCCGCAGCCGGCGCATCCTGCTCCTCGACGACGTGCTGACGACCGGGGCCACGGCCCGCAGCGCCGCTCAAGCACTGGTCCGCGCCGGAGTCGGCGCGGTCCACGTCGTCACCGTGGCTCGTGCCGACCTGATCGGTCGGACGGCGCCGCGCGGCTCAGCTCCCGGGAAGGAGGTCGCCGCTTAACCGCGTCGTCCGCCTATGAACAGCCTCATGACCCCGGTCCTGGTGCTCAACGCCACCTACGAGCCCATCAACATCTGCGCCGCCCGCCGGGCACTGGTGCTGGTTTTAAAGGGTGTCGCCAATACCGAGGAGTTGAACGCCCAGTTGCTGCACGCCTGCCGCACCCATTACCCCATCCCCTCGGTCATCCGGCTGCTGCACTACAGGCGCATTCCGCATCGGACCCGCGCCCTGTCGCGCAAGAACATCCTCATGCGCGACCGCAGTACCTGCCAGTACTGCGGCCAGGCGGGCTCCATGCAGGAACTGACGCTCGACCACGTGGTGCCCCGCTCGCGCGGCGGCAAGAGCTGCTGGGAGAACCTGGTGGCCTGCTGCAAGCGCTGCAACCACCGCAAGGGTGACCGCATGCCCGTCGAGGTCGGGATGAAGTTGCTGCGCGAACCGCGCCCCTTCAACCTGCACACCAACCGCCACCTCATGCGGCTCATGGGCCACAGCGACGAGAAATGGCGCAAGTACCTCTTCTATTGACGCCATCACGCCGCCCCCGGGCGCGGCCCGCTGGTACACTGTTCGCGTTTGCCATTCGAGCGGAGCAATGCTCGGATCGCTGAGCCGCCCCCGGGGAAGCGCTTCCCGCTATGGACTACCTTTTTTCTCCCTGGCGTTACCGCTATGTCAGCGAACAGCACGCCGCCACGCAGGAGCCAGGGAACTGCGTGCTCTGCGCCAAGCTGGTAGAAGGTGACGACGTAAACAACCTGATCCTGTTCCGCGGGCGGGACAACGCCGTCATCCTCAATCTGTATCCCTACACCAGCGGTCACCTGATGATCCTGCCGCTTGCTCATGTGTCCCGTTTAGCCGCGGCGTCGGCAGCCGCGCGTCACGAGATGATGGAGCTGGCCGTACAGGCCGAAGAGGCGCTTCAACAGGAGTACCGTCCGGACGGCATCAACCTCGGCATGAACCTCGGCAGCGCCGCCGGCGCCGGCATCGCCGGCCACCTGCATCTGCACGTGCTGCCGCGCTGGGTCGCCGACGCCAACTTTATGAGTGTGATCGGGGAGACGCGCGTGCTGCCGGAAGACCTGGGCCGCAGCTTTGAACGGCTTCTGCCCTACTTTCAGCCGAAGTGAAGCGCAACGGGCGCCGCCGCGTTACCCCGACCAGCGGCGGAAGAGCAACGAGGCGTTGGTGCCGCCGAAGCCGAACGAGTTCGACAGGGCATACTGCATCGCACGCTGCCGCGGCACATTGGGTGTGTAGTCGAGATCACAGTCCGGGTCGGGCGTCTCGTAGTTGGCAGTGGGCGGCACCGTCTGGTGCTGCAGGGCGAGCACGCTGATGCCGGCTTCGAGACCCCCGGCGCCCCCCAGCAGATGCCCGGTCATGGACTTCGTCGAGCTGATCGCCACCTCACGGGCGTGCGCGCCGAACAAGCGCTTGATGGCCACCGTTTCCAGCTTGTCTCCCACCGGCGTTGAGGTGCCGTGGGTGTTGATGTAGTCCACCTGGGACGGCGTCACTTGGGCATCGTTCAGGGTGTTCTGCATGGAGCGGTAGGCGCCGTCCCCATCCTCGGCCGGCTGCGTGATGTGAAAAGCGTCGCCCGACATGCCGTAACCGATCACCTCGGCCAGGATCGTGGCGCCGCGACGGCGCGCGTGCTCCAACTCCTCCAGAATCAGCACGCCCGCTCCCTCCCCGACCACGAAGCCGTCGCGATCGAGGTCGAAAGGACGGCTGGCCCGCTGCGGCTCGTCATTGCGGGTGGAAAGCGCGCGCATGGCGGCAAAGCCGCCCACCCCGAGCGGCGTGATGGCTGCCTCCGCGCCGCCACTGATCATCACGTCGGCGTCGCCGCGCTGCACCAGGCGAAAGGAGTCGCCCACCGCGTGCGCGCTCGAGGTACAGGCGGTGCAGGTGGCGGAGTTGGGGCCCCGCGCGTTGTACCGGATGGAAACGTGCCCGGCCGCCAAGTTCACGATGGTGGCAGGAATGAAAAAGGGCGAGATCTTGCGCGGGCCGCCTTCCAACAAGTTCTTGTGCTCCCGCTCGATCACGTCAAACCCGCCGATACCGCTGCCAATGTAGACCCCGACGCGCGGCGACTCGGCATCGCTCACCGTGAAACCTGCGTGCGCCATGGCCTCCGCGGCCGCTGCCAGCGCGAACTGGATGAAGAGCCCCATTTTCTTGAGCTCTTTTTTTTCGATGAACTGCAGCGGGTCAAAGCCCTTGACCTCCGCGGCAATGCGGCAACTGAACTGGGCGGGGTCAAAGCGCGTGATGGGGCCGATGCCACTACGCCCAGCCAGCAATGATTGCCAGTTTTCCGGGGCGGTGAGGCCGATGGCGGAGATCAGTCCCAGACCGGTGACGACGACACGGCGCGGCGGGTTCAGGCGTTACTCCTTGCTGTGGGCGGTGATGTAGGCAACCGCATCCTTGACGTGGCGGATCTTCTCGGCATCCTCGTCCGGAATCTCGATGCCGAAGGCTTCCTCAAACGCCATCACCAGTTCCACGACGTCGAGCGAATCAGCGCCCAGGTCCTCTTGAAACGTGGCCTCCGGGGTCACCTCCGACTCCTCCACGTCGAGCTGCTCGACGACAATCTTTTTCACCTTTTCTTCGATGCCAGCCGCCATTGATTCTCCTCCTCTGTTTTGCGCGCCACGTCGCTTGCCTCAGCGAATGAACATCATACAGGGTGGGCGCGACCTGCGACAACCGTCCGCCGTCGCCGTGCGGGGTGACTACCCTTCACCGACCTCGGCAGCCGCAGCCCGCGGGCGTACAACCGCAGCCCCCCGCCGGTGTGCCGCCACCCGGGGAAGCAAAAACCGAGAGCTGCAACTGCACGGTTCCCTGACTGCAATGCGGACAGGTGGCTTGTCCCACCTGCGCCACCGTCTGCAACTTTTCAAAACGCGTCTCGCACGACGTACACACGTACTCGTAAAGCGGCATGGACCCAGTGTAGCCCGGCGCAGGAGCGTTGCCGCCGCACTCCAAAAGGTTTCGCTTGACCCTCTACTTGAGTAGAGGGTTTAGGCTAAGAATGTAGCGCGAGGGCAATCCCATGACCTTAAGAATCGGCGAAGTTGCACGTCGCGGCGGCGTCAACCTGCAAACCATCCGTTTCTACGAACGCGAGCGGCTGCTGCCGAAGCCGCCTCGCCTGGCCTCCGGCTACCGCGTATTTCCGGAGCAGACGGTGCTCCGCATTCGTTTCATCAAACGCGCCCAACAACTGGGCTTCTCGCTGGCCGAAATCCGGGAGCTGCTCTCCTTGCAGGTGGATCCGAAGCGCGATTGTTCCGACGTGCGCCGCCTGGCGCAAACCAAGGCCGCCGAGATCGACGACAAGATTCACACCCTCACCGCCATGCAGCGGATCCTGCATGACTTGGCGGAACGCTGCCAGAAGCGGGGCGCCACCGATCCCTGCCCGATCCTGGCGAGCATCGCCCGCGAGGAGGAGGCCCCATGCTGACCACGGCACATTCCCTCACACCCCGGCAGCGGTCGCGAGGCGCCCTCCCCGGCCGGTCAGGCTGGGCGACGGTCCCGGGCCTGTTGGTGAGCGTGCTTCCCTTCGGCGGCTACCCCGCCTGCTGGCCACTCTATGCCGGCTCTATGCCGGCGCGTTGTCGGCGCTCGGCCTCCGCGCTCTGCTGTCGGAGGCGTACCTGCTGCCGCTTACCTCCGTTCTCCTGGCCTTTTCGATTGGAGCCCTGGCCTGGCGGGCCAAGCGCAGGCGTGGCTATCCACCGTTCGTTCTCGGGCTGCTCGCGGCGACCGGCATTCTGCTGGGCAAATTCGTCCTGCACTCCGGCCTGCTCGCAGGCGGCAGCGTCGCCGCCCTTGTCGCAGCCTCGCTCTGGAATGTCTGGCCTCTACGCGTGGCCAACTCTTGCCCGCAGTGCGCCCCTGCCGGCAGCCCGCATCCGGGCGCATCGTTCCAATCTGATCCCTCAGGAGAGACCATGACCAGCACCAGTCCCCGCACAGTCGAAATTTACAGCGCCGGATGCCCAGCCTGCCAGGCAGCCATCGATCTGGTCAACCAGATCGCTTGTCCGTCATGCCGCGTCACCGTCCACGACATGAACCAACCGGGCGTGGCCGAGCAGGCACGTCGCCACGGCGTCGCCACCGTGCCGGCCGTGGTGATCGACGGCAAGCTTGCCGGCTGCTGCAGTCACGGCGGCCCCGATGAGGCCACCCTGCGCCGCGCCGGCTTGGGCGTCGCCCGCTAGACGTCGCCCGCGCGGCGGTCCGGGGGGCTCTGCCGCTGATGCGGCTTGCCCCAGCTCGCGCCGAGCGATCGGGGCTGGACGAAGACATCTTGGTGCTATGTCACGTACGCGCCACTGCCTCGCCGTGTGCCTCCCTTTCGCGCCCGTTGTTTCTCCGCAGCTCCCGCTCCTTCATCACCGCGAAAAACACCGGTACCAGGATCAGCACGTGCAGGGTGGAAGTCATCATGCCGCCGACGATGGGAGCGGCGATCGGCTTCATTACGTCCGAACCGATGCCGGATTCCCACAGGATGGGAACCAGGCTGGCGAGCACGGCACAGACGGTCATCAGCTTGGGGCGCAGACGCTGCACCGCCCCCTCAATGACCGCCGCTTCAATGTCCTTATGCGTCAGCCGTTCCCCCGCCGCCGCACGCCGGTCGCGCTGATGGGCCAGTGCCTCGTGCAGGTAGACCACCATCACCACCCCGGTCTCCACCGCAATACCGAACAGGGCGATAT
>Ga0102924_1001419_pt1 | contig 27716 bp, 26 predicted proteins | sample PaiPotPPM11metaG_FD_80116 | JGI IMG/M metagenome (GOLD analysis project Ga0102924, IMG submission 80116) | Iron sulfur acid spring bacterial and archeal communities from Banff, Canada, to study Microbial Dark Matter (Phase II) - Paint Pots PPM... ... | reverse complement strand
CGTCGTGGTCGCGACCACGACGTCGCCAGCGTGCAGCGGGCGGGTGTAGCTGAAGCTTTCCTCGCCGTGCACGACCATCGAGTAGTCGAGCCCGAGGCCCGGGTCGGTCACGACCGCCCTGGTCGACCGCTGATCGATGATCACCGCGAACGTCGGCGGCGCGATCACGTCGGGGTAGCCGGCCTTGATGGCGGCTTCCCGGTTACGGCACAGTTCGCTCGGCTCGCCGATCGCGTCGGCAAAGTCGGCGATCTTGACCCGGCTCACCTCGTAAGGCTCGCCGGGCCCGTAGACACGACCTGCGTACTCGGGGTTCAGCGCCATGCTTACCTCGACCCCGCTGCTAGTTAGCGAGTCTCGCGGTGATCGGTGTGCCGACGGCAGTTCGGGCAGAACTTCTTCAGGTCAAGACGATCCGGGTCGTTGCGCCGGTTCTTCTTGGTGATGTAGTTGCGGTGCTTGCACTCCTGGCAAGCCAGCGTGATCTTCGGCCGGACATCGGTGGCAGCCACGATGGAGTGCCTTTCTAAGAGGTAAGTCAGCCAACCCCCCGCGGGCGCAGCCCGCAGCCGGGGGGTGTGGGGGGTCGTCCCCCCACAGGATACAAGGGACCGGGAAGCCGAGCGAAGCTCGGCGAACACGGTGGCCGTAGCGGAGACCGGACTTGAACCGGTGACACAGCGATTATGAGCCGCTTGCTCTGCCGACTGAGCTACTCCGCCATGGAGTCACCCATAAGTGACTCGATCAGGTTACCCGATCTGGGGCCTGGTTGCGTCCTCTGGCCGTTGTCCACAGGCGGGATAAGTTAACCACAAGGAAATCCCGAGCATTCCGGGCGGCTTCCACATCCCAGCAACAGGTTGCGCACAAGTTGCGCACAACTTATCCACAGGCCGGTCAACCGATCGGTGGATTAGCGGATCAGCCGGAACGGGCGGGATCGCGGCCCGGAGTCCGTTTTTTCCGGAGTCCCCCGCGGCCAGGCTTGCGGTATGACGGGACTAACGGTGGAGGCACAGGCGGCGTGGGCCGTCGACCTGTGCAAGACGTACGGGGAGGGCCACGCGACCGTGCGTGCGCTCGACAACGTCAGCGTGGCCTTCGAGCACGGCCGGTTCACGGCCGTCATGGGGCCCTCCGGCTCGGGGAAGTCGACGCTCATGCACTGCATGGCGGGGCTGGACCGGCCGACCTCGGGCACGGCGTACGTGGGCGGCCTCGACATCGGGCAGCTCGACGACGCCGGGCTCACCAAGCTGCGGCGCGACCGCATCGGCTTCGTCTTCCAGTACTTCAACCTGGTGCCCACGCTGACCGCGGGCGAGAACATCACGCTGCCGATCGCGCTCGCGGGCCGCAAGGCCGACAAGGACTGGATCGACTACCTCGCCAAGGAGCTTGGCCTCGCCGACCGGCTCAACCACCGTCCCGGTGAGCTGTCCGGCGGGCAGCAGCAGCGGGTCGCCTGCGCCCGGGCGCTCGTCAACAAACCGGACCTGGTCTTCGCCGACGAACCCACGGGCAACCTGGACTCCAATGCCGCCGCCAACCTCCTGGCCTTCCTCCGGCGATCGGTGCGCGAGCTCGGGCAGTCGGTCGTCATGGTGACCCACGACCCGCGCAGCGCCGCATACGCGGACCGGGTCGTCTTCCTCGCCGACGGGGCCGTGGTGAGCGAATTGCGGCAGCCGACCGCCGACTCCGTCCTTGAGCGGATGCGGACGCTGGGGGCATGACATGCGCCAGGTGACCCTCAGGGGACTGCTCGCCCACAAGATGCGGCTGGCGCTGACCGCGCTCGCGATCGTGCTCGGGGTTACGTTCATCTCGGGCACGTTCGTGCTCACCGACACCCTCCACAACACCTTCTCCACGTTGTTCACGAGCGTCTACAGCAAGATCGACTTCGTGGTCCGCGGCACGACGCAGTTCGGCAGCGGCGAGAGCGCGACCCGCAACCCGGTGCCTGACTCCCTGCTCCCTCGCGTGCAGGCCGTGCCCGGTGTCGCGGCGGCGTCCGGGAACGTCGAGGGCTACGCCGAGTTCATCGCGCACGACGGCAAGCCGATCACGTCGAGCGTGGGCACCGCCGGGATCGGGTGGGACACCAACCTGCAGATCTCCAACCTGCACCTCATCGCGGGCGCTCCCCCGACTACCGGCAGCGACGTGGTGATGGACGCCGCGACGGCGCAGAGCTACGACTTCAGCGTCGGCCAGCGAGTGCGGATACTGGGCGGCGGGCTGAAGTCGCCCGAGACGTTCACGATCACCGGGATCGCCCAGTTCGGGACGGCCGACAACCTCGCGGGACAGACCCTCGCGGCGTTCACGCTACCGACCGCGCAGCGCGTGGTCGGGGAGACCGGGCTGTTCGACTTCATCAGCGTGATCGCCAAGCCGGGGGCCGACAAGGCCGCGGTGCAGCGGTCGATCGCCCAGGTCCTGCCGTCGAACGCCGAGGTCGTCACGGGACAGACGATCATCAACGAAGACTCGAACGCGGTCAGCCAGGCACTATCGTCCCTCAACACGGTGCTGCTTGTCTTCGCGCTGATCTCGCTGTTCGTCGGCGCGTTCACCATCTGCAACACGTTCTCGATCATCGTCGGCCAGCGGACCAGGGAACTCGCCCTGCTGCGGGTCGTCGGCGCGAGCCGACGGCAGGTGTTCCGCTCGGTCCTGACGGAGTCGGCGATCGTGGGGTTCGTCTCGTCCGCCATCGGGGTCGGCCTCGGCGTGGCCGCCGCCGTGGGGCTCAAGGCGCTGCTGAGCGGATTCGGCACCTCGCTGCCCAGCGGGTCGCTGACGTTCGAGCCGCGCACCGCGATCATCGGGCTCGCGGTCGGCACGGTCGTGACGGTCGTCTCGGCGATCGGGCCGGCCAGGAACGCCGTCCGCATCCTGCCGGTGGCGGCGCTCACCGACCGTCAAGAGGACGGCACCGGGGCTGGCCCAACCAGGCGGCGGCTTATTTCCGGTACGGCGCTCACCGTCCTCGGCGTCCTACTGCTCGGCGTCGGGCTGTCGAAGCACGTCGCCGCGCTTGTGGGGGTCGGCGCGGCGGCCGTGTTCATCGGCGTCGCCATGCTCGCCCCCGTAATCGCACGGCCACTATCCGGCTTGCTCGGGCGACCTCTCGCTAGATGGCTTGGCACACCCGGGCAGTTGGGACGACAGAACTCCATGCGCAGCCCGCGCCGCACCGCCCAGACCGCTTCTGCGCTCATGGTCGGGCTTGCACTAGTCTGCGCCATAGCGGTGCTCGGTGCGTCAGCTTCTGGCTCCGCGACGAGCAGTGTTGACCAGGCGATCAGCGCGGACCTCATCGTTTCGGCTACCGGCGGCCAGCTAAGCGACTCCCTGCCGGCCGTGCTCGCCGCCGTTCCCGGGGTCACCGCGACCGACACCATCTACCGGAACCAGTTCGAGTTCAGGTCTACGCTCACGGAGCTCACCGGGGTGAGAACCCAGAACCTCGCCGACACGGTGATCCTGCGGATGACGTCGGGTTCGCCGGACACCCTCGACCAAGGCGAACTGCTCATCGATAACACGACCGCGCAGAACGATCACCTGGTGGTCGGGGACACGGTGCCGGTGCGGTTCGCCACCACGGGCCCGACCAGCATCAAGATCGGCGGGATCTACCAGGCCAACGCCCTGATCCAGAGCTACCTGGTCAGCTCCACGTACTTCCTCGCCCACTTCAGGGCGCCGCACCCGGGCGCGGTCCTGCTGCGCACCAACGGCGGTTCGGGCGTCGAGACGGCCGTATCGCAGGCGCTGGCACCGTACCCAAACATCCAGGTGCGGACCAGGCAGCAGTTCGAGCAGGCGCAGGTGTCGAGCATCACCCAGGCCCTCGACCTGATTTACGCCCTGCTGGCCTTGGCCGTGCTGATCGCGCTCATCGGGATCGTGAACACGCTCATGCTCTCGGTGCTGGAGCGGACTAGGGAAATCGGGTTGCTGCGGGCGGTCGGCATGCGGCGGCCCCAGGTCCGGGCGATGATCCGGTCCGAGTCGGTGATCCTCGCGACGTTCGGCGCGCTGATCGGGATCGTAATCGGCACCCTGATGGGGCTGGCGCTGGTGTCGTCGCTGGGGGTCACCGAGACCTCCATTCCTTGGGTGCAGCTGGTGGAGTTCCTCATCGGGGCCGCGATCCTCGGACTGTTCGCCGCAAGCTGGCCCGCCCGGCGCGCGGCCCGGCTTGACGTGCTCGCCGCCATCGCAGCGGAGTGACCGGACGGTGGAACCATGAAGTCGTTCGGGCGATGGCTTTTCGGTTTTCTTAAGCGCAGTAGCGTCTATGAAAGGAGGATTCGGATGAGGGAGACGCTCCGCGCCCGGCTGGACAACGTCCGGCGGCATCAGTCGGTGGCCGTATCGGAGGCCTTCAGCCCGTACCTTCTGCTTACTGTGCTGGCCGTCAGCACGTTCGTCCCCAGCCGCGAACACGGTACCGGGCTGCTCATCGGCTCCTCGCTGTGCGCGATCACTGCAGCGTGGATGCTTGGCATGTACACGCTGAACCGCCTGCGGCGGAGGCAGCCCAGGCACGGGGCGGTCTTCATCGTCGTGTTGCTGGTTCTCACCGCGATCCTTACGGTCAGGAGCGGGTGGTTCGGCTTCTTCATCGTCGTGTCTTTCGGTTACTCGCGTGAACTGCTGCGCTGGCCTGCGCCGATGGCCGTCGGCGCCGCCGCCGCCGTGATCGGGGCGATCTCGCAGACGGAGGGCAACCACAGTTCCCTGCCGATCCACCTGATGGTGTTTTTCGTCGCCCTCACCATCGACATGGCGCTTTTCCCTGGTTTCATGTGGCTGATTCACGACCGGGAACAGCAGGTCGTGCAGCACAGGAAGTCGCTCGATGAGCTCGGTGAGGTGAACCGGCGGCTGGAGTCGACGATCGCGGAGAACGAGGGCCTGCACCGGCAGCTGCTCACCCAGGCACGGGAGGCCGGCGTCCTCGACGAGCGGCGGCGGATGGCACGGGAGATCCACGACACCCTCGCGCAGGGACTGACCGGGATCGTCACTCAGCTGCAGGCGGCGGAGCAGGCGGCTTCGCGGGCCCCGGGCGACCAGGCCGGCTGGCGGCGGCACGTGGGGGCGGCGACACGGCTCGCGCGGGAGAGCCTCGGCGAGGCGCGCCGGTCGGTGGAGGCGCTGCGGCCCGAGCCGCTCGATGGGTGCAGGCTCAGTGAGGCGCTGGCCGGGGTCGCCGAGCGCTGGTCGGCTCTCAACGGGATCGCCGCGCTGGTCACCACCACGGGCACGGTGCGGCCGGTCGATCCTGAGGCCGAGTTTGTGCTGCTGCGGGCGGCGCAGGAGGCACTGGCGAACGTGGCCAAGCACGCGCACGCGATGCGGGTCGGGCTGACCATTTCTTATATGGAGAACGAGGTGGCGCTGGACGTGCGCGACGACGGGGTGGGCTTCGACACCGGCAGGCCCGATCGCCCCGGGTTCGGCCTTGTCGCGATGCGGCAGCGGATCGCGGCGCTGTCGGGCACGCTGCAAGTCGAGTCCGAGCCGGGCGGCGGCACGGCCATCTCGGCGTGCGTGCCCACCATGCCGGGTTTGGTCCGCTCGTGATCGCGTCTGGAGAGCGGCCGATGTCTGGGGAGCGGCCGATCAGGCTACTGATCGCGGACGACCATCCGGTGGTGCGGGACGGGCTCAGCGGCATGTTCGCCGCCGACCCAGATTTCGCCGTGGTCGGCGAGGCGGGTGACGGCTCGCAGGCGCTGCGGCTCGCCGACGCCGTGCGGCCCGATGTGATCCTGATGGACCTGCGCATGCCCGGCATGGACGGCCTGACCGCGATAGCCGAGCTGGCCAGGCGCGGCAATCCGGCGCGCGTGCTGGTCCTTACTACCTACGACACCGACACCTACGTGCTGCCCGCGATCGAGGCGGGCGCCACCGGGTACCTGCTCAAGGACGCGCCGCGCGACGAACTGCTCCGCGCGGTCCGCGCGGCCGCCGCGGGCCAGTCGGTGCTGGCGCCTTCCGTGGCGACGCGGCTGATGAACCGGGTCCGCGAGCCGTCGCCCGAGGTACTGAGCCAGCGCGAGCTCGAAGTGCTTTCGCTGGTCGCGTCGGGATCCACCAACCGGGAGACCGCGGCGCGGCTGTTTATCAGCGAGGCCACCGTGAAGACGCACCTGTTGCACATCTACGCCAAGCTCGGCGTCACCGACCGGGCCTCCGCGGTCGCCGAAGCGTTTAACCGCGGCCTGCTGACCCCGGAAAACCGGAGCGCCGGTTAGTCTTTTTACTGGACCTTGACGGGGGGCTGGGTCTTGGCGCGGACCTCTTCCTCGTCGACGCCGGGGGCGAGTTCGACCAGTTCGAGGCCGTCCGGTGCGACGTCGAGCACGCACAGGTCGGTAATGATCCGCTGGACCACGCCCTTGCCCGTGTAGGGCAGGGAGCACTCGTCGACGATCTTGTAGCTGCCGTCTTTGGCGACGTGTTCCATCAGCACGATGACCTTTTTCGCGCCATGGACCAGGTCCATCGCGCCGCCCATGCCCTTGACCATCTTGCCGGGGATCATCCAGTTCGCGATGTCGCCGTCTTTGCTCACTTGCATGGCGCCGAGGATGGCGGCGTCGATCTTCCCGCCGCGGATCATCCCGAAGCTGGTCGCCGAGTCGAAGAAGGATGCGCCGCGGCGGATCGTGACGGTCTCCTTGCCCGCGTTGATCAGGTCGGGGTCAACCTGGTCCTCCGTCGGGTAAGCGCCCACGCCGAGTATGCCGTTTTCCGACTGCAGGACGAGTTCGACGTCGTCGGCCACGTAGTTGGGAACCAGGGTCGGCAACCCGATCCCGAGGTTGACGTAGTCGCCGTCTTTTAGCTCCGCCGCGGCCCTGGCGGCCATCTGCTCACGGGTCCAGCTCATGCTTCTTCGATCCTCACCGTGCGCCTCTCGATCCGCTTGTCTTTGGCCTGCTCGGCGGTGAGCCCGACGACTCGCTGTACGTAAACGCCCGGGACGTGGACCTCGTTGGGGTTGATCTCACCGGGTTCTACTAGCTGCTCCACCTCGGCGATCGTGATTTTGCCGCACATCGCCGCGAGCGGGTTGAAGTTGCGGGCGGAGTCACGGAAGACGAGGTTCCCGTGCCGGTCGCCCTTCCAGGCCCGCACCAGGCCGAAGTCGGCCACGATGGCCCGCTCGAGCACGTAATCGAGCCCGTCGAAGACCTGCGTCGGCTTCGGCGGGCTGGCCAGCGCGATGTTGCCGTCGCGGTCGTACCTCCATGGCATGCCGCCTTCGGCCACCTGGGTCCCGACGCCAGTCCTGGTGAAGAAGGCCGCGATGCCGGAGCCGCCGGCCCGCATCCGTTCGGCCAGGGTGCCCTGCGGCGTCAGTTCCACCTCGAGCTCGCCGGCCAGGTACTGCCGGGCGAACTCCTTGTTCTCCCCGACGTACGAGGCCACGACCCGGCGCAGTCTTTTCGCGCCGAGCAGGAGCCCGAGGCCCCAGTCGTCCACGCCCGCGTTGTTGGAGACCACTTCAAGATCCTTCGTGCCCGCCTCGAGCACCGCCCCGATCAACACCGAAGGAATGCCGCAGAGCCCGAAGCCGCCCACCGCGAGGGTGGCGCCGTCCGGAATGTCGACGATGGCTTCCGCGGCGCTCGCTACCACCTTGTCCATGTTCAGACGATAGCCCAGCGATTGATCGGGCCCTTGCTTTACATAGTCCGCTCTACATAGTCAGCCTTACATGGTCACTTGCGTGCTCTCGCTCATCAGCGGGAGCGCGGGGTCGAGCTGAGCTATCGCGGCCTCAAGCGCGGCGGTGAGGGAGGCCTTGCTGTGCGGATTGTAAACGGGGCCGAGGGCGTCCGTGAGCAGCACCGCTGCCATGGCCACCCCGCGGGCGGGCACGGGCAGCGGCGCCGTCATGCAGCGTGCGAGTTCGCGGACGGCGGGCTCGGCGGCGACGATGCGGTCGCCGCGGACGGGGATCGCTGGGTGGTACAGGCCGCGCGGGCGGCGAGCGGCACGCAGCAGGTTCTCCCAGTCGCGCGCCAGCCGCTGACGATTGTGGAGTGCGACGATGTGCCGGGCACGGGCCGCAAGCAGCGCGGACGATTCCGGCTCACGGCCGGCGGCCAGCTGGCGGTCGAGCGACGCGCCAAGCAGCCGGTGCATTGGATTGTTCATAACTCCACCCTCGGCCTTGGAGATCGTCGGGAACAGTGGCAGAATCGACAGGGTGCACGACAAAGCTGCCAACTTGCGGCTCACCGGGGACGCGCCGCCGGGCGTGGCCATTTTGGTGCTCGACGGCGTGAACTTGTTTGAGCTGGGCGTGGCGAGCGACGTCTTCGGCACGGACATCGCATCGGATTCCCAACGGCCCCTGTACCGCCGATACATCTGCGGTGCCGCGCCTACCGTCATGACCGACGCCGGGTTCCGGATGGAAGTCCCGTACGGCCTCGAGGCAATAGATGTGGCGCAGACCGTGGTCGTGGTGCCGACCGGCGACATCGATCGGGTGCCGGATATGGTGCCTTCCGCCCTGCGTACGGCCCACGCAAACGGCAAGCGGGTTCTCTCGCTGTGCACGGGTGCGTTCGTGCTCGCCGCGGCGGGACTGCTCGACGGGCGCACCGCCACCACCCACTGGTCGGAGTGCGCCGAGCTTGCGCGGCGGTACCCGCGGGTCCGCGTCGATCCCGGTGTGCTCTTCGTTGACGAGGGCAGCGTGCTCACCGCGGCCGGAAGCGCCGCCAGCGTAGACCTCTGCCTGCACGTGGTGGAGCAGGACTACGGCGCCGAGATCGCCGCCAGGGTGGCCCGCGACCTCGTCGTTCCGCTGTACCGGTCCGGCGGACAAGCGCAGTACATCGAGTCGCCGATCCACCGTCCGGACAACAGCGACCTGTTCGCGGACACCACCGAATGGCTGCGGGCGCACCTGGGCGAGCCGGTGACGGTCGCCGACCTCGCGGATCGTTCGGCGATGAGCTCGCGCACCTTCGCCCGCCGGTTCCTGGCCAGCACGGGGACGACGCCGCTGGCATGGCTGACGCGGGAGCGGCTCAGGCTCGCACAGCGCCTGCTTGAAACCGGCGACACGCCGGTGGAACTGGTGGCCAGGGAGAGCGGCTTCGGTAGTGCGGACAATCTGAGGAAGCACTTCACCCGGACGCTGCGGACGACGCCGCAGGCCTACCGGCGGACGTTTCGCGCTAAGTCGTTGGCTTGAGCGGTTATCGAGGGTCACCGAGGGTCACCGAGCTAGAGAGGATTGATTTCAGGGCATGCAGGAGATCGACCGTATTGCCGTCATCCAGGAATCGGCGACCATCTACGAGCATGGCTGGCAGTCGTGGAGCCCGAGCGCGTCCTACCCGGTGCACGCTCGCCCAGCGCGATCCCACTCGGAGAACAGCCGGATCATGAACTGGCGGCAGGACACGGTTCCGCCCCCGGATGCGTTTGTTGGCGAGGGTCTCCTCGCGGTTGACCCAGGTGACAGCGCCGGCGTCGTGGTCTTCTCCGCCGCCCATGGGGCCGACCCGATTCCGTCCATCCGCGCCGACGTGGACGGCGGGCAGGTGATCGTGTCGGCCGACGAGCCCGTGGTGCGCACCGCGGACACCGGCGCTCGCACCATTGAGGAGGCGCTTGGCCGGTGGGCTGATGGGTACGCCTTGGCCGCGGATGTCGCGCTGCGCGAAGAAGCACCCACCGTGTGGTGCTCCTGGTACCAGTACTTCCGTGACGTCACCGAGGCCGACATCGTCGAGAACCTCGCCGCGATCGGCGACCTCGGCCTCGACATCGACGTCGTGCAGATCGACGACGGCTACCAGGCCGAGATCGGTGACTGGCTGACGGAATCAGGCCGGTTCTCCTCCCTCTCGGCCTTGGTATCTCGCATCCGCAGCGCGGGCCGCCGGGCCGGCTTGTGGCTCGCGCCGTTTCTGGTGAGCCCGCGGTCCCGCCTCCACGCCGAGCATCCGCAGTGGCTGCTCGGCGGCGCGCGCGGCGGGTTCAACTGGGCCGAGCAGCAGGCGGTGCTCGACGTCACGCACCCCGGCGCCGAGGAGTATCTGCGCACGGTCTTCGGCAGGCTCCGCGCCATGGGCATCGACTACTTCAAGCTCGACTTCATGTACGCCGGGGCGCTCGCGGGCCAGCGCGCGGACGCGGACGCGACGCCGCTCACGGCCTACCGGGGCGGCCTCGAGCTGATCCGCGAGGCCATCGGTCCTGACAGCTACCTGCTCGGCTGCGGCGCCCCGATCCTGCCAAGCGTCGGCCTGGTGGACGCGATGCGGGTGAGCCCGGACACCGCGCCGCATTACGAGCCCGACCACGGCGACCTGTCATTGCCGTCACAGCGCGCCGCCGTTCTCACCGGGCAGGCCCGAGCCTGGCAGCACGGCCGGTTCTGGGCGAACGATCCCGACTGCTTGATCGTGCGGCCGCAGGTCGAGCGCCGCGAGGCATGGGCGGAGCACGTGAAACGCTTCGGCGGCCTGCGCAGCACCAGCGACCGGCTGCTCGACCTCGACGACTGGGGCCTCGAGACGACACGCAGGCTCATCCGCCGAATGCCGGTGCGCCCCTTCCCCGCACATGTTAGTTAGCGCCTCGCTCTTGGCCAGGGAGTTACCGGGGTTGAAGGGCTAAGGTCTCCCGGGCCACCCCCTCGCCCTGCCTGGCGTTCCAGCTGACCGGAAGATGGTGGACGTTTGGGCCCAGCGGGGTGTGCCCAAACGTCCACCGTCCCGTGCGGTCAGTCGTCGGCGACAAAGCAGTGCCTGGGCGAAATCGATCTGCACCACGAATGCACCATGTGGTCGTGGACTGCCCAGCCCTGATGCTCTCGCCGCTTTCTACTCGGCGCTGCTTGGGCTGCCCGTGACGTCCCGCGATAGCGACGTAACGCTGCCTGCGACGCGAACTGTGTCCGGTACAGTCCTGCGTACACCCCGCTCGCGGCGAGCAGTTCGTCGTGCGTCCCGCGTTCGGTGATCTGCCCGCCGTCGACGACGAGGATCTGGTCCGCCGCCCGGACCGTGGACAGCCGGTGCGCGATGACGAGCGATGTCCGCCCGGCCAGCGCGGTCGCCAGTGCCCGCTGGATCGCTACCTCGGATTCGGAGTCCAGGTGGGCGGTCGCCTCGTCAAGCACGACCACCGACGGGGCCTTGAGCAGCAGCCGGGCCAGGGCAAGGCGTTGTTTCTCGCCGCCGGAGAACCGGTAGCCCCGGTCACCGGCGATGGTGTCCAGCCCGTCCGGCAACGACGAGATCAGCTCCCAGATCCGGGCCGCCTGGCACGCCTCGGTCAGCTCTTTTTCGGTCGCCGACGGCCGCGCGTACAGCAGGTTGGCCCGGATCGTGTCGTGGAACAGGTGCGCGTCCTGCGGCACGACTCCGATCGCCGACCGCAGCGACTCCAGCGTCAGGTCGCGGACATCGTGCCCGCCGATCCGCACCGTCCCGCGCACCGGGTCATACAGCCGCGGCACCAGGTGCGTGATCGTCGTCTTCCCCGCCCCCGACGGCCCGACCAGCGCGGTCAGCTTCCCCGCAGGCACCTGGAAGCTAACGTCCCGCAGCACCCACGCGTCGCTGGGACGTTCTGGGGCGGGCACCGCGGCCGGCTCCAGCGAAGCCAGCGACACCCGATCCGCTTCCGGGTACCGGAACCACACTCCCTCCACCTCCACACTTGGCGCTTCCCGCGTCTGCGCCAGCGGATACGCCGCGGGCCGTTCGGTGATCAGCGGCTTCAGGTCGAGGATCTCGAAGACGCGGTCAAAGCTGACCAGCGCGGTGAGGACTTCCAGCGGCATGCTGGAGATGGTGTTCAGCGGCAGGTAGAACTGCGACACCAGGGCGATGAACGCCACCAGCGTGCCGACCTGGAATACGCCGTGCATGACCAGCGTCCCGCCTAGCCCGTACACCAGGGCCGTGACCAGCGCCGCGAGCAGCGTGATGGAGGCGAAGAGCAGCTCCATGCCGGCCGCGTTGGCGACGGCCAGGTCACGGACCCGGCTGGCCTTGCGGGTGAACAGCCCGGCGTCCTCGTCCGGTCGCCCGTACAGCATGGCCAGCAGCGCCCCGGACACATCCGACCGCTCGGCCGTCATCGCGGCCAGCTCACCGTACAGCTGCATCTCCTGCCGGAGCAGCCGCTGCGACCGCTTCCCGGCCGCTTTGCCGGGCAGCACGAACAGCGGGATCACCGCCAGCGTGATGAGGCTGAGCTGCCACGACAGCCAGAACATCGCCGCCAGTGCCAGCGCCAGATTCAGCGGCACCGACAGTGCCCGGGACATCAGCACCCCGACCGCCCGCTGCGTCTCGTTGATGTCTTCCATGCGGGCGACCAGCGACCCGGTCTGGGTCCGGGTGAAGAACGCCAGCGGCTGCCGCAGCACATGCCGGAACACGCTCGCCCGCAACTCCATGACCAGGCTCTCGCCGATCCATTCCGAGTACCGCGACTTTACGTAACCCGCGGCGGCGCCCACCAGCGCCAGCCCTGCGACGGTCAGCGCCAGCGTCACGACAACGCTCTCCCGGTGCCGCAGGATGCCGTCGTCAATGATCAGACGCAAGATCAGCGGGCTCACCACCACGATGGCCGATTGGACCGCGGTGAGGAACACCAGCAGCACCATCGCCCCGCGGTACCGCCGCAGGTAGGGCCAGGCCCGCCGCACCGTCCCCGGCCGCACTTGCTGCCGGGTCACCTCATCCTCGTGGTACCGACCCCAGAACTCAGGACCCGTAATCATGGGGTCACTATCTCCCGGACCCCGCATCGTGCGGCAACCCATTTTCTCTGGCCGGGCAGTCCGGCTTGCCGCAGAGAACGGGGCATTTCCTGCGGCTCAACCGGCCAGGGAGTAATGATCTGCCGCACTAGCTTCCGGCGAGAATGGCGCCTCCGTCGACGGTGAGCACGGTTCCGGTGACGAAGCGGTTCTCCATGAGGTACAGGTGCGCCGCGGCGATCTGGTCCGCTTCCCCGATCGACTTGGTAAGCGTCCGATTGGCGAGAGCCTCGAACAGCGCGGCCCGCTGCGGTTCCGGAACCGAGTCCCACAGCGGCGTCCGAATTGCTCCCGGCCGGACCGCGTTGACGCGGATCGGGGCGAGCTCGACAGCCAGCCCTCGCGTCAGGCCCTCGATCGCGGCGGCGGCGCCGGCCGCGAGCGCCGCACCGGGCGCGGGACGAACAGCGACCGTCCCGGACGTCAGCACGATCGAGCCTCCCGGCCGGACGCGCGGCGCCGCGTGCTTGACCGCGGCGGCTACTCCCCAGAAGCGGACCTCGAACAGCTCCCGGGCCGCGTCGAGCGGCAGGTCCGCCAGCGGCTGTGGACGCACCGTGTCACCGGCTGTGTAAACCACGTGGTCGAGCTCGCCGACGCGGGCGAACAGGGCAGCGACGTCAGCCTCGTCGCGGGTGTTGACGACGACCCCGTCACAGGTGTCCGGCAACTCCGCGAGCGCGGCCTTCAGACGCCCCTGGTCGCTCGACGCGATCGTAACTGCCGCCCCGGCCGCCGCTGCAGCGCGGGCCGCGGCCAGTCCCATTCCTGAACTGCCGCCGATGATGACGATGCGCTGGCCGGAAAGAGCCATGGTGCCTACTCCTATGTCTCGAACGGTGATAACTCACTGAGTCATCAGCATAGCAGCAGTGATAGCTCACTGAGTCATCGCTGCTATGATCGTGGCCATGCCGCGATGGGACCCATGCGCCGAAGACCGGCTCCGCGAGGCCGCGCTTGAGCTGTTCCTCGAGCATGGGTACGAGAACGTCACCGTCGCGCAGATCACCGAGCGGGCCGGGCTGACGCGGCGCTCGTTCTCCCGTTACTTCACCGACAAGCGGGACGTGCTATTTGCCGGATCAGAACGACTTCCGGACGTCCTCGCCCGCTCCGTCCGGCATGCCGACAGCACCCTCTCGCCCTTCGAGGCCCTCCTGACCGCCCTCGTAGAGGTCGCCGGCGTACTGGGCGACCAGGCCCCGCTCGCCGCGCAACGGCGCGCGGTCGTCCAGGCCAGCCCGGAGCTGCAGGAACGGGGGCGGACCAAGTTCGCCGCCATATCCGATGCCGTGGCGGACGCATTGCGAGACCGAGGCGCCGCCGCATCGGGGGCGACGCTGCTCGCGCAGGTCGGTGTCGCAATCTTCCGTACCGCGTTCGAGCGCTGGACCGACCAGCCGGACGACGTCGGCCTGCCGGCCCGCATCCGGGAGGCGGCTGCCGAGCTCGCCGCCAGCCTGGACGCGGTGGATTTCGCCGTGCTGCCCCACCCGTGACGCGATGACCGCGCACGGATGAGCGCTGCGTGCGGCTGCGCACCCGCACGCTGGGATTGAGGTCAGAGGCCGTACTTCGCCTTCGCCCCCGAGGTGACGGGAGTGAAGAGGTTGACCAGTCCGCCGTCGGGGTCGCGCAGGATCATCGAGCGGTTGCCCCACGGCATGTCAGTAGGCTCCAGCACTATCGCAGGGACGATCTGGGGGACGAGCCCCTTGATGCGGTCCCACGTCGCGTCAACGTCGTCGACGCGCAGGTCCACAGTGAGGGAGCGGTTTTGGCCGGGCCCGGGGGCGGCGTCGCCGAGCATCGCGAGGGTCGCCGGGGCGGCGATGGCGATGGCGCCGGTCGGCGTCTGGAGTTCGGCGAAGACCGGGAGGGGCCGGGTGGCGGGCAGGCCGGTCACCTGCTCCCAGAAAGTCGCGAGGCGCTCGACGTCGTGGGTGATCACGCGAACTGAGACGAAGTCCATGACAGTTCCTTTCGCTGCTGATGGTGGCTGCTTGGTGTCGTTGTCATGTCGCCTACGCTAAAAGGAATACTGGACAGTTTCCGCCCGCTATTTCTGAAAGATTTGCCAGCATGGCCAAACCCCTCGCCCGCGTCCTGGCGCTGCTCGAAATCCTCCAGGCCGGCGGCACCCGCACCCTGCGCGAGCTCTCCGGGCGGCTAGGCGTTGACGAGCGTACGGTCCGGCGCTACGTCGATCACCTGCTCGACCTCGGCGTGCCGGTGGAGTCCGTGCGCGGGCGGTACGGCGGTTACCGGCTCGCGCCGGGCTACCGGATGCCGCCGCTCATGCTCGCCGACGATGAGGCGGTCGCCGTGCTTCTCGGCCTGACCGGGACGCGGCGCTCGGCACTGCAGCCGGACGCCGCGGTTGCTGTCGAGAGCGCGACGGCCAAGGTGCGCCGGGTGCTACCCCGCGCGCTCGCCAGCCGGCTCGACGCCCTCGTGGCGGCAACCTCCTACGCAGACGAGGGCCGCAATCCGACGACCCCCGAGACGGGGGTGTTGCTCACTGTCGCCGATGCCGCTGTCCGGCGCCGGCCCCTCGCCATCACCTACCGCGACAGGAACGACCGGTCCACCGAACGGGTGCTCGAGCCGTACGGCGTTGTCGCCCTCCGGGGCCGGTGGTACGCCACCGGGCTGGACTCGCGCAGCGGCCAGGTGCGCTCCTTCCGGCTGGACCGGGTCGCGCACGCGGTCGTCCAGGAGGGGCAGTTCTCGGTGCCGAGCGGCTTCGACCCGGCGGCACAGGTGATGGAGGCGGTCTCCGGAGCGTCATACCAGCACGCGGTCTCGGTACGAGTCCACGGCGGGGAGCGAGACGTGCGGATGCGGATGCCCGGATCGATCGCCATCATCGAGCCGATCGACTCCGAACCCGGGTGGGTGCGGGTGCGATGGCGGGCTGAGCGGCTTGACTGGGTCCCGTCGGTCCTGGCCGGACTCGACCGCCCGTTCGTCATCGAGGAACCGGACGAACTGCGCCAGCGAGTGCGCGCGCTGGCAGGACAACTCGCATCGTGGGCCGAAGCCCGGTGACGGGCAACGGAGCTAGTATTTGCCCGTCGTTCGACCGAACAGAAAAAAGAAAATGATCATATGAGATGGAGCCCCTTTACGGAATCGAACCGTAGACCTTCTCCTTACCATGGAGACGCTCTGCCGACTGAGCTAAAGGGGCCTGTTTTTACTTGTCTGACCTGCGGCTATCCCTCTAACGAGGTCCGTCCCAAGTCTTCTACAGCTGTCCAACAGCGTCTAACCTAGCAGACATGGCGAGCACCCGGGCATCCGCCAACGTCGGTGAGCTTACCGTACTTTTGGCGTCCTGGCGTCTCCACTTGGAGGCGGCCAACCTGTCTCCCCGCACCGTTCGCGGCTACACGGACGACGGCGCCCTGTTCGCCGCGTTCCTCGCGGACAAGGGCACGCCCACCGCGGTTGCCGGCATCAAGCGCGAGCACGTCGAAGCGTTCATCGCCGCCGAGCTTGAGCGTACGTCCGCCTCCTCGGCCGCCACACGCTACCGGTCGCTACAGCAGTTCTTCCGCTGGCTTGACGACGAGGGCGAGATCGACGGCTCGCCGATGGCGAAGATGCGCAAGCCGCTCATTCCCGAGCAGCCCGTGCCAGTGCTGCCTGACGCCGACATCAAGCGGTTGCTCGACAGTTGCGCGGGCCGCGACTTCCGCAACCGCCGAGACAGCGCGATCATCCAGCTGTTCCTAGACACTGGGATGCGCCTTGAGGGGATGACAGGAATACGGTATGACGCTTCGGACCCTGACCTGTCAGACGTTGACCTACACGGCAACGTTGTGCGGATCATCGCGAAGGGCCGACGGGAGATAGTCTTGCCGATCGGCAAGAAGACGGCCCGCGACATCGACCGATACCTTCGGGTACGCGCCGCGCACCCGCACGCCGAGGACCCTTGGCTGTGGCTCGGCAAGAAGGGGCCGTTTCACTGCGAGCGGCATCTATCAGATGATCAAGGATCACGGTAACGCTGTCGGCTTGCCCGACTTGCACCCCCACCAACTACGTCACACGTTCTCTCACGACTGGCTAGCCAACGGCGGTTCCGAAGGGCGACCTTATGCGCCTGGCCGGCTGGAAGTCTCGCGCGATGCTCAGCCGCTACGCGGCCAGTGCTGCCGACGAGCGCGCTCGCGATGCCCATCGCCGCCTGTCCCCTGGCGACCGTTTCTGACCCCGCTTCAGATTCGTGAACTCAGATGCCTAAGGCAATAATCGGCACCTTCAGCCTTACCGCCGATGTCCAGTTAGCTCTTGGCGGATGGGATGAAGAGCCTACGGCATTGTCCACAAGTACACAGATGCGCACGGAATCGCACGCACCATCACGCCCACGACCTACCTGCGTATAGGAAGCCGTTAAGCGACCAGGCGCTTCCTTTGAGGCGAGCGACCCCACGTGCCATCAAAATCCGTAGGATGACAAGTCGAAGAAGTTCTGGCCACAGGCCGCGTCGAGCCTGATGGGGTTCAGACAAGGAAGTCCTCATGACACTGAACATTACGGTGCTGACTACAGAGCTTATTTACCAGTCAGCCGACTTCCGTCTTTCCGGTCAGCCCGACAGTGAAAGTTCTCCAAAAATTGCCACCCTCTCCTATTCGTCATTCATAGGGTTCGTTACTTACGCGGGAATCGGAAGTTACGCACATAAGGAAGTCTCAACGTTGATAGCCGATTGGCTTGTCGGCAAACATGACATGTCAATGCTGGATGTGGCTAATTTGCTACAATCAAAGGGGACCAAACTTGTGGCCAACGCCGAGCGTAGCACGCGCAAGCGACAGGCTATGATCTTCGTTCTGGCTGGATTCGAAGATGGCAAGCCTATCGCCTATACCGTGTCGAATTTCCAGAACGCACATGGAGTGGAACATCCAATAGAGTCTGAGCTTAAAGTCTCCTCTCGACGTGTACAGTCCGTGTCAAAGGCTGCTGTGATCGTTACTGGAAGTGGCGCAGGTTTTGTCTCCATGGCCGACCGAAGGGCTCTTGGCAATATAGCGGCAAGATTCCCCTACGACAGCGGACGAATTCGCCGACGCCTCGAGAAAATTCATCAGGCAGCCAGAGCAGCAGAGAAAAAGAAAAACCCAAGAGTCTATAGTATAACTTCTCATTGCGCAGTCTTCTCCTTCCGGAACGACGGATCAGGCGTGTACCAAATTGATCAGTCAGCGGAAAGGATCCCAACGAGCTTTCCTCACATAACCTTTGGCATGAACACGACGCAGATGGCACTAGATGCCTTGCGATCTGAAGGAATTGACATTCAGCAAATTCGCCCAGTTCAGGGCGGCTTCTTTATGTCACCACCGAACAGAAAGTCCAAGTCAGTTGCGCCGCCCTGTCGTTTCGCAGTTGCGGTACCAGAGCCAGCAGTGGGGTATACGCTCAGAGAAATCACAAGCGATAAGTGGGGGCTGAGCCAGGCGCTTGCAATCAGCGAAAATGGCATCATCGTGGGGACTTCACTCGCTGAAGGAGAGAGGTCACAGGATATGCCATGGATGCAGCGAGACAACGAGACGGTGTTCGTCGATTGCGCTGGGAGTGCGCATTCTGTAAACAGCGCAGGTGAAGTAACGATCAGCGGGATGAGTACAGACGGGAAATTTCACGCTGGGCTGTACACGCCTGACGGGAGACTTCTTGATCTTCACGATGGCTTCCAGCCAACCCCAACGTTCACTGCAACTAGCAGCCAAGCATTTGCCATAAATGAAAACGGCCTAGTCGGTGGTAGCGTAGAGGACCGAAGTGGCGAGCGCGGGGAAAAAGAACCCAACATCCGCCCTTTCTACACAGAATCCGGTGGATCACCCGTTACGTTGATGGAACCGGCCGCAATGCGCTTTTGCCAGGCTGTTGATGTGAATCAACATGGAACACTTTTGGTAACGGCATCAAGGAGCATAGGGAACAGCATCACTCGAAGTGCTCTTTGGAATAACGACAATAATACATTCTCTGATGTTGGCGACGAGGCCGGCATGAGTGTATATCCGATAGCAATCACAGACTCCGGAACTGTCCTCGGGCAGGCCAAGAACCATCGAGGTCAACCAATCACAGTCGTTTGCACCTCGGGCGGTAACTGGCAAAAACTCGGAACAGAAGACGGATGGGCGCCAGCTGATATCAACGGAAACGGAGACATTATAGGAACAGCTCAGATAGAAGGTATACTCAGGCCCTGGCTATACCTCTCTTCAGGAAAAACGGTAATGTTGCCTTACGTGATTTCTCACAATACACGCCCTCATGCGATCAACAATCAGGGACAGATTGTCGGCAGCGCGTATTCAGATCACGGGTACCATGCAGTCTTGTGGGAGATCTTGCGCTGATAACTCTCACGCTTGGAACGCAAATACTACCGGTCAGCTAGCGATTGGACACTGCCGTACTAGGGGACAACCAATTAATGAGCAGACCCCACTGGAGAGCCCAGGGCTAACTAGCCAGTGCTGATCTTCGCCGCTACACCTTGCATAAGAGACTTCCGAGCGCGCCTGCGACGCCCACCGCCGCCTATCCCCGGCAACCGCTTCTGGAGACAACTGTTGTACACGCGGAACCGCCCGCTCCTGAGACTGGGGGCGGGCGGTTCCGCGTGTTGCTTGACTGTGCCGTCTAAATCCAGTTGCTCACCGGCCCCTAGGTTAGGAAGACGCTCGGGTGGCCAGTCAAGCGCCACCGACAGGCCTTCAAGCGTCGCCCGGTCGTAGGGGAGAACGCGAGGTACCTGACCGCGATGTAGGAAACCTCTGCTCTGTCTGCCAGTTCAGCGGCAGTGATGTCGAGTTCCCGCATGCGGGTTTTCACCGCTGCGGTCGCGGTAAAGGGTCTGCTCACTTGATGCCATCTTCAAGCGCTAGTCCGACTTGCCCCCCGCGCGCTTCGTCAAGTTCGCAGAGGGTGTCTTCGAGTCCGATCGTCGCCAGCGTCCGCATGACCGTTTCGACCCACGCCTCTAGCCGGTCCACGCGCGTCGTTGGGGCCTCGCTGTCCTGGCTCATGCCTTGGCCCCCTCTCGGTCAGCGAGGTCGGCAGTGCCGTTAGGCCGCCAGATGACCTGATGGGGCTTGGATTCGATGTGTCGGGCGTGGCCGCTTTGCACGAGCATTTCGAGGGCGTGCAGCCTGTCGCCTTTGATACCTCGTGCGCTGTGGCTAGTTGCTTGGAGGACGGCAGCAGCGAGCCGCACGGGTAGGTTCCGTCTTCGATGCCTCCCCGCAGTTGTCTCGCGAGGGTGATGTAGCGGGGGGTGAAGTCGGCGTCTAGATCATCGATTGCCGGCGCAGCCTGCACGGCGTCTCCCCTCGGGTCGTTCCGGCTGCTCGCTGGAGCCGTGCAAGCGAGGAGACGGTCCCCTTGCGCGGGCACGGCGGGCCGGCAGGGTCGCGGGAACGGACGCCACAGTGAGCGACCGAACGACCCTGCCGACACCCTCGAAGCTTACAAGACGTTGGCAGACGTTGGCAACGTTGGCATATGTAGGCGACATTAGCGCAGGTTGGGAGACATAGGATGATGATCGCCTATGTCATTGCCAAATAAGCAGGACCGCATCAACCACCGCGCCCCACGATTGCTGTGGCGGCAGGTCTACGACGACCTGATGAGCGAGATCCGCTCCGGCGCGCTCGCCGCTGACGACCGGCTGCCGAGTGAGTTTGAGCTGGCAGAACAGTACGGCGTGAGCCGCGACGTGATCCGAAGGGCCAAGGAAGAGCTGGCCGGGGAAGGGTGGCTCATCGTGCTCCAGGGCCGGGGCACGTTTGTAGCCCACCCCCAAGATGAGTGACTGCTGAACCGACCGGATTGACCATTACGTGTTAGTTGATGCGTGTGGTGGAGTGGCCACACTAAAACACAGCTGGCGAGCGACCACAGGGAACGGACAGCACGCCACATGGAAGCGAACCCCGCCGCAAGGCGCGGGACCGCGGAGCGCGCCCGCGCGCGTCCGGTCAAGCCGGATGCGCGCGCCGGGCGCGGCGCCGGCCCGCCCTTTCCGGCCTTGCCCGTAGCGAACGGGCCATCGACGTGGTGACCGCCTGGACCGGGCGCACCGCGTGCGCACTGCAGGCTGCACTGCGGTTGAGCAACCAGGGCTTCGCCGCGAAGCTGGGCATCGGCGTGCGCACCGTCGTGGACTGGCACGAGAAACCCGGCTCTCAGCCAAGTCCGGAGACACAGCAGCTCCTCGATACCACGCTCGCACGGGCCGACGCAGGCACCGCCGAGCGATTCGCGGTGCTAACGGGCCAGCCAGTCCCCGCGCCCAGCATCCCGGCAGATGAGAACACCGCGACGGACGCCGAAGACAGACTCATCTCTGATGAGAACATCAACAGTGCCCTGCGGACGCCGAGCCCGTCCCGTGGTACCTGAAGAACGCCCCGCGCGTCGCTGACGAGCCCAAGGACTCACCAGTGAGTGAGGACACCAACTCGCTAGAAGACCTGCTCTGGGGCGCGCTTCGCACCGTTCCCGAGAGCGGGGCCGACGTCGCCGAACTCATGCGAGCGAGCGGCATGGGCCGCTCCACCGTCTACCGCTACCTTGCCGCACTCGCCGAGCAGGGCCGCGCCGAGCAGGTTGGGTGGGGCCGGTGGCGCGCGGTCAACCCTGGCGGTGATGACGATGAGTAGTTGTCTCTCCCAGTTGTCTCTGTCTCTCCCTCGCGCGCCTCTGCACGTAAACGCACGGAGACAGACCGAGAGACAAATACGGAGACAATCACGGTCAGTAGCCAGCGAGCGGAGGTGATGCCATGTGTCGAAGGACATCAACAAGCGGATAGCCGCCGAAATCTCTTGGGCCCGCACCTACAACCGCGGCGCCCGAACCCGCCCGGCTCGCGAAGCCTTCCTCAAGTGCTTCGAACGCGAGGTGGACCCAGGCAACAAGCTCTCACCAGACGAACGCCGCCGCCGCGCCGAACACGCAAAGCGGGCATACATGCTCCAACTCGCTAAGAGAGCCGTAGCCGCGCGCAAGAGGTGGGCCCATCTTCATAAAAGACTTCGGCTCTGAGCTTGCGCCCCTCAGAGCCGAAGTTTCCCAACTAAATCAACCGTTTCTTTGGTGCGAACAGTCGGTCGGCGTCAGTTGCGCGACTAGGCAGAGTGTGATGCGATTCTTGATACCTACGCGACATCCGCGGTGTAAGGTCGCAACATAGGTTGTCTCCAACCGTAATATCGTGGCCTGCACCACCCCAGAGAAATACCCTTAATTTAGTGCTCCTCTTCACTCAATTGGAGAGTGGAAAGCGATGGTTGAGCCAATCACTGGCGCTATTGTTACAAAGACCGCCCGCGCCCTTCACGCCGAGGCCGACTCGGCCGGTCTCATGAAGCGCGTGTTTGGCCCCCCAGCCGACGAGCTAGGCGAGGCACTCCGCCGTGTCGTGCAGTACAGGACGCGAAATTTTGGGCGAATCATACAGAAGGCAGATGGCCGACTACACGGCAAAGAGCTAACCGGAATGGTTAACCCGCGGGTAGGCTTTGTCTTGCTGGAGGAAGGTTCGCTTTGTGATGACGAACTGATGACTGAGTATTTGGGTGGGGTGCTTGCAGCCAGTCGCAGTCCTAACGGTCGGGATGATCGAGGGATTTCCTGGACCCGTATTGTTACGGGTTTGAGCTCTTTCCAAATCCGTATGCACTACTTGCTCTACAGAGAATGGGCACACCGACTCCACGAGGCAGTTCCGAATGTAGACCTAACCTACAAGAGCGAGATGGATACGGCACTGATGCGGCTTGAACTCGATGGATTCGAAACTGCTCTTGTCCAAGACACTGACGTGGACCCCGAAGTAATCCTCAGGCATTCGGTCTTCGGCTTGGCCAGGACGGGCCTGATCAATGATTCGTGGACCTATGGGAACCGCGACGATATAGGCCTGCAATCATGCTCATTCGAACGTGTACTGGAGGTTACTCCCACTGGACGCGGCATGGAACTGTACGGGTGGGCTTTGGGAATGTCAGATCTTTTGCCCAGAACGTTTGCATCTCGGGCCTTTTCAATCGCAGTGGAAGAGGACGGAATACCTCGTCTTGAGCCGGTAGAGTTGCCCTTCATCGACGACACGGAGGAGGAGCAGGAAGAAGAATCAAAAGTCTCACGGAGTAGGCAAATGCACCCATCACGTAGGCAGCTGGACGGCGACGGCCAAGGCCACGAAACGTTCTAGATGGCGTTCTGACTCATCCTGGCGCAGCACGGGGCCAGGCTGGGGGCAGCACGGTCGGCTGACGGGTCGATCGCGTCGTAAGGCGACAGCAGGTCTGCCTGACGCCGGGTAGTACCCGCGATCCGGTTGCGGTGGTGTCTGTCGACATGGTCCCTCTCCCTCTTCGGGAGACTCGGGATAACCAGCCCGAAGCGACAAAACGGGGCCAAAAATGTGATCTACGTCACATTACAAAGGTCAATTCGGCGAGAATTCTAGAGCGTCTAATTCGCTGGACAACGATTGCCGCTAGTTTACGTTTCCGCTGGTCAGCACTCCGATTCGAGCAGGATACTTACCATGGAGACGCTCTGCCGACTGAGCTAAAGGGCGCTGTGCAGATATAGACAGGCTGTTCGCCCGTCGAGTAGTGAGCATGGCACACCTTGGGCGCTGCTGCTGCCGGGCTGCCCTGCGACTGGATGGCGACGCAGGACAGCGCTCGCTCTCGCCTACAGGCTGGTGCTGCATAGCAGTTCGCAGGAAAGACTCCAAGTAGACTCCAAGTAGCGACTTGAAGTGGCGGACATGGCAGGGTACTGTAAACACGTGGTGCTATCTGCTAGGTTCGGGGAGCTAGATGAGGCGCCCCTAGACCGGTCGCCGGTCGTCTCCGTGGTGTGGCAACTGCGTTTTGAGGATCACCCTGCGCTAGTTGCTCCGCAGACGGTGCTCCGCTTTCAGGAAGCCCTCGGGGATTTTGGTCCGTTTAAGCTCGACATGCTGCCAAAGGTTCAGATCTCAGTACAGGCCAGCGGCGTGGCCCCGGGGAGTGCGCCAGTACCTGCGACAGGCGCAGGAGGTGGTGGTTGGCGCCTAACCGCGGCCGATGGAAGCTGGCAGGTTAGCGCAGAGCCCGGGAGCCTGGCTGTGGAGGCGACACGCTACAGGGCCTGGGAGAAAGACTTCTCACCACGTCTGCACACTACCCTTGATGTTCTCAGTGAAGTGGGAGCCCCCTTCATTGAGTCGCGCTTGGGTCTGCGGTACGTCAACGTTCTCACTGGCAGTGCCGTAGGAAGATCGCCGATCTTGGGGCTCGCTGAACTTGATGGGTTGATCACTCCCTGGCTACTGGGCCCTTTGAATGACCAGGTTGTGCGGGATGCCGTGCAGGCAAGTCAGGGTCGAGTGGTATTTACCTTTGAGCAGGTAAGTATCATACTCAACCATGGTGTTATAGCTACAGATGCTAATGAGTTGGGATATCTAATTGACATCGACGCGTTCCGTGAGGGGGGGCGCGCGCTAAAGCTTGATGAAATCGTTGACTTCACCTCAGAATTGCACGCTACCGCTCTTGGGGTTTTTCAGCACTCGGTGACCTCTCTTGCTCTGGATGCGATGCGGTCGTCCTCGGATGATGTACAGGAGTGATTATCGCATGAAGACGGCTACAGCGATATCGAGCCCTAGCGGGACAACACTCCCTCGTCGTGGGTTTTTTTTCGGAGTACATCCTCCTCAGTACCAAGCAGTAGTTGTCGCAACCGAGTTGCTTAGTGTTCAGCCTGGCCGCGAGACTCGGAGTGCCCTCCCCACTTCGGATGATGACGCCCAACAAACAACCCCTTCGTCGCTACCTCGATGCGGGCTCCTCCTGGAGTCGTTGCCGCAGACAGGGCACCTGGTCATCAGAATCGATGATTTCGCCCATGCCGTGCTACCCGACTGGGACTCCACAGATTCTCCGTGGCAGAGTTTCCGCCGTACCCTGATGCCTCTTCGTTCGGCGTCTGAGGCGCTTGACGAAGATGTAAGGGACACGCTAAAGCCCGAACGACTGCCCGAGGCCCAGGCGAAGCACGCCGGTTTGGCAGCGGTGTCGCGCCTTGTCGATATTCTTGGTCTGAGTCGCCCGACAATTCTGCGAATGGGCGGCGTTCCGTCGTCTACGTTTTATGCCTGGCGGAGCAATCCGCGCGCAGTGATCAGGACGCCAACTATCAGTCGCCTGCTACGTCTTCAAGCTCAGATCGCGATCCTTGACGAGGCCCTTGGTAGGGAGCGAACGCGTGCTTGGGTACTCTCTGCCGCACGTTTTGAAATGTTGCAAGGAAACGACGCGTCATTCGCGCAGGCACTCACAGAAGCCGCAGACGTTCTAGCCGAAGCAACCCGAATCAGGCCACGACCCCGCTTGCGTCGCGCTGACTATACGGCGAGCCTTGAGAGAGAAGATTCTTCGGCACAGTAGGCAGGACGCACCTTCCCTCGCACGAGGGAAACAAATGCGTGCCTCGTGGTGCTTATGTCCAAATTTGTACTGGTCACAACGAAGCGCCAGACCCGCTAGCATAATGGGATGCCAGGTCCTGCATGGGACGATGATGTCGCTTCTAAGCGTGCGACCGAAAATCTCATGGAGCTCGCACTTAGCATTCCAGCGGAAAGCTTCCGGTCTCATGCCATGCCGACCTCTTCCATGGCCCGTGCCTGGCACCGCAGCATGCTCGAGGGCATCGAGGTGCCCGATGAGGCGTACCGTGGTGGGTTTCGCGGAGATGCGCATCCAGCTCTAGCTGATTATGAGGTAACGATTGGGGGTCTCTCGACCGCGAGGGCAGCTAGCGTAAGCGATGAGATCCGTAGGCTCGTTGCAGAACTGCAGAATCAGGTCACTTGGCTGGATGAGGTCGAAGCACTGGAAGATCCGGCTGTTCTCGATCCAGACTTCGTTCGGAAGGTCCTTGAGCTTGCCGCCTGGCTGCATTGCGAGTGGGTACGGATCCATCCATTTGCCAACGGGAACGGCCGGACGGCCCGCATGTGGGTGCTCTGGCTCTGCGGCCGGTACGGCCTGCCGGAGCTGCTGGCGCTCCGTCCGCGACCAAACGACACCGGGTACGACTCTGCGACGCAACTCGGCACCATAGGAGACAGTCGCCTCTTCTTGCAGTTTCTACTGGTCCGATACAACAAAGTGTCTGGCGGATCGTAACGCGGACCTGAACGAATCCGCCTCATCAGGCAGACCAAAGGCCTACCGGGTCCGTCCTTGGCCGTACGAGCTGCAAAATGCGATTAAAAGAATGTGACTTTGGTCACATGTTCAAGATCAAATCGGCCAGATTTTAAAGCGTCTAATTCACTACACAGCGGTTGTCAATGACCTGCGTTTTTCGCTGGTCAGCATACCGATTCGAGCGTGATTCTTACCATGGAGACGCTCTGCCGACTGAGCTAAAGGGGGCAATCTTCGGTTGTCGCGGCGCTGTTATGGCGTCGCGTAGAGAGCATAGCGCACGTTTGAGGGTCGTGCTGCCGGTCTCTGTGGCACTCCGGCCGGGCGCCGCCTTCGGGGGGAGGGGGAAGGGCGGCACCCGGCCGGAGGGTCTGGTTGACCGCGAACTGACTCGGCTCAGCTAGCCGGAAAAGCCCGGGTTCGCGGTCGTGATGTCGTAGCTGTTGCCCCAGTACCACTGTGTGGCGGTGGCGCCGGCCACGACGTGCGGGACGCCGGTCGGGTCCGCGATCCAGTACTGGACCTTGGACTGCATCCAGCCCGGCAGGGCGGCTACGTTGTCCTTGACCTGCTGCCAGTCCGACATCATCGTGTAGACGACCGCGACCGAGCTCGGCCGCGAGGTCAGGCGCTGCTGTACCCACTGGGCCGCGCCGGCCGGGGTGGCGTCGCCCGGCTCGACGTCGAGCACGTTCGCCGCCGGGTCGCTGCCGTTGGTGTCGATCCACAGCAGCGACTTGTGCCCTGCCGCCTGCGACGCGGAGGCCGCGTAGGCCCCGTTGGCGTAGACGGCGGCGGCCTGGCCGGACGGGATCGTGCTTGGCGTGACCGAGTCGTAGATCAGGTACGGCTTCGCGGCCGCCACGGCGGCGGCCTTCGCCTTGGCGATCGCGGCCGCCTTAGCCTTGGCTGCGGCGACGGCCTGTGCCTTCGCCGCGGCCTGAGCCTTGGCGACCGCCTCGGCCTTCGCCTGGGCCGCCGCCTTTGCCTTGGCCGCCTGCTGCGCGGACTGTTGCGCGGACTGCTGGCTGGTCGCCTGCTTGGCCGGGGCCGCGGGCTTCTGCGGCAGCGCGGCCGCAGGCTTCGTGCCTACGCTGCTTGCCGCGGTCGCCGAACGGTTGACGTCGAGCTGGGTGCTCGCTATCGGCCGGCCGCTCTTTGCCTTGATGCCCGCGATGGCGTCGAACAGTGGAGAGGCAGCCGACTGACCCGCGGTCGACGACGCGCTGGTGGTGTGCGCTGTCGTCACGACGTTGTCGAGTGCCTGCGCCCACGGTGCCGCGCCGGCCGCGAAGCCGGCCGCGCCCAGTGCGCCCACCGTGGCCGCCGAGGCGGCGACCACCGAGATGCGTGAATGCTTGCGCGCGAGGTTTGCGGTGGCACGGTACAGGGGAGAGGTGGACATGCGTGAGTGAATACGGGGGTGCAAGAGGTAACCCTTGGAATGGGCGCCAGTTCTCGGGAGGCGCTCCGCTTTCACCCTGAACACTGCCGGCCGGTGCGACGCACCGTAGCGACGGCAGGGGCGTGGACGTTGACGCGGGTCAGGGCGACATGTTGCGGGGGAGCAACCATCGCACGCCTGGGTGCTTAACTG
>Ga0102924_1001418_pt1 | contig 27721 bp, 40 predicted proteins | sample PaiPotPPM11metaG_FD_80116 | JGI IMG/M metagenome (GOLD analysis project Ga0102924, IMG submission 80116) | Iron sulfur acid spring bacterial and archeal communities from Banff, Canada, to study Microbial Dark Matter (Phase II) - Paint Pots PPM... ... | reverse complement strand
CCGTACACCCGTCCGATCCTCACCGAGGTTGACGGTACGATCGGCTACGAGGATCTTGTCGAAGGCCAATCGCTGACCGAGACACTCGATGAATCGACCGGCATCGCCAAGCGCGTGGTGATCGATTGGCGCTCGGGCTCCGCCCGCGGCCAGCAGGACCTGCGCCCGGCGCTCGTGGTTAAGGGCAAGGATGGAAAAATCCTCAAGCTCAGCCGTGGCGGCGACGCCCGTTCACTGCTGGCGGTCGACGCGATTATTTCGGTCGATCCCGGCGTGAAGGTGGGCGCGGGCGACGTCATCGCCCGTATTCCGACCGAAAGCGCCAAGACGCGCGACATCACCGGCGGTCTGCCGCGCGTCGCCGAGCTGTTCGAGGCCCGGCGGCCGAAGGAATCCGCGGTTATTGCGGAAATTTCCGGCACGATCCGCTTCGGCCGCGACTACAAGAACAAGCGGCGCATTACCATCGAGCCGCCGACCAAGGATGAGGAGCCCAGGGAGTATCTGGTCGCCAAGGGCAAGCACATCCACTTGCAGGATGGCGATCTCATCGAGAAGGGTGACTACATCGTCGAAGGCAACCCGGCGCCGCACGACATCCTGGCGATCAAGGGCGTCGAGGAGCTTGCAGGCTACCTCGTCAACGAGATCCAGGATGTCTACCGGCTCCAGGGCGTCGCGATCAACGACAAGCACATCGAGGTGATCGTGCGGCAGATGTTGCAAAAGGTCGAGATCGACGATTCCTGCGAGACCGACCTGATCCAGGGCGATCAGATCGACAAGTCCGAGTTCGACGAGGCCAATGCCCGTGCCGTCGCGGAAGGCAAGAAGCCGGCGACCGCGCATCCGGTGCTGCTCGGCATCACCAAGGCTTCGCTGCAAACACGCTCGTTCATCTCGGCGGCTTCGTTCCAGGAGACGACGCGCGTGCTCACCGAAGCCGCGGTCAACGGCAAGGCCGACACCCTCGACGGGCTCAAGGAGAACGTCATCGTCGGCCGACTGATCCCGGCGGGAACCGGCGCCATGATGAACAAGATCCGCGAGGTCGCGGTCAAACGCGACCAGCTCATTCTCGCCGAGCGCGAGAAGGAGAAAGAGGCGGCGCTCAAGGCCGAAGCGGCCGCGGAGCCCGCAGCACTGCCGGCGGCGGAGTAACCGCACCGCCGACTGCGCTGCCACGAAATCGAAGGGCCGCCCAGTGGGCGGCCCTTTTGTATAATGGACGGCGGTGAGGACCGGCATGCCAAGCGCAAACGAGATCAAAGTATTGAGCGGCGGCGCTATGAAATCGCTGATGCTCGACGTCGTGCCGCTGTTCGAGCAGGCGAGCGGGGCCAAAGTCGAAATCAGGTTCGCGCTGACATCCGTGCTGAAGAAGGAGATCGAGGACGGCGCGGCATTCGACATCGCGCTGTTGCCGCGGCCGGAGCTCGATGGGCTGGCGCAGATTGGCAGGATCGCAGCCGGCACGCAAACCGACGTCACGCGCTCCGCGGTCGGTCTTGCGGTGCGGGTCGGCGCGCCGAAGCCCGACATCGGCACCGTCGAAGCCCTCAAGCGCACGCTGCAACGGGCACGCTCGATCGGCTACAGCGACGGACCGAGCGGCGCCTATATCGCGGAGCTTTTGCAGCGTCTCGGTATCGCGCAAGAGATGAAATCGAAGACCAGACTGACCAGCCGCCCCGTGGCCGAGATCGTCGCCGAAGGCGAGGCCGACGTCGGCATGCAGCAGATCGTGGCGATCCTGCCCGTAAAAGGCGCCGACCTTGTCGGCCCGCTGCCGAGCGAACTGCAAAACATCATCGTTTATGCCGCCGGCCTTGCCCCAAGTGCTGCCCATAGCGCCGCCCAAAGCGCGGCGGCCCGCACTTTCATCGCATTCATGGCGATGCCGGAAGTGGCGGCTCTCATCCGCGCCAAGGGTATGGAGCCGGGTTAATTTCACGGCCACCGATAGCGCAGATGTGCTTGCGCCACCGCGCTTTCATGCCCATATCGGCTTGACTTGGGGCGGTGGCACCGATACACGTCGCGAACTTTTCGGCAGGCGGTGAGCTTCGCCCGTCGGAACGGCCTGCCGGGCCCCCGTTAAGCTATTGAAAGTAGTTGCTTTCTTGGCTCCCTGCTTGGGGTATGGGACGCGGCGTGACGCCTCGACGAAGGAAGCTCAAACGCTGCCTCTGACTTCGAAAAGTCAGATAATTGGAGCATGACCGCGATCACCGCATCGTGGTCCTCTGCGTCGGCCAAGCGCCCTTCCGCACCGGAAGCGGATGGCGCGATTTGGTTTTGCGCAATGGATTCGTGCGGCGAAAAAGGGCGCAAGCCTCGGATTGGCGATAGGGCGCAAGCCCGTCTTGGAGTGAAAGCAAACGGATGCCGACGATCAATCAGCTCATTCGCAAGCCGCGAGTGACGCAACACGCGAAGAAGAAGGTGCCGGCTCTGCAGCAGAGTCCGCAGAAGCGCGGCGTCTGCACCCGCGTGTATACGACGACGCCGAAAAAGCCGAACTCGGCGCTGCGCAAGGTCGCCAAGGTGCGGCTGACCAACGGCTTTGAAGTCATCGGCTACATCCCCGGCGAGGGCCATAACCTGCAAGAGCACTCGGTGGTGATGATCCGCGGCGGCCGCGTCAAAGATCTGCCTGGCGTGCGCTATCACATCCTGCGCGGTGTGCTCGACACGCAAGGCGTAAAAAACCGCAAGCAGCGGCGATCGAAATACGGAGCAAAGAGGCCGAAGTGACCCGAGCGTAGCGAGGGTCATCCCCGGGCAAGCGACGCGAAGCGGAGCGCGACCCGGGGATCTCGAGAAGCGATTAAGACGTGGATGGCCGGGACACGCCCGGCCATGACGAAGGAAGAGAAAGATGTCCCGTCGTCACAGGGCCGATAAACGCGAGATCCAGCCGGACCCGAAATTCGGGAACGTCGTGGTCACGAAATTCATGAACTCGGTGATGCACGCCGGCAAGAAGTCGGTGGCGGAGTCGATTGTCTACGGCGCGCTCGACATGATTGAGGGCAAGACCAGGCAGAGTCCGGTCACCGTCTTCCAGCAGGCGCTCGATAACGTCATGCCGTCGATCGAAGTGCGCTCGCGCCGCGTCGGCGGCGCCACCTATCAAGTGCCGGTCGAAGTGCGTACATCGCGGCGACAGGCGCTTGGCATCCGCTGGATCATTTCCGCGGCCCGCGAACGCAACGAAAAGACCATGACCGAGCGGCTGTCTGGAGAACTGCTCGACGCATCGAATAACAGGGGAAACGCCGTAAAGAAGCGCGAAGACACGCACCGGATGGCGGAAGCCAACCGCGCGTTCTCGCACTATCGCTGGTAAAGCCGGCGACAGCGAAGGAACCCCGGAAAATGCCCCGCACCCATCCCATCGAGGACTATCGCAACTTCGGCATCATGGCGCACATCGATGCCGGCAAGACGACTACGACCGAGCGCGTCCTCTATTACACCGGCAAAAGCCACAAGATGGGTGAGGTGCACGACGGCGCCGCGACCATGGATTACATGGAGCAGGAGCAGGAGCGCGGCATCACGATAACATCGGCTGCGACCACCGCGATCTGGAACGGCAAGCGGCTGAACATCATCGATACGCCGGGCCACGTCGATTTCACCATCGAGGTCGAGCGTTCGCTGCGCGTGCTCGACGGCGCGGTCTGCGTGCTGGATTCCAACCAGGGCGTCGAACCGCAGACCGAGACGGTGTGGCGGCAGGGCGACCGGTACAATGTTCCGCGCATCGTGTTCTGCAACAAGATGGACAAGATCGGCGCTGACTATTTCCAGTGTCTGAAAGACATCGTCGATCGCCTCGGCGCCAAGCCGGTCGCAGTCCAGCTTCCCATCGGGTCCGAGGCGCAATTCAAAGGCGTCATCGATCTCGTCCGCATGGTCGGCGTGGTGTGGGACGAAGAGACGCTCGGCGCGCAATATCACGATATCGAGATTCCGGCCGAACTGCTCGACCAGGCCAAGGAATATCGCGAGAAGCTGATCGAGGCCGCGGTCGAGCTCGATGACGGCGTGATGGCCGAGTATCTGGAGGGCAAAGAGCCCGACGTAGCGACGCTCAAGCGCCTGATCCGCAAGGCGACCATCGCAAGCACGTTCTTTCCTGTGTTTTGTGGCTCGGCATTCAAGAACAAGGGCGTCCAGCCGCTGCTTGACGCCGTCGTCGACTATTTGCCTTCTCCGGTCGATGTGCCGCCGGTGAAGGGCATCGATCTCAAGGGCAACGAAGTCGAGCGCAAGGCATCGGATACCGAGCCGATGGCGCTGCTCGCGTTCAAGATCATGGACGACCCGTTCGTCGGCACCATCACCTTCTGCCGCATCTATTCGGGCAAGCTCGAGACCAGCACCGGCGTGATGAACTCGACCAAGGAGCGCAAGGAGCGCGTCGGCCGCATGCTGTTGATGCATGCCAATAACCGCGAGGACATCAAGGAAGCCTTCGCCGGCGACATCGTGGCGCTGGCGGGCCTGAAGGAAGTCCGCACCGGCGATACGCTGTGCGATCCGCAGAAGCCGGTGATCCTGGAAAAGATGGATTTCCCCGAGCCCGTTATCGAGATCGCCATCGAGCCGAAGTCGAAGGCCGATCAGGAGAAGCTCGGCGTCGCGCTCGCCAAGCTGGTGGCCGAAGACCCCTCGTTCCGTGTTCACACCGACCAGGAATCCGGCCAGACCATCATCAAGGGCATGGGCGAACTGCACCTCGACATCAAGGTCGACATCCTCAAGCGCACCTACAAGGTCGACGCCAATATCGGCGCGCCGCAGGTGGCCTATCGCGAGAAGATCACCCGGCCCGCGACCGTTGATTACACCCACAAGAAGCAGACCGGCGGTCACGGCCAATATGCGCGCATCAAGATCCTCGCCGAGCCGAATACGCCCGGCGCGGGCTTTGAGTTCGAAAACGAGGTGATCGGCGGCTCGGTGCCGAAGGAATTCATCTCGGCCGTCGAAAAGGGTCTCGAAGGTCAGCTCACTTCAGGTGTGATCGCCGGCTTCCCGGTGGTCGATCTCAAGGTCTCGCTGATCGACGGCGCCTCCCACGACGTCGACTCGTCGGCGATGGCGTTCGAAATTGCGGGGCGCGCCGCGATGCGCGAGGCGCTGCAAAAGGGTGGCTCGGCGCTGCTTGAGCCGATTATGAAGGTCGAGGTGGTGACGCCGGAGGACTATACCGGCTCCGTCATCGGCGACCTTAATTCGCGCCGTGGTCAGATCCAGGGCCAGGACATGCGCGGCAACGCCAACGTCATCTCGGCGATGGTGCCGCTCGCGAACATGTTCTCCTACGTCAACAATCTGCGCTCCATGTCACAGGGGCGCGCCACATTCACGATGCAATTCGACCACTACGCAGAAGTGCCGAAAGCCATCGCCGAAGAAGTCCAGGCGAAGTTCGCCGGATGAACATTCACAAGGGTAAGAGCAAGAGCCGGAACGGAGAGTCTCATGGCTAAGGAAAAATTCAATCGCACGAAGCCGCATTGCAACATCGGCACGATCGGTCACGTCGATCACGGCAAGACGACGTTGACGGCGGCCATCACCAAGGTCGCGGCAGCGAAAGGTCAGGCGCAATTCACGGCCTATGATCAGATCGACAAGGCCCCGGAGGAGAAGGCGCGCGGCATTACCATCGCCACCGCCCACGTCGAGTACGAAACCGACAAGCGGCATTACGCGCATGTCGACTGCCCCGGCCATGCCGACTATGTGAAGAACATGATCACCGGCGCCGCGCAGATGGATGGCGCGATCCTGGTGGTAAGCGCGGCAGACGGCCCGATGCCGCAGACCCGCGAGCACATCCTGCTGGCGCGCCAGGTCGGCGTCCCCGCCCTCGTCGTCTATCTCAATAAGGTCGACATGGTTGACGATCCCGAGCTCCTCGAGCTCGTCGAGCTTGAAGTGCGCGAGCTGCTGTCCAAGTACAATTTCCCCGGCGACAAGATTCCGGTCATCAAGGGCTCGGCGCTGGCGGCGCTCGAAGACAAGAATCCGGAACTCGGCAAGACCTCGATCGATGCTTTGATGAAGGCGGTGGATGAGTATATCCCGCAGCCGGAGCGCCCGAAGGATCAGCCGTTCCTGATGCCGGTCGAGGACGTATTCTCGATCTCGGGCCGCGGCACCGTCTGCACCGGCCGCATCGAGCGCGGCATTATCAAGGTCGGCGAGGAAGTCGAGATCGTCGGCATCAAGCCGACGCAGAAGACCGTCGTCACCGGCGTCGAGATGTTCCGCAAGCTGCTCGATCAGGGCGAGGCCGGCGACAACGTCGGCTGCCTGTTGCGCGGCACGAAACGCGAAGAGGTGGAACGCGGGCAAGTCCTGTGCAAGCCGGGTTCGGTGAAGCCGCACACCAAGTTCAAGGCCGAGGCCTATATCCTCACCAAGGAGGAGGGCGGACGCCACACGCCATTTTTCACCAATTACCGGCCGCAATTCTACTTCCGCACCACCGATGTGACCGGTGTGGTGACGCTGCCGGCGGGCACCGAGATGGTGATGCCGGGCGACAATATAGCCATGGAAGTCACCCTGATCGTGCCGATCGCCATGGAAGAGAAACTGCGTTTTGCCATTCGCGAGGGCGGCCGCACTGTCGGCGCCGGCGTGGTGGCGAGCATTATGGAGTGAGGTTTATCAAATCGTCATGGCCGGGCCTGTCCCGGTCATCTCGATCGTAAGGGCACCCCGGCGCAAGGGAATCGGGATTGCCGGGTCAAGCCCGGCAATGACAAGCAAAAGAGACATCGGCAATGAACGGCCAGAACATAAGAATCCGGCTCAAGGCGTTCGATCACCGCATCCTCGATGCGTCGACGCGCGAGATCGTCAATACGGCGAAGCGCACCGGCGCGCAGGTGCGCGGGCCGATCCCGCTGCCGACCCGCATCGAGAAATTCACGGTGAACCGCTCGCCGCACATCGACAAGAAGAGCCGCGAGCAATTCGAAATGCGTACACACAAGCGCCTGCTCGACATCGTCGATCCGACGCCGCAGACGGTCGATGCGCTGATGAAGCTCGACCTCGCCGCCGGTGTCGACGTCGAGATCAAGCTGTAAGGGCGCGAAGGGATTAGACAATGCGTTCCGGAGTGCTGGCGCAGAAAGTCGGGATGATGCGGCTCTTCACCGAAACCGGCGAGCATGTGCCGGTGACGGTGCTGCGTCTCGGCAATTGCCAAGTTGTCGCCCATCGCACCAAGGACAAGAACGGTTACGTCGCGCTCCAGCTCGGCGCCGGTCTGCGCAAAGTGCAGTCAACGACCAAGGCCGACCGCGGCCACTTCGCCGTCGCCAAGGTCGAGCCCAAGCGCAAACTCGCCGAATTCCGCGTCGATGATGACGGGCTGATCCCGATTGGCGCCGAGATCACGGCGGATCACTTCGTCGTCGGCCAATATGTCGACGTCACCGGCACATCGACCGGCAAGGGCTTCGCCGGCGGCATGAAGCGCTGGAATTTCTCCGGCCTGCGGGCGAGCCACGGCGTCTCGATCTCGCACCGCTCGATCGGTTCCACCGGCGGCCGCCAAGACCCCGGTAAGACTTTCAAGAACAAGAAAATGCCCGGCCATCTCGGCGTCGACCGCGTGACCACGCTCAATCTCAAGGTGATGCAGACCGACGTGGCGCGCGGCTTGATCATGGTCGAGGGCGCCGTTCCCGGCGTCAAAGGCGGCTGGATCACGGTGCGCGACGCGGTGAAGAAGAAGCTGCCGGATGGCGTGCCGAAGCCCGGCAAGTTCAAGCTCGCCGATGCACCGCCCGCCGCGGCTAAGGCCGAGCAGGCGGCCCCCGCACAGCAAGGGGGTGCGTGACATGGAACTGAAGGTCACGACGCTCGACGGCAAGAAATCCGGCTCGGTCACGGTGTCCGACACCATCTTTGGGCTCGAGCCGCGCACCGATCTCATCCACCGCTGCGTGGTGTGGCAACTGGCCAAGCGCCAGCGCGGCACCCATGAAGTGAAGAACCGCGCCGACATCCACCGCACCGGCAAGAAAATGTACCGTCAGAAGGGCACCGGCTCGGCGCGGCATGGTTCTGCGCGTGTCAATCTGTTCCGCGGCGGCGGCCGCTCGTTCGGGCCGCACACTCGCAGCCACGAGATCGGCCTGCCGAAGAAGGTCCGCGCTCTGGCGCTCAAGCATGCGCTGTCAGCCAAGGCCAAGGACGATGGCATTATCGTCATCGAGGCGCTGAACGTGAAGGAAGCCAAGACCAAAACGCTCCGCACTCAGTTCGAGAAGCTCGGCCTTTCGAATGCGCTGCTCATCGACGGCGCGGAACTCGCAGCCGATGTTCGCACCGCTGCGCGTAACATCCCGAATATCGACGTGCTGCCGGTCGTCGGCATCAACGTCTACGACGTAATGCGTCGCAAGACGCTTGTGCTCACCCGGGCCGCCATCGATGCGTTGGAGGCGCGATTCAAATGACCACCACCGATCCGCGCCATTACGACGTCATCATCGCCCCGCTGATCACCGAGAAGGCGACGAGCGCATCCGAGCACAGCAAGGTGATGTTCAAGGTCGCGATGACCGCGACCAAGCCGCAGATCAAGGAAGCGGTCGAGAGACTTTTCGACGTCAAAGTCAAAAGCGTCAACACGCTGCGGCGGCGCGGCAAGTGGAAGATCTTCAAGGGCCGCCGCGGCCGCACGTCCGACTCAAAGCGCGCCATCGTGACCCTCGAAGACGGCCAATCGATCGACGTGACGACGGGTCTGTAAGGGAGCGGCAGGATGGCACTCAAGACATATAATCCTGTCACGCCCGGCCAGCGCCAATTGGTGCTGGTCGACCGCTCGGCGATTTATGCCGGCGCGCCGGTCAAGGCGCTCACCGAGGGCAAGAAATCGAGCGGCGGCCGCAACAACTCAGGACGTATCACCTCGCGCTATCGCGGCGGCGGTCACAAGCAGGCCTACCGCAAGATTGATTTCAAGCGCCGCAAGTTCGGCGTGCCCGCCAAGGTCGAGCGGCTCGAATACGACCCGAACCGCACCGGCTTCATCGCGCTCATCAAATACGACGACGGCGAGCTCGCCTATATCCTGGCGCCGCAGCGCCTGTCGGCCGGCGACGCCGTCGTTTCGGGCGAGCACGTCGACGTGAAGCCGGGCAATGCCATGCCGGTCGCCAACATTCCGGTCGGCACCATCGTGCATAATATCGAAATCAAGATCGGCAAGGGCGGGCAGATCGCGCGCTCGGCCGGCACCTATGCGCAGATTGTCGGCCGCGACGGCGAGTACGTGATCCTGCGGCTGAATTCCGGTGAGCAGCGCCTCGTCCATGGCCGCTGCATCGCGACCGTCGGCGCGGTGTCCAACCCCGACAACATGAACGTGTCGATCGGCAAGGCCGGGCGCAACCGTTGGATGGGATGGCGCGGCCATGTGCGCGGCGAAACGATGAACCCGGTCGATCATCCGCTCGGCGGCCGCACGCGCGGCGGCCGGCATCCGGTGACGCCGTGGGGCAAGCCGACCAGGGGCAAGAAGACCCGCAAAAACAAGCGTACCACCAAGTTCATCATGGCGAGCCGCCACGCGCGGAAGAAGACATAAGGCACGGGGATCAGGAGCGATCATGACGCGTTCGGTTTGGAAAGGCCCGTTTGTCGACGGCTATCTGCTGAAAAAGGCGGATGCCGCGCGCTCGTCCGGCCGCCACGAGATGATCCGCATCTGGTCGCGCCGATCGACCATCCTGCCGCAATTCGTCGGGCTTACGTTCGGCGTCTACAACGGCCAGAAGCACATCCCGGTGATCGTCACCGAGGAAATGGTCGGCCACAAGTTCGGCGAGTTCGCGCCGACGCGCTCATTCTACGGCCATTCGTCGGACCGCAAGGCCAAACGGGCCAGCGCCGCGCCTGGCGCACCCGGTGCGGCTCCGGGCGCCGCGCCTGGCGCGCCGGCTGCGCCTGGCGCACCGGCGGCCGGAACGTCGTGAGGCGGGAGCAGGTTTCATGAGCAAGAAAAAGCGCGAGCGCACGCTCTCCGACAATGAGGCCAAGGCGGTTGCCCGCATGCTGCGGATCAGCCCGCAGAAGCTCAATCTCTTGGCGCAGCTTATCCGCGGCAAGAAGGTTGCAACCGCGCTCGCCGACCTCGAATTCTCGCGCAAGCGCATCGCCGTCGACGTGCGCAAGTGTCTGGAATCCGCGATCGCCAACGCCGAGAACAATCACGATCTCGACGTCGATGATCTTATTGTGGCCGAGGCGCATGTCGGCAAGGCGCTGGTGATCAAACGACACGAACCGCGCGGCCGCGGCCGCGTCGGAGCAATTTTCAAGCCGTTCGCCAACCTCACCATCGTGGTGCGTGAGGTCGAGGCGGCGGCTTAACCCCCACCCTTCCCTCCCCCGCTTGCGGGGGAGGGAAGGGTGGGGGAGTTTAGGAGAAGACTATGGGTCAGAAGGTCAATCCGGTCGGGCTTCGCCTCGGTATCAACCGCACCTGGGATTCGCGGTGGTATGCCGGCAAGGCGAGCTATGGCACGCTGCTGCACGAGGACATGGAGATCCGCAAGGCGCTGCTGAAGGAACTCAAGCAGGCCGCGGTATCGAAGATCGTCATCGAGCGGCCGCACAAGAAGTGCCGCGTCACCATCCATTCGGCGCGTCCTGGCGTCGTCATCGGCAAGAAGGGCGCCGACATCGAGAAGCTGCGCCGCAAGGTTGCCGAACTAACCGACAGCGACGTGGTCATCAACATCGTCGAAATCCGCAAGCCGGAGCTCGATGCGCAGCTGGTCGCCGAATCGATCGCCCAGCAGCTCGAGCGGCGCGTCGCTTTCCGCCGCGCCATGAAGCGCGCCGTGCAATCGGCGATGCGGCTCGGCGCCGGCGGCATCCGCATCAACTGCTCGGGCCGGCTCGGCGGCGCCGAGATCGCGCGCATGGAATGGTATCGCGAGGGCCGCGTGCCGCTGCACACGCTGCGCGCCGACGTCGATTACGGCGTTGCCACCGCGTTCACGACCTACGGCACCTGCGGCGTCAAAGTGTGGATCTTCAAGGGCGAGATCATGGAGCACGACCCGATGGCGCAGGACAAGAAAATGGCCGAGGGCGAGGCCGGCCGGCCGCGCCGGGATGCGGCGTGAAGTAAGCGATTGGAATGAAAGGCGTCCGTCATGCTGCAACCGATGCGAACGAAGTTCCGCAAGGCGCACAAGGGCCGTATCCACGGCGTTGCGTCGAGCGCGATCAATCTCGCGTTCGGCCAGTACGGGCTCAAGGCGCTGGAGCCGGAGCGTGTCACGGCGCGCCAGATCGAGGCCGCGCGCCGCGCTTTGACGCGCCATATGAAACGCTCGGGACGCGTCTGGATCAGAATCTACCCGGACGTGCCGGTGTCGAAGAAGCCGCTCGAAGTGCGCATGGGCTCAGGCAAGGGCACACCGGAATTCTGGGTCACGCGCGTCAAGCCGGGCCGCATCCTGTTCGAGCTCGATGGCGTCAGCGTCGAAGTCGCCAAAGAGGCGCTGGCGCTCGCCGCGGCCAAGCTTCCGATCAAGACCCGTTTCGTCGAACGGATCAGCGAGTAGGCGTGTCATGAAAGCTGCCGATGCCAGAGCGATGACGGTCGATCAGATCGACGACGAGGTGCTCAAGCTGAAGAAGGAGCAGTTCAATCTGCGCTTCCAGCGCGCCACGGGACAACTGGAAAACACCGCGCGCGTGCGCGAGGTGCGGCGCGATATCGCGCGGCTGAAGACGGTCGCGAAACACAAGCTCTCCGGCGCGCCGAAGAAGTAAGAGGATAAAAATGCCGAAACGTACCCTGCAAGGCGTCGTGGTGAGCGACAAACAGAGCAAGACGGTGGTGGTGAAGGTCGAGCGCCGCTTCACCCATCCGTTGTTCAAGAAGACGGTGCGCAGCTCGAAGAAGTATTACGCCCACGACGAGAAGAACGAGTTCAAGGTCGGCGACATGGTTTGGATCGAGGAGCATCGGCCCATTTCCAAGCTCAAGCGCTGGGCCGTGGTGCGGGGCGAGAAGAAGAAAGCGTCGTAAACGCGGAAGACAACGGCCGGAGTAGCCCATGATCCAGATGCAAACCAACCTCGACGTCGCCGATAATTCCGGCGCGCGCCGCGTCATGTGCATCAAGGTGCTGGGCGGCTCCAAGCGCAAATACGCCACCATCGGCGACACCATCGTCGTCTCGGTGAAGGAGGCGATTCCGCGCGGCCGCGTCAAGAAGGGCGAAGTGATGAAGGCCGTCATCGTGCGCATACGCAAGGACATCAAGCGCGCCGACGGCTCGATCATCCGCTTCGACCGCAACGCCGCGGTGCTCATGACCGCGCAGAACGAGCCGGTCGGCACCCGCATCTTCGGACCCGTCCCGCGCGAGCTGCGGGCGAAGAATCACATGAAAATCATCTCGCTTGCGCCCGAGGTGCTGTAATGGCGGCGAAGATCAAAAAGGGCGACACGGTGATCGTCATCGCGGGCCGCGACAAGGGCCGCAGCGGCGAGGTCATCGAGATGCGCCGTGACGACGGCCGTGCACTGGTGCGCGGCGTCAACATGGTCAAGCGTCATCAGAAGCAAAGTACGCAGCAGGAGGGCGGTATCATCTCCAAGGAAGCGCCGATCCACCTGTCGAATATCGCGCTGGCCGATCCCAAGGACGGCAAGCCGACCCGCATCGGTTTCAAGTTTGTCGGCAAGGGCGACGATCGCAAGAAGGTGCGCGTAGCCAGGCGTTCGGGAGTCGAGATCGATGGCTGATACCGAAGAAAAGCAAGCGGCAAAGCCGGAGAAATCCCAGCGGCCGCCGAGTGCCGAGCAGGCCGTCAAAGCCGCGAAGGACGACAAGAAGGCGGCCAAACAGGCGAAGGCGGACAAGTCCGCCGCGGAGGCCAAGGCAGGCAAGCCTGCCGCGCCGCGCGAGCCCGAGCCGCGCGTACCGGCGCGCCTCAAAGTACAGTTCGATGAGACGATCCGGAGCAAGCTCGCCGAGCAGTTCGGTTACAAGAATCGTTTTGAAACCCCGGTTATCGATAAGATCGTCATCAATATGGGCATCGGCGAAGGCGTCGCCGATCGCAAGAAGGTGGAAGGCGCCGCCGTCGATCTCGGTCTCATCGCGGGTCAGAAGGCCGTGGTCACCAAGGCGCGCAAGTCGATCGCGACCTACAAGCTGCGGACCGGCCAGGCGATCGGCTGCAAGGTGACGCTGCGCAAGGCGCGCATGTACGAGTTTCTCGACCGGCTCATCAACATCGCGCTGCCGCGGATTCGCGACTTCCGCGGGCTCAACCCGAAAAGTTTCGACGGCCGCGGCAATTACACCATCGGCATCAAGGAACATATCGTGTTCCCTGAGATCGACTACGACAAGGCCGCCGATATCTGGGGCATGGACATCACCGTCTGCACCACAGCGGGCAACGACGACGAAGCGCGCGCTTTGCTGGCGGCATTCAATTTTCCGTTCCGGCAGTGAGGCACAAAAGGGCCTCAAACGCGGGACCTTAGGAGAACTAGATGGCGAAGAAGAGTTCGATTGAGAAGAACAACCGGCGCCGCCGGATGACCAAGAAGTATTCGGGCCGTCGATCGCGGCTCAGGGCGATTGCGCGCGACAAGTCGAAGCCGGTGGAAGAACGTTTCGCCGCCACGCTGAAGCTTGCCGAATTGCCGCGCAATTCGTCCGCAACGCGCATCCGCAACCGCTGCGAGATGACCGGCCGGCCGCGCGGCTACTACCGCAAGCACAAACTGTCGCGCATCGCGCTGCGGGACCTCGGCTCGAAGGGGCTGATCCCGGGCCTGTTGAAGTCGAGCTGGTAAGGAGGATCGCGCGATGGCAATGAACGATCCGCTCGGCGATCTGTTGACCCGCATCCGCAACGCGCAGATGCGCAACAAGGGCAATGTCACGTGCCCGAACTCGAGGCTGCGCGAAAGCGTGCTCGAAGTGCTCAAAACCGAGGGCTATATCCGCGGCTTCACGGTGACCGAGCGCGAAGGCCGCTCGGAGCTCGATATCGAGCTGAAATATTTCGACGGCGCGCCCGTCATCCGCGAAATCGAGCGCATTTCCAAGCCCGGCCGGCGGGTCTACACCTCGGTCAGGAACCTGCCGCGCATCAACAATGGCCTCGGCGTCGCCATCGTCTCGACGCCGAAGGGCGTCATGGCCGATCACGAGGCGCGCGACGCCAATGTTGGCGGCGAAATCCTTTGTACGGTGTTCTGATGTCCCGTATCGGCAAGAGAGCAGTCGCGGTGCCTTCAGGCATCACCGCCAACGTCGAGGGCCAGACCGTGAATGTCAAAGGCCCGAAGGGCGCGCTGTCCGTCGTGCTGTCGGACGACGTCACGGTCAAGCTCGATGGCGGCCAGATCAAGGTCGATCCGCGATCCGAAACCAAGCGCGCTCGCTCGCAGTGGGGCACGTCGCGCACGCTGATCGCCAATCTCATCGCCGGCGTCACCAAGGGTTTCGAGCGGCGGCTTGAGATCAACGGCGTCGGCTACCGCGCCGCGGTGCAGGGCAAGAACCTGCAAATCGCGCTCGGCTATAGCCATGACATCGTCTATCCGATCCCCGAAGGCATTACGATTGCGACGCCGCGGCCGGTCGAGATCATCGTCACCGGCAGCGACCGCCAGAAGGTCGGCCAGGTCGCCGCCGAGATCCGCGACTACCGGCCGCCGGAGCCATACAAGGGCAAGGGCATCAAATATGCCGGCGAGCGCATCTTCCGCAAGGAAGGCAAGAAGAAGTAACGGAGCCGCGCGATGACCAAGCTGAGCGACAAGACTTTGCGGCGGCAGGGGCGCGTTCGCGGCGCGTTGCGCCGTGCGGCGGGCGAGCGCAAGCGGCTGTCGGTATTCCGCTCGTCGAAGCACATCTACGCGCAGGTGATCGACGACGACGAGGGCGTGACGCTTGCATCGGCCTCGTCGATCGAAAAATCCGCGCGCGAGGGCCACAAGACCGGCGCCAGCGTCGATGCGGCGAAGACGGTCGGCAAGCTGATCGCGCAACGCGCGCAGGAAAAAGGCATCAAGGACGTCGTGTTCGACCGCGGCGGCTATCTCTATCACGGCCGCGTCAAGGCCTTGGCGGACGCCGCGCGCGAGGGCGGACTGAATTTCTGATAACGGAGGACAGAGGACGGACGATAGAGGACAGATAAGAGCAAGCGGCAGGGTGCAAATCCGTCCTCTGTCGGCCGTCGTCCGTCGTCTCATCTGAGAGCAAAGGTTTGAATAAAATGGCAGGCAGCTATGGCACGTGAACCACACGGTCGGCGACACGAAGAGCGCGACAGCGAATTCGTCGACAAGCTCGTCCACATCAATCGCGTCGCCAAGGTGGTGAAGGGCGGACGGCGCTTCGGCTTTGCCGCGCTGGTCGTCGTCGGCGACCAGAAAGGCCGGGTCGGTTTCGGCCACGGCAAGGCGCGCGAGGTGCCGGAGGCGATCCGCAAGGCAACCGACGCGGCCAAGCGCAGCCTGACCCGCGTTCCGCTGCGCGAAGGGCGCACGCTGCATCACGACGTCGCCGGCCGGCACGGCGCCGGCCGGGTCTATCTGCGCGCCGCGCCGCCCGGCACCGGTATCATCGCCGGCGGTCCGATGCGTGCGGTGTTCGAGACGCTTGGCATGCAGGACGTGGTGGCCAAATCGCTCGGTACGTCCAATCCGTACAATGTGGTGCGCGCCACGTTCGATGCGCTCAAGCGTCAGGACTCGCCGCGTTCGGTTGCCGCGCGCCGCAACATCAAGGTCTCGGCGCTGCAAGCGCGCCGCCGCGACGGCGACGCCGACACAACGGCGGATTGAGCGCCCGGGAGCACGCGATGAGTGACGCTAAAAAGACCGTCAAGGTGAAGCAGATCAGCAGCCCATCGCGCCGTCCTCATGACCAGCGCGAGACGCTGATCGGGCTGAAGCTCAACAAGATCGGTCGCGTTGCCGAGCTGGTCGATACGCCGCAGACGCGCGGCATGATCGCCAAGGTCGCGCATCTGGTCGAAGTGGTGGAGAAGTAATAGCCGTGGTCATGCCCGGCCTTGTGCCGGGCATCCCGATAAGGCGGGCACAATGCCCGCCTAAGCGAGATGGCCGGGACGAGCCCGGCCATGACGTGTAGAGAGAGCGAGGACTCGTAATGAAACTTCACGAACTCTCCGGCCGCCCCGGCGCCCGCCAAACGCGAAAGCGCATTGGCCGCGGCATCGGCTCGGGCAAGGGCAAGACCGGCGGCCGTGGCGGCAAGGGCCAGACCGCGCGCTCCGGCGTGCGCATCAAGGGCTTTGAAGGCGGCCAGATGCCGCTGCATCGCCGCCTACCCAAGCGCGGCTTCAAAAACGTGAAATTCGCCCGCAAGCTCAATGAGGTGAACCTCGGCCGTCTGCAGGAGGCGATCGATGCCGGAACGCTCGACGCGGCCAGCAAGATCGACGCTGCGGCGCTGGTCAAAGCCGGCATCCTGCGCCGGGCCAAGGAAGGCGTACGGCTTCTCGGCGGCGGCGAGATCAAGGCCAAGGTGACCGTAGCGGTATTTGGAGCTTCCAAATCGGCGGTCGCCGCGGTGGAGAAGGCCGGCGGTACGGTCGAGATACTGGCCCCCAGGCCGGCAACGAGCGAACAGGCGGCCTGATCCCCATATAGACGGGTTCGATCGCGAATCCACGGAGCAGCGGCGGATGGTTTCGGCAGCAGAACAACTGGCAGCCAATCTCAACTTCGGGGCGCTTGCCAAGGCCGAGGAGTTGAAGAAGCGCATCTGGTTCACGCTCGGCGCGCTGCTGGTCTATCGGCTCGGCACCTACATCCCGCTGCCCGGCATCGATCCGAACGCCTGGGACCAGATTTTCCAATCGCAATCCGGCGGCATTCTGGGGATGTTCAATATGTTCGCCGGCGGCGGCATCCACCGCATGGCGATCTTTGCGCTCAACATCATGCCGTACATCTCGGCCTCGATCATCATTCAATTGATGACGACGGTGTCGCCGACCCTCGAACAGCTCAAGAAAGAGGGCGAGGCGGGCCGCAAGATGATCAACCAGTACACCCGCTATCTCACGGTGCTGCTGGCGGCCGTGCAGGCCTATGGCATCGCGGTCGGCCTCGAAGGCTCGCAGACCGTCGTCGCTGCGCCCGGCCTGTTCTTCCGTGTCTCGACCGTGATCACGCTCACCGGCGGCACGGTTTTCCTGATGTGGCTCGGCGAGCAGATCACCCAGCGCGGCATCGGCAACGGCACGTCGCTCATCATCATGTCGGGCATCGTCGCGCAACTGCCGTCGGCCATCGCCGGCACGCTCGAACTCGGCCGCCAAGGCGCGCTCTCCACCGGGCTCATCCTCATCGTGCTGGTGGTGGCGGTGGCCGTCATCACCTTCATCGTGTTCATGGAGCGAGCGCAACGGCGGCTCCTGATCCAGTATCCCAAACGCCAGGTCGGCAACCGCATGTTCGAGGGCCAGTCCTCGCATCTGCCGCTCAAGCTCAATACATCGGGCGTCATTCCGCCGATCTTTGCCTCATCGCTGTTGTTGTTGCCGACGACGATCGCCAACTTCACAGCCGGGCAGGGGCCCGGCTGGCTCACAACCATCACCACGCAGCTCGCCCATGGCCGTCCGCTGTTTCTGGCGCTTTACGTCGGCCTGATCGTGTTCTTCGCCTTCTTCTATACGGCGATCGTGTTCAATCCGACGGAGACCGCCGATAACTTGAAAAAGCACGGCGGCTTCATTCCGGGCATCCGGCCCGGCGAACGTACGGCCGAATACATCGATTATGTGCTGTCGCGGATTACCGTGATCGGCGCCGGCTATCTTGCGATCGTCTGCCTGTTCCCGGAGATGCTGATCTCTTACGCCGCGGTGCCGTTCTATTTCGGCGGCACCTCGCTCCTCATCGTGGTCAGTGTGACCATGGATACGGTGGCGCAAGTGCAGGGCTACCTGCTGGCCCATCAATACGAGGGACTCATAAAACGATCGAAACTGAGGGGACGCCGGAGATGAGATTGATCCTGCTCGGCCCGCCGGGGGCTGGCAAGGGAACGCAGGCCCTGCGTCTCGTCGCCAAATACGGAATTGTTCAGCTCTCGACTGGTGAAATGCTCCGCGAAGCGGTTAAGGCCGGCACGCCCATCGGCCGCCAGGTCAACGACATCATAGCGCGCGGCGGGCTCGTGCCCGACAGCATCGTCGTCAATCTCGTCGGCCAGCGCATTGAACAGCCCGATGCGCGCAAGGGTTTTATCCTCGACGGTTTCCCGCGCACGGTGCCGCAGGCCCAGGCGCTCGATCGGCTGCTATCGAGCAAGGGGCTTGCGCTTGACGTGGTGATCGAGCTGCGCGTCAACGAGGATGCGCTGCTCAAGCGCATCGAAACCCGCATCGCGGAGATGAAGGCGCGCGGCGAACCGCTGCGCAGTGACGACAATCCCGAGGTGCTCCGCCAGCGGCTTGCCGCCTATCGCCAGCAGACCGCGCCGCTGGTCGCCTATTACCGGCAGCAGAATGTGTTGCGCAGTGTCAACGGCATGGCGCCGATCCCGGACGTCACCGCCGCTATCGACAAGGCGCTGCCGCCGGGTCCGCCGATGGCGAGCCAGTCGGCTCAAAAAAAAAGCGAACAGCCAAGTCCGTGAGGTCGCGCCGGGTCAGAGCTATAGGAACAAAATCCTCAAGCCGGGCGTCCGGCAGCCGCAAGTTGACCGCAACGCACAAAACTGCGCCCCGAAAGTCGAAAAGTGGGGAAACCACCCGTCCGTAGACGGCTTTGTACACGAAACCGCTAGCCGAGGTTGACGAAAGCAAGGGGAATCCATTAATAAGCCCCAAATACCCAGTCGGAGATTGAGCAGCGATGCCAAGCCGCAACGGCAGGCAGGCGCTGGATTTTTACGTTTGTGGCCTTCTCACGTGACATTGGAACCGACCGATAGTGGCGGCTCGCCAAGCCGGGTGAGATCGCTGACTGTCACTAAGGAGTAACTGACGTGGCGCGCATCGCTGGTGTCAACATACCGACCAACAAGCGCGTCGTGATCGCGCTGCAATATATCCACGGCATTGGCTCGTCCAAGGCTAAGGAGATCATGCAGAAAGTCTCTATGCCCGAATCGCGCCGGGTATCGCAATTGACCGATCAGGAAGTGCTGCAACTCCGCGAGTTGATCGACCGCGACTACATTGTCGAGGGCGATCTGCGGCGCGAAGTGGCAATGAACATCAAGCGGCTGATGGACCTCGGGTGCTATCGCGGTTTGCGCCATCGCCGCAGTCTGCCGGTGCGCGGCCAGCGCACCCACACCAACGCACGCACTCGCAAGGGTCCGGCCAAAGCGATTGCCGGAAAGAAGAAATAGCGTACCCCCTCTCTTCCCTCCCCCGCTTGCGGGGGGAGGGAAGAGAGGGGCTCGACGGCGCCGGCACCGCCGGCTCCGATCCGCGAAAGGGTTCAGAATGGGTAAAGATGCCACGCGCGTCCGCCGACGCGAACGCAAGAACATCGCGTCGGGCGTTGCGCACGTGAATGCCACGTTCAACAACACCATGATCACGATCACTGACGTCCAGGGCAATGCCATTGCCTGGTCTTCGGCAGGGACGATGGGTTTCAAGGGTTCGCGCAAATCGACGCCTTATGCGGCGCAAGTCGCCGCCGAGGATGCCGCCAAGAAGGCGCAGGAGCACGGCATGCGCACGCTCGAAGTCGAGGTCGCGGGACCCGGCTCCGGGCGGGAATCGGCGCTGCGCTCGTTGCAGGCAGCCGGTTTCACCATCACGTCGATCCGCGACGTAACCCCGATCCCGCACAATGGATGCCGCCCGCGCAAGCGGCGGCGCGTTTAGGACATCCGGCCGATGGAACATGTGGAACATCTGCCGCCGCTCGATCTTGGCCCCACGGAGCGGAGTGGGGCGCGCGAGATATTCGCGCCGCTCAACGTGATGGGTGATAACGTGACGATCCAGAAGAATTGGCAGGAACTGATCAGACCGAACAAGCTGCAGGTCAGCCCCGGTGCTGATACGCGTCGTTCGGCTACCGTGATTGCCGAGCCGCTTGAACGCGGCTTCGGCGTGACACTCGGCAATGCGCTGCGGCGTATCTTGCTGTCGTCGTTGCAAGGCGCGGCGGTCCAGTCGGTGCATATCGACGGCGTGCTCCATGAATTTTCCTCGATCGCAGGCGTGCGCGAGGACGTCACCGACATCGTGCTCAACATCAAGGACATCGCCATCAAGATGCAGGGCGACGGTCCCAAGCGCATGGTGGTGAAGAAGCAGGGTCCGGGCACCGTGACGGCCAACGACATTCAGACCGTCGGCGATATCGTCGTGCTCAATCCCGACCTCGTGCTGTGCACGCTGGACGAGGGCGCCGAAATCCGCATGGAATTCACGGTCGCGACCGGCAAGGGCTACGTGCCGGCCGAACGCAACCGTCCCGAGGATGCGCCGATCGGACTTATCCCGGTCGACAGTCTCTACTCGCCGGTGCGCAAGGTCTCCTACAAGGTGGAGAACACCCGCGAGGGCCAGATCCTCGACTACGACAAGCTGACGCTGACCATCGAGACCAATGGCGCCGTGAGCCCGGAGGACTCGCTCGCCTATGCCGCGCGCATCCTGCAGGATCAGCTCAACGTGTTCGTCAATTTCGAGGAGCCCAAGCGCGAGGCCACTCGCGAGACCATCCCCGATCTCGCCTTCAACCCGGCATTCCTGAAGAAGGTCGACGAGCTCGAACTGTCGGTGCGTTCGGCGAACTGCCTGAAGAACGACAACATCGTCTATATCGGCGATCTCGTTCAGAAGACCGAGGCCGAGATGCTGCGCACGCCGAATTTCGGCCGCAAGTCGCTCAACGAAATCAAGGAAGTGCTGGTGCAGATGGGCCTGCATCTCGGCATGGAAGTTCCCGGCTGGCCGCCGGAAAATATCGAAGAATTGGCCAAGCGGTTCGAAGACCACTACTGAACAGGGGGCAGTAATCAGAAATCAGTAATCAGCGTGCCTTTCTGATTACTGACCACTGAACACTGATATCTGGAATGCGTCACGCCAAGACCCATCGCAAATTCAGCCGGCGATCGGATCATCGCAAAGCCATGCTGGCGAATTTGTGCGCCGCGCTGATCAAGCATGAACAGATCACGACGACGCTGCCCAAGGCGAAGGATCTGCGCCCGATCGTCGAGAAGCTCGTTACGCTCGGCAAGCGCGGCGATTTGCACGCACGCCGCCAGGCGATCGCGCAGATGCGCGACCTCGCCATGGTCAAGAAGCTCTTCGAGGTGATCGGCCCGCGCTACAAGGGACGCAACGGCGGCTATACCCGCGTCATGAAGGCCGGTTTCCGCTACGGCGATTCTGCGCCGGTTGCGGTCATCGAATTCGTCGATCGCGACGTCGAGGCCAAGGGCAAGGATTCCGGGCCCGTGCAGGTGCGGACCGAGGCGGAGCCCGCTCCCGCCGCTGCGTGATTTTCACCGGGCGCGGCGGCTCGCCGGCGCCCTTCTAAAGCCTCGGTCGGGTGCCTATATCGGGGCGCATTGAATCGGGGTTTTCTCATGCAGCGTCTGCATTTTTTGGGCTTGCCAGCTATCGCCGCGCTCTTGGTTGCGGTGCTGTCGCAGCACGCGGCTGCGCAGCAGCGCCAGGTCCCGACTTCGGCTGCTCAGCTACAGCTCTCGTACGCTGCGGTGGTGCAGCGCGTGGCGCCGGCGGTGGTCAACGTCTACGCCCAGCACGTCGTCGCCAACAACAATCCATTCTTGGCCGATCCGTTCTTCCGCCAGTTCTTCGGCGGCGGCATGCCGCGCGAGCAGGTCGAGCGTTCGCTCGGCTCCGGCGTCATCGTCGATGCGTCGGGTCTCGTCGTCACCAACTATCATGTGATCGCCGACGCCAGCGAAGTGAAGGTCGCGCTCGCCGACAAGCGCGAGTTTGACGCCGACATCGTGCTCAAGGATCAGCGCAGCGATCTCGCCGTATTGCGCATCAAGGGCGCAAGCGAACGTTTTGCCACGCTCGAATTCGCCAATTCCGACGAGTTGCAGGTCGGCGACGTGGTGCTTGCGATCGGCGATCCGTTCGGCGTCGGCCAGACCGTGACGCACGGCATCGTCTCGGCACTGGCACGCAGCCAGGTCGGCACCAGCGATTATCAATTCTTCATCCAGACCGACGCCGCCATCAATCCCGGCAATTCCGGCGGCCCGCTGGTCGATCTCAATGGCCGGCTCGTCGGCATCAATTCGGCGATTTATTCGCGCTCCGGCGGCTCCAACGGCATCGGCTTTGCCATTCCAGCCAACATGGTGCGCGTCGTCGTCGCTTCGGCGCAGGGCGGCAGCACTTCGGTCAAGCGGCCGTGGCTCGGCGCCAAGCTTCAGCAAGTCACGCCTGAGATCGCCGAGAGCCTCGGCCTCAAGCGCCCGAGCGGGGCGCTGGTCGCCAGCGTGAGCGGCGCCGGTCCCGCCGCCCGCGCCGGCATCAAGACCGGCGATTTGATCGTCACCGTCGATGGGGTCGCCATCGAGGATCCCAATGCCTTCGACTACCGCTTCGCTACCAAGCCGCTGGGCGGCAGTGCGAAGGTCGGCCTGCTGCGGCAGGGCAAGGAAATGGTCGTTGCGGTGGCTTTGCAGAGCCTGCCCGACACGCCGCGCGAGGAAGTGGAAATCCACGGCCGCTCCCCGTTCCTCGGCGCTACCGTGGCGAACCTTTCGCCGGCGCTCGCCGACGAGCTGCGGCTCGATCCGCAGACCCAAGGCGTCGTCATCACCGGCGTTGCCGACGGCTCGGCGGCGCAATCGGTCGGCTTCCAGAAGGGCGATATCGTGGTATCGGTGAACAGCCAGAAGATTGCCAAGTCGTCCGATCTCGAGCGCCTTTCCAATGCCGGCAGCCGTTCATGGCGCATCACCATCCAGCGCGGCGGTCAGGAGATTTCCGTCATGTTCAGCGGATGACGGGGCAAGGGAAAGAACTGCACCGATGAGTTCCCGTCCCAAAGCCAAAGGCCCCAGCCTGTTCGCCGCCGGCGGTCTCGACCGCGACGCGCCGCGGCCGCTGGCCGACAAGCTGCGCCCCGACAAGCTCGCCGATGTGGTCGGCCAGGATCATCTGCTCGGGCCCGACGGCGCTCTCACCCGCATGCTGGAGACGCGCTCGCTCGGCTCGCTGATCTTCTGGGGCCCGCCGGGCACCGGCAAGACCACGGTCGCGCGGCTCTTGGCGCGGGCGACCGAGCTTTATTTCGAGCAGATTTCCGCGATTTTCTCCGGCGTCGCCGATCTCAAGAAGGTGTTTGACGCGGCGCGGCTGCGGCGCGAAACCGGGCAGGGCACGCTGCTGTTCGTCGATGAGATCCACCGGTTCAATCGCGCCCAGCAGGACTCGTTCCTGCCGGTGGTGGAGGATGGCACCATCGTGCTGGTCGGCGCGACGACGGAGAACCCGTCGTTCGAGTTGATCGCGCCGCTGCTGTCGCGCGCGCGGGTCCTGGTCTTCAAGCCGCTCGATTCTGCCGCGATCGAGAAGCTGCTCGCACGCGCCGAGGCCATCGAAGGCAAGACGCTGCCGCTCGACGCCGACGCGCGCGCTTCGCTGTTGCGGATGGCCGACGGCGACGGCCGCTCGGCGCTGACGCTCGCGGAGGAAGTCTGGCGCGCCGCCCGGCACGGCGAGACGTTCGATGCCGCGGGCTTGCAGGCGGTGGTGCAGCGCCGCGCGCCGATCTACGACAAAAAACAGGACGGCCACTACAACCTGATCAGCGCGCTGCACAAGTCGGTACGCGGCTCCGACGCCGATGCGGCGCTGTACTATCTCTGCCGCATGCTTGATGCGGGCGAGGACCCGCTCTATCTGGCGCGGCGCATCGTGCGCATGGCGGTTGAGGATATCGGGCTTGCCGATCCGCAGGCGCTGGTTGTCGCCAATGCGGCGAAGGACGCCTACGATTTTCTGGGCAGCCCGGAAGGCGAGCTCGCCATCGCCGAGGCGCTGATCTATGTCGCCACCGCGCCGAAATCGAACGCGACTTATGTGGCGTTCGGCGAGGCGATGCGCACGGCGAAAGAGGCCGGCTCGCTCTTACCGCCCAAGCACATCCTCAACGCGCCGACCAAGCTGATGAAGAGCGAAGGCTACGGCTCAGGTTACGAATACGACCACGATGCCGAAGAGGCGTTCTCAGGGCAGGACTATTTCCCCGAAGCGCTCGGTCGCCGGCAATTCTACGATCCGCCCGAGCGTGGTTTTGAGCGCGAAATTCGCAAGCGCCTGGAATACTGGGCGAAGCTGCGGCGCGAGCGGAGCGGCAGTTGAGAGGCAGCCGCGGACCTCGTCAGCCGGGCGGCGGCAAGCAAATTGCTGGGCCGCGCCATAATCGGCGCCCATTCCGTCACCCTGAGGTGCGAGCACAGCGAGCCTCGAAGGGCGCCGGCCCGGGCGCCGGGGCCGTTCATCCTTCGAGGGCCGCTTTGCTGCCACCTCAGGATGACGGGAAACAAAAAATTGCGCCGCCGCAAATGCCGACCGGCGTTCAAAACGTCGCCGTGACCGCCGACGAAGCGAACATGCGGGTCGATCGCTTTCTGGAGTCGCGGTTTCCGGGATTGAGCTTTTCCCACATCCAGCGCGTCATCCGCAAAGGCGAGGTGCGCGTCAACGGCAAGCGCACCCAGCCGAAGAACCGGCTGGAGGCGGGGCAGACCGTCCGCATTCCGCCGCTGCGGCTCGATCAGCCGAAGCCGCGCCCGCTCGGCAGCGAAGCCGACGAAAACACCCGCGCGTTCCTGAAATCGATCACGTTGCACGAAGATGCCGACGTGCTGGTGCTCAACAAGCCGATGGGGCTTGCGGTGCAGGGCGGCTCCGGCACCACGCGCCATCTCGACGGCATGCTCGAAGTGTTGCGCGACGCCCATGGCCAGCGGCCGCGCCTGGTACACCGGCTCGATAAGGACACCGCCGGCTGCCTGCTCGTCGCCAAGACGCGATTTGCGGCGTCGGCGCTCGCTAAAACCTTCCGCTCGCGCTCGGCGCGCAAGGTTTATTGGGCCTTGGTCGCCGGTGTGCCCAAGGTGCCGCAAGGCCGCATTTCGACGTTTCTCGCCAAGGCGGAGCGCGAGGACGAATCGTTCATGCGCATCGCCCGCCACGGCGACAAGGGCGCCAGCCATGCCGTGACCTATTACGCGGTGGTGGATACGGCGGGCCCGTTGCTGTCCTGGATTTCGCTCAAGCCCGTGACCGGCCGCACCCATCAACTGCGCGCCCACATGGATCACATCAATCATCCGATCGTCGGCGATCCGAAATATTTTGCCCGGGAAAATTGGGAACTGCCCGGCGGCATGCAGAACAGGCTGCATCTCGTCGCGCGCCGCATCGTGGTGCCGCATCCGCGCGGCGGTGTGATTGACGTCACCGCGCCGCTGCCGCCGCACATGCTGCAATCATGGATCCTGCTCGGCCTCGACGCCAAAGGCTACGATCCGATTGTTGAGGCCCCGGAGGAGTGACGCACGGAACAACGCTCCCCGGTTTGGGGTTCTACGAGCAGCCGTGGTCTCGGAAGGACGAGGCGTATCGTGAATCGTGGTTTGACTATGCTTTGCGGATTTGCGTTTGCGATGGCGTTCGGCGCCGCCGCGCAGGCGCGTGATTTCGAGATGGGCGGCGACAACCAGTATCCCTATTCGATCATGGTGCCCGAGCCCGGCACTCACCAGCGTGCGCCCACTCATGCGGTGAAGCCGTTCGCTAAATCCGCGCATAAGCACCTGATCATGGCGCGCGGTTCGTCCGGCTCCGTCTTGCCGACGCCGCTGCCGCGAACCCAGGCCATTCCGCCCGAGGGCGGCGGCATTGCGGCAAGTCCCGCGCTGCCGCAGCAGCAGGGTCCGACCATGCTGCCTGGCATGAATCCGATTCTCAATCTGCCGCATGGCCCCGAGACGTTTCAGGATCGCGCCTCGCGCTGCGCCCACCAGCAGGGCCTTTATGGCGTGCCGGCCACAGCCAGCAATCAGTACATGAGTGCCTGCTCGATGTAGCGCGCCGAGCAATTTGCCGGCGCGAGCCATATCCCGCCGCTTGACAGGCAACCAAAAGGTTGCATATTGTCGCCATGGATGCCGTATTCAAGGCGCTGGCCGATGCGAGCCGCCGCGAGCTGCTCGATCGTCTGCGCGCCGATAACGGCCAGACGCTCGGCGATCTCTGCGCGCGGCTCGATATGTCGCGCCAGGCGGTGAGCAAGCATCTGGCCATTCTGGAGGCCGCCAATCTCGTCGCCGCGGTGCGGCGCGGGCGGGAGAAGCTGCACTACCTCAATCCGGTGCCGATCCACGAGATCGGCGAGCGCTGGATCGGGAAATTCGAGCGCTCACGCCTCCAGGCGCTGAGCGAAATGAAGCGAGCGTTGGAGGCGCGTGATGAGTGACAAGCCGAAGTTCGTCTATGTGATCTATATCGCTTCGACGCCGGACAAGGTGTTCAAGGCGCTCACCGATCCGAAGCTGTCCGCGCGGTATTGGTTCGGCTATGAGGTAACGTCGGAGTGGAAGGTTGGCGCGCCGTTTTCGCTGTTCAAGGACGGCAGGAACTGGGACACCGGCAAGGTGCTGGAATACGATCCGCCGCGCCGCCTGTCGTACAGCTTTCATCCCGAGCATGACGGCCTGGAAAACGAGAAAGCCTCGCGCGTTGCCTTCGATCTCGAGGAGATCAACGGCCAGGTGAAGCTGACCATGACCCACGACGGTTTCGACGACGGCAGCGCGGTGTTCCCGAAGATCAGTACCGGCTGGCCGTCGATCCTGTCGTCGCTGAAAAGCCTGCTTGAGACCGGAAAGGAATTGCCGCCATTCTGGCGCGGCGACTACGACAAGAAATAGGATGCCACGTGCATGGCCAAGTTCGCGCCGAAGACGGTCTATGTGACTTACATCGCGGCCACGCCGGAGAAGGTTTGGCGAGCGGCGGCCGCATGGGCTGGCCGGCGATCCTGTCGAGCCTGAAGAGCCTGATCGAGACCGGCAAGGCGCTTGCAATCGCAATGGAGCCGCCGCGGGACATGATCGACGCGATCAAGCGGTTGCGAGCATGATCCCGAAAAGTGGGTACCGGTTTCCCGCCTTCGCGAAGCCCGCTTCGGAGGGCGAAGGAAGGTCGGACAAGATCATGCTCAATCTAGAATCCTAATCAGCGCAGGTTTGCGTTGATCTTGTCCAGCGCCGCCGATCCGGGGCACAGCGCCTTTTCGTCGAGCGTGTTGAGCGCGGTATCGACGGTGTTGAGATGCCCGTGCAGATCGCCGGCGTCATCGGCAACGTAAAGCAGCCCGGTGACGATCTGCCCCTTGTCGGCGTGATGGTGCAGGAAGCTCATGGCGGCGAGCCGGTCGTGCACATCATACTCGGCGTTGAGCTTGCGCAGCGCCAGAGTGGTGCCGTCATGCTGCTCGACCAACTCGACGGTGCCCGGCGCATAATCGACATGGATCGGCGGGTGGCCGGTCATGAAATCGAGGAAATTGACCGCCTCGTTGTGCTCGCGCACGTAATCGAAGCTCTTGGTCGAGCCCACGTGGTTATTGAACGCGACGCACGGCGATATCACGGCTATG
>Ga0102924_1001416_pt1 | contig 27789 bp, 20 predicted proteins | sample PaiPotPPM11metaG_FD_80116 | JGI IMG/M metagenome (GOLD analysis project Ga0102924, IMG submission 80116) | Iron sulfur acid spring bacterial and archeal communities from Banff, Canada, to study Microbial Dark Matter (Phase II) - Paint Pots PPM... ... | reverse complement strand
GCCCTCGTGCACGACAACGTCGCGCCCTTCGATCGACGCGGCGGCCGGCGAGTCGCCGATCGACGGGATGGCGGCAGCGCTCCGAACCAGCCATACGCTCGCCAATTCGCGGTCGCCGGCGGCGAGCTTTCGAGCCGCTTCCTGCGGGTCCTCGACCACCAGCGCATCCGCGAGCGGCCCGAGCTCGGCTTGCGCGCGCGCCGCGTCCGACGGTTCGAGGTCCTCGAAGCGCGCCGCGAGCAGCTCGGCGTCCAGTTCGTCCCGGAGCCGCAGGAGGTCTGGGTGCACTCCAACGGCGTGCGACTCGAGGGCTTGCGCCTCTCCCACGAGCTCATTGCGCCTGCGCTTCGCGGCGGCGACTCTCGCGCGCGCGGCATCACGATCCTGGGCGAGGCGCGCTCGCACCGCCGCGACCGCCTCTCGAGTGCGCGCCGGGAGGCCGAGCGCCGCCTCGAGCCGCTCGACGACCGCGACGAGTTCGCTCCATCGCACCGCGAGGTGGTCCAGCTCGGTCATGCGGCGGCGCGCTTCGTCCCGCGCGCTGCGTGCCGCCTCGGCCCGTGCCTCCTCGTGCCGCCCGGCTTCTTCGGCCGCTCTCATCTTCGTCTCGGCGTCGGTCAGTTGCCGTTCGACGAACGAGCTCGCGCTGTCCCCGCCGGGCGCGGGGGCCACGCCGAGCGCGGCGGCGCGCCCAGAGGCCGCCGCTTGCCTTTCGGCCATGGCGAGGGCTCGATCGCGTTCGGCGGCGAGATCCGCGAGGCTGGACTGCCCCGCCTCCAGGTCGGCCAGGCGTGCAAGCTCGGCGCGCCCGCGATCGTGCGCGTGTGTCGGATGGACCTCCCCCGCGAGAGCCTTCAGGGCGCCGAGCGCGCGCTCGTAGTCGGCGCGACGCACGCGTGCGGACTCGAGGTCGCGGTCGACCTCGGCGCGTCGTTCGTCGATTTCTCGAAGCGCGATGCGAGAGCGCTGCAGCGCGCCGTCGGCGGTTTGCTCGTCCAGCGTCGAGTCGCCGAGCGCGGTGCGCGCGTCGTGCAACCGCCCCATGGCGCGGCGGTACGCCTGGACGTTGCGATGAATCTCTTCCAGGCCGCTTTGCAGGTCCGCAAGGCCGCGGGCGGCGCGATCGCAGTCCTGGCCTGCGATGTCGCGATCGCGAAGACGGGCCCCGCGCGTCGCAGCGGCTCCCTCCTGCGCGAGGCGCGCGGCGCGCGCTGTCTCCGCGGCCGTCCGTCGCTCCTCACCCAGCTCTCGAATCCGGTTCAGGATGGAATGCGCCCGCAGCTCTCGGTCGAGTCGAATCGTGGCCTCGTGGCGCGCGGCGTTGGCCTGCCCCAGCTTCGCCAGGACGGCCTCGTGCTGTCCCTTCAGGTCTCGGGAGGCGTCGCTCAGCTCGCGCGCCGAACGCTGGGCCTTATCCAGCCGCGACCGGGCCTGTTCGACCTGCGCGGCGTGCTCCTCGGCGGCCGTACGCGCGCCCAGCATGCCCGCCGCGAGCATCGTCTGCCCGGCGTCGAAGACCCCCACGAGCTCCCGCTCGAGGCGCCGTGCCTCGCCGACCTCGATTCGCGTCCGATGGCACGCCTCGAGGTTGGCGCGCATGAGTGTCAGTACCTCGCCGAGCCCCGGCTCCTCTTTCAGCAAGAACGTGCGAAGGTCGGTCGTGAGCGCTCGGGAGATCCCTCCAGTCATGCTCGTCCGAAGCATCTCGTTGAGCTTGTTCCGTTCCTCGTCGGTCCCCAGGCGAAGCGGAGTCACGCCGCGGTCGAACAGCGCGCCGAAATATTCCTTCGCGGTCTCGAAGACGTCGATGCGGGCCCCCAGGCGAGCGACGTTCGTCCGAAGCTCGTCCAGCTCCGGCACGACCTCGTCCGCGCCGTCGCTGATCAGCAGGATTTCGCGCAGGCGGTCTTCGATATGGGGACCGGACACGACGAAGGGGACAAGGTGCAGGGTGGGCTCCGCTTTGCGCAGGAGTTGAACGCCCGCGACGATCCGCTCTCCGCCGGCGAGCTCGATCTCCAAGGCGGCGTACGACGGCCGGCCGGCAGCTCCGAGGCGGCCCCACACTCCCTTGTCACCGCCCGTCGCGCCGCTCTCGCCGACGTTCGTGAAGCGCAGCCTCGACATGTCCGGCAAGAGAGCCACGTATGCAGCGATCATGACCGTGGTCTTGCCGGCGCCGTTCGCCCCCTCGAGCGCGGTGACGTGCCGGTCGAGCCGGTACCGCTCGTAGAAGACGCCCTTCCAGTTCACGAGCGCCAGCGCGGTCGCCCGCGCTCGGCTCATTCGAGTTCCTCGCTGTCCTCCGGCGCGAGCGCGTCGGGCTGCTCCAGGGCGTCGGGCTCGGTCTCCTCCGAGTCGGTGCCCTCCTCGGTCAGGACGAGCTCCCCGGCCGCCACGAGACTCGCGAGCGCCTTCTCCGGGGCAACGGCGGCGCGGGCCGGTTCGGCGAAGCGCATGAGCGCGGGACGAAGCCGCACCCGGGTCTCGTCGATCGCCTCGACGAAGCCAAGCGTCGCAAGTCGTCGGAGGGCTTCGGCGACTTTGCTGCGAACGGCCTCCTCCGCGACGCGTTCGTCGTAGCGCCGACGTTTCGGGTTCATGGCGCGCACCAGAGCGTCGGCGCCCATGACCCCGGCGAGCTGCGCGAGGACTTGCTCCCGCGTCACGACGCCGCTGTGCTCCACGCTGGCCGGATCCAGATAGAGGAGGGTGAGCGCTTGCCCGACGAGCATCTCACCCGAGGACAGGTGCCGCCTTCCGAGCCGGTCGGCCGTCGGCAGCAGGTAGAAGTACCCGTCGGTTCGGTGAATCAACTCGCAGCCGAAGCGCCGGTAGAAGCCCTCCAGGAGCGCCTGAGCGTCTACGAGGAACGCATACCAGTCGGCGTCGTCGCGATCGACGTGCCGCCCGCGGCGCAGCGCGAGATCGACGTCCGGGAACGGATCCGCCTCGATGACGTCCTCAAGGGTCACGAACCCGCTCATTCCGGCTCCCCGAGGGTCCACTCTTCGATCTCAAGCCCGCCCTCGATGGGAACCCAAGGACGTTCTGCGCGTGCATCCGGACGCGATACGCGTGCGGCGGTGTATGCGATCCGCCCTGCCGCGACGAAGCGCTGCGACTCGGGGAGCTCGCTGGTCAATCGGGTGGTGAGCTCGCCCAGGCCGCGGACCCCCGAGGCCATGACGGCGCGGACGTCCGTGTCCAGCTTGGTCTGCGGATCTTCCGCCGGTTCCTCGGAGAGCGCCGGCTCGGGTTTGGGCCGGCGCCGTCGGACAGGAGGACGTTCCCCCGCGGGTGGCTCGACGTCGCGAAGCAGCCGTGGTGCGGGCGCCGCCGCGACCATGAGCGCGAAGGGCCGCCCGCCCTGGCCCGCGAGCCGTTCGCGGACTCGGTGGGTGGTGACCCGCGAGGGGTCGATGCGCACGATGTCACGCAGGAAGCGCAAGACGTACTGGTAGTACCCCGACCAGGCGCGCTGGCGGGCCGCTCCCCAGGCAGCGATTCGATCGACCTGATCGGCGATCACTCGGCAAGTCTCCTCCGCATCCTGGACACCGGCGGCAACGGACGCGTCCTGGATTTCTTGAAGCGCGGCATGGAGATCGTGAGCGTCGCGCAGGAGCACCTGATTGAGCTCCCGCAGCGTCAGGCTCGTAGCGTCGAGGAGGGACTGGCAGCGGTCGACCGCGCCAAACCAGTCGGCTTGAAGGAGCGCGGCGATTTCGTGCTGGAGTTGCTCCTGCCGAAGGTCGAACCCGCGCTGCCGTCGCTGAATGCCGGAGACGAGCTCGGCGATCGTGACGCGCAAGGGGCCCACGACGCCGCCGCGCCAGGCCTCGGGATCGCGTGCGCAACGCGCGGCGGAGACGACGCTCGAGAGGCTGGCGAGGAGCGTGTGGGTGAGCAGGGTCAGGTTTTCGTGCGTCAGGGTCTCGTCGTCGAGAAAAAACTCGACGATGCCGGTAGCCAGACGCGTCAGCACGTACTCGCCCGCACGAAGGACGCCGGCTCCATCGACGCGCGCGAGCATCCGTTGCTCCCGAAGACGGCGGATGGCGTGCGTCGCCCGTCGCGACGCTCCGCCCTCGGGCTCGATGACCGCATTCGCCTGCTCGAACACGTCCACCAAGTGCTCCTCGGGAAAGGACGCCAACGAGCCGCGCTCGGACCGCAGGTACAGCGCGGCGAGGAAGCAGAGATCGGGTGTCTCTAGCTCGACCGCGACGCCGCGCTGCGCGAGCGACGAGAGGAAGTGCTGCGGGTCGGGACGTGTTTCGGCCACGGAGAGGGGGAGGCGAAGGGGGCGGTAGCTTACATTCCCGACGCTTGGAGCTCCAGCCCGCAGGTCGGCGGCTCGCACGCGCGCGAGGGCGCCGACCGAACGGAGGTCGCGCCTCGCTCGAACCCCTCCGTTTTTTTGCGCGCCCACTCTCGTCCATCGGACCGGGCTCGGTCGTTGTCGCGGTAAGAGAAGTCGCAGGTGGGGCTGTGGGGTGCGCCCCCGCCAGCGGACGGATCGTGTCGCGCACGTGAACCCGTCGAGCAGGCCAGGCCGTCGCTCGCTCGCAACAGCCCCGAGGAGCCATCGATGAGACTACATCCCGCGGTAAAGACGCTTCGCAACCTCGCTCTCCCGGCGCTTGCCGCTGCGCTCTCTTCGCTGCCCGCGTGCGGCGACGGCAGTACGAGCACCGAGCCGATGATGCGAGCACCTGCGCCTGCCTCCGTGGCCGCGAATTCCGCCGGAGTGAATGCGCGACGCGGGGTCGCTCGCGGCGCCAGCGTCGAGTGGGTCGACTTGATCGAACAGGACCGGCTCCGGCCGGCCAATTCCGAACCGCCCCGCGCGATCCCCCGACAGCCGCGCGCCCATCTCGCCCCGACCGGGGAATCCCCCGCTCGGTCTGGGGAAAGGCTGATGACGGTGACGAGTCAGCCCACGACGCCGTCACCCTCGCCCCTCGCGAGCTTCGACGGCCTGGACGACAACTTGACCGTGATCCCGCCCGATACGATGGGAGCCGTCGGCCCGAACCACCTGCTGGTGACCCTCAACCAGGGGCTCCAAGTTCAAAATCGATCGGGCGCGGTGCTCAGCTCCGTCTCTTGGTCCACGTTTTGGTCTCCGGTCTTCTCGGGCTTCGCGTTCGACCCGCGCGCCGCCTACGATCCAGTCGCCAATCGGTTCATCGTAACGATGGGCGGCAACGCATTTTCGTCCTCGTCGAGCGTTCTCATCGCCGTGACGAAGACGTCCGACCCGACCGGCGGCTGGAACGTCTATCGCGAGGACGCCGATCCGCAGCACCTCGCCTGGGCCGACTACCCTCGCGTGGGCTTCAACGCGAACTGGATCGTGATGCAGGCCAACATGTGGCAGGTCTCCGGCGGCGCCTCTTCTTCCGACGCCGGTGGGGCGCACATCTGGGCGTTCAACAAGCAGGATCTCTACGCCGGCACGACAGCGGCTTTCACGATGTTCGCCGTTCCGGAGGTTCAGTTCGCGAGCTACGACATCGCGCCCGCCGTCACGTACGACGCGACGGTGCAGGTGGAGTACCTCGTCGAGGCGTACCCGAATCCGTCTTCCAACCCGTTGTTCCGCGTCTACCAGATCAGCGGCCCGGTGGGCTCCGAAACGCTCACGCAGCCGGCGACCGTCACGGCGCCACAAAATTGGGCGCTCGGGGCTGGGTCGATGTCCGCGCCGCAGCTCGGGAGCTCGACGCTAATCGAGGTATCGGACAACGGCATCCTGAACCTCGTCGAGCGAAACGGCTCGCTCTGGGCGGTCCAGGGCATCTACCCCGACCCGAATTCGACGCGAAGCTCGGTCCAGTGGCTGCAGATGACGCCCGCGGGCACGATCCAACAATTCGGGCGATTGGACGATCCGACCGGGACGGTGCACTACGGATATCCGAGCATCGCGGTCAACGGCAACGGCGACGTCGCGATCGGCTTCTCGCGCTTCACCGCGAGCCAGTATGCGAGCGCGGCTTATACGGTGCACGCTGCGTCGGATCCGGCCGGAAGCCTGCGCCCGGAGACCGTGTTCCAGACGGGGTTGGCCCCCTACGTGAAGCTCGACGGCACCTTCACGAACCGCTGGGGTGACTACAGCGCAACGGTTGCCGATCCGACCAACGACGCGCAGTTCTGGACGATTCAGGAGTTCGCATCGACGCCTTCCGGGGGTACGAGCCGCTTTGGAACGTGGTGGGCTGAGCTATCGATGAGCACCACTGGGAGCGGGGATGCCGGCCTCGCGAGCTGCATCCCCTCGGTCGCAAACGGGAGCGTGGTCACGCAGCAGGGCAACACCAGCGTTCCCGGCCCGAGCTTCAGCTACACCGCGCCGTCCGCTCAGGGCACCCTGCTCGTCGTCCACTTCGACGACGGCTCGGGTGGTACGCCGCCCACGGCGGCCACGTACGGCGGTCAGTCGCTCACGCTCCTACGCACGACGGCGGACGCGAACGGGGGCCAGCAGCAGATCTGGTACCTGGTCGCGCCGGCCGCAGGGGCACACACGCTCGCGTTCACCACCACGGGAGCCAACGTTCCGTTCGACCTCCAGGCGGAAACGTTCGAGGGCGTGAAGCCAAGCTTGCCGATCGACGCCGTGACCTCGGCGGGCAGCTCCTCGTACTCCACGCGGTACACGACCAGCCTGACCACTCGGCACGCCAACAGTCTGATGGCGGACTTCCTGTCCTTCGGCAGCGGAGATCATCCGACCGTGACTTTGGGCAGCGGGCAGACCCAAGCCTATTACGTCGCCGCTTCGCCGTCGGACGCTCTGTCCTCGGTGCTGCCGGCCTACGTCTCCACGACGTACAGCCAGTCGTACACGTTCCAGTGGTCAGAGATCGTCGACTCCACATCCGTGGAGATCGTTTCCTCGTGCGAATAGGCAGCCGAGCGCCCGGCCCGAATGACTCGAGCTGAAGGGGGGGGCCCCAGGTTGCACTCTGGCGCGCGCCGGGCGGATCGACGCGGAGGTGCCCGCGTTTCTGAAATAGGGTAGGCCTACCCTCGGACGCAGCATGATTTCCAGTAGGCCACCGTCTGCGCCGCAGCCTCGGTCTCCTTTCCCTTCTGCGACCCCTGCGAAACCCGCGCCCGCGGTCTTGGAGTCGCTGGCGCACGGAGCCTCCGTCCGTCTGGCGGGGGTGCGGCGCGCGTTCAAAGGCGGGGTCGTCGCCATCGACGGCGTGAATCTCGAAGTCGGCCTCGGGGAGTTCGTCGCGCTCCTCGGTCCTTCAGGCTGCGGCAAGTCGACGCTCCTGCGACTCGTCGCTGGCCTTGATCAGCCGGACGAAGGCGCCGTCGAGGTGGTCGGAGGCGGTGTTGCCTTCGTCTTTCAGGACGCGCACCTCCTTCCCTGGCGCACCGTACTCGAGAACGTCGCCCTCCCGCTCGAGCTCGCGGGTATAAGAGCGGGCGATCGGCTCGCGGAGGCGCGAGCCGCCATCGATGAGGTGGGGCTCGGCGACGCCAGCGGTCGCCGGCCGGCGGAGCTGTCGGGCGGCATGCGCATGAGGGTTTCGCTCGCTCGCGCGCTCGTCACGCGCCCGCGCCTCCTGCTCCTCGACGAACCATTCGCTGCGCTCGACGAGCTCACGAGGCACCGCCTCGACGACCAGCTCCGCGCGCTCTGGCTCGCGCAGGGGATGACCGTGCTCTTCGTCACGCACTCGATCACCGAGGCGGCGTACCTGGCCCAGCGCGCGATCGTCTTCTCGTCGCGGCCGGCGCGTACCGTGGCGGACGTTCCGGTGGACCTCGGGCGTGAGCGCGGCCCCGCCATCCGCACGGAAGCCTCCTTCGCGCGCGCCACGCGCGTCCTGTTCGACGCGCTCGAGCAGGCGGGAGCCTAGCGTGATCCGACGGGCCCTCGCGCCACTGGCGGCACTCGCCGTCCTCCTGTCGCTGTGGGAGCTCGCCGTGCGCGCCCTGCACGTCCCCGCCTACGTTCTACCGCCGCCCTCGGCCATCGCCGTCGCTGGTGGCGCCGAGGCGAGCACGCTGGCGGCGGCGGCCTTCTGCACGGGGCGGGCGGCGCTGCTCGGGTTTGCACTCAGCGCGGTCATCGGCGTGCTCGTCGCCGTCGTCCTCGCCTCTTCGCGGCTTCTCGAGCGGGCGCTCTACCCGTACACCGTCTTCTTGCAGACGGTGCCCATCGTTGCGATCGCGCCCATCCTGGTCCTCTGGTTCGGCGCCGGGTTCCGCTCGGTCGCTGTCTCGGCTCTCATCGTCTCGGTCTTCCCCGTCATCGCGAACACGCTCGCCGGTCTGCGCTCGGTCGATCCCGCGCTCGAAGACCTGTTCCGTCTCTACGGTGCGACGCCCACGGCAACGCTCGTCAAGCTCAGGCTCCCCGCTGCGGTGCCCCAGATCGTCACTGGCCTCCGGGTCGCGGCGGGCCTCGCGGTCATCGGCGCCATCGTCGGCGAGTTCGTCGCGGGCTACTCCGAGGAGGGCGCAGGGCTGGGCATCACCGTCATGGCGGCGAATCGCCAGCTTCGGACCGATCTCCTCTTCGCTGCCGTCCTTTCTGCCTCGCTGCTCGGCCTCGCCATGTTCGGTGCGGTCAACCTTGCCGGTTACCTTCTACTCCGCCGCTGGCATCCGTCCGAGAAATCCGACCGCTCATGAGCACACGCCGCCAGATCATCGCCGCATTCTCCTTGCTCGCCCTCGTCGCTTGCTCGAAGTCGTCGTCGGCGCGGCGCACCGGTGAGCACGCGCTCCTCGCGCTCGACTGGGTCCCCGAGCCCGAGTTTGGCGGCTTCTACGCGGCGCGCGAGAGCGGCGCCTTCAAGGCCGAGGGCCTGGATGTGGAGATTCAGGGGGGTGGCGCCGGCGTGCCGGTCGTGCAGATGGTTGCGTCCGGGAACGCGGAATTCGGCATCGCCGGCGCAGACGAGGTTCTCGCCGCGCGCGCGAGAGGCGCTGATGTCGTCCCCGTTTTCGCGGTCTACCAGACCTCGCCGCAGGGAATCATGGTCCACGCCTCCCGCGGGGCGACGACTCTGGCCGAGGCCCTCTCGGGGGGGACGCTCGCCATCGAGCCCGGGCTCTCGTATGCCGTTTTCCTCAAAAAGAAGATCGGTTTCGACAAAGTGAAGGTGGCCCCGTACGACGGTGGCGTCGCGCGTTTCGTCGCAGATGGGAGCTTCGCCCAGCAGTGCTACGCGACGAGCGAGCCGCTTGCGGCCCGCCGGCTGGGCAGCGACCCCCAGGTCTTCCTCGTCGCCGATCTGGGATTCGACCCCTACCTCGGCGTCGTCATCACGCGCACGTCGCTCCTCCGCGACAAGCCCGCGATGGTGAAGTCCTTCGTGACGGGCGCCCGCGCAGGCTGGGCTGCGTACCTCGCCGATCCGGCACGCGCTAACGCCGTCATGGGGAAGCTCAACCGGGCGATGGACGCCGAGACATTCGCGGCCGCTGCCGTCGAGCAACGACGCTTCGTCGAGAGCGACGACACGAAGCGGTTCGGCCTGGGCGCGATGACTCGCGCCCGCTGGGAGACGCTCGCAAAGCAGCTCGTAGACCTCGGACTGGTCGACAAGGCGGACGTCCCCGAGCTGCCGGCGCTCGACTGAGCGTTCGGCGAGGGGACCGTGGGGGTCGCAGCGGCCGGTCACCTCGACGACGCGGCGGGTGCGACTTCGCGTCGGTCGATTTCGTTGGAAACGACGGCGACGGCGTCTTCTGCGTGAACCCCGACGGGGCCAACGCAGAGCGGCCGCGCACCCATGGCCGTAAGGTGAGCGCGCGTGGCGTCGTCGAATCCGCCGGGATCGCCGAGGAAGAAGGCCGCGTCGGCGTGGTGGAGATCGGTGGCCGCGCGGATGTCCGGCGCGTGCGGTTCCAGAACGTAGAGCGTCGCCGAGCCCAAATCCGCGAGGACGGGGCGGAGACCTCCGCGTGCGAGAGCGATGCCCGGTCGCACATCGACGAATCTTCCGCCCGGTTCGTCGTTCCGGGTTGCGAGCACCTTCTTCGCCAGAACCGCGAGGCTGCGCTCGTCTGGGCGCAGGAAGCGCGCGTCGGCCCCGCGCACGCGCAGAGCGCGCGGCGCGAGCGGGCCGCCGCCGAGGACCAGATAAACGATTGCATCGCGCCGCACGCCGTGCGAGACGAGCAGCGCCGCGCGTATGCATCGCAGTCCGACATCCAGCCGTCCGCTCGATGCGGCGAGGTCGTCGAGCAAGAAGTCCTCTGACGCGACCGCATCCCTTCCGATGACGACGAAGCGCCGCATGCGCACAACGTAGTCGATTTCCACCTTGCCCTCCGCAAGCGCCGCTTGCGCGACGCGCTGCCGCTCGCCGTCTGACGAAGCTGCGCTGACGAGCGCTCATGCCGATCGAACGCCGGCGCCTTGGCCGCGCACAAGCTCACGACCGGAAGCGGTCGAACGTCTCCAGCACGAGCCCCGACCGCTCGAACGCGTCGCCGACGGTCGCGACGAACCTCGCCGCGTCCTGCGGAGAGGCTGCCTGATCGCTCACGAGGTCTGGACGATCGCCGACACGGTCGACGTCATCGATCGTGAACGCGTCCGGCGCGAAGGTGTCGATCTCCTCCCAGGCAAGCGGGGTCGCGATTGGCGCGCGCGGAAGCGCACGCAGCGAATACGGCGCGACGACGGTCGCGCCGGGGTTGTTCCTCAGCCAGTCGATGAACACGCGGCCGCCTCGCAGGGCCTTGCGGTACATCGTCGACAGCTCCGAGGCGTGGTCGGCAGCGAGGAGCGCGGCGAACTTCTGCGTCGTGAGTGCGATCGTCATGAAGTCAAGCGCGGGCTCGATCGCCGCGACGACGTGGTACCCCTTCGAGCCCGTGGCCACGGGCACCGCCGCGAGCCCGAATGCGGCGAGCTTCTCGCGCGTGAGGTGCGCGGCGCGACGTGCCGCGGCGAGTGCGCCCTCCGGGGGATCGAGGTCGATGACGACGCGATCGGGACGGAAGGCATCGGGCACGCGGCTGGTGGGTACGTGCAGCTCGATCGCACCCTGGTTCGCGAGATACGCGATGTGCTCCGCCTCGCGCACCACGGGAAAGACGGTCACTTCGGCCGGCTGCGAACCCCGCCGCGGGTGCTTCCTCGCCGCCGTCGGACTTCGTGGGACCGCGAAGCGCTCGATCGACGCGGGATAGTGAGCCGGGACGTTCTTCTGAAAGAAGCCGGGGCCGGCGAGGCCTTTGGGGTAGCGACGGATCGACAGCGGCCGCTCGCGAACGTGCGGCAGAAGTCGCGGCGCAATCCGCTCGTAGTAGCCGACGACATCGCCTTTGGTCCGTCCCACCTCGGGGAAGACGATCCGTCCTTGCGTTGGAGACATCGACCATGCGTGCACTTGCGCCGGCGGCGACGAGAGACGAGCCGGCACTGTACGCCCGTCGGCCATGCAAACGCCAACGGTCGACGGGCGGTGGTCGGTCCTGTGATCCCCGTTTCTCTCCGTTTCGCTCTCGATCGCGGACGCCCGAGGAGCGGGATCTGGCCAACACCCTCCGTCCGGCTATCGTCAGCTGGCGATCATGGCGACCGCAAACGATCTGTCCGTGCGCCAGCTCCAGTACGTCGTGGCCCTCGCCGAGACCCTGGGCTTCCACAAGGCTGCGGCAAAGTGTCACGTGTCGCAGCCCGCCCTCAGCGCGCAGATCCAGCAGCTCGAGTCCGTGCTCGGCCTCACGCTCTTCGAGCGCGGCGGGAAGAGGGTCCTGATCACCCCCGCCGGGCAGGACGTCGTGGCGAGAGCCCGCCGCGTCCTGCTGGAGCTCGAAGAGCTCCTGATGGCAGCCGCTCGTGCGCGAGAGCCCCTCACGGGAACGCTCCGGATCGGCGTCATACCTACTGTCGCGCCCTATCTCCTTCCGGAGGTCGCGCCCAACGTATCGGCGAGATACCCCAAGCTCGCGCTCGTCTATCGCGAGGAGAAGACCTCGGACCTCCTGCACCTCCTCCGCGACGGCTCGATCGACGCGGGGGTCGTCGCGCTCGAGGCGGACGTCGGCGATTGCGATCGCGCCGAGCTGGGAACGGACGAGTTCGTGGCGGCGCTTCCCAAAGGTCATCCGCTCGCCAAGAAGAAGACTCTCTCGCTCTCCGATCTCGAAGACGCCCTCGTCCTTCTCCTCGAAGAGGGCCATTGTTTCCGCACTCAGGCGCTCGCCCTCTGCGAAAAAGTTCGAGCGCGAGAGTGCCCGTTCCGCGCGACGAGCCTCGCGACGCTCGCGCAAATGGTGTCGGGCGGCGTCGGCATAACTCTTCTGCCGTCGCTCTCCGTTCCTGTCGAGAACCGTCGCGCCCAGCTCGAGATCCGGCGCTTCGCCAAGCCTTCCCCCAGCCGGACGCTTGCCCTCATATGGCGGCCGCGTGCGCCGTTCGCCGACGCCCTCAAGGAGCTGGCTCACTCGCTACGTTGGGACCGGGCGGTCTCCTCGGGGACGTGAGAGTTGATCAGAGGCCCTCGACGACGACGGCGCCGAGCCTGTCGCGCAGAGCCTCGTACGCGCGATGCGACCGGAGCTTGACCGCATTCACCGTGGTGCCAAGCGCGAGCGCGGCCTCCGCCATCGTCAACCCCTCGAGCTGAACGAGCTCGAACGCGACGCGATGACTTTCCGGGAGTGTCGCCAGCTCCTGCTCGACGCGTCGCACGAGACGGCGATGGCTGACGAGTTGCTCGGGGTGGCAGCCCGTGTCGGGGCGGCATGCGATGCGGAGCGCGTCCTCGGCGGTCATCAGTCGTTCTCTGCCTCGCACGCGGAAGCAGTCGATCAGCAAGCGCCGCGCGATCACGAACGCCCAGGGCAGGACGTCCGCGTCCGGGCAGAAGCGCCGCCGCGCCGCGTGCATCCTCAAGAACACTTGCTGCAGGAGGTCCTCGGCGCGCGTCTCGTCCTGCGTTCGTCGAAGGAGAAACCCGCGGAGCATCGGGGCGAGCAGGTCGTAAACCTCGCTGAACGCGTGGTCGTCCCCCTGCACATAACGAACCATGGCGGCGTTCGCTGCAGTTCGTACGCGAAGATTGGCGATTTCGCAACCGCACCGGTAAGGCATGCATCTTTCGTTAAGGCGCCAAAGTAGGCCACGCGAGACGTTCTTCCGATTGGATCGATAGCCCGTGACTATCGGCGCGACCTTTTCGGACGCGCCGCGCGGGCACGCGCCGAAGCGAGGCGTCTTGGCGGGTTGCTGACACCATTTCCCGGCAGCCTCGTATTCCATGCCCGCCGGCTCACGCGCTGCGCCACGCTGATGGGCGGCCTGTCGTCGCCAGGGGCACCGGCCGGCGCCTGCAAGGTTGGAGAGATCGTCAAGGTGCCCTACGTCGCGGACTACTTCTTCTACGAGAATGGCGACGGCGCTGGCCGCCGCTAACGGTTAATCGATTTTCCCATTGGAGGTTGCCGGGCGCTTCGAGGGTCGCGCCCGGCGCGGGCCGCCCCTTTTTCTTGGTCAGGAGAACGCGATGAATATCAAGAGTATCGGTTTTTTCGAAACGGCGGTGACGAGCTTGGCCCTGGCCTGCGCGGGATGCGGCAGCTCCAGCGGTAACGGCGAGACGTCGGATGCCGGCCAGACGGATGCCAGCCAGGCGGCCGATAGCGGCAGTCAGGGTTCGATGTCAGACGGTAGCGCGACCGAGGGGGGCGGCTCCGATGACGGCGGCTCCGCGCTCGACGGAAGCGACCTCGATTCTTCCTCCGGCGATGTCGCCGCGGAGAGCTCCACGCCGAGTGCGGTGCTGCCGGGTCCGAGTCGCGGGTCGTCGGTGGCGCTATCGCCGGACGACTCGGTGGCGGTCGTCACGAACCGCGATGTGGGGTCGGTGACGGTGCTCAAGATGTCCTACCCGACTGGCGGAACGCCGACGGCCGCCGTCGTCGGCGAGGTCAACCTGGGCGCGGGGTCGGAGCCGTGGCAGGCGGTGATCAGCCCGGACAACACGACCGCGTACGTCGTGCTGCGGCGCGATCAAAAGGTCGCGGAGATCACGGGCTTACAAGCGGCGCCCGCTCTCGGCAGGACCGTCGTCGTGGGATCCGAGCCCACCGGACTCGCGCTGACGCCGACGGGCGCTCGAGTCTGGGTGGCGAACTGGGTGGACGGAACCATCATGGGGGTCGACACCAGGTCGATGACGGTCGTGTCGACGGTCGATTTGAACGGGCCGCTCGTCGCATTCGGCTCGCTGGGGACGGTGACCTCGCGTCCAGGTCTCGCACACCCGCGTTCCGTGGCCATTACGAACAATGGCGACGCGAGCGATGCAGACGAGAGCATCTACGTGACCGAGTACTTCGGCCAGGTGCTCAGTCCGGAGGCAAGCGACGGCTCGAACGCCGACACACACAAGGTCGGCCTCGTGTATCGCGTACGTATCTCCGACAAGAGCGTCTCGACCATTTCGTTGTCGCCGCTCGCCGACATGGGCTTCAAAGACGAGCGCTCGGCCGCCGCGGGCTGCTACCCGAACCAGCTGCAGTCGATCACCCTCAATGGCGGCTTTGGATACGTCACATCGGTCTGCGCATCGCCCAAGGGGCCCACGGGGCCGAAGGTGACGACGACGGCGTGCACCACGGTCGCCGACTGCTCCGCGCTCAATCTGGTCGATCCGGCGTGCGTCCAGCCCACTTCGATTGCCACGGGCAGCGTGTGCGTGGACCTGGCGAGCGTGAAGACCACGACGGCACCGCTGGTCTCGGTGATCGACACCGCGAACAACACCGAGGCGACGGCCGGGACGGCGAGCCTCAACTCGAAGTTCCGCGACTATTACGTCAATGCCGGTGTACCCGACACCGCTCAGAGGCGGTATCCGCTCTTCGCCGACGATATGTCGTTCGTTCCAGGCACGGGCGTAGGGTACGTGAGCGCGAACGGCGCCGACGCCGTGTTCCGCGTCCAGTATGACGCGACCGGCGTCATCGCTGCGGTGGGCGCGTCGACAGCCAATTTCATCGACTTGAACCCGACCGGCATCGCGGCCGCGAGCGCGGGCGAAAATCCGACGGGAGTGGCAGTCAGCAACACGGGCAAGAGCGTCATGCTCGTCGCCAACGACGTGACCCGGGTGCTCACCGTCGTGGATTTGAAGACGCAGGCGATCGCCGGGGGCGCTGCGGCGCCGAGCGCCGTGGCGACCACCGCCCTTCCTGCGGCCGGGTCGGCGGGTGCCGCTCTGCTGAGGGGTAAACACTTCTTCAACACGGGCCTTGCGCGCTGGTCGCTCCGCGGACAGGCCTGGGGCGCGTGCCAGTCGTGTCACTCGGACGGTCTCACCGACAACGTGACGTGGTACTTCGCGCGTGGTCCGCGGCAATCGACGAGCCTGGACGGCACATTCAACAAGAACGACCCGACCGACCAACGTGTGCTCAACTGGACCGGCATCAACGACGAGCTCGCGGACTTCGAGCTGAACACGCGCGGCATTTCGGGCGGCGTGGGCGCCGTCGTCTCGGCAGTGAGCACGCCGCCGGCCACGGCGGATCGCATCGACATCCAGGCCGCCACTGCGAACAACGCCGGCCTAAATGGATCGGCCGCGAAGGCCGCCGACCCTCTCAACCCGCTTGGCCTCGCAGCGGCCTCCAAGCTCACGAACTGGGCCGACATCACGACGTACGTCCGGACCATCCGTTCGCCGCGTGCGGCGACCGGCCTCGATCCAAACAAGGTCGCGGCGGGGGCGGCCTTGTTCGCGGGTGACGGCGCGTGCCAGGGCTGTCACGGCGGGCCGAAGTGGACCATCTCCAAGCTCTTTTACGATCCGAGCCCCGCCACGAGCACCGCGCTGGATGCGAAGGCGTGGCCGGCTCTCAATGGCTTCCCGACGGCGCTGTTGCCGGCTGCGAAGCCCGCGGATCAAGTGATGCGCTTCGGCGGCGCAAACGCGGCCGCGTTCGACCAGCTCTTGTGCATCATGCGCCCGGTAGGGACCTTCGGCGTGGCCGAGCCAGGCGCAGGGATCGCGGAGCTTCGCGTCGACATGAGCACCGTCGCGCAAGGCGGCGGCGATGCCAACGGCGAAGGGAAAGGGTACAACCCGCCCTCGCTCCTCGGGATGGTCACCGGGGCGCCCTACTACCACGGAGGCAACGCTCGCACGCTCGAGAACGCGTTCAGCGCCCTCTTCTCGACGCACCATCAATCGCTCGCACCAAACTTCTTGACCGACTCCGATCCGGCGTTGCGTGCGACAAAGGTCGACCAGCTCGTCGCGTTCCTGCTCAGCGTCGACGGGGATACGACCGCGGTCGCAATCCCGCCCCTGGGGGCGCAAGGCGGCGACTTCTGCCAGGCACCGTGAACGGCCCGCTGCTCATCGGCTGGCGGAAGCCAATTCGGAGTGCGCCGAATGCAAGAAGGAGCCCCCTTCCTTCCAGGACTTCGAGAAAACTCTGCGCCTCGGAATCCGCAAGAATGGCAAGGAGCTCGAATGCGTTGGGATGGGGTCGCTCCGGCGCGGCGAGCGGGAAGAGGGGGGGGTCTTTTCTGCGGCTCGGCGGGGTCGTGCTCAACCTATTCGCCGGATGGTCGCGTAGGACAAGGGGATATGGTGTACCGACGAGCTTCTCGCGCTCCGCGCTTCCTCCTGCGCGTCGTGAGCCGTGCTCGGTCGCGCGGCTGCGTGTGGCCGGGGTTCACCTGGTGCAGCCGATGCGAGCCCCGTCGGCGGCGATCTCGTCGATCCACAAGTCCGACTCGGGCTGCGACATTGCCTGATAGTAACCCAGCCCCACCCGGAGGACGGCGAGGGGAGGAACGTCCACCGGAAGCGCGTGCTGCATCGCCGGCAGCTCGGCGCCGGAAAGAAAGACATGGACGATATTGCTGGGGGGCCCATCGATCTCCATCTCGATGCACGCCGACGAATCGGCGGGGAGGAGGTCGGTCGATGACGACCAGTCGGTATCCAGGCCGTTGTAGCCCATACCGCCGAGAAGGCCCGTGGGGGGGCGGAAGTCGAGCTGCACGCCCGGAAACGGCGCAGCGTTCTCGACCACGTCGATGAAAGCGCCCACCGAAGGCGGCACGGGCGACGGGAGGTACACGAACATTCGCACGAAGAGCGGCCGCGGCAACGCTTGGGCGAACGTCTGGTCGAAGTGCGCGTAAAGCTGGGGCAGGTTCTGTCCCGGTACGGCGTTCGTCCGCGCGTGCAGCGAGTGCGCCCCCCGGAAAGCGCGGGAGCCGTCGAGGGCGACCGAGCCACCGGTCGTCACCGGCTTCCATGCGCCCGGGCCGTTCTCGAAGCCGTCGCAGAAGAGGAGGCCAGCGGTCGCGCAGAGCGAGGAGCCGCCCGCCACGATCGTCGGCGGAGGGCCGTCTGCGAATCCGTCGGACAGTGGCACGGCATCGAGGCCGCCGTCCTTCGTACCGTCTTCTCCTGATGCGTCCATCGTGGGACCGGGGGGAACGATCCGCTCGCCGGCGACCGAGGAGTCGGTAACCGGACCCGCGTCAGTTGCCGCCGTCGGCCCGTCCGCGCTGCCGGCCGGCGCCACTCCGTCGCGCGGCAACCCGCAGCCCCCGAGAGGGCCCGCACCACACGCCGCGCAAACGACGCCGAGCGCGAAACGCGAAAAGCGCATTGCATATCAAGATAGCAGCCGGCAGCCGGCCGGCCGCCCCGCGCGGGCTAAGCCGTCGGGGGCCTGACCGAGCCCATGGCGTCATTCGTCAGAATTTCCGGCCGTTTGAGGTCAGTGTCGCCGCGCGTCCAAGGCCGGCCCGCCCGCATGCATTGCGCCGGTTGATGTCCGGCGACAGCGATGCCTATCCGGCTCACGGATTATCCGGCTCACGGATAGCGATAGGGCCAGGCCTTGCCGTAGAGGTTCTGGTAGTTTTGTATGGCGCTCTGTACGTAGCGGTCTCCCGATCCCGTCGGCGTGCAGATCGAGGTCGCATTGCCCGGGTCGGTCGCCGCGATGGGATCCATCGCAGGCGCGCTGCAGTCCGCGACGCAGCCCTTGTCGAGGCTGCGTGCCTTTCGCGCGCGAGGCCGAACGGGGCGCGAGCGTCCGCTGAGGAAAGAAACGTTGCTCCTTGCCGGACGCCCGCCATCGGGCCCCGAAGCACCCACGTGTGATGCCGGAACCCTTCGCGTTTCACTCTCGCGCAACGCGGCTTGTCGGGTGATCTCGCGGAGAAAGGCGACCCGGGGCGCACCCGAGGACAGCCCGCCCCGCCCACCGCGCGGCCTGCCGGGGACGTGTACATCGACATCGGCCGATGCCTTACTGGCAGTTTGCAGGAAGGCTCACGTACGTGTTGCCGAGATCGGTCAGCGTCCCGTCAGGGTTGACCAGGACGGCGTTCGGTATCGGGTCGGCGCTGAACCACGAATACCGGTACACGTGAGGGTTGCTCTCGAGCCAAGGAATGGCGGCCTGCATGTAGGCCTTCTGCTGGTCGACGGAGGCGGTCCCGTCGCACGAGAACTCGGTCAGCCAGATGGGCTTTCCGAACTGCACGAAGCCCTGCAAGCTGCCGTTGCCTTCGATGTACCCCTGCAGCGACGGCAAATCGCAATTGTACCAGTGCACCGCTATGTAATCGACCTTGCATCCGGTGCACGCGGCGAGGAAGTCGGATAGGTACGTGTACGGGTCCGTGATGGAGGGATCGGTGCAGCCGCCGCAGAAGTTCACGGCGGGAGACACCAGCGGGATCCCGCCGGCGGCTTTCGCAATCGCTTCCACCTGCGGCCAGTCGGAAGCGGCCTCTTGAGGCGTCAGGTTCGCCTGCGCCATGAAATTCGGTTCGTTGAACCCGAGGAGGTACTTCGAGCCGGAGGGCACGCTATCGCCGAGGTTGGACGCGCCCCAGACCATCGGCACGAAGTCGATCGTGCCCGTGCTCGAGCCTCCAGAGCTCCAGTTGTAATACCAGGCCACGCCCGGTGCGGTCGCCGTCCGAGCCAGCGCCTGGGAGACAGCACCGGCCACGCCGCGCTTGCAGGGAGCGGTGGTGCTCGCTTCGCCTTGCATGCCTCCGTCGTTCGGCGGAGGAGCAGCATCGGGAGTGCCGGTCGTGCCGTCATCGCCCCCCGCTTCGGTAGGTGGGGGTGGCGCGGTCGAATCCATCATTGTCGTGCCGGCGTCAGGCGCCGCAGACTGCGAATCGGCGGAACCCATGCTGGCGTCTTGCGAGCCGGATCCGTCACCCGAGGCACTGTCACCCGAGGCACCCTCGTCGCCGGAGTCGCCGGGAAAATCGCCCCCCGATCCGGAAGTCGAGCACTGCAGCGCCGCGGGGCAGACGATCGCGACGCACACGATTCGCAGAAAGCCTCCCGGCCAAGCGGTGTCTCGGTTCATGGCGAGCGTACCTCCCGACGTTGTCCTGGTCCCGAACGAGGGGCAAGAAGCGCACCGGGTCGAGGCGCCGTGCCCGACCCGTGTCCAAGGGGAGGAGCACTGGGTCACCGTGCAACTTTCGTCCGAGCGGCGCGGCGGGCCATGCAGGGTTGTGCTTCATCGCGCGCGCTCTCTGTCGGGAAAGGGAGCCGCCAAGCTTCCGTCGGAGTGCTAGTGTGCCCGCGCGATGACGCTGCGTCGTGGGTCGCGCGAGGTGGCCGTTGTGGGGGCCACTATCGCCGGGCTCGCAGCGCTGGTCCCCGAAGGTGCTCGCGCAAACGGGCGGCTCCCTGCCGCCAAAGAGCTTGTCATCTCCCCTACGGATCCCAGCCTCTTCGCCATCGAGGCGACGTTCGGCATCCTGGTGAGCCGGAACGCCGGTGCGAGCTTCGGCTGGGTCTGCGAGCCGGCCCTCGGCTACGCCTCGACTGCTGTCGAGGACCCCTCGATCGGAATCACGCCCACGACCATCCTCGCCGGAATCGTCCAGGGCGTTGCGGTCTCGGCGGACCACGGTTGTACCTGGCGGTTCAACTTGACGGAACCAGTGTCCGACGTCGTCGTCCGCCGCGATGACCCACACTCCGCTCTCGCGCTCTCCTCGCGCTACCTCGGTCTGACGGACGCCGGGAGGAACGCGTTCGTGACGGCCGTCTACGCGACCCACGACGACGGCGCGACCTGGGCTCAGGACGGCACCCCCATCCAGTCCGACCTCGTCGCCGAAACCATCGACGTCGCCCCGAGCGACCCCAATCGCATTTACATCGGGGGCGGCCACACGATGGTCGACGACGACGGCTCGCTGAGCGGCGAGGGCGTCGTCCTGGCGTCTACGAACGGTGGTGCGAGCTACACCACCACGACGATCCCGCTCATCGCGCCCTACGAGACCCAGGGCGCCGCCTACGTCTCCGCGGTCGATCCGACGGATCCGCAACGCGTCTACGTGCGTATCCACGACGCGTTCGTCGATCGGCTGCTCGTCAGCGACGACGGCGCGGCGACGTTCCGCACGGTGTACCAGGCGCAGGGCACGCTCCCCGGATTCGCTCTGTCGAACGACGGCTCGACACTCTTTCTCGGCGACTCCGCGGCGGGGGTGCTCGTCGCCCATCCGCCCACCGCCGACTCGGGAGCCGCGTTTGCGTTCGTCAAGCAGTCCTCCACCATCGTGGAATGCCTCGCCTGGTCGGCCGGGAAGCTCTACGCGTGCACCGGCCTGCCCCTGCAGCTCGCGGTCTCCACGGACGAAGGAAAGACGTTCGCCACCGAGTTCTCCTTCGGCTGCGTCCCGGGCCCTCTCGCCTGCCCCAGCGACGCCGGGGACGCCGTGTGCAGCGCGTATCTGGGCGAGCTGCGGGCGTCCGTCGGCACCTGCACGGAAGCCGGGGCCGACGGCGCCGCGCCCGCGCCGACGCCAGACGGATCGGCGGACGGCTCGGGCGGCGACGGCGGAGCGGGAAAGCCCGCCCCCCGCTCGTCGTCCTGCGGTTGCTCCGCAGGGGAAGCGGGCGCGATGGGCGGGCTCTCGGCGCTCGCTTTGCTGTCGCTTCTTGCGCTTCGCAGGCGCCGCGCCTGATCAGTTGGGCCCGCGCGCGCAGTTGGCTGGATCGGTCGCCGGGTCCTTGCATGCCGGGCCCGTGTAGCCGTTGTACTTGTTGACGACGTCCCACGAGTGCATGCCGTACTTCCAGCAGATGGCGTCCTCGATCGTGCCGATACGAAACTTCGTTGTCGACATGTAGCCGCCGGGCCCGAAGAGCTTGCGGAGGGTCGTTGCCGTCCACGGAATCGTTCCGTGCATGAGCCCGATGCCCCAAGCCGATCCCGTCCCGGGCGTACCGATGGCGGTCACGAAACCCTGGTAGTCTGCGGTGCTGTTGTCGTAGGGCCCGGCGCCTGCGCCATTTGCGCCGCACGACGGATCCATGCTGTCGCTGCAGCACACGTTCCCCTTCGACTCGTCGACACACGTGCACGTGCCGGCATCCGGGTTCTCGCAGCCGCACGGCGTGTTGTCGGCGTCGTGCGTCAGGAAATGCCAGCCTGCCCAGACGGCGAACCTTGCGACCTTTGCCTCGACATCGGCCAGGTTCGCCATCGTAGGAGGCTCCACCGGGACGCCGTACGGCATGCGGAAGCGCGTGAGGTGCGGCCGGCCGTTGTTCGAGATGCCGGCGACGAGGGTGTCCACCGACTGGATCTCGCTCGTGCAATCGGTGCTCGGGCAGAGCGTGCAGTCGCAGCATTGAGCCTGCGTCGGCGTGTACGGGAAGCAACTCCCGGCATCCCCCATCAACCAGGAGGGGACGTTGCCCATCATGGCGTGGTCGGCCGTGTGGTTCGCTGGGAAATGGTTCTTGAGAATGTCGACGTAGGCGGTGTACCCATCCGGATCGGACATCGTGGGATCCGCGGTGACGGAGACCCAGTTGTTGTCGTTCAGGAAGAAGTCCATCTGGAAGTGGATCGAATCGAGGAATGCCAGGTCCGTCCGGCTCCAGTTCCCGGGGCTATAGCCGTCGTTCCCGAGCGTGCCCGTGGTCGAGTCCACGCCGTCGGGCACGTCGTCGATGGTCGGGATGATGACGTCGTTCGGGATGTAGACCGGCTGGCTGTATTCGGTGCCGAGGTCGTACGTCGCGCTGAAGCCGACGCTCGGGAAGTCGGTCATGGAGCCAGGGGTGATCGTGGCCGGCATCGTGTACTTCGGGCAGCCCGTGGGCTCGTCCCCGTTGGGTGACGGCGGGCACACTTCGCACTTCGGGTTCAGCTTGTTCGCGTACGACGCGCTCGGCGCGGCGAGCACGGCGGTATTCTTCGGCGGCGCGGTGGTAACAGGCGGGACTCCGCCTTCCCACGAGCATGTCGTGTCGTTGAGGACGATCGGGTTGTTCACGACGGCACCCCCGCCGCTGCTGGATGACGATCCGCCGCTGCTCCCCGAGCTCCCGCTGCTCGTTCCGGGGGTGGCGCTCGACGTCCCGCAGTGGGAGACGCTCGCCACGATGGCCAGACTCGTCCCCGAGACCAACGTTAGTGCACACAAAGTTTGCGCTACCTTCATGAGTCCTGCTCCGTCGTGGAAAACCGCGCCTCAAGAAACGTCGCGGCGCAGACTACCCGATCGCGGCGAGCTCCAGTGGGAAATCGGGTTCGCACCCCTTCGCGAGCTCGCTGCCTGCCCGGCTACCTCAGGCTCCTATGGCGGCCATCTTCATAACGGAACCGGAGTCAACCGACTCCGGGGTGCAGGGTTCGTATGCAAACAGTGCAAGAACGGTCGCCGACCGGCCGGCAACTCGACCGTCAACGCGCTCGCCGCACGCGCCACCCAGCTGCGACGAGGGCGCGGCCATTTTGCGACCAGCCTCGGAGGTCGGATCGACGCTCCGATGCGCGAGCTATGGTGCCAGGAACTGCGCCATGAGCGAATACCATGTCCCTCCTCCCGGTATATTCGTGGACTGAGGAACATGTTGTCGCCGGGCCACACCGCGACCTGCGTGAACCCGATCGTCGAGATATCGTCGAGAGCTAGGTCCAGGAAGGGATCGGCTCCCGCACCTCCGCCGCCGTTGTTCAGACCAATGCTGACGGCGCTCGCCGGCGAAACGTCGCACATGACATTGAGTTGCGCCCCCAAGTAGTTGGTCGGAGAGCAGTTGGCCGATGCCGCCGGTGTCCCCCCGGGACAGGGGGACATCGGATTCGGGGGACCGAGGCCTCCTGCATAGTCCTCGATGATTGCGGCATCGACCGCGGGTCCGATCTGCGTCAAGTCGACGAGCCCGTCACTCCCGCACTGCAGGGTGTACCATTCGCCGATATCGACAGTGAGGGTCAGGTTCGCTGCGTGGAGGGCCGCTTTGGCCGCAGTCATGAAGCTGATGTACTTCATTCCGTATGCGGAATAACCGGTGCTTCCGTTGACCTCCCAATCGAGGTTCCAGCCGTCGTATTGGTTCGTCTTCGCGTCCGTCACCAGCCAGTTGATCAAATTGCTCTGCGTACCGGCGGGGGAGTCATCGAGCGCGCCCTGGATATACTGATCGGTGCCGCTGTTACCCGCTCCCGCATACATAAGTGGTATGAGCTTCATTCCGGCGGCATGAACTTGCATGGCGATCTGAGCGATGGTCAAGCCATCGAACTGGCCGTTGTTACCGCCGTTGATCGCGGGGGTGGCGGAAGAGTTCATCGCATAAAAGTCCGGGCTGACTTGTGTGAAGGCCTTGGGCTTGCTGCCGGTGATCGCCGTCAGATTGGCCGAGAAGCTCCCCTTGTACGTAGGTACCCAGACCAGCGCCTCCCGGCCGTTTGCCGCCGACCCATCCCCGGAAGCCTCCGGTGCGCCGTCGGTTGCGGTCATCGCATCGGCGCCCGCGTCGCTCCCGCCGGAGGCTGATCCACTGCTCGCGCCGCCCGCGCGCCACCATTGATGGCAGGACGCGCTTCGCTAGGTGCACAGTCGAGATGACGTTCAGGCTCAAGAGATTCAGCTCGGCCTCAAGGCTGGTCTCGCGGACGAAGTCACCGCCTACTCCGACCCCCGCGTTGATCGCGATGGCCTCCACGGGCCGCCCCGCCGACGCGATCGCCGCGCAGAGCTGCTCGACTCCCTCGTACGTGGCGAGATCGACTTGCACCGGCTCGACGTGCACGCCACGGCCGCCGCCCATGCCCTCCAGCTCTCGTGCTGCGATGGTGATCGCCGCGTCTTCCGCCGCAATCAGTAGGTCGAATCCGTGCGTTGCGAACTGCTTCGCGAGCTCGAGACCGATGCCGCTGGACGCGCCCGTCACGACTGCGAGCGGCTTCAGCGCGGTTTCAGTACCCATCCGTTCGTCCCTTTCCCGGGGACGTCCCCGGCGCACGAGTTCCGGCACGCATCAGGGCAAATGCCGAACCGGAGTTCGCCCGCGCCGGAGCGGCGCCGCGATTGCACCCGCCCGCAGTCATGCTCGCGATGACCTATCAGGGCAAGCGCAAGATCCGCGTCGAGTCCAAGCCTGAGCCACGCATCGAGCACCCAGGTGACGTCATTCTGGATGTCACGAGGGCTGCCATATGCGGATCGGACCTGCACCTATTTCACGCGCTCGTTCCGGATACGCGCCTCGGCAGTACGTTCGGACACGAATTCACGGGGGTCGTCGCCGAAGTCGGCTCGGCCGTCGAGACGCTCAGGAAGGGCGACCGCGTCGTCGTTCCGTTCAACATCGCGTGCGGGGCGTGCTTCTTCTGCGAGCGTGGCCTGTTTGCGAGCTGCGAGAACAGCAACCCATGCAGCACGCTCGTCGGCGGCTGCTTCGGCTACTCCCACACGACCGGCGGCTACGACGGCGGGCAGGCGGAGCGCGTGCGCGTCCCGTATGCCGACGTCGGGCCGATGAAGATCCCCGACGACATGAGCGACGAGGACGTCCTATTCCTGAGCGACATCCTCCCCACGGGCTACCAGGCGGCGGAGATGGGAGAGATCAAGCCGGGGGAGACCGTGGTCGTCTTCGGCGCGGGCCCCGTGGGACTCTTCACCGCGAAGAGCGCGTGGCTGCTCGGCGCCGAGCGCGTCATCGTCGTCGATTGCATCGACTACCGACTCGAGTGGGCGCGGAAGTTCGCGGGCGCCGAGACGGTGGACTTCCGCGCCGTGCCGAAGAAAGACATCGTCGGCTTTCTTCGCAAGATGACGGACGGACGCGGTGCGGACGTATGCATCGACGCGGTGGGGTGCGAAGCGCGCGGATCCAAGCTGCACAGCGCGCTCGGCTTGGGGCTGATGCTCGAGTCGGGGGCGCCGACGGCGATCGCGTGGGCGATCGATAGCGTCCGGCGGGGCGGCAACGTGGTCCTCATCGGCGTCTACGGTCCGCCGTTCAATCTGATCCCGATCGGCACTGCGATGAACAAGGGACTGACCCTTCGCATGGGACAAGCGAACGTGAAGCGGTACATGCCGCACCTACTCGAGCACATCCGCGCCGGGCGCATCGACGCCAAGGCCCTCATCACCCATCGTTTTCCGCTGGAAGAAATTCCCGACGCGTACCGGCTCTTCGACGACAAGAAGGACGGCGTCGTCAAATGCGTGGTCATTCCGCCCGGCGCGAGCGCGCGGGCATCGTGAGTCCTGATACTGCAAGGAGAGGATAGATGGACCCGAACGTCGCCGTGGATGCGCCCCTCGAGAACCGACCCGGCGTCCCGATGGAGAGGTCGCCGGCCGCTCCGGAACCGTTCGCGCCACGCGAGATCCCGCCGCAAGAGCGCCGCGTTGAGGTGCTCGTCGAGCCCGAGCACGACTTGACCCCGGTCTTTGGCACGGCGGCGCCGCCCCATGGAATTTCGGGCGCGATTCGACGGGCGGCGTACACGTTCCCCGATTACCGAGTGAGGCGGTGGCTACTGCTCCTCCTGGCCGATCGGCTCGAGAGCCAGGAGGCGCGGATCGCCCGAGTGATGCGCAGCCCCGTCGCGTGGATCGGTGGCGGCCTCGTTCTAGCCGCCGGCGCGGCGTCGCTCTTCGCCCGCCGTCGCTGACTCGTACGGCTCGCGTCCATGCCTCGGCTCCGCCTCGGCATGGGAACGGCGCGAGATCGTCGCGTCAGCGCGTAGCGCGTCACTGGCACATGTAGAGGTGATCCCAACGCCGATCGGGATCGAACGCGGCGAGCCACTGGTCCGACGTGATGTTCTGCCAGCGGTCGGAGAGCGAGAAGGTGAAGGCGGGCGCGGCGCTCCCGAAGGGGTCCGGCGCGAAGCGCGGCGCGAGCAAGGTCTCGGCGCCGCTCGACTGCGTTTCGACGCTGTAGCCGCTCTGCGTTCCCGAGGTCCACGGGGTCGCGACCCAGATGGGCGGCTGCACGCCGGTCATGTCGGCGGGCGTGTCGAAGAACGATTGCCCGTCGACGGAGAGCGTGGGAGTGACGAGCGGGAGCGGGTTCAGGCCCGACGCGGCGATCATCTGCTGCGCCGAGACGGCCAGCTGCCGCACGTCGGAGACGACGCCGGCGGGGGCCTGCGTCCAGTCGAAGAGCGAGTTGGCGGGCCGCGAGGTGATCGTCGACGCGGACTCGGCCGCGCGCTGCACGAGCAGCGCAGCGTGCTGCGCGATCGGTGACGCGGCGGTGACCGACGCGGCGTTCATCAAGTGGAAGACGTGGGCGTTCAGTGCGTCGACCCACTGTTGCTCCTTGCCCGACGTGTCGAGAGCGAGCGACGCCGGGACCGCCCAGTCGTAGCCCTTGGCCACGGCGACGGTGGCGCGAACCGCTTCGAGGAACGCGGCGAGGGCGTAGAGCTCGGGGGTCTGGATGTGGAGGGTACCGACGCCGCAGCCGCCGGTTATGTCGAAGCCGCTGGTCTGCGCCGCCGCCTGTTCGAGCGCGTCGACGAGGCTTTGCAGGCGGGGGTCGAGTGCGGCGGCGGCGGTGACGAATGCGTCGCCGTCGAGGCTCGGGTCGCGCAGGACCGACACGGCGGTGGGGCCGTTCTGCCGGACCGGCGCGTAGGGGAAGCGGGCGTCGAAGTAGTCCGTCACCGACTGGCACGTCGAGGTGCCGGACTGGAGCTGGGAAAGGATGCCGCCGCTGCCCCAGAAGATCGACGTGTCGATGGGGCCGTCGAAGCCGAGGCGCTCGAGCACCGCCGTCACGGCCGGGTCCTCGGGCAGGACGGCGATCGTCGAGAGCGCATAGGCGAGCGCGAAGTCGGGGCGGGACGGGTCCAGCGAGTGCGCGTCGCTGAACGAGTTGGCGGCCGACCGCAGGTCGCAGCTCTGGAAGGCGGTGAGCCCGTCTTGCGCGCTCTGCTCGGCCTTGGTCATGCAACCCCCCGCCGAGACGGCGCCCATCGCGACCGTGGCGAGGAGCGGGCACGAAAGGACGGCCGCGCGCGCCCACGCAGAAAGCACCCCATTTCGCATCGTAAGCCCCCTTGGGAAGAACCTTCATCGTAGCGCCGATCGAAAGTTGCGCAGCCGCAAACATTGGCAGCGGACATCGGCCCACGTCTCATGTCATGCGCCTCCGATACACCGCAGTCGGCGGCCGTGAACCCCGCGTCGTGAAAATGGGACTCGACGTTGACCGTGACCTTCGTCGCGATTGTCCAAGAGAACCCGGTCGCCACATCGTTCCGGAACGCCGTGTTCGTGGCGGTCGGCGGCAAGGCCGGCGTGCTCGCGGGCAGTGTTCCCGTCGCTCGACCGAACGCGGTGGCTCGCGTGATGAGATTCGCCTCCGGTCCGCCGGCCCACTCAGAGCGTGTTGAAAAACGCATTCAGCGCGCCAGTCGGCGGGTCATGAGCCCGATCATGGCGATACGGATGAGCGTCTCGCTCGTGTCGGTACGAAACTCGTAGTCCTTGGAGAATCGCCG
>Ga0102924_1001414_pt1 | contig 27830 bp, 27 predicted proteins | sample PaiPotPPM11metaG_FD_80116 | JGI IMG/M metagenome (GOLD analysis project Ga0102924, IMG submission 80116) | Iron sulfur acid spring bacterial and archeal communities from Banff, Canada, to study Microbial Dark Matter (Phase II) - Paint Pots PPM... ... | reverse complement strand
GCTGGCGTTCATTCAAATGCGGGGAGAGGGCAGCGAACCGTTTGCCCACCGTCGCCGCTGACTCCACAAAGCGACCCTATGGCATACCCACCCGTTTGTCAAGCTTATTCAGCCCATAGCCCTTAGGTTCAAATTCCGGCATTTATTGATTACCAGGCTATCCCGGACTGCTAGTCTTACAACGCAGGGAGTTGAAGCGGTCATCGACAATCCCATTTTGCATGGCAGTAATGGCGACCAGCGTGCCAGTTTTGAAGGCAACCGTGGTGGACGCCCAAGGACATAGCAGCACAATTCGCCACGTTGGCCTCGCCCTTCGAATTCAGAACAATCCTAGATGGACGCCCGGCAATTTGCTGGACGCTATTTTCTCGTACTCCAAAACCGCTGGTCGGTATCCTTGGCGATGTCGACGGACGGCGTTCCCCTCGCGCCCCCGCCAGATTCTGAATTCGGAGCGCGCGTCGGCTGATTGAGGAGGGAGGGAGACATGGCTCGGATCGCGTGGATCGAGGACAGCGACGCCACCGGTGAGACCGCCGACCTCTTTCGCGAGATCAAGCGGACCTCGGCGAGGGGAAACGTTCCCGACATCCTGCGGACGATGAGCCTACGCCCCGACTTCTTGCGCGCCATCGATCAGGCCAGCCGCCTCCACTTCACGGATGGCGCGCTCAGCCGGGCCGAGCACGAGATGATCGCCTCGTACGTTTCGGCGCTCAACCGCTGCCACTATTGACTGAGCAGCCATGCGTGGTTCCTGCAGTTGCAGGGGGAACAGTACTCGCAGGCCGCGGCGGCCCTGCGCGACGGGGACCTCGAGGCCGCCGGGCTCTCGCCCAGGCACCGGTTGCTGTTGGAATTCGTCGAAACGCTGACTCGACACGCCTATCGCATCACCGACGAGCAGGTCCAGGGACTGCGGGAGGCCGGCTGGAGCGACGCCCAGATCGCTGAAGCGGTCTACGACGGGGCGCTCTTCAATCTCTTCGTACGGCTCGCTGACGCCTTTGACATCCATCCCGACCCGTCGTACGATACCGCGGGCATTCCGGGCGTGCTGGGACAGCGGGATGGCGCGTGACCGTCAGTCCATCCGGACCTTGTTTGGTCCATCCCGGCCATAACCGGTTTCCTCGAATGGCGTTCATGTTTTCTAACTCGACGACGCTATCCAGCCGGCGATCTGGGCGCGCGAGTTGAAGCCGAGCTTGTTCATGATGCTGCGGATATGGCTATCGACGGTGCGCTCCGATATGAACAGCGTTGCCCCAATCTGCTTGTTTTTCAGCCCCTCCGCGATCAGCCGTGCGACATCGGCCTCTCGCTTCCCGAGCAAGCCAATGCCCCCGCCGTCTGGAGCGGCCCTGGCCTCAACCTGAGCCGGCTCCCCAAGCGCCAGGCGGATTGCTTCATGCCGGGTCAGCCGTTTTCCGGCGTTCACCTCTGCCGCGAACTTCGAGGCACCGATCGCCGCGATCGCCGACTCTTCGGCCCGGGCAATTAGCGGAACAAGGATCGGGATGAGGCTTGCCCATGCCTGCGTCCGGACCGTTTCCGTGGCCGGAAGGTCATCGACAGCGTTTGTAACGACCGCGGCCTCATCGACCAGGCGCCGGGCGGATCCGGGATCACCGGCCATGTTCTCGGCGATCTATTGCTGACCCGCCCCGTAATTCAGTGCATTGTGATCTGGTGGCCGGCGATGGGGCGGAATGTCGGCACCGCCACCGCGGCGAAGAGAGCAAGGACCAGCGCGATGAGCGCCCCGGCCATGGCACCGTTGCTGTAGCCGTGGATGAAGGCCGTGCCGGCTACCGCTGAGCCGAGTGCGACCGCGGAGAAGATCGCCACGCCGAACGCTGCCCCGAGTTCGTGCCCTGTGGTCATTAGCCCGGCGGCGAAGCCCGCGCGGTCTGCCTGGATTTCTGACATCGCGCTGACCGAGATCGCGACGAAGGTGAGCCCAACACCCAAGCCGAGGAGCAGGAAGCCCGGCAGCAGGTCGGTCGCGTACGCGGCATGAGCTGGCGCGCCGCTGAGTAGGAGGTCTCCTGCAGCGATCAGGGCGAGCCCTCCGATGACCACAATGCGTGCCCCGACCCGCATCAAGAGGCGCGGGCCGACGTGCGCGGCGATCCCGATCACGACCACGAGTGGCAGGAACGCCAGCCCTGTCTCCAGGGCCGATGCGCCGAGGACATTCTGAAGGAACAGTGAGTTGAGGAAGAACGTGCCGACGAGGATGCCGGTAGTGCCCAGCATGACCGCCGCACTCGAGACGAGGGAGCGCACGTGCCAGATCGATGAGGGCACAAGCGGCCGCCGCCCGCCGCGCTCGATGGCCGCGAAGGCGGCCAGAAGTCCGCCCGAGATCGCGAGCAGGATCAGCGTGCGGGCGGAGCCCCAGCCCTGTGTCGTCGTGCCCTGGAGCGCGTATACAAGAACAGCGAGCCCGGAAACGACTGTCAATGCCCCTGGGAGATCAAGCTCGAGGAGCGAACGCAAGGTGGCGCGTGCAGCAGGCACCAGCCGCAGTGCCAGGGCGGCCGCAACGAGGCCGACCGGAACATTGATAAAGAACACCGAGCGCCAGCCGAACCAGGTGGTCAGCACTCCTCCCAGAAGCACTCCCACGGCGGCACCGCTCGCACCGATCGCGCCCCAGGCGCTCAGCGCGGTGGTTCGCTGCTCGTTGCGGTAGATGGTCGTGATGATCGAGAGGGCGGCTGGAGATAGGAGGGCCGCTCCGAACCCCTGCGCGGCGCGTGATGCGATCAAAGTAGCGGCGCTTGGCGCCAGGCCGCTCGCAAGCGAGGCGCCCGTGAAAACGACGAGTCCGGTGAGGAAGACGCGGCGGCGACCAACCAGGTCCGCCATCCGGCCGCCGAGCAGGAGGAGCCCGCCGGTCATCAGGACATAAGCGCTTACGACCCACTGCAGATCTTGCGGGGCAAAGTGGAGCGTTGTTCGGATCGATGGCAGCGCCACGTTGACGACGGTGACATCGAGGATGACCATGAACTGGGCCACGCAGAGCAGGACGAGGATCGTCCAGGGCGCGCGGTCCGTCGCGGGCGCGGCGTCCTCCGCCGGCTGATGTGCGGAACGTTCGTGCATGAGGGCCTCCTGGGGGTCTTCTAATGGTTTACAGCGGTGTAAATGGAAGCGTACCACAATGCTTTACACTCATGTAAACCATGCCCGAAGCGAACTCCCACGATTCCCGCCAGCTAACCGCCGAACGCAACCTCGGGGCGATCCTCGACGGCGCTGAGCGCCTGCTCCAGCGTGGCGAGCCGGCGAGCATCTCAGCCGTGGCGGCCGAGGCCGGCGTCTCGCGCCCGACCGTCTATGCGCATTTCCCCGACCTCGGACGCCTGCTCGAGGCCCTCGTCGAACGGACCGTGCGACGAACGATGGCCGCTATCGACTCGGCCGAACCCGATTCCGGCCCGGCCGCCGACGCGCTACGGCGCCTGCTTGCCGCGAGTTGGGAGGAGCTCGGCCGTCACGAGGACATTGCTCGGGCTTCCGCGGCAGACCTCAGCGCCGATGCAATGCGACGCGCCCACCAGGCCGCCCGAGCCGTCATCGGGAAGCTGATCGAGCGAGGGCGGCGTGAGGGCGCTTTTCGCACTGATGTCGCCGCGAGTTGGCTCGAGACGAGCTGCCTGGCACTCATCCATGCCGCCGTCGAGGAGGTTCGCAACGGTCAGCTCGATTCAAACGCCGCGCTTGGTGTGCTCTCCGTCACCATCCTGGATCTGTTTATCGGGCCGTAGCGCGACCGGACAGCGATCTCTGCATAAGCCGGCTGATGTCGCTGGGGGAGATGATGCCGACCAGCCGGCCGTGATCGACAACCAGGGTGCGCCCGTCGCTGCAGCCGTCCGAGACGCCTAGCAGGTTGGTCACCGGATCAGCCGGGCTCGCCGTGGACACCTTGTCGAGCGGACAGGTCACCTCTTTGATCAAGGTCGAGGCCCGAGCGTCCGGCGCAACGTTCTTGAGCGCTGCCATAGTCAAGAGCCCGCTCAGCCGGCCGCTCGCATCATGGGTCGGAAAGGTCGAGTGCCGAGAGGTAAGAACGTAGCCGTGCAGCGCCTCCTCGATGCTGATGTCGTCGGGAGCCTGCACCGGATTGGGCGTCATCACGTCACCGACGCTGATCCCGGACAGCGCCTGGCGGATAAGCCCGCCGGCCTCTTCGGCGCGCGCGGCGCTCAGGAGGAACCAGCCCAGGAAGATCGACCAGATCCCACCGATCAAGCTGCCCGCGGCGAAGAACGTGATCAGGCCGTAGGCGATGAACAGGAACGCGAAGGCCATGCCGATGCGGGCAGCGATCCTGGTGGCTCGCAGCCGATCACCGGTGCGCAGCCAGATCAGCGAGTGCAGGATCCGGCCCCCGTCCAACGGGAAAGCGGGCAGCAGGTTGAATACTCCGAGCAGCAGGTTGATGTAGCCCAACCAGGCCAGGCTGGCGGGCACCACGCCCGGGTTGGCGCCACCGCCAATCGCGGCCGATGCAAGGAGAAACACCACGCCCAGCAGCAGGCTGGTGAGAGGGCCGACGAAGGTGATGAGAGCCTGCGCACCGGGCGAACCGCTGTCGCCGCTGAACCGTGACACCCCGCCAAACAGCCAGAGCGTGATTCCCACGACTCGGACCCCTCGTCGTGTGGCAACGATCGAGTGGGCGAGTTCGTGGGCAAGCAGGGACGCCAGATAGACGAAAGCCGATACCACGCCTGCGATCCAGTACACGCCGGCGGTCTGGCCCGGCGCGGCCGACGGCAGGATGCCGGTTGCAATGCTCCAGGCGATCAGGGCGGCAACGACGAGAAGGCTCCAGTTCAGCCCGACGTGGATGCCGGCGATGCGGCCGAGGCTCAGGTTCTCGTTCATGTCACCCCAAGCCAATCATGGCGCAAAGACTTAATCGGCCGTTCCTTGACAAGCGCTCCGGGAGATGGTTAAACGGGGGGAAAGACACTACCTCGATCCTGAAGGGAGGGGAATATGGAATACGCTTGGCTTCGGCGACGCGACTTTCTGGCCTGGGGCAGCCAGCTCGAGGGGGCACAGGGATGAGCGGGGCGCTGCGCCGCATCGGCATCCTTGCCGGTGCCCTCGTCCTGCTCACGGCGTGCGGGCAGACCACCTCAACCTCGACCACAAGCGCCGCTAACGCCACGTCCGCCGCCGATGTGGGTGGGATAGACGCCCTGGTGGCGGCGGCCAAGAAGGAAGGCAAACTGAACGTCATCGCGCTCCCGCCCGATTGGGCGAACTACGGCGCGATCATCAGCGGCTTCACAGCCAAATACGGGATCCCGATCGATTCCGCCAACCCGAACGGCACCAGCCAGGATGAGGTCAACGCCGTCCAGCAGCTCGCCGGAACCACCCGAGCGCCCGATGTGCTGGACATTGGGATGGCGGTTGCGCTGGCCAACACCAACCTGTTTGCGCCCTACAAGGTGCAGACCTGGAACGACATCCTCGACAGCCAGAAGGAACCGACCGGACTCTGGTTCCAGGACTACGGCGGCTACATGTCGATCGGCTACGACTCCGCCAAGGTTCCCGCGATCACGTCTCTGGACGACCTTCTGGGAGCCGGCTTCAAGGGCAAAGTCGCGTTGAACGGTGACCCGACCAAGGCGAATGCCGCCCTCAACGGGGTAATGATGGCCTCGATCGCAAAGGGGGGCACGCCCGACGACATCAGCAAGGGCGTGGATTTCTTCCACCAGCTGAAGCAGAACGGCAGCTTCGTGCCGGTGTCGGCGACCACGGCGACGGTCAAGAACGGCACGACGCCGGTCGTCTTCGACTGGGACTACCTGTCGGCCGCTCATGGCACCGACGTCCCGACCTGGAAGGTTTTCGTTCCCAACAATGCCATCCTCGGCGGCTACTACGCGCAGGCGGTCAACAAGCAGGCGCCCCATCCGGCCGCCGCCAGGCTCTGGATGGAATACCTCTACTCGGACGAGGGGCAAAACCTGTGGCTGAAAGGCCTCGCCCGGCCAGTCCGGATGGCCGCCATGCAGAAATCCGGAAAAATCGACACGGCTGCGGCCGCCAAGCTGCCGCCCGTGAACGGCACCCCGGTCTTCCTTAGCGCTGACCAGGCCACCAAGGCGAAGGACTACCTCGCCTCGCACTGGGCCCAGGCCATCGGTTGACCGTCGCCGCAAAACCGCTCGTCGAGACGGCGCGCCGCCCCCTCAGGGACGGCCGCCGTCTCTCGCTTGATTGGCTCGGCGCCGTGCCGTTCCTCGCCTACGTCGGCCTCTTTCTCCTCTTGCCGACCACCATCGTCGTTGCCGGCTCCTTCGTGGGACCCAACGGATTGACGCTGTCCAACCTGACGGCGATGAACCAGTCGTATATCGTCGGCGCCTTCGTCCACAGCGTGGTGGTGTCGGCGACCAGCGCCGTCCTCGGCGCCGTCCTGGGCGCCGTCCTGGCCTATGCCGTGGCGACCGGAAACCCGAATGGCGTGCTGCGCCGCCTGGTGACCTCGGCCTGCGGGGTGCTGGCCCAGTTCGGCGGCGTCACCCTGGCGTTCGCCTTCATCGCCACCATCGGCTTCGCCGGCTTCATCACCCTCTGGCTGCAGCAACACGGGATAAACATCTATGCCAACGGTATCTGGCTGTATGAGCTCAGCGGGCTGGTGCTCGTATACACGTACTTCCAGATCCCGCTGATGGTGCTCGTTTTCCTGCCGGCCCTGGACGGGATTCGGCCACAGTGGCGGGAAGCGACCGAGAGCCTGGGCGGCGCCACCTGGCACTACTGGCGCTACGTCGCCGGACCCTTGCTGGCGCCGGCTTTCTTCGGCGGCATGCTGCTGCTCTTCGCCAACGCCTTCTCGGCCTACGCGACCGCGGCGGCACTGATCAGCCAGGGCAGCATCATCGCCTCGCTGTTGATCGCCAACACGCTTTCCAGCGAAGTCGGGCTGCATCAGCCGGGTCTCGCCTCCGCGCTGGCGCTGGTCATGGTCGTGATCGTCGCGATCGTGATGGTCCTATACACCGTGCTGCAACGGAGAACGGCCAAATGGCTGCGATGAGCGCCTTTCGCCTGGAGTCTGCCCGATGAGCCGCAATCGCCGACTCAAGCTGCAGGTTTTCCGGGTAATTGTTTTCCTCGTCTTCGGCGCGTTCTTCCTGGTTCCAATCGGCGCGATGTTCGAGTTTTCGACCCGCGGGAATACTGAGACCGCACCGCGCACGCTGAGCGCCTGGCTGACCATCGCGCAGTCCCCGGACCTGGTCGCCGCGATCCTGGCGTCTCTGGTCCTGGCCGTGGTCACCTCCGTGGGAATGCTGGTTCTCCTGGTACCGACGATGATCTGGGTCCGTTTGCGGCTGCCCCGCCTGAGCCGCGTTGTCGAGTTCCTGTGTTTGCTGCCGCTCACCATTCCGGGGATTGTGCTCGTCGCCGGCCTGGCCCCCGAGTATCGTTGGCTCTCGATCAACGTCAGTGAGTCGATCCTCACCCTCGCATTCGTCTACCTGGTCCTGGTGCTGCCTTACACCTATCGAACGCTCCACACCGGCCTCGCCGCCATCGATGTCAAAACGCTCTCCGAAGCGGCGCGGAGCCTGGGGGCCGGATGGGCCACGGTCATGGGCCGGATCATCGTGCCCAACATGTGGAGCGCGCTCCTCAACGCGTCGCTTCTTTCGGTAGCGGTCGTCCTGGGCGAGTTCACGATCGCCAACCTGCTCAATTACGTCAACCTGCAGGTCTCGATCTTCCTGCTTGGCAAGGCCAACGCGGCCGTGTCGATCGCGGTCGCGGTCGCCTCGCTAATGTTCGCCTTTCTCCTGCTCGTCATTCTGTCGTTCTTCGGCCGGCCCCGGACGCGCGTGGCTCGACTCGAGGAGGCATAGGTGACGACCGCCGTCGCGGCCGCCGGCGTGGGGACCGCCACGCGAGCTGGCGTCGAGGTTCGGTTGGAGAGCCTGCAGCGCCGGTACGCAGGGGTGACGGCGCTCGACGGCCTGAATTTGACCATGGCTCCTGGTGAGCTGGTCGCCCTGCTGGGCCCATCAGGCTGCGGCAAGACGACCGCGCTGCGCCTCGTGGCGGGTCTCGAGCAAGCCGACGGTGGGCGGGTCGTCATTAGCGGGGAGGACGTGACCGGCCAGCCGGCGAACAAGCGCGATGTCGGCATGGTCTTCCAGGCCTACTCGCTGTTCCCGCACATGACGGCCTGGCAGAACGTGGCGTTCGGGCTCCAAATGCGCAAGGTCGACGCCGGCCAGCGGCGGCGGCGCGCGGGCGAGATGCTCGAGCTCGTTGGGCTATCCGGCTTCGCCGATCGGTTCGCGCACCAGTTGTCGGGCGGCCAGCAGCAGCGCGTGGCACTAGCGCGCGCGCTCGCCATCCAGCCGAAGGTCCTGCTCCTGGATGAGCCGCTCTCAGCGCTCGACGCGAAGGTGCGGGCCCGACTGCGCGACGAGATCCGACGGGTACAACTCGAGGTCGGGATCACGACCCTCTTCGTGACCCATGACCAGGAGGAGGCGCTCGCGATTGCCGACCGGGTGTGGGTCATGCACTCGGGTCGGATCGAGCAGCTCGGACCGCCGACGACAATTTACTCGCGACCGGCGACGCCCTTTGTCGCCGAGTTCGTCGGCCTCACCAATCGCCTGGCCGGGGTCGTGCGGCGCGGTAGCGTCGAGGTGAGGGGTGCGAGCATTCCGCTCGTCCAGCCGGACGCCGCCGACGGGCCGGCGATGGCGCTGGTACGACCCGAAGCGGTCACGATCGCGAGCGACGGCGCGGCGGCGACCGGGCCTCTGGTCGGGACGGTGATTGCGACCGCGTTCCTCGGCGCCACCAGCCGTGTCACGGTCGATCTCGGGGATATCACTATCCTTGCGCAGTTGCCGACCTCGGAGGCGGCTGCGCACCCGGCCGGTACGCGAGTCCGGCTGGCGCTACGTCCCGACCCGGTATTGATCGCGCGCGACGAGGCCCCGGCGGAGCGCGCTTAGCGCCGATGGGCAACCGGCAGCCGCAGCCGGTGATCGCGCCACTCACACGAGCTGCGATTTTTCTCGTCGTGACCGTCAACCCGAGTGATGACCATCGCGCGACCGTGAGGGCGTTCTGCGAAGACTTCCCCGCGCTCGTACGCGCGGTGGCGTTCCGTGATCTCGAGGGCTACCTGTCGTGCGTGATGGGATTCGGCTCCAGCGCTTGGGACCATCTCTTCAAGTCAGCCCGGCCGGCGGGCCTGCATATGTTTCGCGAGTTTCACGCGGGTTCGCGCCATGCCGTCTCCACACCCGGGGACATCTTCTTCCACATCCGCGCCGCGGGGATGGACCTCTGCTTCGAGCTGGCGACGCAGTTCATGGCACGGCTGGGCGGCGCGGTGTCGCCCGTTGATGAGGTCCACGGCTTTCAGTACTTCGACGATCGCGACCTGATCGGCTTCGTCGACGGCACCGAGAACCCGACCGATCAAGCCGCGGCGGACGCGACGCTGGTTGGCGACGAGGACCCCGGGTTCTCCGGTGGTAGCTACGTCATCGTGCAGAAGTACCTCCACGACATGTCCGCCTGGAACGGACTGACCACGGAAGCGCAGGAACGGATCATCGGTCGGACCAAGCTGTCCGACATCGAGCTGGGCGATAGCGTCAAACCCACGTCCGCGCACAACGCGCTGACCGTGCTTGTCGAGAATGGGAAAGAGGTAAAGATCCTCCGCGACAACATGCCATTCGGTGACGTGGCACGCGGGGAGTTCGGCACCTACTTCATCGGCTACGCGCGCTCGCCGCGGCCGATCGAGCAGATGCTCGAGAACATGTTCATCGGCCGCCCGCCTGGCAACTACGATCGGTTGCTCGACTTCAGCCGCGCCCTCACCGGCAGTCTTTTCTTCGTGCCGTCGCTCGACCTGCTAGATTCCCTCGCCACGAGCTAGGGTTTGTCCGGGGCTCCCTCGAGAACAAGGCAATAGCCTCGGCCTTTTTCGGTGACCAGGTTGCACCAGGCCTGAAAAGGAGACAGTTTCTGTCGCATCCGGGTGATATAGGTTCGGAGTTGTTCCGCCGACGCGTCAGTCCCCCAGGTTTGGGCGAGGATCTCCTCGGCGCGGAAATACTGATTGGGACTGGCCAAGAAGAATGCCAGGACCTCCCATTCACGTTTGGTAAACCGCACCTCGGTCTCGCCCCGTAGGACAACACGCCGCTCAGCATCGAACACCAGCCCACCAAGCTCAATCCGCGTCGCGAGCGGGACCAGGGAACTGGGACTCGGCCCACGGAGTTCCACCTTTATCGCTCCGATCAGGGCGTCGGGCACGAACGGCTTGGGGAGGATTTGCTCGGCGCCGGCCTCGAAGGTCTCCAGAGCTCCGCTATAGGTTTCGTCCAGGATGATCAAGGGTGCCTGGGCGAGTGCGCGAACCTCCTTCAGTACCTCTGGCTCGATCCGGGATTCGGCACCGACCCCAATGATCACCAGGTCAAATTTGGTTCCGTCAAGCAGCTTCCTGCCTTGTTCAATCTCCGATACGCTGTCCCAACGTCCTCCGGCAATTTCCACCACGTGGCTGATGACGGCTCGGTAGCCGGGATTGCTTTCGATAACCAGGATCCGAGGAAGCCCTGCCTGCTGAGACTTGGCGTCTTCGTCTTTGCTCATTCCCCCACCCATTCTCGGCTTGTTCCGGTCAATAGTGTGAACGATTGCACCACCGCAACAATTGTTGCGGTTCGGGTTGAACGGACTCAGCAATGGCAATAATTGTTGCGGTCGGCCGGGGCGTGATTTTGCAGACATCTCCCCCAGCCTATGAGAGATTTGGAGCGCGCTCTTGCCATCCTTGTGGGTGGCTGGACGGACCCTCTAGTAGGCGACGAACGGACGAAGGAAGAGGCAGGGGAGGATCGCTGGCCAGGATTCTGATCGTCGATGACGAACCGGACATCCGGTTCATGATGCGGTTGATCCTCGAAGGCGCCGGCTACAGCGTGACCGAGGCGCGCCACGGCGCGGCAGGCCTGAAGTCCGCAAAGGCCAGCCATCCAGACCTGGTGACCACGGATGTCATGATGCCGACCATGGATGGACTCGAGCTCATTGAGCGCCTGCGGTCCGATCGAAAGACGGCAGGGATCCCGATCCTGGTCGTCAGTGGCAATTCCGAACTGGGCACCGCTGCCAACGCCCGTTTAGCCAAACCTTTCACGCGGCGGGAGCTCCTTCACGCCGCGGCCCTCCTGATCCGCGAAGATGGAGGCTGACATGGGACGGCTGCGCACCGGGCTTCCGGACCTCGATCTCATTCTCGGGGGCGGGCTCGAGCCGGGCTCGCTCGTTATCCTGGCCGGGGCGCCGGGCACCGGTAAGACCATCCTGGCTCAGCAGATTTGCTTCGCCAACGCCACGCCCGAGCACAAGGCTCTTTACTACACTACGCTCTCCGAGCCGCACACAAAACTCGTGCGGCACCTGGAGCCCTTCGATTTCTTTAAGCCGGAGGCGCTCGGCAAGAGCGTGGACTTCATCCACCTCGGCGAGCTGGTGGCGGAAGCGGGCGAGGCCGGCCTCGACCCCGTCGTGACTGAGGTCGTCCAGAAGTGCTTTGAGGCCAGGCCGGCCGTAGTGGTGATCGACAGCGCCAAGGCGCTTCGCGACTTCGTCGGCGAGCACGAACTCCGCACCGCGCTCTATGACCTGGCGAGCCGGGTCGCCCACACCGAGGCCCTCCTCCTGCTGGTCGGCGAGTACACCTCCCACGAAATCGAGGGCGGGGTCGAGTTCTCCCTGGCGGACGGCATCGTCCAGCTTGCCTACGAGCCCCATGAGCCGGTGGACCGCCGCTGGCTGCGGGTGGTGAAGTTACGCGGCGGGGATCACCTGGTCGGCAAGCACTCCTTTCGCATTGGCCAGGCGGGCTTCGAGGTCTTCCCCCGACTGGAGACACTGGCGCCGAATGGCGCTGTCGCTGCCGATGGGCCAGTCGCCAGCGGCGTGCCTCGGCTCGACGAATTGATGGGAGGCGGGATACGTGCCGGGGAGGCGACCGTCGTTCTCGGACCGTCTGGCGCGGGGAAGACCATCCTCGGGCTCCGCTTCGCCGCCGAGGGCCTCGAAGCGGGGGAGCGCTGCCTCTACGTCTCCTTCCAGGAGACGGCCGACCAGCTCATCAACAAAGCCGCCAGCTTTGGCTGGGACATGGCCAAAGCCCGCGAATCTGGTCAGCTGGCCATCCATTACGTCCCGGTTGGAGAGCTGGACCTCGACACCATCGCGGCCGCGGTGCGCCGGGAGCTGGGCAAGGGCTCGGTTCGTCGTGTGGTGGTCGACAGCCTGGCGGAGCTGGTATTTGCGGCCCGCGAGGCGGAACGGTTTCCCGCCTATTCCCGCAGCCTGGTGGGATGGATTCGTGCGGCTGGCGCGTCGGTCCTGATCACCAGCGAAACGACCACGCTTGGACCCATGACGGAGCCGATCGGCGGATTGTCGTTCCTGTTCCACAACGTGATCCTCCTCCGGTACCTCGAGATTGGTTCCGAACTTCGTCGGGCGCTGAACGTCATCAAGATGCGGACCAGCAACCACGACAAGGGCGTGTTCGAGTATGTGATTGACAAGCATGGCCTGGCGATCAAGGACCGCTTGGAAGGGGTCACGGGCGTTCTCGGATGGAGCGCTCTGCGTAGCAAGAGTTGACCGCGGATAGTCCTTCGCCGCCGGACGTGCAGCCTGAACAGGAGCCCTATCCCGGCGAGCAACATACCCGCCTTAGTGGCGCCTGGACGGCGCTCGTCATTGGGATCCTTGCCCTTGTCCTGATTCTGATCTTCATCCTTCAGAACCTCCAGAGCGTGGAGATATCCTTCCTTGTCTTCCATGGTCACCTGCCGCTGGCCGTCGCCCTGTTGTTTGCCGTGATCCTCGGGGCGGTCATCGTGCTCGCATTTGGAGGCGCTCGGATCACCCAGCTGCGCGGGGTTGCCAGACGCGCTCGGCGTCAGGACGGCCCGTAGTCGAGAATCGGCACCGAGTCCTCGGTCACCCGCGCCGGCCGCCCGGCCGCACTCGGCGCTGACCTCTCGCTCGGGCTGTCCACCACGAGCGTGTGAATCGGATGAAGGATTGCCCCGAGCCGGTTCGCCGCTTCCGCGGCGGTTCCCTTTCCCACATAGATGTACTTGCGATGCCCGCCATGCGTCCTGGCTTCTCGCTCGACCCGTCCGAGGACGTCCTGGGCAGTGGCGTCGGTGAGATACGGATCAACGATCTCCATCAAGTGTGGAAACCCCGTTCTTGGGAGGCCCTCGCCTCGATACAGGAAGACGATCGGCTTGTTGTTGGCCGCCTTCACCGCGACCTTGGTGAGGGCGATCGCCGGCCCCCGCTCCCTCGGCACGACGGCAAGAACGTAGCACTTCCCGATCCGACGAGCGCGCGAGATCAGCGTGGGTGGGCGATCATCGCGCAACAGATGCGGGAAAACCGCTGGCACGCCCTGCCGGTGGGCGAGCCGATAGGTGGCCACACCGATCGCGACGCCCACCAATGACAGCCCACCGCCGAAGATCGTCGCCAGGGGCTTGGCGAAGAGGTTGGTCACCCAGGCCACGGTCACGGCCGCCGTGGTAATGACCCCGACCAGCATCACAATGGGCGAGACTCGTTCGTGCCAGCGGATCACGTCGAGCGACAGCGATGTCAGCATGAACGCGCCCAGGAGGCCGAAGGCGTAGATGCCGCCCAGCGTGCCGGTATTGCCGCGAGCGAAGATCACGACCCCGACCGGGATGCCAGTAGCGACGGCGATGGCCCACTGAGGGGTATTTCGCCAGCGATTTCGCTGAGCCAGCAGCCGGGGCAAGAACCGCATGTGGGTGAGCGCAAGGAAGACGTGATAACTGCCGATCAGGGCGGTGTTGCTGGCGAAGATCAGCAGGAGGGCGCCGCTGATCGCGACCGCCCACGCCAGCACGGGTCCGGCGGCATAGTCACCGAGCAGGGAGACGAACTGGTCGGGGTTGGCGTGGCTTCCCAGGAGGGTGGTCGACCATAGGGTAAGGAGCGGACTCGTCAACGCGATGGTGATCACCACCAGGCCCATTCCGAGGTTGGCGACGCGACGGCGGGGCTCGGCCATGACCGGGGAGAGTTGCGCGATGCTCTCCAGGCCGGAAAAGGCGAGGAATGCGCCGGCGTATCCGGTCAGGACAAAAATCGGCGTCAGGCGCGGTCCGCTGAGGACCTGGTGCACCGAGTCGAACGCGTGGGCCGGCCCGAGACGCACGAGGACCGCAGCCACGACCGCTACCTGCATGACCCCGGCAATCACCGCGAAGATGGCACTGGCTTCCGCGCTTGCCTTGACCCCGATGAGGTTGAGAAGCGCGAGGATGACCAACGCCCCAACGGTCCCCAGGACGACGACGGTCCCGAGCGATTTGAACACGACGCTGAGATAGATCACACCCGAGAGGGCGCTGAGCGCAGCGGTCAGAAAGTAGTCGACGAGGATGAACATCCCGCCGACCAGTCCCACGAAGGGATGGAACGCCCGGGTACTGACCGTGACCACGCCGCCGCCTTCGGGATATCGAATCGCCACCTCGGCGTACTTGATGGCCAGAAGGACGAAGACCAGCAGCGTCATCCCGACGAAGATCGCTGCCCGGGTTCCGAAGCGTCCATAGAGAATGCCGGGGGTGTAGTAGACCGAGGTGCCGATGTCGGCGAAGACGACGGCCCAGCAGAGGAATGGACCGATCCGTTGCCGTCGACGAAGCGTCCGCTTCGTCTTCCCCTGATCCGGCATCACTCAATAGTGTCGCCCACCGCCGCGGTGACAGGTCCGGAGCGAGTCGGCGTTGCACCCAGCAGAAGCAGGCTACCCGGCCGCTGGAGGCACGACTTTTGGCAAAACTTCCACGTCCCGAAATCGGCTGGCTCGGCGAGCTCGCGGTTGACCAGGCGCTTGTCGTCGGAAGCGGCGGCCGGCTGATCCCCTGGATCCCCCTGGTCGACGCCCACGGCGTTGACCGGGCCTACTGCTGGGACGGGGTTGGGGCCCCGAGCTTCGCGCAGATCAAGACCAGTGGTTTTGCGGACGAGGAGGGCCGCCACCGCTGGGAACTCCGCGTAGGGTCGTTCGCTCCATACGGGCAGTTTTCCGTCGTGCTTGCCCTGATCGATCCGAAATCCAACCAGGTTGGCGACGTCTTCTGGCGCCTGGACTCCACCGTCGTGCGGCGCCTCGCCCGCCGCGAGTACGATGGCGCGCTTCGCACCGAGGTCTACCGCCTCGATGCGTCTCCCACGCACGACGACCGGCTCGCTCCCTACCGCTGTACGCGCAGTACGTTATGGAGGGGCTTTGCTCCGGCCGCCCGACTCCGCCCAACGGCGATCAGCCAACTCCCGGTCCTGCGAATCGACCAGGGAGGCGTGTACGAGTTCGCGATGTTCACCGAACTCCTACGCGGAAACCACAAGGACCTGCTGCTGTTTCGACCGGCCTTTGACATCAAGGGCCGAGATCTGCTTGTTCAGCTGGTGAACTCGCCGCACGCGATCTTCGTGCAAATCAAGGGCACGGCTGTGTACCGGGGCAATGACTTGATCCGCTTCCACGTCCGCCGCAATACCTTCGTCCCGGCCGAGGACTTCTGGTTCGCGTTTCATTTCTGGGACCAGCGCCAGGCCGCCTTCTTCCCGGAGTGTTGGCTCGTTCCATCGCGTGAGCTGGCGCTTCGAACCGCGCATCAGCGGGACTCCGCTTACCTCACCGTCGACGCCCGCCTGGACTCATCATCCGATCGATGGTCCGACTGCCGCTATCCGATCCACGATCAGGCCGACGTCCTTCGAGGCGCCTTGCATGGGCTTCGCGCCGCGGCGTAGCGTTGGTGCATGAATATCACGCCCCGAGCCCAGGCGATACGTGACCTCACGCCCATGGACGCGTCCCACTTCACCGGAAAGGCAGGGGCGCACGCGCTGCTGCCGGCAGCAGCGCCGTTGCCCCCGACATCTGCCTCACTGGTTCGGTTCGAAGCCGGCGCTCGTAATCACTGGCATGCGCACGCTGGTGGGCAGCTGATGTTCGTCGTCGAGGGCGAAGGCTGGGTGCAAGCCCGGCATGCCGACCCTCAGCGGATCAATGTCGGAGACGCGGTGCTAACTCAACCCAACGAGGAACACTGGCATGGTGCGGGGCGAGGCGGCCCGTTCGCCCATGTTGTCGTCAACATCGGCGAGACGCGCTGGCTGGAGGAGTCACCTCCACCCGACTAAGCGGCGAGCTGCTTCGTTACGTCAGGGCCGTAGCGGGAGCCCCGGGGACGGGACGCCGAGCACCGAGAGCTTGGAGTTCGCACCGCCGGTGTCCAGTGCCAGGTTCGTGACGTAGAGCGCCCGCTCGTGGAAGACGAGGCTGGCCGGAAAATCGAGGTCGTTTTGACCGGCGCCATCGTAGCGAGCGATCAACTGCGCGTCCGGCGACAGAACCTGGATCTCGCCAGGCAGTCCGGGAGCCGGGTGTTGGGCTGAGTTCGCGCAGACATACAGGTTGCCGCGCACGTCGAACATGATCCCGTCTGCGCCGTGCAAGGCCTCCGTCGTCTGCTGCGACGCATCGATGGCGGCGCCGGAGGCGAAGAGCTGCATCGGGCCCGCGCTGCCATCGTCCTCGACCGGGATCCGATAGATCTTGCTATCAGAGGTACTCGCGACGTACAAAAAGCGCTGGTTGGCGTCGAAGGTGAGACCGTTGGCGCCGAAGGGCGGCGACCCTCCGGGTTGCGGCCCCAGTCGCGGGTCCTGGATCCAGACCGTGTTACTCGAGCCCTCGGGCGCGACCTTGAAGATGGCCCCCAGGAAGGAGTCCGAGACATAGAGGTTGCGATGGCGGTCCTGGGCGATGCCATTCGGAGCGGAATAGCCGGTCGCAAGGACGGTGACACCGTGCGTTTTCACATTGATCCGAAGCAGCCGTCCGTTGGTCGGGGCGCCGTTTGCGAAATCCACTACGTATAGACCCTGGCTCGGCTCGAACAGCTCGCCCAGCAGCGACGCGACGCCGGCCTTCCCCGCTGGCACGGGGATGACGTCGGTGATCTGACCAGACGGATTCTCCACGCAGATATTTGCCACCGGGCTGAACGCGAACGAGGAGGCATAGAGGTTGCCGGTTGGATCGATGGCAATGCCCTCCGGCATGTGACAGACCGCGGCCAGGTTCGGCCCGAAGTTGGTTACAACGCCGACCGGGAGCTGTCCCGCGAACGCCGGCTGCGGAGCCAGCAGAGCGGCGAGCGTCACAAGCGACGAGATCAAACGCCGCATGGCGGTCCCTCCTCCCAATCACACCGCGCTGAAGACTTAAGGCAATTTTATTAGGATTGGCCGGGAGAGAGGGATGCCCCAGGCACAGATCTGGGAGCGCGACGCGACATTGGGGGCCATCGAGCGCCTGTTGTCGGAGGCCCGCGAGGGTCACGGGCGCAGCCTGTTCATCGTCGGGGAGGCGGGGCTCGGGAAGACCACGATGCTCGAGCGGGCGTCGGCGGCGGGCCGCGATCAGTTCCGAATCAGTATCGGACGCGGGGATGCCGCCGAATCCAGTCTCCCATTTGGTGTCATCGACCAGGCCCTTCGAGGACTCGGCTTCCGGAGTCCGATTGACGCAAAGTCCACCAGGCGATCTCCTCCGCAGGCCCGAGCGGCGCGGTTGTATGCGGCCCTCCAGTTTCTTGACGAGCTGCCTTCACCGGTGTTGCTGTTGCTCGATGACCTCCATTGGGCCGACGAGGACTCCCTGGCCCTGCTTTCTTTCCTCTGCCGCAGGATCAGTAACTTGCCTGTTGCCCTGATCGGGACGCTCCGGCCCTGGCCTCACAACGCGCTCGATACCGTGGGGCCTCTGACCAACGACGGGGACGCGATGATCGAGCGCCTCCAGCCGCTCAGCGAGGCGAGTGCGGCGGAAATGCTGAACGACCGGGCGGGTGGGATTTCCAGCGCCTCCGCCGGCGAGGCGGCCAGGCTTGCCGCCGGCAACCCGCTCCTGCTCGAGCTTGAGGCGACAAGTTTGCGGCACGGTCACGCCCTCCCGGAATCCGGCGGCGACGCGGCAAGTACGAAGGCCCAGCTTCTGCTCGATCGCTTCATCGGAGTCTCGGCCGAGCAAATGCGCTATGCGCAGGCAGCGAGCGTTCTGGGAAACCGGTTCCGTCCCGTGATCGCGACGCGGATGGCGGACCTCTTGCCGGCTGACGGCGATCGGGCGCTCGAGGCCCTCTCCCGGGAAGGCATTTTCACGTCATCGGCACCCGGCTGGGCGCAGTTCGTCCATGCGTTACTACGGCAAGTCGTCTACGAGGACATTCCAACGGCCCTGCGCGGTCGCTGGCATGCCACCGCGTTTCGCCTGCTGCTCGCTACTGGAGCTGACCCGTCGGAGGCGGCCGAACATGCCGCCCGTGCAGGGGTGATCGGTGATCCTGAGGCGGTTGCGGTGCTCGCGCAGGCGGGTCGCGCGGCGATGCGGGAGGGTGCAATCGCGCGCGCGCGGGAGCACCTGTCGGCAGCGGTCGACGTGGCCGGTTCTCGCGCCGCGGCCGACCTCTTGATGGATCTCGGTGAGGTGCTGCTCGACAGCGGCGATGGGCGAGCGGCCGCCGCGACTTTTCGCCGTGTCCTCGAGGTTCCGGACCTGAGCGATCAACAGGGGAGCGCGGCGCACCGCATGCTCGGACGGGCGCTGTTCATCCGCGGCTCCGTGCGGGAGGCGGGTGAGGCCTTCCGCTCCGCTGTTGCCGGCGCCCTGCCGTCCGACAAATCGGCGGCGGTCCGGGCGCTCCTCGACCAGGCATTCATTTCGTGGCCCAGCGGAGGTCCGGCGCTGGCGACGCCCATGCTGCGACAGGCTCGTGAGCTCGCCGTGGAATGCTCGACGACGCTCCGCGTGCGTGCCGATACCGCTTGGGCGTTCAGCGCCTTCGTCGGCGCTGACCCGGCTGGAATCCGAGTGATCGACGCAGCGGTGCAAGACGCACTCGCGAACCCCGAGGCGGACACGACGGACTTCGCGTGGAGTTGGGGCACGCTGGGCACCTACGGAAACATGGCGAAGTGGACGGAACGGTTCGCGGACGCGACCCGTGCCTATGAGATCGGCATGGCCGCAGCCGAGCGGATGGGCCTTCCGGTGGCCATCGCGGCGGTGGCCGTCATGCACGGTGACACGTGCCTGCGGACCGGCCGGCTGCAGGAGGCCCTGCACCTCGCCGACCGCGCCACCATCCTTGCGGACCTCGCGCCCGAGCGCGCCTTCTGGGCGGCGATCATCCACGCCTACGCCCTGAACGAGATGGGGCAGATGGACGAGTGTGCGGAGTGGTGCAGGAGGTCGAGTGCGCTGGCCGATCCGGACGAGAACTGGGCGGGCCGTGTCTGGCTGCTTCATCTTGAGGCCGTCCTCGCGATGCACGCCAGGCAAACGGCGGAGGCCTGCGCACTGTTCGACCGCCTACGAGCCCTGGCCAGCCAATTACAAATCCTCGAGCCGTGCATCGTCCCCTGGTCGGGCGACGCGATCACCGCATACCTCTACGGCGGCCGGATCGAAGACGCCCTGGCCGTTCTCGAGTCGCTCGACTCGATGGCCGAACGCCTGCCCTGCCGTTTCCCGCGCATCGTGGCGATCGGCGCTCGGGCCGCTTTCAAGCAAGCGGAGGGCGATCTGGTGGCAACGAAGCGCTTGCTCGACGAGGCGGTTGAGCTCGCGACCGAAAGCCAAATGCCGTTGCTCGAGGCACGGATCCGCCACCGGCTCGGGGCGCAGCTGAGAAAGTCAGGCCAGGATCGCGCGGCCCGACCCGTATTGAAACGGGCCCTCGAACTCGCGGAGGCATGCGGCGCCGAAGGCCTGGCCGGTAAGGTCGGCGAGGAGCTGAAGCTGGCGCATGGACGCCAGCATCGCCAGGTCACTGATCCGGACGCGTTGACGCCCGCCGAGCTCCGGGTCAGCAATCTTGCCGAGCTGGGGATAAAACCTCAGTTGATTGCCCGCCAGCTCTTCGTGAGCCTCAACACCATCGAGACCCACCTTCAGCACATCTATCGCAAGCTCCGGATCAACTCGCAGCGAGAGTTGATTGCCCTCGCGCGGCATCGGGAAGCCTCCTAGAAATTGTCGACCGTTACTTCCTCGACCACAGCGGCGTTATCGAAACGTGCGTGCGAACTGGTTGACGGCCGACGTGGCTGAGGCACGGGAGCTGATTCGGGACCGGGGACCAATTCTGCCAACCCGCCAGTTCGAATGGACCGTGGTTGTTCTCTGCACCTGGTTGATGGCGGGTGCCTACCTCGACTCCTGGGCACACCGGCACCTGGCCGGGCTCGAGACCTTCTTCACGCCCTGGCATGCTGTCCTCTATTCGGGGATGTTCGCCATCCTGGGTTTCCTCGCCATTACGGCGTTGCGCAACCGGGACCGAGGATACAGCCTGGCTCAGACGCTGCCCGCCGGCTACAGCCTCTCGCTGCTCGGCTGCGTCTTGTTTGGCATCGGCGGGGTGATCGATATGCTCTGGCACCTCCGCTTCGGGATCGAGGTCAGCCTGGCCGCCTTAATCAGTCCGCCGCACCTTCTGTTGATGCTCGCGCTGGGCCTGATCGTCACCGGTCCACTGCGGGCAGCGTGGCGCCGTCCGGTCTCCAGAGCGCCTTTTACCGCGGTGATCTCGGCCAGCCTCCTGCTGTCGATGTTCACCTTTTTCAACCAGTTCGACCAACCACTGGTTAATCCCTGGGCCATGACGACGGCGGCGGTCTCCGATACGACGCGGTATCTACAACAGCTCGGCATCCTGGGCATCATGGTGCAGACCGCTCTGCTCACCGGCGTGGTCCTTTACCTGCTCAGTCGCTTCACGCTGCCGTTCGGCAGCATCACACTGCTTGCCGGACTCAACGGTGCACTGCTGGGCTCGCTCGAACAGCATTTCGACCTGATCCCGGTCGCGATCGTCGGCGGGCTCCTCGCCGACCTGGTCATGATGTGGCTGAGGCCTGGACCCGATCGCGTGGTCGCGCTTCGGGTCGCCGCCTTCATCGGTCCCGTCGCCGTTTCCTCCCTCTACCTGCTTTTCCTCCAGGTCACGCGTGGAATCGGATGGCCGATCACGCTGTGGCTCGGTTCGATCGTCGTGTCAGGAGCGATCGGCGTCCTGCTCAGTTACCTGTCCGTCCATCCGCTGATCCCTCGACTGGACGTCGCCTGACCCTATCGCCGGCAGCGCTCCTCCTGCTAGCGTGAGAAGGGCAGGCGATGGAAGCCGAGGCAGCGACGGCCGAGCGTTGGGCGCCACCATGGTGGGCGGTCTTCCTGATCGGCCTCGTGATGTGGGCGGCGGCCTTTGGCGTCGCTCGCCTCACGCATAACGTCATCCTGCTGCCGACCATCGTGCTCCTCGGGAGTTTCCTGGTACCGGTCACGGCGGTCGTCTGGTACCTGGATCACGATCCCAGTCCGGCGCTGTCACCGCGGCGGATTCTTGCCGCCTTCATCATCGCCGGCGTCTTTGGTGTCCTGGGCGCCTCGCTCCTCGAATACTGGCTGGTGAGCGTCGGCATCCTGGGCAGCCTCGAGGTCGGGTTGATCGAGGAAGCGGTCAAGGGCATCTTCATCGCCGTCGTGGCGTTGGGCATCCGCCCGTTTCACGTCCGCGATGGGATGGTGTTGGGGGCGACGGTCGGGTTTGGTTTCGCTGCCTTGGAGAGCAGCGGGTACGCGCTGGCCTCGCTCTTCGTCGTGCAGGGCAATCAGTTGTTCCTGTCGCTCACTTCGGTGGTCGTGACCGAGCTCATCCGCGGTGTCCTGGCTCCCTTCGGGCACGGCATGTGGTCGGCGATCCTTGGCGCCGCCATCTTCAGTGCGGCCGCCCGCCGGGGCCGACTGCGGCTATCGGGGGGCGTAATCGCCGCCTACCTCGGCGTCTCGGTGCTACACGGTGCCTTTGACTCCATCAACGGTGTCCTCGGCTACATCGTGGTTTCAATCGTCGGGCTGGTGCCGCTGATCTGGCTCTGGCGTCGCGCGGACGGCGGCGGTGTCCTGCCGCGGCGCCGTCAGCCCATCCCCACCGCCGCCATCACCTCCTGACGGCATCGGCGCCGGGGTCGCGCCGTAAGGTATCCGCATGGCCGCGCCCAGGGAAGAGATCATCGAGGCCGCTGGACGGCAGGTCACGATCACCAATCCGGACAAGGTCTTTTTTCCGCGCACCGGTCATACCAAGCTGGACCTGGTGCGCTACTACATGGCCGTCGCCGAGGGCGCCATTCGCGGTGTGTACGGACGACCCATGGCGCTCAAGCGATTCGTCAACGGCGCGGAGGGTGAGGCATTCTTCCAAAAGCGGGCGCCGACCTCGCGGCCGGAGTGGATCGAGACCGTCGAGTTGAGCTTTCCTTCTGGCCGGACCGCCGAGGAGATCGTCATCCGGGATGCGGCCCAGCTGGCCTGGATCATCAACCTCGGATGCATCGACCTCAATCCCCATCCGGTGCGCGCTGAGGACCTTGACCATCCCGACGAGCTGCGGATCGACCTGGATCCGGTGCCCGGCGTGTCGTGGGCGCAAATTCGCGACGTGGCAATGGTATCGCGCGAGGTTCTCAAGGACTTCGGGTTGGTTGGCTGGCCGAAGACGTCGGGCTCGCGAGGCATCCACGTTTATGCCCGGATCGAGCCCCGCTGGACGTTTCCGCAGGTTCGCCGCGCTGCGCTGGCCGTGGCCCGGGAAGTCGAGCGGCGCGCGCCCGAGATCGCTACCAGCCGCTGGTGGAAGGAGGAACGGCACGGCGTGTTCCTCGACTACAACCAGAATGCCAAGGACCGCACGATCGCATCGGCGTACTCCGTCCGCCCGACGCCCGACGCCCGCGTGTCCGCGCCCCTGACCTGGGAAGAGGTGCCCACCGCTGAGCTGGAGGCCTTCACCATCGACACGGTTCCCAAACGGTTCGCGCAGATTGGCGACCCGTCGAAAGGCATCGATGATGCGGTCGGCTCGCTGGGGGCCCTGCTCGAGCTTTCCGCGCAGCACGAGGCGGCCGGTTTCGGCGACGCGCCTTGGCCGCCCCATTTCGCAAAGCAAGAGGGGGAGCCGGCGCGGGTCCAGCTGTCGAGGCGGCGCCGTGAGGATCGACCGCCGGCGGCGAACCGTCAGGTCCCGCATCCCGCTCCCGGCAAGACGGTCGGACCCACGGGCCGCCGCCGCAGCACCATGCCGCTGATCGAGATCGCCCGCGCCGCGACGGAGGCCGAGGCGCGTGCCGGACTGCAGCGCTGGCGGGCGCGCCATGGAGAGGTCTGGTCCCATCTCGCGCCCTCCGATGTCATGGTGGATTCGATGCGCGGCCGGAACACCACGTGGACCCGAATTCGAATCAACCTGCGCAACGTTCCCGAGTTGGAGCGTCCGCTGCAGGAAGCGCTCGAGGTCGACTTCGACCCCTGGGCTGGCTATCAGGGTCCCGATCGTTCCGGTCAGCTCGAGCGCCCGAAACGAAAACGCGGCTAATCCCACTCTTCCGTCAGGAGGCAGGCGACCTATCCACGATCGCTAGATAGGCTCGGGCGCGTTCGATCAACAGGGCTAGGGACGGATCATCGAGCGAAGCAACTTCTCGGACGCCAGGTATGTAGTTTCCTTCCAGGATGTCCTTTGGAATCCGAGTGATATTTCCGAGGTCGATAACGCTGTCGTGGACTTCCTGGATCGCCTCCTGGCCGGCTAAGTGCAAGTAGCCGGCTACGTCGCCATTCTCGATCTCCGCTCTGAACCGGTTGAGGTAGGTTCCCTCTCCATAGGAGTACAAGAGTGCGACTCGCACGGCTCTCTGTCTCCTAATCTCTTGCCGCGGTGACACGACAATAACTGGGCGCCGCTTGCCTGAGGCCACCACCCAGTCTTCGCCCCCGAAGACTGTGGGGTCATCTGCGACTCTGACCACGCGGAGCCGGCTGAAATCGCCTTGGTCGCGAGGCCTTAGAGCGAGCGGTATCTGGGCGTACCAGAGAGTGGGCACACCCGCATAGATCGCCCCTTGATGAAGATGGCCCCGAGGTCCCTCTAGAGTCGCGGCGATCAACGAGCCGCGGGGCCCAGCTTTTCCAAAGACCAGGTGGCGTCGACTTCAGCTCCCATCAGAGCCGAAGGATCTCGCGCCACCAGAACATCTGCAAGCAGGTCCGGGAGGTCATCTCGACGCCAACTTTCCGGGATCTCAGCTTGAGCGTCGGCTAATCTGGCGAGGGCAAGCCAGCCCTCGTTGACGCCTCGGCGCGCAACTTCAGCTTCGACCAGGCGCCGAACGTACTCAGATTGACTTGCGCCGCCACGCAAACGGTCCATAAGGTCGCGCGTTTCGGGCGGCATGGAGATGCTTACGGTGACTGCTGAACGACTCATGAGGACATGATAGCCAAACTGTTGTTAACCGTCAATGACCAGCGTCGGGCGTAACCGGATCGTCGCATGGTGAGAAATGTGCAAACAAATGTTCGATCTGCCTCAGTCCCAAGGGCGCTCGGCCTGCATGTGCTGCTTCACACTCTTGTGGATCACCTTCCACTTGCGACGCTCCTCGATCTGCAACCGCACGTCCGCCTTGACCTCGATCGCGCGCAGCTCGCGCTGCAGCTTGCGGTAACTGGCGAAGCGACTCGGGTCCAGGGTGCCGCCATCGAGCGCGGCGATCACGGCACAGTCGGGTTCGGTCTCGTGCCGGCAATCGGTGAACTTGCAGCCAAGGGCCAGCTCCTCGATGTCGAGGAACACCTCAGCGAGGGCCTCCGCCCCGGCCCACAGCTGGATTTCTCGCAAGCCCGGCGTATCGATGATCAGACCCCCACCGGGCACCTTCAGTAACTGGCGATGACTGGTGGTGTGGCGCCCCTGGCCGCTTTTGTGCACGTCAGCCGTCCGCAGCACCTCCTCCCCGACCAGGCGGTTGATCAGGGTGGATTTGCCAACGCCCGACGATCCCACCAGCACCGCCGTCTTTCCCCGGGAAAGATGCGCGCGGACCGCCTCGATTCCCGCGCCCGTCCGGCCGCTGACCGCGACCACGGGCACACCGATCGCGATCGTCTCCAGCTCCGACTCAAATGGGTCTGGATTCTTAAGGTCGACCTTGGTCAGCACAATGACCGGGGCGGCCCCGCTCTGGTAGGCGACCGTCAATAGTCGCTCGATGCGGCGCAGGTTGAAATCGGTATCCGCCGACGTGGCGATGAAGACGAGGTCGACGTTGGCCGCGATCACCTGCTGGGCGGTCTCGGCGCCGGGCGCTTCCCGGGTGATCGCCGATTGACGCGGCAGCACGGCGCGGATCTCGGTGGCCTGCGCCGTCCTGCGAACGGCGACCCAGTCACCAACCGCGACCTGGCGGGCCCCGCGGAGATTGCCGCCAAGCGTGGCCAGCGGCGCAGCGTCGGCAAGCTGCACCCGGAACTGTGTGCCGTAGTCGGCGGCCAGCCGCCCCGGCTGCAGGTCTTCGTCATCGAGATCCCCGAATGCGGACGCGAATCGGTCGTTCCAACCGAGCTCATCCAGCTCGGCGCGGTGATCTGAATTCAAGCTGAGAACCTCCCTGATGTGGTCAACGGCAAATGGCATCGGCGCCTTCGCCGAGGGAGGTATTCGCGGGTTTAGCTAGCGCAACCCTCGGGAGGCGGTCGCCACGCAGGTGCGATACACAACATTGGCAGCCACGCAGACCTCACCTCCCGATCAGATTTCGAGGGTCGAAGTTTAACACGGCTATGTAACGAGCAGCGGCGCCAGGCGTCGGAGATCGTCGATAGGAGTCCGATCGGGCGTGGGCGTGAGCACGTTGACCGCCACGTGGTCAGCGCCGGCCTCGTGATGCCGTTTCACCTTACGCGCGATCTCCTGCTCGTCGCCCCACGCCACCAGCCCATCGAAGGTGCGATCGCTGCCCGGCGGCGCCAGCTCATCCTCGGGCCAGCCCAGGCGGACCAGGTTCTGGCGGTAGTTCTGCAACGACAGATAGGTGCGCATATAGATGTCACCAGGAATGCGAGCCGCCTCGCGGTTCTTGGCCAAGACGACCGCCTGCTCGGGAGCGAGCAGCCGGTCAGGCCCCAGGATGCGGCGTGCCTCCAGGGTGTGCTCGACCGGCACGCAGTAGGGATGGGCGCCGGCTGACCGTTCGCGGGCTAGTTCGAGCATCTTGACGCCGAGCGCCGCCAGCACAATGGGTGCGGGACGATTTGGCGCCGGGCCGCGATACGGTGCTTTTTCCATGGCGTCGAGGTAGGCGCGCATCGCGGTCAGGGGGCGTTCGTATTGATGGCCGCGAGCTTGCAGTAGCGGCGCGTGGCTGACGCCGATGCCGAGCACGAACCGTCCTGGCCACGCCTCGGCCAGCGTCCGGCCGCCGTTGATCATCGCTGCCGCGTCGCGCACCCAGATGTTGGCGATGCCGGTTGCCACCGTGATCTGGCGGGTCGCCTCGAGGATGATGGCACAGGCGGCAAAGGGCTCCCGTCCGACGGCTTCGCCGATCCAGATCGTGCCGAAACCCATCTCCTCGATCTCGGCGACCGCGCGTCGCAGATCGGGCGTCGGCAGGTAGGCCATCGAGCCGAGCCACACCCCGGCGCGGCCGAGCTTTACGCCCGCGCGGTCTGCCGTGTGTGCTCCTTGATGAACGCCAGCATCTGGCGCCAGGCATCGTCCGACGCAGCCTTGTGCTCTTCGAAGGTGCGGTCGAAGAACGAGTGGGGCGCGCCTTCGTAGACGACTTTCTGGTGGGGAACACCGGCTTGCGTGAGCTCTCGGTCGAACTGGACGAAATCCTCCGGCGTCGTGGCCTGGTCGTTGCCGGCCAGGAGAAGCAACAGAGGGGCCTTCATCTGCGGGATGACATCGCGGACACGCGACGGGATGCCGTAGAAGCCGATCGCGCCGCTAAGTCCTGGCTGTGCCGCGGACTGTCGCCATGACTGGGCGCCGCCGAAACAGAAACCAACCGTGAACACCGACTCGACCGTCCCGCCGGCTGGCGAGCGCAGATACGAAATGCCGGCGGCCACGTCGGATGCGATCCCATCGGGCGTCGTCTTTCCCATAGCCGCGCGCAGGTCGAAGCCGTCCGGCCGTTCCGACATTCCGGCGGTACGGTCGAGGTAATCGATGACGACCGCGTCGACCCCGGCCTGGGCGAACCGTGTCACCAGGTCCTTGTAGAACGGGTGAACGCCGCGCGGGTCGGGGATGACGACGACACCGGCCCCGGTAGGTGCCGCCGCCCGAGACGCGTAGGCCCGGAAGCGATTGCCGTCGGCCGCGGTCAGAACCAGGTCGCCTTCGTCGGTTGAGCCACCCATGATCGGGGGCAGCGGAGATCGGGCCGCATTGGTGTAGCACATGGTGATTTATTGTGGCCCTTCGCAAAGCGGCTGTGCCTGCTTATGATGGAGGCACCGATCAGCCAGGGGGGTACCAGGCCATGTCCACCGCGGTAAAAGCGCCGCCAACCACGACCAGCCGTGACAGCCAATCGCCGGTGCTGGTGGCGATGGCCGACACCTTCATCGGCGGGATGGGTCACCCCGGTTCACCGATCCGGGTTGCCGCTTCCATGGAGGAGACGTTCGCTCGGCTGCCCTCCGAAGCCGACCGTCGCCAGCTTCGCTTGCTGGTCGGCATCCTTGGACGTCGGTCGGGCACGTTTCTGCTCACCGGCCGCCCCGTCCCTTT
>Ga0102924_1001411_pt1 | contig 27857 bp, 32 predicted proteins | sample PaiPotPPM11metaG_FD_80116 | JGI IMG/M metagenome (GOLD analysis project Ga0102924, IMG submission 80116) | Iron sulfur acid spring bacterial and archeal communities from Banff, Canada, to study Microbial Dark Matter (Phase II) - Paint Pots PPM... ... | reverse complement strand
TCACCATCGAGGACTCCGCCGAGCTCCAGCTCCAGCAGCCCCACGTGATCAACCTGGAGTCCCGTCCCCCCAATGCCGAGGGGTCCGGTGAGGTCAGGATCCGCGATCTGGTCAAGAACTCCCTGCGCATGCGCCCGGACCGGATCATCGTCGGCGAGGTCCGTGGCGGTGAGGCCCTCGACATGCTCCAGGCCATGAACACCGGCCACGAGGGCTCGATGACCACGGTCCACTCCAACAGCCCGAGGGACGCCCTCTCCCGGCTGGAGACCATGGTGCTGATGGCGGGCTACGACCTGCCCATCCGGGCGATCCGGGAGCAGATCGCCTCGGCGCTCAACATCATCATGCACGTCGACCGCATGCCCGACGGGCGACGGGTGGTGACCTCGCTGACCGAGCTCCAGGGCATGGAGGGTGACATCATCCTGCTCCAAGAGATCTTCGCCTATCGGAACCTGCCATCTATCGCCGGCAAGCCGGCCGGGGAGCTGGCAGCAACCGGGCTTCGCCCCAAATTCCTGGACAAGCTCGCCGTCGCCGGCATCGAGGTTCCCGCCCACGCCTTCCGGGCGCCGGCGAGCACCGGGGCCGCCCGCTCCGGTCGCAGCAGCCGGCTGCCGTCGGTAGCCGAGCTGGCCAGTGCGGAGCGGGCCCGGTGACCGACGTCTTGTTGAGCCTGCTCGTCGCCGCCGGCGCCGCCCTCGTCGTCGGTGGCATCCTGCTCCGGGCCCGAGAGCGGGAGCGGCTGCTGGCCGACATCCTCGACCTGCCCTTTGGCGAGCGGGATGTGCCTTCGGCCGCGATCGAGCAGCGGGCGGCGCTCGTCGACACCACCATCGGACTCGCCAGCCGGGTGGTCGAGCAGTTCGACGCCAAGGGATCGCTTGCCCGCAACCTCGAGCGGGCCCGTATCCCCATCCGCCCCGGCGAGTTCGTCACCATCGTGGCCTCGTTCACCGTGGGGGGTGGGGTCCTCCTGTGGGTCCTGACTCGCCAGTGGTACTTCGCCGTCCTGGCCGTGTTCCTGTCACCGCTGGTCGCCCACCAGTTCCTCCAGTGGCGTGCCCGCCGGCGTCGCAAGCAGCTCGAGGCCCAGCTCCCCGAGGCGCTCTCGCTGATCGCCGGCTCGCTGGCCGCCGGGCATACCTTCCTCCGCGCCGTGCAGATGATGACCGAGGAGGCCGAACCCCCCCTCTCGGAGGAGTTCGAGCGGGTGATCTACGAAACCCGACTCGGCGACCCGCTGGTCGAGTCGCTCGAGCGCCTGGCCGCCCGCCTCGAGATCCGAGACCTCCAATGGGTGGTCCAAGCCATCCGGGTGCAGCAGACGGTCGGCGGCAAGCTCGCTGAGCTGCTCCACACCCTCGCCGACTTCATCCGGGCCCGGGAGGAGGTCCGCCGGGAGGTCGACGTCCTGACCGCCGAGGGCCGTATCTCCGCCTGGGTGCTCGGTGCCCTGCCGGTCCTCCTCCTCGTCGCCATCTCGATCATCAGCCCCGGGTACATGAAGCCGATGTTCCAGGGTTGGGGGATCGCCTGGCTGGTGGGCACCGCCATCTCGGTCCTGGTCGGTGTGGGGGTGATCCTCAACATGGTCAAGATCGAGGTCTGACGTGATCCTTGCCCTCAGCTTCCTGGTGGCCGCCGGCATCGCGCTCGTCGCCGTGGGCGTCGCCCAGAGCCGCCAACCGGTGAGCGACGCCGCCGTCTATCTGCAGTCCCTCGACGACCAGAGCGTCGACCAGTTCGAGGACAAGCTGGCCGAGCCCTTCGTCGCTCGTGTTCTCAAGCCGCTGAGCGGCTCGCTCCTCGGCTCGATCGGCCGCCTGACGCCCGTCGCCCGACGCGATGAGGTGCGGAGCAAGCTGCAGCATGCAGGGCTGTCGGCCTCGGTCCGCGCCGAGGACTTCATCGCCATCCAGCTGCTGACGACGGGCGTGGCCGCCGTCCTCGGTGTCGCCTACCTGGGATTCGGGCACGGCTCGGCCACGACCCGCTTCGTGCTCGCCGCCTTCCTGGTCGCTGCCGGGTTCCTCGGCCCGCAATCCTGGTTGACCCGCAAGGTGAATGAACGCAAAGAGGCCATTTTCATGGACCTCCCGGACGTGCTGGACCTGCTCGCCATCTCGGTCGAGGCAGGGGTGGGTTTCGAAGGTGCCCTCGAGATCGTCTGCCGGCACTTCGAATCGCCCCTCGCCGAGGAGTTCTCCCGTACGCTGAAGGAAATGGAACTGGGGTTGGCTCGCCGAGAGGCGCTCCAGAACCTCAAGCGACGCACCGAGGTACCAGAGTTATCAAACTTCGTTCTCGCCCTGATCCAAGCCGACGCCCTGGGCATGCCACTCGGTCGGGTGCTGCACACCCAGGCAGGGGAGATGCGGCTGAAGCGACGCCAGTGGGCCCGGGAGAAGGCCGGCAAACTGCCCGTCAAGATCCTTTTCCCCCTGGTGTTGTTCATCTTCCCAGCGGTGTTGATCGTGCTCATCGGACCGGCAGCCTCGACGATCAGGCACGCCTTCCGTCACTGACCGACCGCCAGGCCCGTCGGCCGGCGGCGGCGCCCTCCCGCCTCTCCGCCGCCGCCGAGACGGGCTGGCGGGAGTTCGGACCCCTCCTCATCCTCGTCCGCTGGGGATCGGTCCTCGTCGGAGTGGTCCTGACGATCACCGAGCACCTCGGCGGCGCCGCCGTGCTGGCAGCGGGCATCCTGTTCCTGCACGCCATCCTGCGGATGGTTGTGGACCGCGTCCCCGGATCATTGAGACGCAACATCGCCCTCTCGGTGATGGAGATCGTGCTCACGTCGGCCGTCATCGGCTTCACCGGATGGTGGGTCTCGCCCTTTGCCTTCACCCTGCTCCCCGGCGTGGTGGCGGCGGGGTTCGGCGGAGGGTTCGGCCTCTCGCTCCCCCTGGCGGTCGCCGCAGGCACGGCGGTGACCCTGGGCAACGTCCTGGACACGGGCGCCAACCTTCAGCTCAGCACTGAAGGCGTGGTCGAGCTCGTGATGGTGGCCGGAGTCGCCAGCTTCGGTCGCCACCTGTTCGGGCAAGCGGAGCAGAGGACCGTCACCGCCCTCTCCCGGCTGAATCAGCTCGCCCAGGCCAACACCCTCCTTCACCAGCTGAACCTCATCGCCCAAGCCCTGCCCTCATCGCTGGATCTCAAGGGCACCGTGAACTCCACCGTGGAGCAGATCCAGCTCCTGCTCCATCCCGATGCCATCGCCATCTTGCTCTGGGATGCGTCGACGCAGGCCTGGACCAACGCTGGATCCATCGGCGTGCGAACCCCCCCGACCATCGCCGACGCCGAGGTGCCCGCCCCGGTCCGACGAGTCACCCGCTTGGGCCCATCCGGCCGGCGGGCCGTGATCGTCGATCTCAGCCAGTCGGGCCCGGGTCTCACGCCGGCTGCACGCCTTGGCATGTACACCCCCATGATGTCGCGCGGCACGATGGTGGGAGTCATCCTCGTGGAGTCCAAGGAGCAGGACGGCTTCAGCGCCGGCGACCTGGAGCTCTTCGAAGGCCTTGCCGAGCAGGCCGCCCTCGCCATCGACAACGCCGTCTGGTTCCGACGGCTGCGCACCCTTGGTGCTGAAGAGGAGCGCTCGCGGATCGCCCGTGACCTTCATGATCGCGTCGCCCAGTCTCTCGCCTACCTGGCCTTCGAGTTGGACCGACTGGTCGATCTGTCGGCCGACGAAGGGCCCAAGGTGCAGGCGCTCACTGGTCAGCTCCACGTCCTCCGCCAGGACGTTCGCAAGGTCGTGACCGAGGTCCGCGACACGCTCTACGACCTGCGGACGGACGTCAGCGAGGAGCACGACCTCACCGCCACCATTGACGCCTTCCTCGATCGGGTTCGCAGCCGCAGCCGCCTCACCGTCGTCTTCGAGCACCAGGCCGAGCGCCGCCTGGCCATCCCCATGGAGCGGGAGCTGTGGCGGATCGCCCAGGAGGCAATCGTGAACGCCGAACGGCACGCGCACGCCCAAAACCTGACCGTGCGGTGGATCGTCGATAGCGACCACGCCGAGGTGGTCGTCTCCGACGATGGGATCGGCCTGCCCGATGGCTCACCGGGCAGGCTCGACTCGTACGGTCTGGTGGGCATGCGCGAACGTGCCGATGCCATTGGGGCCACGCTCGAGATGAAATCGGAGAACAGACGTGGGACCTGGATCCGTTGTCGAGTGGAGGTCGCGTGACCGACGAGCAAGCAACCTACGACCGGTCGGGTCAGGAGGATCAGCCCCGTTCCGAGCCATCCCTGCGAGTCATGCTCGCCGATGACCACACCATGCTGCGCGAGGCGTTGCGGCGTTCGGTGGAGAGCGCCGGGTCGTCGGTCATCGGAGAAGCGGGCGACGGCGAGGAAGCCGTCCGCCTGGCCCTGGATCTGCACCCCGACGTCGTGTTGATGGACGTCAGCATGCCGATCCTAAATGGGGTGGAAGCGGCTCGCCAGATCCACGAACGCGATCCGGCCATACCCGTCGTCATCCTCACAATGCACGCTGACGCTGACGTCGTCCGCCAAGCCTTCGCGGCTGGGGCGGTCGGCTACGTCGTCAAGGACGCCTCGATGAGCGAGGTGCTGGCCGCGCTCCGGCTGGCGGCGAGCCGCGAGACCGTGTTGTCGGCGGACGTCGCCGCCTCGATGTTGATCGAGGCCCATCGGCTCACGGCCGTTCCGCCGGACACCTCCTGCCCGGCCCCTGCCGGAAGCGAGCCGCTCATCACCAAGCGCGAGGAGGAAGTGCTCCAACTGGTGGCTGAAGGCCTCTCCACGCCCGAGGTCGCCGCCCGCCTCTACATCAGCATCAAGACCGTTAAGAACCATTTGGCGTCGATCTACGCCAAGCTGGATAGCCGGGACCGAACCCAGGCCGTGATCAGAGCCCTGAAGATGGGCATCGTAAAGCTCAACTGAGCTCCGCCAGATTGGGCCTCGTGACCTATGGAACTGCCCGTCGGCATGCCGATAGTAATGGTGAACAAGCGGCCCCATGGCGGGGCAACCAACCGGAAACCAAGGAGATACCCAGTGGACCTCGTCACCGTCTGGCAGCGGTTTGCCACCTTCCTGCGGGCCAAGACCCGCAACGAGCGTGGGGCCAGCCTCGTGGAGTACGCCCTGCTCGTCGCACTGATCGCCGTTGTGTGCATCGTCGCCATCCAGTTCCTCGGCCACAGCGCCAGCACCACCTTCAGCGGCGTCGGCGGCTCGCTGGCCAACCCGTAATCACCAAGTCACGTAGCGGCAAAGGGCGGGCCGACTCGGCCCGCCCTTTGCATATATCTCAAGTCCGGAAAGGACTGGCGGCAACATGATCGTCTCGGTGGTGCTGTGGCTTGGAAGTCGCCTCAGGCCCTTACGGTCCGAGCGTGGTGCCAGCCTGGTCGAGTACGCGCTTCTCATCGCCCTCATCGCCCTCGTCTGCATCGTGGCGGTGGCTTACCTCGGCGGCGCGACAAGCACGGGCCTGACCAACGACGGCTCGAGCATGTTCGTCAATCCCTGACCCTGGTCGTCAGGAGGCGGGGGCCTCCGGCGGGACGGACGGGTCCTTCACGAGAACCTGCCACAGACGGTCCGAGTACACCGTCCGCCAACCCCCGGCCAAGCGCAACTCGTCGGGCAGGCCGGCGTTCCGGCCCCACATGACGACCTGGATCTCCCACTTGGCGAGGACGCTGACGGCATCAGGACGCGCCGCCAGCAGCCGGTCGTAGTCGGCGGACACCGACGCTGGATACATGTCGTAGCGGTCGTCGATGAACACCTTGCTGGGGTTGACGCGTTCCACCAGCTCGCGGTAATCCCCGACGTAGTCCTGAGTGGCGATGCGGCGTCCGTCGAGCATCCCGTGAGCACGGAGATACACCTCGGCACCCACCGGATAGGACCGGAGGTTCAGGCCGCTGGTCCGGTAGGCGGCGGCAAAGAAAACGACGGCCGCCAGCGCCAGGACGACCGCCAGCAGCTTGACCGGTCGGGCAACGGGTCCGACTGCCTCCCCGACCGGAGCGCCGTTCTTCGGCCGCAGGGCCCGGCCCAGGGCGGGAGCCAGGACGACGGCGGCGGGAGCCAGATTTCGGACCGAGACCAGGCCGAGGGCGAGGAAGCCGACGACGGCCAGGATGTCGCCCCACGGTCCGCCTCGCCGCAGCAGGACCAGCAGGGCGAGGGAGAAGAACACCAGGGCGAAGAGCCCCTCCGCCTGTTGGAAGTTGGGCGAACGCCACTCGACGATGGTGGCGAACACGGCATGCTTGGATTCGACCACGAGCGGGAAGGCGATGAGCCTCGGACCAATGGGGTTGACCGCTCCCAGCACCAGCGAGCCGACGAAGGCGGCGAGGTACGGCTCCAGGTGGCGCGGCCGTCGACGCTGGTCGAAGAGGGAGCCGACGTACACGGCGCCGAGCCACAGCAGTCCCAACGGGAATGACCCGTGGGTGTTGACCCACACCCAGCCGATGGGCAACAGCCACCACGGGCTCCGCCGACGCTCGACCACGAGGATGACCAGGGCCAGGGCGAGCAAGCCGAAGAGCAGGGGTCGCTGGGACCACAGCGCAACGCCTGCGCCCACGGTGATGCCGGCGGACGCCATCGTTCGGGCCGTCGTGCCCGCCCGGGCGATCGATGCCACCACCCCAGCCAGCGAGGCCATGAGCAGGCCCTGCTCGACCACCACCAGATGAATGCCGCCGAGCCGGTAGGCGATCCCGTACAGCAGCTCGGCGAACCAGCTCTGGATCACCCACGGGTGGTGTGGCGCGGTGAAGGAGTACGGGTCCGTGCGCGGAACGTGCCCGGTCCTCGCCATGTCGATGCCCGTGCGGAGATGCAGGAGCATCGAGTTGTCGTGGATCGGCTGCAAACCCACCCGGAGCCCGAAGAGCGCAAGGGTGGCGACGACGAGCCACTCGAGGGGCAGCTGACGGTGCGACCGAAGATCCCTCGTCGGCAACCCATCGGTCTCCGCTCCCGAGGTCTCCACGTCGGAGCGTCCCCAGGGAGCCCGGGCCTTCATGCCTAAGAGTGGCCGATGCCGTGCTTGAAGTTGTGGAGGAGCTGGATGGTGGCGGGCCCGAGGATGACGACGAACAGGGCGGGGAAGATGCAGGAGATCATGGGGATGAGCATCTTCACTGGAGCCTTCTGGGCCCGCTCCTGGGCCAACTGGCGGCGCTTGACCCGCATCTCGTCGGCCTGGGCCCGCAGGATCTTGCCGATCGACACACCGAAGGTGTCGGCCTGGAGGATGGCCAGGACAAAGGACCGCACCTCCGGCACGTCCGTCCGGTCGTCGATGGCCCGCATGGCGTCCGCCCGGCTGGCGCCTGCACGAACCTCGCCGAGCATGCGCACGAACTCATCAGAGAGATAGCCCGGGACATTGCTGACGGTCCGGTCAAGCGCCTGCTCGAACCCCAGGCCCGCCTCGACCGAGATCGTCAGCAGGTCGAGGATGTCCGGGAGCTGGCGTCGGATCTTGAGCTTTCGCTCTTCCATGCGACGGTTGATGACGGCGTCGGGTCCCAGGATCAGGCCCACGATCAGCAAGAGGGCTACGGCCAATCCCTCCTTGCCGTGGAGGTGGAGGCCGAAGAAGACCAGGATCAGCCCCAGCGGTATGGCCACGATGGTGCACACCCGGATGGCCAAGAACCGGTCGACGTCGGACGGCCGCCCTTGCCCGGTGATCGTCAGCTTCTTCTTGGTCTTCTCGACGTAGCCGAGGGGCGTGAACCGGCGACCGACCTCAACAAGGCCCTGGAGCAGCGGCGCGCCGACCCGAGAGCCGATGGACTCCAGGAGCTGACGGTCCCGGACGTTGGCCACCTCGTACTGGTTGAGCTGGCGCAGTGACGCCCGTACGGTGGCTCGCTCCTGGTAATGGTCGGCCAGGACGAAGACCAGCATGGCGATGCCGACGAAGGCGGTGATGGCGATGAAGAGCGGCATCTTGACCTCACACGTCGATGCTGACGATTTTGCGCATCCACACGAAGCCGAGGACCATGGCGACGGCCGATATCCCGAGGGCGATCTGGCCGCCGGTGTCCGTGAAGAGCACCTTCATGTAGGACGGGTTGGCCAGATAGAAGAAGACACCCAGGCCCGGCGGCAGCACGCCGAGCACGATGGCGCTCATCCTCCCTTCGGCGGTGAGCGACTTGACGTCTCGCCGCAGCCTCTCGCGCTCGACCATGGTCTTGCCGACCGTGTCCAGAAGATCGGCGAGGTTGCCGCCGACCTCTCGTTGGATGCCCACGGCCATGACAGCCCACTCGTAGTCCGGCGAGCGCATCCGCTGAGCGGATTCCTCGAGCGCCTCCTCGAGGGGGCGGCCCAGCCGGCTCTCGACGATCACGCGCTGGAGCTCGGTACCCATCGGGTCCCTCACTTCTTGGGCGACCGCTTCGACGCCTTGCATGAAGGAGAACCCGGCCCGCAGGCTGCTCGCCAGGAGCTGGAGCGTGTCAGGGAGCTCGGAGTTGAACTTCCGGAGCCGCTGGCCAGCCAGGAAGTTGAGGATCGACGGGGGGAGGAGGAGCAACACCAAGAAGACGATGAGGCCGAAGAGGACACCTTTCAGCGCTCCGGCCAAGAGGGAAAGAACAACGACGCCGGCCAGCCAGAAGAAGATTGCTTCGGCGGGGCGCAGGGCGACGTTGGCTTGCTCGAGCTTGGCCTCCACGGTGACCAGGAAGCCCCGTTCCTCAGCGATGCGTGCGGTCGTGTCAACGGCCCGCTGGATGATGGCGGTCTGGACCAAACCGCCGCCCCCGCCGTCGTCATCTTCATCGCCGCCCCCTTCGGCGGCGTGACCCCGGGCGTAGGGCCGGAGGACGCCGGCCAGGCCTTGCTCGTCCCGGGTCACCAGCAACACGACGGCATAGACGAACAGGGCGGCGGCCACGAGCACGAGCAACCCGATGAACGCCAGACCCACCTTGCCCCGCAGCGGCCCCGGCGCCTGGCGCTGGTGGACGCCCGGTGGATTGACGGCCGCCCCGACCTCCGAAGTTCCGAGGACCACCTGCCCGCTGGCATGGACTCCACCCAGGGAGACGACGATGGCGGCGGGGCTGGACTTGGCGCGGGAGGTGTAGGAGATCTCGTACTGGTTGGTGAGCGCCTGGCGGATGGTCCCGAAGGCAGAGGTGACCCCCGCATTCGTCGTAGCGTCGAAGAACTGCCCGCCCTCGGAGGCGAAGCTCCGCAGGGCCGAGACGTCCGTCACACCGAAGTGCAAGCCGATCGTGTAGGTGAGGGCGTTGGTGCCGAGCAGACCCCCGGCAGCAGCCGTGAAGGAGGTGCCTTGCCCGGCATCCCCCCCGTCGCCGACGATGATCACCTGGTTGAGGGCGGTGGGGACCCCCTCGAGCAAACCGGAGGCGAGCGCCACACCGGCGTACAGCTGGGGCTCGCCACCGATCGCCAACCGCTGGACGGCGTTGGAGAGGACCGCACTGCTGGCCGTGAACTGCTGCTCGACGCGGGGGGTGCCGCCGTAGGCGACGATGGCGACCTGCTGGTCGGCCGGCTTGGACTTGATCAACGACAAAAGGCCGCTGCGGGTCTGTGACATCTTGAAGCTGTCGTTCATCGAAGACGCGGTGTCGACCACGATCACCGTGGCCGACGGCGTGTTGGTGGCACCCAAGGGGGCGGCGCTCACGGGCACGGTGTGCCCGTTCTCCTTGGCAGAAAACGACGAGGGTGTCGCCGTGCCGCCGAGCACCTGGACGTCCACCGTGACCCCGGGCGGCGTGCTGGCGTCGATGCGACGGATGCGGAGGGTGGTAGCGGCGCTCGAGGTGCTGGCGGCCGATGCCACTCCAGGGGTCGCGAGGACCACCGCCATCAGGGCGACGCTCCCGAGCAGCCGGGCGGCTCGGCGGCGGACGGTCATCGGCCGGCCGCCCGACGGCTGAAGCCCTCGGCAGCGAACATCTCCGGGTTGAGCTTGATGCCGTAGTCGGCCAGCTTCTCGGAGAACTTGGGCCGGATCCCAGTCGCCTTCAGGTGTCCCTTGTATCTGCCGTCGTCGTCGACCCCCATGCCGTAGTCGAACAGGAACACATCCTGGAGGGTGATGACATCGCCCTCCATGCCCTGCACCTCGGAGATGTGGCTGATGCGGCGGGTCCCGTCCCGAAGGCGGGTGATGTGCACGATGAGATCCAGGGCCGAGGCCATCTGCTCCCGGATGGCCCGAACGGGCAGGTCGAAGCCCGCCATCAGGGTCAGCGTCTCGAGACGAGCGAGGGTGTCGCGTGGACTGTTGGAGTGGACGGTGGTGATCGACCCGTCGTGGCCCGTGTTCATCGCCTGGAGCATGTCGAGCGCCTCACCGCCGCGGCACTCTCCCACCACGATGCGGTCGGGTCGCATGCGCAGCGTGTTGCGGACGAGGTCACGGATGGTGATCTCCCCCCGGCCCTCGATGTTCGGCGGCCGGGCTTCGAGCGACAACACGTGATCCTGGACGAGCTGGAGCTCCTTGGCGTCCTCGACCGTCACGATCCGCTCGTCCTCGGGGATGAACGACGACAAGACGTTGAGGGTCGTGGTCTTACCGGTGCCCGTGCCACCGGAGACGATGACGTTGAGGCGGCCCACGACGCACGCCTGGAGGAACTTCGCCACCTGGGGCGTCATGGTGCCGAACCCGATGAGGTCGTCGACCGTGAACGGATCGGCGGAGAACTTGCGGATGGTGAGGAACGGGCCGCCGATGGCGAGGGGATGGATGACGGCGTTGACCCGGGAGCCGTCGAGGAGACGGGCATCGACCAGCGGGGTGGCCTCGTCGATGCGCCGGCCGACGATGCCGACGATCTTGTCGATGATGCGCCGCAAGTGGCCCTCGTCGACGAAGGTCGTGTCGGTCTGCTCGAGGCGCCCGCTGCGCTCGATGTATACCCGATCAGGGCCGTTGACCATGACCTCGCTGACCGAGACGTCCTTCAGGAAGCGGTCGATCGGGCCATAGCCGAGGATGTCGTCGGAAACGTCCTGGATGAGCTGGGCTTTGTCGGCGGCGGACAACGGGGCCCGCTCCTTGGCGAGGGCGCTCTGGAGCTGATCCTGGACCCGCCGGCGGAGGTCGTCCTCGGAGAGCCGCTTGTCGTAGAGGACCGGGCCGAGCTCCTCGATCAGGTGGTGGTGGATCTTTTGACGCAGCTCGTCGAGGACGGGATCCCGCCGGTTGGTCGTAGTCGGGCCCGAGGGTCCTTGCACCTCTTGTAGGCGCTTGTAGAGCGACACGGTTCCTCCGATGCTGACTTGGTTATGCCTAGCGCCGGCTTCGGCTGGCGGCGACAGCGTCCGTGTCGAACAGGGCGGCGACGGCCTCCATGCTGCGAGCGACGCCAGAACGGGGGGCGTCGATGGCCACAGGCACACCCTTGTTGATCGACTGGGGCACGCTGATGTCGCTCGGCACCAGGGTGTCCGCCTTGATGCCCAGCGCCCGCTCGACTTCCCCGACGTCGATCTTTACCTTCGAGTTCGCCCGGTTGAGCACGAGCTTGACGCGGGACTCCGGGACGTTCAGGAGCCGCAAAGTGTTGAGGCCCAGCTTGACGTTCTTGATGTTGGGGACGTCCATCCCGGCCACCAGGACGATGTCATCGGATTCCTCGAGCAGGCGGATCACCACCTCCGTGAAGTACGAGGGTGTGTCGATGATCACGTGCGAGCAGAATGACCGGATGACGTCGACGATCCGCATGACCTCGTCGACCTTGATCTGATCGGCGAAGGCCGGCTCAGTTGGGGCCGGGAGCACCAGGAGGCCGCTCGACTGATGGGTGACGAGCAGGCTCCGGATCAGGGGCACGTCCAGGCGGTCGACGTGGGCAACCGCATCGGCGATCGTGTGCTGGGGCACGAGCTTCAGCATCACGGCGGCGTCGCCGAACTGGAGGTCGGCGTCGATCAGGCACACGGGCTTGTCGGACTTGCGGGCGAGGAGGACACCGAGGTTGGTGGCGACGAAGGACTTGCCCGCCCCACCCTTGGTGCTGAAGACGGTGATGAGCTTGCCCACCTCGGCTGCGCCGGGCCCCGGATCAACGTCCACTGTGTGGATGTCGAGCTGGACGGATGCCCGGTCGACGGCGTCCACGAGCTGAGCGGAATCCTCTGGGATCGTGATCACGTCAGCGACGCCGGCACGGATCGCCTGTTGGAGGACCTGGGTGGAGAGCTCCTCGACGACCAGGATGGCGCTGATTGCCGGTCGGTCCCGGAGGAAGGCGGCCACGTCAGCGAGTCCGGACGCGGACGAGAAGGAGGGGCCGAAGAGCACCACGAGCGGTCCGGTGCCGACCTTGGAGGCCATCGCCGCGAGCGACGAGTGCGACCCCGCGCGCGCCCGGTCGCCGAGCATCATGGCCAGGCGTGTCCGCAGGCGCGGGTCGTCGTCGATGACCGCGATGTTGGGTGAGCTGCTCACGGGTGGGACCAAGCCGAGCCTAGCCCCCTCAGTCCCATTCGCAGCGCCCAACGTGGGCCGGCCGCCGCTCACTGGCCGTACGGCGTGAGGGCCGGTGGGTTGGCCACCACGTTGTTGGCGCTGTCAATGGCGCCTCCCGAGACCACGGGCACATTGACCGGCTGGTTGTCCGGAGGCACCAGGGCGGCGTAGATCGTCCCGCTCGTAGAAGCCAACAGGATCCGCTCGGCCGCCTCAGGCGGCACGGCGAACGTGTACAGGCTGGAACTGGTGCCATTGGCCGCAGGTGCTGTCGTCTGGCCCTGCGTCGGGGCGGCGGCCGTCCCGATGGCGATCACGTTGACGTTCTGGTAGAAGAAATGCGCGTACTTGGTCGATGCTGCCGGCGGGATCGGCGCCCCGGACTTGTCCGTGGGCTGGATGATCGCCATGAGGTCGACCTTGTCGCCGGGCACGATCAACCCGGCTGCGGCCTGAGCGGGCGGGAGGGTGACGGTGACTGCCACCTGGCCGGCCGGGATGCTCGTCCCGCTGAAGCTGGTGTCGGCCACCGACGGCTCCACGAACTGGTCAGCCACGAGCACCTGGCCGGGGGCGAGTTGAGCCGGGGTGACCTTGCCCTTGATCTCATTGAGGTCGACCACGGCGGTCGCCGGGAAGAACTGCCGGGGGATCGAGCTGCGCTTGATCGCCCCGCTGGAGATCGCTACGTCTCCGGTGGCCCCCTTGGCGATGGGCTTGTTGATGACGTAGACAGCCACCAGCTTGGCGTTGTTGTTGGCTCGGCTCTGGGCGCTGTTGACGTACAGCACCGTCGAGACGGCGGCCACGACCCCAAGGGCCAGGGCGATAATGATGATCATGGTCCGACGTGCGCTCACCCATCACTCCATTCGGGTCAGTCAGTCATGGCGTGCGCTACCTCGCGGCACCGCCGATGTGTCCCTATCGGCACCGCCAGGGCGGTACCAAAGCTCCATGGACGTCGATTTCTAGCTGGAGCTGTCGTCGCGGACGCGGATAGGTCATTCGACCCAGTCGACCCACAGACGACGGTCGGCTCCTACCAGCCAACACGAGTTCAACGGATATCAACGTCCGGCTCTCCTGTTTGTGCCCAGGACCGCCGATAAGCCTGAGGGATGATGGAGGATACGCGTCCAGGGGCTCCCGATTCTGGTGGGCACGACCAGCGCCGTTCGACGCGCCGCAGATCAAGGATGGTCGACGAAGCCGACCCATGCCGGTACTCTCACTACGACGCTGTGCAGATCGGGTCGGGTAGGGGACGAGGACCGGGTGAGTTCGGAGCAGCGGGAGAAATGGCTCGCCCCACACACACGATGCTGAGGCGAGGGCGGGCAACATCCAGGCGCGACCAGCGAGGCGTCGCCATGGTTGAGTTCGCTCTTTGCCTCCCGTTGCTCACGCTACTGGTATTTGGAGTGGTCGATTTGGGGCGGGTCTACCAGCTTCAGGTCCGCCTCAAGAATGCGGCTCGTACCGGAGCAGACTTCGCACAAACCGATCCCCTCAGCCAGGAGCCGTTCAACCCGGATTGCGTCGACCCGAACGACATCCAGTTCCAGGTCTATGCCGAGGCCGGGACGACGGCATACACCGTCACCGTCACGCCCACCGAGCCCAACGGCTGCGGTACCGGCGTGATCCTGTCGGGCGCAACTGCACCGGGCAATCCGGTGATTCCTCCGGGATGCCCGATCAAGGTGGATGTGAGTAGCCCGTTCACTCCACTGACCCCGATTCTGGGCCGCTTTATCGGGAACCCCACCATTCACGAGGCCGTCACGATCAATACCCAAGGCGTCGGTACCGTGGGAACATGTCCGCCAACATGAACCGCCGCATTCGGGCACACGGCGATCGTGGCGCGACGATCGTCGAGTTCGCCATCATCTCGTCACTCCTCTTCATGCTCCTCTTCGGCCTGGTCGATCTTGGGATCATCGAGATCGGGAACTCGGTCGGTTCGAATGCAGCCCGCAATGGTGCCCGTGTAGGCATAGTCAAGTTTCTCTGCGCAGACGACGACCCCGTCGTCTACTCGGGTTGTACGGCCGGCCCCACAGATAACTACAACTCGATCGTGAACGCCGTGCAGTCTCAGATCGTCGGCTTGGTGTCGGGGCTCAGCGTGTCCGTCCGATGCATCGACGGAACGACCAACGACCCGACCTATCCGGCATCGGCGACCAAGCACTGTGACTCTTCGATTGTCCCCGGCATCGACTTGCTTGAGGTAATTGTCTCTTGGAATGCCAAGACCACGAGTGCCTTCGTCCAAAGCGCGCATCACTCTGAGATCGCTCGGATGGTAATAGTCGGGACCCCAAATGCCGCGGCGGCGCCCCCGCCGGGCTGCGTTGTGACCAGTGTCACCTTTTCCCCCAATCCTGATGGCCTCTCCGGTGCAACGAGCGGCGCGCTGTCTTCCGCCCTTACGGTGACTGCCATGACCAACAATGATCCGGCGTGCTCGGGTATTCAGGCTCAATTTACGAGTGCCAGTCCAGTTTTCAACCAAACCTTGGTGATCGTTGGGTCGGGACCAACCTACTCCGCTACGGTGTCAACTCTCTCGACGTATAACGAGGCCAATAATCCTCAGAATGTCAACATCTTGAGCGCTGACGGCTCTCTAGATTTGTATCCAGGTGCCCAGTTCAACGTTGGCGGGTGCCTGGTCAACTCTATTACATTCGCTCCAGTAGGAGGCAGCCCGAGTCAACCGATTCCTGTTGACGGGCAGTTCCAACCCACAACTCCGGTCACCGTCACAGTGGCAACGAATGGCGACACTGCGTGCAGCACGCTGAAGGCGGTTTACACAACGGCCACCTCGTATGGCACTCACGGACCACCCCTCACTGGCTCTGGACCAAACTATACGGACCTGATTGGGACCGGCTCGACTAGCCCAACCTTCCCGAATGGGAACCCACAGAGCGTCTCGATAGAGTCTTCAGGGGGAGTCGTACTCCTCAGTCAATCCTTCTACGTTCAGTCAACAGCTCCAACGATCACGTCGTGCAGTCCAGGCATTCACAAGTCCACGACCGCGACGATGACGATTGCCGGCACGAACTTCGTATCTGGGTCGACCGTCTCATTCTCCGGCGGTTTCACCATCAACGGCAGTCCAACCGAGACCGGAGGCAACCAGATCACCCTCAGCGTCACCGCGGCTAACGCTCAGAACACGAGTTGGGATGTCACAGTGACGAACCCCGGTCCACAATCAGGCACGAAAGCCAATTGCGCGAGCATCATCCCGTGAGCGGAAGGAAGAGGACTTCTATGTTTAGGAGTATTCGTCAATCCAATGATGAACGTGGTGTCACGCTTGTCATCATCGCCCTCAGCCTCCTTGCACTCATGGGCATCGCCGCGTTGGCAATTGATGGGGGGGTTGGCTTTTCGAGCCGCCGGTCGACACAGAACGCCGGGGATGCTGCAGCCTTGGCGGGAGCGGAGGCACTCAACACCTGCGTTACGACGGGATGCCTAGGCTCAGAGACAATCATCAATCAGGCAGTCAAGGATTCCCTGGGCGTAAACCATGTGGACGCTGCGTACACATGCCAACTCATTGACGACCAGTACTGGCAGAGCCGCTCTCCGTCCGACATTGTGGCTCCTTGCCCGACCGCAAACGGGAGTGCCATCCCTGCGAACGCTGACGGCGTCCTGGTGACCGACTCGACCACCAACAAAACGGCTTTCGGACAGGTCGAAGGTGTGAACCAACTTAAGGCCGCTGCCTTGGCTGCCGCTCAGCTCGAGAAGGTCACGCTGACGAGTGGGTCCGCGCCCTTCTTTGCCTGCGCGGTTTCAGCCGCGGATGGCGGTACGGACCCAGCTATTTTGATCCTGACGGGCAGTACGTACACAGTCAATCCATTGGCGGTTGGACACCTCTATAACGTCTGGGGTCCTTCAGTGCCAACGTGCGACATACACGGCGGTCAGGGAGGCTTCCATGGCATCGTCGGCCTTGATACGTTTACCGTTGGTCCCCACAGTTGGATTCCGGATCAGACTGGCGTCCGAGCGGGGCCCACAAGAAACGTGCTCGCAGGACCGAATGGATGCGGCGTCACGTTGGTCGACGGCTGCCGCATTCTCTTGCCACTCTGCGTTCGTCGCCTTTTGCAGGGCAACAACTCAACACTCAACTGCGTCATGTTCGGCGAGTTCCAACTCGAGAACGTGACGACAAACAGTGCCGACGCCTTGTTTATCGGAGGAAGTCCGGTTTTGAGCTTCGGCGGCGGGGGCGGTCAGCCTGGACCGGGGGACTTTCGGGTCATTCGGATCACCATCTGAACTAGGCGTCACACCGAGGAAGGCTCGCCTCCTCGGTCCGACGGGAGCCGCGCTGAGCAGGCAGGAAGGCTCAGGTTGGCTCGTTAATCTCCGACATAGGTCGTGTGGCCTACACGCGGAGATCCTCGGATCAGCGTGGGGTGGCGATGATCGAGTTCGCTCTCGTGCTGCCGGTCCTCTCGCTGCTGATCTTCGGCTCGATCGACTTCGCGCGCGCATACATCCTCAGTGAGACTGCCAACAACGCCGCCCGCGAGGCCGCCTTCTATGCCGCCGTCCACCCCGGCCAGATCCACAACTCCACGGGAACGGCGTGCGCCGACCCGTCCAACGCCGACTGGCACGGCACCCAGGAAGAGGGCGGGACCTCCACGTTCACCTTCACCTACTCCCCCAACCTCACGACCTGCAATCCCTCGCCGATGCCGGCAGACCTTCAGCCCGGCCAACCTCTGCGGGTGACCGCCCACAGCTCGCTGACCCTGCTCACCCCCATGCTCGGCAGCCTCATCGGCAACGCCGTCAATGTCTCCGCTTCCGTCTGCGTCGACGTGGACGGGCCACCGGCCGCCATTGCCTGTTGATGACGAACGGGTTCCTCCAGGACCGGGCGACCGGTGAGCAAGGCTCGACCCTCGTCGAGTTCGCCATGGTTGCCGGAGTCCTTTTCACCATGGTCTTCACCGGCATCGCCTTCGCCATCATCGAGGCGGGCAACAACGCCGGGGCCAACGCCGCTCGCGAGGGCGCCCGGGTGGCGACCCTGAACTACGGCTGTGCCGACATGTACACAGGTTGCACCTCCAGCTCCGCCCTCACCGCCATCACCGCCGCGGTGGACCAGCACCTCAGCGGGCTCTCCGCTGGCACCCCGACCGTGGTGGTGGCCTGCCTGTCTGGCGCGGTGACACCCCCGACCACGAAGCGCTGCGATCCCTCGGTGATCGTTCCCGGTGTCGACCTCGTACGGGTGACCGTCACGTGGACGCACCTCGCCTCCAGCCCCTTCAGTAGCGCCACCACCCAGACCAACAGCGCCACCATGGTGGTCGCCGGTTCGGGCGTCGGCACCAGCGACCCCTCGGCGTGCATCGTCATCTCCGGGAGCGTCAGCCCCAACCAGGCCTCGATCGGCAACGTCGCCTCCGGCCCGATCACCTCTCCCTCGGGCGGTGTCACCGTCACCGCCGCCACCAACGGCCTGTGCGCGTCGCTCTACCTGAGCTTCAGCACCGGGACCACCCAGCAGACTCCCATCGCCATGACCCCCAGCGGGTCGAGCTTCACCTATCTGATCAACTCGTCCTACACCTGGGACCCGGGCACCTACAACATGACGTTCAGCGATTCGAGCGGCAATGCCTATGCCGTCTCGCCCATTCCCACCCTGACCATCTCCGGTGCCACGTGCAGCGTCATCTCGGCCACCCTCAACCCGTCGGCGGTCGTGATCAACGGATCCACGAGCCCCGGGTACCTGACCCAGAACGTCACCTTGACGGTCACCACCTCGAGCGCCTGCACCGCCCTGTCGACCACCTTCACCCCCAACACCACCACCGGCCCGATCACGCTGGCCCTGACCGGCACCGGGTCGCCGTTCACGCTCACCATCGGCGAGAACGCCTACCAGTGGGACGCCGGATCCAGCCAGTTCACGCTCTCCAGCGGTGGGACCGCCCTCAACTCCGGGAGCAACGGCACCTTGCTGCTCCAGGTCAACACCCAGTGCGCCATCAACGTCGCCATCACGCCCGAGACCACGTTCAGCGCCAGCTCCCCCCCCACCCTGACGGTGACCGCCACCCCGGTCACCCACGCCAACTGCACGGGGTTGACCATGACCTATCAGTACGCCCCCGGCACCGCCCACATCGTCACCTCGTCCATGAGCAATCAGGGCAACGGCACGTCCACGGCGACGATCCCATCGACCACCAGCTGGCACCAGGGCACGTGGACCATGACGTTCTCCTCGACCAACGCCACGACCGTCTCGACGTCACCGACGCCCATCCAGGTGGTGGCCACGTGACGACCGCCCCCGCCGGGGAACGTGGCCCCATCGCCGGCGGGCGCGACGAGCAGGGCATCACCCTCATCTTCGTCGCCCTTTTGCTCACCACCCTCATGGCCATCTCCGGCCTGGCGATCGACGGCGGGCGGCTGTTCACCGCTCGCCGGCAGGCCCAAGACGGGGCCGACGCCGCCGCCATCGCCGGCGCCAACGCCCTGTTCGCCTACCAGTACTACGCCTACTGCACCGCCGTCCCGTCGGCCTGCGCGGCCACCCCCTCCAACCCCGGGACAGCCAGCGTCAACACCGCCGTGCTCAACCTGCTCTCCTCCAACAGCGTGGCCACCAGCCCGGCCTGCCAGCTCACCGACGACACCGGTGCGGTGCTCGAGCCGTGTGCCGGCGCCACTGACGCCCAGCTCCAGGCCGCGTCGGGGGTCCAGGCTTCGGGAGCGATCACCCAGAGCGCCTCGCTCATGCAGGTGGTCGGGATCAACAGCTACGCGGCGCCGGCGACGGCCACCGCCGCCATCCAGCCCCTGGTGAGCACCGGTGCGCCCTTCATCCTCTGCGGCGCCAGCGACAACGGCTACGACATCCTCAATGCCTTCGACCAGATCACGTCGAACGCCATGAACCTCCAGAACATCCCCCTACAGTCGGCCAACCCGCCCGCATGCGGCGCGCCCACCAGCAAGTTCGACGGGCAGGGGTACTGGAACAACAGCGTCAGCGCGGGCTCATGGGAATCGGTCGTTCCGGGGAATGGCTCCAGCACCACCACGGCCAATCAGGTGGCCGGTCTCGTCCCCTGCCCCTCCGACCCGACCCAGATCCCCTCCACGGGGTGCGGGATGATCGTCCCCGTCGCCAGCCGGGCCAACACCGACCCGAGCAACCCCCAGCTGCTGATCGTCACGTTCGCCATCTTCAACGTGGTCCCGACCAACGGGGATGCCGGGGCCAAGTACCTGGGGACCTACGTCCCCCCCTCGGTCGAGGCCGTGGGCGGCGCCGGCGCCTTCGGGGTCCACTGCACGTCCGGTGTCCAGGTCTGCACCACCGTCCTCGTCAAGTAGGGCCCGCCCGTACGTACTTCTGGCGTACACTTTGAGCCCTTCCGGCGTGCCGCTGGGATCAACGACGAGTCGATGAGCGAGTACGTGCCCCGCCATTCCATCGGAGCCGCCGAGAGCGACCTGGCCGATCGGCGAGTCTTCGTCCTCGAGGACGAGGCCTGGGATCGGCTCCAAGCGACTCTCGATCGTCCCGCGGCCCGTAAGCCGGAACTGGCGGAGCTCCTGGCCAACCCGTCGGCCCTCGAACGGCGGTGAACATCGAGGGGCCCTGCTCCTCACCGCCGACCATCGCCTCGACCACTTCGATTCCGGCACGCCCGCCCTCGACAACTGGCTGCGCCGGCGGGGTCTCGACAACCAGCGCAGCGGTGCGAGCCGTACCTCGGTGGTCATCGACGATGCGAACCGGGTGGTCGCCTTTACGCATCCGCCACTTCGGCGATCCTGCGCTCACGGGCAACGGGCCGCGCCGCCCGCAACCAGCCCGATGAGCTCCCGGCGGTGCTGCTTGCACGGATGGCCGTTGACCTTGGTCAGCGGGGCGCCGGGCTCGGGTCGGCGCCCCTGAAGCACTTCATCGTCAAGTCGCTGGAGGTAGCTGAGCTGGTCGGAGTCAGGGTCATGCTCGTCCACGCCAAGGACAACGCTGCCCTGGACTTCTACGTGCACCATGGCTTCGAGCCATCCCCGATCGATGAGCTGACGTTGATGCTGCTCATCGCCGACGTGAGGGCCTCACAAACGTGAGACCAGCCGGGAACTTCGACCGGGCCGTGGTTCTGAACGGGGCCGTCTGCGCCTCGAGCCCAGCGGCGCGCTTGAGCTTGTCCCCGCGGAGCCAGGTTCCCAGGACGCTTCAGTTGCGGCGGCCCTTTGTCGTTCGGCCGGGACGCGGTCTGAGGAGCAACTGGCGCGCCTGGGCCGTCAGGCGCTCCTCGCACTCCTCGAGTGTCCAGCCAAACAGGTCCGCAGCTGTCCGGTGGACCGGTCGTAAGCCACGAAGCCGCTGCCGCCCTGAGCCACCGCCTGGTAGCCGGCAGGAAGTTGCCAGACCGGCGAGTCGTCCCCGCTCGTGCCCGTGGTCGACACGAACTGCACGCTGACCGGTCCCGGCCCCAGGCCGCGCTGGATCCCCACGAGCCCGGGACCACCACCACAGTGTGGCCATCTTCATGACGGCAGGAATATAGCCAACATGCTATACTCACACGAGGTGGCTTCCGGACGCATCCCCAACACAAACCCGCCCGTCTCGGCGTCGCTGGTCCGCGAGGCGCGCCGGCGGGCCGGACTCACCCAGACGGAGTTGGCCACCCGGGCGGGGACGACGCAATCTGACATCGCCCGGCTCGAGAGCGGGAGGCGGCTCCCGACGCTCGAGCGGGTACGCGCCCTTGCCGGCGCGTGCGGGTTCGAGCTGGCCCTTGGTCTGCGCAACCAGGATGACGACTGGGCCGCGGTCAGCCGCAACCTGGCGTTGAGCGTCGAGGCCCGATGGGACAAGACGGTGGCGGCCGCGAGGTTCGTGCGGACGGCACGCACCGCGCTGCCGGCGGCGGCGAGCGATGAGCTTCGATCCCACTGAGATCGTGCGGGTCCTCGAGGCCAACGCCGTCCGATACGTGCTCATCGGTGGCATGGCGGCGACCATCCATGGGGCCGACTACGTCACCGGCGACGTCGACATCACGCCGGCCACCGACTCCGGCAACCTGACGCGGTTGTCCAAGGCCCTCCACGACCTCGACGCGCGGATCCGGGTCGCTGACGAGCCGGCGGGGCTGCCGTTCGACCCCGACGCCGGCTCCCTCGCGTCCGTCGCGATCTGGAACCTCGTCACGAACGCCGGGGACCTCGACATCTCCTTCGTCCCCAGCGGCACCCGGGGATACCGTGACCTCCAGCGCGACGCCGTGACGGTGCTGATCCACGGTGTCGCCGTCCCGGTCGCCAGCCTCGCCGATGTCGTCCGCTCCAAAGAAGCCGCGGGGCGAGACAAGGACCGGCTCGCGCTCCCGATGTTGCGCAGGCTGCTGGCCGAGAGCGTCAGTCGTCGATCATTCCGGCGTTGAGCAATTCAAGGAAGGGTCCGAAGAGGTCTTCGCCGTCGACGCGGGCGGCGTAGGTCAGTCCGTCGGCCGCCGCGAGGATGATGCTGGCGAGCGTGGGAGCCGGGAGCCGAAGGGACATGCCGGTGCGGTCTGCCACCTCCTCGATGAACTCGGTGACGAGGGCGCGCTGCTTGCGCCGGTGCGTGAGGGCCCGCTCTCGGGCGGAGGGGTTGCGGAGCACGTAGAGCTCGTGTTCCAGACCGATCGTGTAGAGGTCGTCGAACTCGGCGGCACTGGTTCGCCACAGCTCGGCGAGCCTGGAGATGTCCCAGTCCCTGGTGTCCGGACCGCTGGGAGCCACGGCCCGGAAGGCGTCGATCACCTGCTCGTTGAGGCGGTCGATGACGGCGAAGAACAGGTTCTCCTTGCCGTCGAAGTTCTTGTAGATGGCCCCACGGGTGAATCCCGCCCGTTCGGCGATCTCCTCCAGGGAGGCCCCCTCGTAGCCTCGCTCGGCGAACACCTCGGTGGCAGCGGCGATGAGCACGTCGCGGGTCTGCTGGCGCCGCCGCTCCCTCGTGAGCTTCTCGACGGCCATGCGCTCAACATACACACTTGACAGTCGGATACAGACTCATATCCTAGAAACATGACTGTATCTGACCTAGGTCCGGCGATCGAGATCGAGGGCCTCCACATGCGATACGGGGACCGAGCGGTGCTGCGAGGCATCGACCTCACCGTCCGTCGAGGCGAAGTGTTCGGGTTGCTCGGTCCCAACGGCGCCGGCAAGACGACCACGCTGGAGATCCTGGAGGGGTATCGGGACCCCACCGCCGGGCGGGTGCGCGAGCTCGGGATCGACCCGGCCACCCACGCCGTCGAGCTTCGCGAGCGAACGGGTGTCGTGCTCCAGGAGTGCGGGTTCCCCCTGCACCTTCGCGTCGGCGAACTGGTTGACGCGTGGTGCACGTTCTACCGGGCGCCCCGTCCACTCGATGAGCTGCTCGAGATCGTGGAACTGACGGCGGAACGCCACAGCGTCGTCCGGCGCCTCTCGGGGGGCCAGCGCCGCCGGCTCGACTTCGCCTTGGCGCTCGCCGGGAACCCGGACCTCATCTTCCTCGATGAGCCGACGACCGGCTTCGACCCGGAGGCGCGACGCCGATGCTGGACGGCGATCGAGAACCTCCGCAGCCTCGGCAAGACGATCGTGCTCACCACCCACTACCTCGATGAGGCCGAGCGTCTCGCCGATCGCGTCGCCATCCTGCGCGACGGCCGCATCTGCGCCTGTGGCACCGCCGCCGAGCTGGCCGACCGAGCCGGAGCGAAGCCTCGAACGATGACCGTCCACCCCAGCCTCGAGGAGGTGTACCTCCAACTGGTGGGCACCGCGGAAGGGATGAGCTGATGACCGGGCCTCAACAGCTCGCACGCCAGGTCGGACTCCACCAGCGCTCCTTCTGGCGCAACCCCGAATCGGCGTTCTTCACCTTCGCCATGCCACTCGGGGTCCTGCTGATCTTCGGCGCCACGTCAGGCGGCGACCACGTGCCCGGTCGCACCAACGTCACCGTCGTCGATTTGTTCGTCCCCGGCATCCTCGCCTTCGCCATCGTCGTCGTCGCCTACGGGAACCTGGCGGCGACGATCGCCGTCCAGCGCGCCGACGGCGTGCTCAAGCGACTCCGGGCAACGCCGTTGAACCCAGGACTGTATTTGGGCGGGCAGCTGGTAAGCGTCGTCGTCACGGCACTGCTCATCTCGATGGCGACCGTCGCCCTCGGCGCCGCCGCGTTCGGGGTGTTGCCCAAAACCCCGGCCATCCCCCAGCTCGTCATCGTCCTCGCGCTCGGCATCGCGTGCTTCGCCGCCCTTGGCATCGCCATCAGCGCGCTGATCCCCACCGCCGACGCCGCTGGACCGATCACCAACGGCACCTACCTGCCGCTCGCCATGGTGTCGGGCATGTTCTCGGCGTCACTTCAGCTACCGCGGGTGCTGAACGACGTCATCAGCCTCTTTCCGCTGAAGGCACTGGCCGACGGCCTACGGTCCGCCTACGACCCCGCCGCTCGGGGTCTTCCGGCCCACAGCCTCGTCGTGCTCGCCGTGTGGATGATCGCCGGCATCACCCTGGGACGCCGCTACTTCCAATGGGAACCTTGAACGAGTCAGCGGCAGGTGGTGCCCACCCAGCGGAGCGACGTTCCCAGGACCCCCTTGAGCCGTGGACGTTCGCCGTCGAGGGGTTGGTCGAGCAGCCGACCACGTGGACATCGAGATCTCCAGAACTCAAGTCTTCGGGCCGCGATCGCGGTCTGTGGCTTGGTTTCTGGAGATGTCGTGGGCACGACAGGGCGGCGGCGGACGAGGGCCTACGCCCCCACGACCCCCACGAGGGCGGCGACGAGCGCGGCGTTGTCGTGCCGCGGGGCGGTCGCTCGGAGTCCCCGGGACCGTTGGTCATGAGCGAGGGCTGCCGGCGTGACGGGGGCCGCGAATGGTCGCCAGACCGATCAGGGCCCCGGCCGCCGCAACGACGATGCTGTCGTCCGATCCAAAGAAGCGGCGGGACGTGACAAGGACCGGCTCGCGCTCCCAATGTTGCGCAGGCTCCTGGCCGAGAGCGGACGCCATGCCGAGCGCCGGCCGGGGTAAATGCCCAGGACAGCCGAGTTGTGTGGCATTTGTGCGTACAGTTAGGGCATGAGCGCGAGCAGCGAAGCCCGACAGGAGCGCCTCCACCTGAGACTGTCTCCTTCCGATGATGGTCTCATCCGCGGCGCCGCCGAGGCGGCAAGCCTCTCCTTGACCGAGTTTGTGCTCCAGGCGGCGCGAGCCTCCGCGGTCCGCACTCTCGCTGAACGCGACCATGTGGTGCTCGACGCGGACACCTGGGACGCGCTCGAAGCCCGCGTCGCCAACAGGGGCCGGCGGAACGAGAAGGTCGCCGCCCTCTTCTCGCGGCCATCACCCTTCGAGGAGTGATCCGTCCCACACCGATCGAGCCCCTGACCGCCGATCACGACCTGGCTGGGTTCGACTCGGATGAGAGCACCCTGGACGAATGGCTGATCCATCGCGCCTGGCTCAACCAGTTGGCGGGCTTCTCCCGAACCTACGTGACGACGGATGGATCCCGGGTAGTCGGCTACCACGCAGTCAGCAGCTTCGCGGTCCTGCGCGGCGAAGCGACCCGGCGCGCCGCCCGCCAGGGCCCGCGCTTGCTGCCGGCCATCCTGCTCGGCCGCCTCGCCGTCGACCGTGTCGCCCAAGGCCAAGGACTCGGCGCGGGGCTGCTCCGGCACGCCCTGGAGCTCACGATCGCCGCGAGCGAGGCCATCGGCGTTCGACTCCTCGTCGTCAACGCCCTTGACGACCAGGCTGCAACCTTCTATCGACGCTTCGGGCTCGAGCCGTCCCCCACCAACCCGCTCGACCTGATGATCACGGTGAACGACATCAGATCCTCGATGTGACGGCCGTCGGGGGGCCCGGACCGAGACGGCCTCGTCCGGTCGCTCTCCCCGCCCGGCCAGTGATAGCTCATGCGCTATCATCGGTCGATGCAGCCCGGACCCTCGCTCCGGCGCGCTCGAAGGCGGGCCGGGCTCTCGCAACGGGCCCTGGCGGCGCGGACCGGCGTGGCGCAGCCCACGATCGCTCGAATCGAACGTGGCCAGGACGACCCACGGCTGGGGACTCTGAAGCGGCTCCTCCTCGCCTGCGACGAGACCATCGAAGTCCTCCCGCGGACGGGAGCGGGCATCGACCGGACCGAGATCCGAGTCCTGCTCGGTCTCAGCCCCGCCGCCCGGGTGGCGTCCCTCGTGGAGGAAGCGGCGACCATGGACCGCCTCAGCCGGGCCCGAAGGACCCGCTGAATGGCGTTCGACCCGATCGGAGCGCTCCAGGCGTTGCAGCGGCATGGCGTCGGCTTCGTCGTGATCGGCGGCCTCGCCGGCCGCCTCTGGGGCTCCCCCACCATGACCAATGATGTCGACGTCTGCTACGACCGCGACCCTGCGAACCTTGAACGACTTGCAGCGGCCCTCAACGAGCTCGGCGCCCGTCCGCGAGGGGTCGATGAGGACGTTCCCTTTCTGTTGGACGCCGTCACTCTGGCCAAGGGGCAGAACTTCACCTTCACCACCGACCTTTGCCCCGTTGACGTGCTTGGACTCCCCTCAGGCGTCAAGGATTTCAACGAGCTCGCCGTCAACGCCGTCGAATTCGATCTGGGGGACGGCGTCGTCGTCGAGGTCTGTGACCTGGAGGACCTCATGCGGATGAAGCGCGCCGCCGGCAGGGCCAAAGACCGCATCGAGCTCGAGGTCCTCGCCGCAGTTCGCGAAGAGCACGAGCGCGGCGACCGAGGGACGTGACTAGCCGAACGAACCCCAGTGCGTGGCAATGATCAGGAGCACACCCGCAAGGGCGAGTGCAACACCCGCGACGATCGTCCTCGCCTTGGCCATCCCCAACCTTGGGATCTCGGCAGCAACGAGCCAGACACCCGCGAACACCATCAGCAGGAATCCCACCTCCGCCAGCCTGACGCTGGTCTGATGCGTGAGGGCGAGCATCGGCAGCATTCTCGCAGATCCATACCGGGTCGGTATCGCCGATCACGACCATGGAAGGTCGAGTGCGAGAGCGATCGTGCTCAGCTTGCGAACGAGCCGGTGCGGATTGTCGGGGATCGCGACGAACTCATGACGGAGGTAGAAGCGCCTCGCGTCGTCGTCGATCGCGTCCACCACGACGAACTTCCCGCCCACTTGCCGTGCGGCCCCGACGATCATCGTCAGCGCCACCACGAGGAGCTCGCTGCCCAGCCGCTGACCATGGAGCCGTTGATCGAGCGCCAGCTTGCCGAGCAACACGGCGGGGATCTGGCGCGGAGCCCCACGGGCCTGCAACCGCGACAGCTGCTCCCGGTCGATGGTGTGCGGCGCGATCGCGGAGTACCCCTGCACGGTTGCCTCGTCGTCGACCACGACGTACGTCCGAGTCCCCTGCCCAGTCGCCATCCGAGCATGGAGGCGGAGCCAATCGTTCAACTCGTGGTTGCCGCAATCGAAACCCCCGACGTCGTGGCCCTCGCCGAGAGGCTCGGCGAGGTAGCTCACGCCGACCGGATCCGAGACCGTCGACGGGCTCGCTCCGCGGCAGCGGCCAAGCGCGGTGACGCTTCAGGCGCCTCGTCGAGGGCGGCGAGGAGCTCGTCGAAGTACGCAGACGGCACGACGGTGGCGGACTGCTCCGCCATCACTGCATCCGCCCGCTCCACGGCTGCCGAGACGATGAAGGCCGACATCGACTCGCCGGTGAATGACGCGGCGCGAGAGATCCTGTCGCGCTCGTCAGGGGACAAGCGGGCTTCGACTCGATCGGACTTGACGGACACCTCTGACCTCCTAACCGTACAATTGTACGGACCTAAACGACAACAGGCAAGTCACTGGGTTGTCGAGGTCAGCCCCGCGCTTCGACCCGGTCGGTGGTTCGAGCGGTGTGTCGGCCGTCACGCTGGATGAGCATGGCGGCGACACGCAGCATGGAGACGTGCTGATGGCCGCGTGTCACCGTCGGCGCTCGTCTGGGTGATCCCCGGGGCTCAGTCGGCGGTGATGTCGGTGACCCGGGCGGACCATTCGTCAACGATGGACCCGTTGTCGGCGAAGGCGGCGGCGATGGCTTGGACGGCGAGGTTGTTCACCGCGCGGGGCATCCCCCGGCTGACTTGGTGGATCAGGGCGATGGCGTCGTCGGAGAACAGGGTGTCGGCCCTGCCGGCGAGTTTTAGGTGATGGGCGATGTAGCCGCCGGTCTCGTCGGCGTCCATGCCGGCCATGGCGTAGCGC
>Ga0102924_1001410_pt1 | contig 27885 bp, 20 predicted proteins | sample PaiPotPPM11metaG_FD_80116 | JGI IMG/M metagenome (GOLD analysis project Ga0102924, IMG submission 80116) | Iron sulfur acid spring bacterial and archeal communities from Banff, Canada, to study Microbial Dark Matter (Phase II) - Paint Pots PPM... ... | reverse complement strand
TTCTTTTTCCCGAAGATGCATTGTTTTCTCTGGTTATTTTCAAACAAAACTGAAGCAGCTTCAGTTTCCCTTGATGTTCTCTCTTTTTCCATGAATGCTCCAGGAAACAGCGGCATTCTTATCCATGATTGAGAAGTTCCAGCATCATCCCGCTTTTCCCTTTCCGTTTCCGGTATGAGCAGGGAGGACGTGCCTTTCTCTGAAATTCCAGGGTCTTTCCCGCGTTTCCCGGTTCTTCCAGGAAATGTGTGAGGAAGAGCAAAGAACACCAGGTGTCTCCATGGTGTTGTGAGCGACATGCTAGCTTTTCCCTGGGAATGCCTCCATGATCCGAAGATTCCCCACTTTTTCCCAGGTTTCCCCTCATGAAGCGAAGAATCGCCAAGAAACCCGAGGCTTCCCATAGATGTAGGAGACTTTCAAGTACATCTGTTTTTTTCTCTCTCATCCTTGCTGTTCCCTGGAAATGCTTCCATTTCCCGAAGGTTTCCTCCTCTTTTCGGTATTTCCTTCTGCTTCCAGCTATGACCCAGGGAAGAGCAAAGAAAATCGCAGTTTGCTGGTGAAAAGATGTCTCAGTCAACCTGTCTTTTCCTCTCTCTTACCTGTTCTTCCTAATAGAAGGTGTTCATCATCCAAAGATTTCCGCTTTTCCCAGCATTTCCCTCGTTTTCCCAGCATGTACAGAAAAAAGTTCAGAGCAGGTGCATTTCTTCACCTGGCACACCCAGGAACAGATTCGGTCAATTCAACCAAATTCGCGTCGAATTCATAAAATTCTCTTTAAGTAACCTTTGCATCTATCGCAGGTAATGCCTCAGTACGATGTCTTTTCTATTATGTCCAAGTGCCGCTGATACTCGCATTACCGCCTCGTGATGATAATCGCTCGGTTTGAGACGTCCATTCGCCGGCGGAAGACTCCAGCCAGGAGCCAGCGACAGATAGAGGGCCTGGGCATACTCCCGCCGATAGCTGTGGATGCGCAGCCGCTTAGGAATGCGGGAAAAGACCAGGTCGGAGGCTTCGCGCTCGCCCTTTTGATTAAGAACATCCTGTTCGCGTCCGGCCAGTACCGGGACGATGCGCGCCTTGCCGCCCTTGCCATTAACGACAGAGACGATCGGGCGATGCTGATGATCAGCATGCTGTGCGACAATATCGCGCACGCGCAGGTGCGCGATTTCATTGCGCCGCAGGCCAGTGGCTTGCAGGAACCGGATCACTGGCTGCCAGTTCGCCAGCTGGATATGCCGATCAGCAGCGATGGGACCGCGCGAGCGCGTAATGGTTTCCCGTGTGCGTCGCGGCAGCCTCACCTCCTGGGCCAGCGTCCGGTTCTGGAAGAACAGGCGCAGCGCGGATCGCGCGGTTTGTAGCGTGTAGGCGCTCTTGCCTTCGTTCAGATGCAGGCGCAGGTACTGCGGCACCAGGACGGCAGCCTGCTCATCCAGCACCGCTAACCGGTGAATGCCATGGGTATCGCGCGCCCAGTTGATAAACGCCAGCGCCTGCTGCTGGTACACCTTACGTGTCGTGTGTGCGTGAATTTTGCCCGTCGAGACTGTCCATTGCCGTTCATCCGACGCCTCGCGGATCGCGCGCTTGGCTTCGTGGCGGCTTTCGCCAATGCCGCGAAAGCTGTCCAGCCGCTCAATTGCCTCGCGGATGATGCTTTTGCGATGGGCCATGCTGTCTTATGAACCTCCTTCGAGATCATAATGAAAACGCACTCCAAGCCAACCACCGCAGTTCAATCTGTGTGCGTATAACTTGCCAGAAAGACCTGGCGAGGCGTCATACGAGACCTCACGTGCCGGGTGCATCTCGGGGGAGGGGTCTGTTGCTGTTTATATCTCCATACAAGAGAGGTAGAAGCGCAACCATTTCCCGCCGAGAAGCACCGGCTCCAACCTACAAGAACGCACTCAAGGGACACACAACGAGGACGCACTCCGGGAACAACTGCCAGTCCTGCCGAAGGACTCTCACCTCCGGCAGGAATGCACGATACCATGTGTCTCGATATCGGTGAGACGCCCTGCCTCATCAAGGATAAGGCGACCTGGCCCGTCGGGGGGCTAGCCCAGCTCATGTGGTGGCGAGCCACACCCATCATAGCTCTTGCTCAGGGGAGCCAGAGCGGTCAGATGCGGACCCGTTCGATGGCGGTGAGGACTTCCACAAAGGCAGTTCTCCTTGAACCATCCGAGAATGGTGAGGGCTGTGTTAGAAAACCCTACTTGTGACTACGAGGTGAACGCTTCCTCTTTGTGTTCAGTTCCGTGTCGGCGCGGAGCCAGGCTCAACGACACTCCACACGTTCAGGCGAACACAGCCTGGGATCGGTCCTGGCACGCTGTCCAGGGGCAGCGATCCTGCTGCAACTCCATTGGGGAGGAGTCAGACCACTTTCAATACTTTGAGTATAGAAGGCGATTTATCTATCGTCAATAGGGCGTATCAATAGTAAACAACTAGCAACAACCAGCGACAGTATGCCCGTAGACTCGTTTATACAGGTATTGCAGAATTTCACAAACATCGTACCCGATCGCCTGACCGAATCTGCACGGCGGGGGCGGATTGGCAGTACCACTCATACCTCTTGCAGCGATCATTTGGATGGGAGGAGAGCCATAGCAACAATAGCGAGATCACAAACAACGAAGCGAACAAGGAATAACATGAACACACGCTTGCAAGCAGACAACGATGTGGTCAAGCAAGCAGCACTGGATGACGGAGCAGGGGGTACATCATGCTGATATCTTAAGCATTGAGCGTAGTGTTCAATCCGAAGACACTCGTTGCGAGGATAGAGATTCTTTCGATGGTGAAGGTGACGACAAGAATACAGGTCAACTCAAGCCCATATGTTACGGAACCGCCGTTGCTGGAACGATCTTTGACCAAGCGTCAAAACAGAGGGCAAAAAGTCCCCGGATGCACTACAAAACACCCTGAATATGAAGGGAAACTGGAGCAAAAGACCGGTATATCGAGAGAGTATGAGGATTCTCCGAAAGGATTCGATGTTCGCTGTTGTTCCCTGAGCCACTGCTGGAAGACGAGGGAAATTTCAGGGAATAGAAGCCTTCTCGAGGCAACCATGGACTTCTGGAGAAAGAGCGGTATAGTGTGGGCAATCCCGACATCATCATGGGAAGTGCTCGTATTCACTGATATTTTCCTGCACGCTTGCTGGAAACACTGGGAAATGCCAGGAAAACCATGGAGGTTCAGAGAAAGGTATGTCTTCCCTGAACATACTAGAACATGAGAAGGATCGTCTTCACCGAGTCATTGACTCTTCGTGTCTTGGTAGTGAATACACCTAGCACAATACTGATGATGCGAGAGATGAGCTGGGCTTGTAAATACCGATCATTGGTCATTTTCAGGATGAGAGAGAGGAAAGAAGCGTTCGACGTCCTTCAGGTGGCTCGTCAGCGGCGTGGGCGGCAACGCCTCAAGGACACGCCTTCCATAGCTGCGAGTGCGCAGGCGACTATCGAGAATTGCCATCACGCCGCGATCCTCCTGGCTGCGCAGCAATCGCCCCACGCCTTGCTTGAGTTGTAACACCGCCTGCGGCAGCACGTAGGCTCCGAACCAGTCTTCCCCGTTCCGTCTCATCCGCGCGACGCGCGCCGCGTGAACCGGCTCATCGGGTGGCTCAAATGGCAGCTTGTCGATCACGACCAGCGAGAGCGCATTGCCCACAATATCCACCCCTTCCCAGAAGGTTTTGAGACCGAAGAGGACGGAACCACGCTGCTGCCGAAAGCGCCGGACGAGGACGGTGCGCGGCAGTTCGCCCTGGCGCAACACCGGGTAGGAGAGACGCGGCGTGATCTCATCATATACCAGGTCAAGCATCCTCCGGCTGGAAAACAACAGAAACGCCCGCCCCTGTGAGATATGGACCAGGCGCTCCATGCGCGTCGCCATCGCATGGGTGTAGCGCTGCACGGCCACGGCATCGTCATATGCTGGTCCAGGGAGATCGCGCGGGACGTACAGCAGCGCCTGGTGTTGGTAGTCAAACGTCAGTGGGAGGATGCGTTCGAGAGGGTCTCCCTCGTCCAGACCCACGCGCCGCTTAAAATAGGCAAAGGTTGGTCCGCTCTCTCTGGCAACGCTCACGGTTGCCAGGGTGGCCGAGGTGCAGATGACTGGCGTCCGCTCAAACAGGTGCGTTTTGAGCCAGGAGGACACATCCAGGTGTGACGCAGAGAGGGTCACTGTCGCAGCTGGTTGACCAGCTGCTGGCACACGCTCCAGAGCGTAGACCCACGTCTCCAGGTGATCAACGGCACAGACCTGCTGCACCTGCTCGGACAGTCGCTGGATGCGCTGAACCCGCTTCTGTGCCAGGACGGCCTCTTTTTCGGTCTGCGGCAAGGGCAGATATTGTGCGAGAGCCTTCGCTACACGCTTGAGTAGTTCAGCCAGATACAGCCCTTCCACCACTGGCTCCTGTAAAGCCAGGGCGTCCTTTTTGGCCGTGGACAGCATCTCCTCGAATGACCCCCAGACGCGCGCCAGGCAGGCGGCAATCTCGTTGCGCAACGCAAGGGGCGTGTGGGCCTGGACAGCTTTGAGCGCCAGCACCGCCGTGATCTGCGACGCTTTCACCGTGACCGTCGCCACGCGGGTTGCCTCATCTTCCAGGTGATGCGCTTCATCCACCACGATCACGTCCCGCGCCGGCAAGATCGCGCCCTCGGCCAATGCGTCCAGCAGCAGCAGCGTGTGATTGACGATGATCACCTGCGCACGTTGTGCCTGCTCGCGCATCTGGCGCAAATAGCAGCGCGGAAAGAACTCACACTTGCTCCACGCGCACTGATCGCGATCGCCATTGATGCGGCTGCGCAGGTCGTCTGGCAGGGAGATGTCGAGGATATCCAGGTCGCCGTCAAAGGAATCGGCAGGATCATCGCTCAGGGCGACCAGCTGTTCGATGAACTGGCGCTGTATGGGCGAGAGAAGTGTGGCACGAGCCTCTTGCAGGCGATCCAGGCAAAGGTAATTGCCAAAGCCCTTGACCAGCGCGTCGTCAAATGGCTGGATATGCTGCTGCACAAAGGGGATATCCTTGTAAAAGAGTTGCTCTTGCAGGGCCTTAGTGGCGGTACTGATAATGACCGTCTTGCTAGAATAGACCAGTGGGATCAGATAACTCAACCCTTTGCCCGTTCCAGTCGGGGCTTCTAAGATGGCGTGTTGCTTCTGTGCGAGGGCCTCTTCGACCAGCTCTGCCATCGCGATTTGCGCCGGACGTTCCTGATAGCCAGGCAGTTGCTGCGCCAGTAGCCCACCCTGGCGCAGAGCAACGATGCTACGCCGGTTGCTGTCTCCGGCTGGTGAATCGGAAGAGGATGCAGGTGATGCTGCCACATTCGTCTCCTTGTTCTCTCATGGCTGTGCAGTGAACAAAGAGACAGATGAGCCTTACCACAAAGCGTCAGTGCGACGACTTGTCATAAGAGACGATACACCAGGATAAGCTCGTTGTCAACGGGAATATCCATCGGAGACAACAGGAGACATCATGCCCGTAGACTCGTTTCTTCATGTTTTACCTTTGTACAAACCAGACAGAACCGCGATGAATCAGGCTGATCATCGGAAGATGTGACAGGGACACGAGCGAAGTGTGACCCTCAATGAGCTGCCAACATGCAGTTCTCAGACGAGGCAGAGCAAAACAGCAAAGACAAGGAGCGCACAGGAAAGACAGCCAGAGACGAAGAAAGACGTCTAGATACAACTATAGACACACTATTTCGTTTGACGGTTGAGACCAGATCGACTATAATTTTTCTGACGCATGGATCTCCTCCCGACGCCAGATTGGGAGATGAACCGCGCGTCAGACAAAGACCTGGGCAGGTGGAGGGCGCGGCAGGAGAGAGCGATCTGAAGCGAATACGAATTGACAGTTGACAAAGAGACAGTTTTCCAGACCGGTTCTATGCACAGATCACAGTCCTGTTTGTCCTTCCCTTTCCGTTGCACGCTCTGGAGACGTCTCTGTGAATACTCCTGGCTGTTTAAGTCCGGCCAAACGCAAGCGCCTGCTCAAAACCTACGGACCCGCTCCGGCGGGCTACACGCATGACGATCTGGAGCGTTTTCTCGATCTGTTGTACGGCCTGTATCGTGATTTGTATACGCCAGAGGAACTGCGCCAGATCATCGTCAGTGATCCGTTCGATCGCGCAGAATCACCTCGTCGTTTCAAGCTGGTGGATTTGTCCGCATGGTTAGAGGCTATCCTCGCCTGAGTTGAGAGAGCGGAGAGACAGTGAGGAACGGGCCTCTCTCCCTCATGCAACATCCATCCACCTTTTGAGGGAGGGAAAGATGACCTTGAGAATGAAGAAGGCATTACTGCTTCTCCAGGAAGAGTGCCTGGATGAGGGAGGAGTCTGTTTTGAGAAGGAATATCCGGGGTGGCAATGGCTGGATCGAATGGTTACCTGGCCTCCTACGCTGGTTATCATTGTGGCTCTCCCGCTGAGAGGAGGGGCGCGAGACGAGTCGGAAATACTTGCTGATCTGAAGCAAAAGCGCCTGATCGAGTTCTCTGCTTGTTCTCCAGCAAGAGAAAAGATGCCGCGCGAAGCCAAGCCATCGGTTGCTGTATGGAGCGAAGAGGCAACCGAGCCGTATCAGATCCTGTTTGAAATGGATCTGGGTGGACGGTTTGTGCTGGTCTTCCCGTTGGAGCGGACCGATCTGGTCGAACGCATCCAACGTACTCAGGATGGCTGGCATGATCCTGGCGAAACCATGCGGCATCGTTTCATTATTCCAGCAAATGCCAATACGGCTCTCTGGCTGGCGGAAATACGGGAAGAGTATCCAGAGTTTGTCCTGTCGCAGGCATCCGAGGCCATTTTGGATGATCTCCTCACCCTTCCAGGGTTGGAATGGTTTTGATGGAAAGCATACTGATACGCTGTCACGCACCCTACCTTTGTTGAGTATTACAAGAAAGAGAGAACATCACCATGTCCCTACCCCATTCGCCAGTGCGAGGTTCTGGGAAGGAGAACCTCGCACACCCGCGTCATGTCCAGGATGTCAGTGAGGCGCGCGAGTACACGCCGCGCACAAAGCGTCATGCGCAGACCCAGTCGCGAAAGACCACATCCCAGTCAGGAGGGAAGAAGCCCCACAAAGATATCCAGGGAAAAAACCGGACGTCAACCAGCATCGCCGATGCCATTGAGGCGTACCTGCAAGACCACACGGGAGGCAACCACAGCCATAAGACCCTGGAATGGCATGCCACAGCCCTTGGTCTGCTTCGCAGGTATCTCGAAGAGAAGCGAGCGGCAACAACAGTCGAAGAAGTGGACGCCTCGGCCATCAGCGCCTGGTTTGCGTATCTGCGCACCGTGCCTGGTCAACGGGGTAAGGTGCGCTGCGAACGCACGATTCAAACCTACGCTCGTTCGGCGCGCGCCTTCTTCCGCTGGCTGATGCGGCGCGAAACGATAGAGCGCACCCCCTTTGATCAGGTGGCCTTTCCAAAGGTCGGCAGGCCCTTGATCCAAACCATTGAGCCAGACGAGTTCGAGCAACTCTTACAAGCGTGTGCGCCGCCTCATGAATCGGGATGGCTGGTCGAACGTGCGGTCGCGCGAAACCGTGCGATATTCTGGCTGTTCTACGATACTGGCATCCGCGTCTCGGAGTTATGTGGGTTGCGGGTGAGCGATGTTGACCGCAAGCACGGCCTCATTCTGGTGAAAGGCAAAGGCTCCAAAGAGCGGCGGATCGCCCTGGGGCAAAATTGCCAGCGGCATCTGTTCCATTACCTGGATCGACACCGCCCAGGCGAGGCAGAGTTAGCGGAATGGGGCAATGCCGGCGAAGATCGCCTCTTTCTCTCCGAGTCACGCAAACCACTCACTAAAAATGGAATTGAGATGCTGTTCAAACGAGTGCGCGAGCGAGCCGGGATCACCTCCAAACGCATCAGTCCACACATCTTGCGGCATACCTTCGCGATCCGCTACTTGATCCTGGGCAATGATCCGTTTAGCCTGCAAGAACTGCTGGGACATGAAGATATGGCGACCGTCAAGCTCTATATGCATATGAATGATACGACGATCCAGGAGCAGAAACGCAAATATAGTCCTGGGGATCATTTCCCGACTCAGATGCAGGGGCCACAGCAGACTCGACGCACTGGCTTCCAACCGAAAGCGCGAGAGAGGAGGACTAGTAGCTAAGTTCTGTTGCAATATATGTCAGATCAGAATCTGAACTCCGGGAATGTTTCCTTCGGTGGATTGATCAGGATATAGCTATCCAAACTTACGTCTTAACCAGCACTGCAAACTAGGATGTCGTATCAGCCATTCATCAAGCTGTAATTCTGCCTATTGCTATTTCTGTGAACCAAAGAGCATTGCCGATTATGAATGTGCAGGTCTTATTGTTGCTCGCGAAGGGAAAAAGAAGCTTATGTGCATGCTTCTTTTTCCCTGTAAAATGTATAATCGCCGGCTCCAGTCGTTTTATGCGCCTTGCTCTTTGATCGAGCGCAACAGTCTGCGCATTCGACGAATTGTTTGTTCGATGGCAGGATTGGTAAAATCAAATCCCGGCAACTCTGCTTTACACGCCAGCGGGAGAGAGCGAATAGTGACGTTTACCCCTTTTCCGTCGCTTGTTCCCAGCAAGAAACTGCGGGTGCGGTAGAGATACTCTACCTCTCCAATCGTCAGATACTCTCTCTCATCTACCGTCTGTATCGAAACAACACCACTGTAGAAGAACTCGCCCACACTCTGGCTGCGATCGCTGTGATTGACGGCGTTGATATGATACGATAGCGCTGCGAGCTGATGCTTGATAGGAACAATGCAGGTGTATCTATTGATACTGTATCGCTTTACCCCGTCTTTGCCATTTTTCCAGAAGATATCCTCTTTCAGGTATTGTTTTTCATCTTTCATCCCTGGTACCGCATACCCGTGAACGATGAGCAATTGCTCGCGTTCCTCCGGCGGCATGTCATCCTGATCGATTTCTTCCAGGGCAAGTGTCAGTTCTTCATCGGCTTTTTTCGCCAGCCAAGCATCAAATTGAGCATCACTGGGAATAGTGAGCTGTTTGATAAGCCACCAGACAATCAGACTCACCACTATCGCCGCGAAGCTGATGACGATAGCTAGTGTCTCAACTCTCAACCAGATCAGACAGATGACAAAAAAACTGATACTTGAGACAAGGGCAGCCGTTACCCACCGGAACGCGCGTGAATAGGATCCTGTAAAGTAGGCGTGCATTTGCTTCTCGGTAAAATCCCTGTATGGGGCAGTGGAAGCTATACGGGATACAAAGCCGTAGAATGTTCGCTGGTAACGCATGTATTATTCTCCTCTCGAAGTTACGGCCACCATGCTTGTGCATCGTGCGTCAAACGTGGTTGGCAATGGGCCACAAGGTTGATGTTATCTTGATCTTGTTGCGTTGAAACGTGTCGTTTCATCTGGTCTATCAACATGTCAGCTTCATCGCTGAAACGTGGATAGCCATTCCATGCATAGTCGCGCTTGATCAGAGCAAGCGTGTAGAGATACGAAGAGGCAGTGTGAAGCTGAATGCTTGCCTCCAAAAGCTGTTTGATACGGGAAAATGTTTGGTCTGCTACACTTCGGGGGCGTTTTCCGTTCAGCAGCGCCAATGCCAGCAGGAACCGCACTTTCGCACTCTCACGAGGGCATTGATTTTCAAGAAACACATCCCTGGCTTTCTCAAGATGCGCTTGTGCGGCATCATATTCACCTCTCCAGAGAGCATCCTGTCCCAGGGCCATCTCCGTTTTCCCCTCATCAACCGTCTTCTCTTTGAAGATAGCAGTGTTGATCACGCCATAGTTCGGGCCATATACCGAGCCATATCCTGTTCCGTAGTGACTGATGTACGTGGTATTGCGCATGTTCTGTTGAGAATCCAGCAAGGTCAGTAAGTGTTGCGCCATCGTGAAAGCGATGGCATCCTGAGCCAGTCTCGCCTTGATAAGGGTCTCTTTGAAGGGCTGTTCCCAGATGGTGGGATTTTGCCGGTATTCGTCTAGAATCAATAACGCTTTTCGCGAGTCCTGCTGCGAATGTCGGCTGGTAAGCGATTGGCGAATGCGCTGGAGCAATGCCTCGAGCGTCTCTTTGACTGTATCGCTCACGGCACTTTGTGTTCCAGCGGTGATGGCGTTGCCTAACGCTATGAGAATGACAGCGATTGAATCCATGGTTCTGCTATTTCTCCTTCATTGAAATGGATGAACGGGCAGCACAAAAAAAGTGACGATACGTTCACCCGTCCAAATGGTATCTCCCTTTGCGTTTTTACATCTCCTTTACTAAAGCAGGTGAATGAGCAAGCAAAAAATTTAAGCGATACGGATGTATTCATATTCCACACCGCCACTGCTTGCACTCTGTTCTCGCCGTAAAATATACCCTTCTTGCCAGAGTTGCTTGAGTTTATTGCTCGCGTTTTGCACTTTCAAATGTAAAGCCTCAGCCGCCTCGCTTGTCCGCGCGACGGAGATCGAGAGGACATACTGGAGCATCGGTTGCAATCCTATACTTGGCTGCGGACCGAGGATGCGATAGTCTTCATCGTTCTCCCACACTATCACAGGCTGTTCAAGCCAGCGCGCCGCTGCATCCCAGTTGTCTAGCACATCTGGATCACGCACATCCACCAGGCAGAAGCCGCGTTTCCCTCGATAGCTCTTCGCCAACTCGATCACTGCTGTTCGAGGAAAGGTGATATCCGTATATCTGACATCAGCGAGCGATATTCTGATAATGACCTCTTGCGGATGTGCTTCGATATCGGCACGAAGCTTCTCCCGCACTCGCAGCCCCTGAGCCTGCCCCCAGCCATCGCGATCCTCCATCTTTTCTCGCAGGCGAATGTTCATATCTCTCTCCTTCACTGCTTTTAGTGTAGCAGATTTATGAAGGATTGTCAAGAGAGAACGTGAAACAGATATGGGTGCCTTGAAGTGGCACGAGACCCTGGCGACAGCGCGCATCACCATACCCATTAGAAGAGGGTCCTAAGTGGATGCTGCATGTAGCGAGTCGAATGTCAACGGTTCCGCGAAATTTGAGGGCATGGAACGCGCACCCGCGTAATCCCTGCCCTTTCCCAGCAGGATTCCATTGGAGATCACCATGAAAGAGGGAACGGATCAGCTCTGCATCTTCCAGGTGCCGCACTTCTAGCGAGAGCAGCTTCGGTCTCAGGGTTTCTAGCAAGCCTACGCCGCTATCTGATACAACAACCTGTACTTTCCCACCTTGTGAATAGACCTGGAGTGCCGCGAAACCATCAAGTACTGTCTGACTATGTTGTTCTACGTTACTGATGAGTTCTGCAAAAATGGTGAACGTTGCCGACTCAAGCTGCCTTGTATCTTGTATCCTTGTATCCTTCCGGTTGACAGTTGCTCTTTTTAACGCGTTGGTCAGTTGAGAAGGAAGATGTTCTGTAGCGCTCTCATGCCCGCTCCGCAACATTTGGAATTCAATCAGTCTCGGATTATTGCCTTGATACCGTGCGACTGTACGTGGATCGGGTCGCCGGGGAGTAACCTGTACCTGCTTCGCGAGAACGGTAAAGAAGTTGGCGCGATGAAGATACTGCATCGCGTCATGATTTTCGCCGTCAAAGGTAAAAGTGACGGCAGTTCCTTTCGCTATGAGCTGATTAGCGAGCGAAAGTAAGCGCACGGCTGCGTCTACCATGATTTTACAGGAAGGCGGAAAATGGAAGATCACGCGGCTACATTGTGGTGAGGTGAAGCGCTTCCACGCGGCTTGTAGGGCATACTCGAACTGATCTGCTGCTACCCACTGATCTGGTAACAGCGCGATACACGCTTCTTCCATGTTATCTTCTCCCAGGCTCTTGGAACTCTCCCAACATGTCATGACAGTTTACACACCAGTACGGCAACCTTATGAGAAACATCCACTGTAGCGTTATGGAAGGTTATACCTTGCCTGAACACTTCCAAATATAAAGATACCATAGAATGAAATTCTTGTACAACGGTTTTCACAAAATTTTCACATTTCTGCTGGCAATGAAATTATTCCCTCATTGTTCTTTGAGAGAACCATTCCCGTTCGGTAATATTTTTATGTGAGTTGACGCGGATGAGCAGTACTAGCTTATGGTCATTCACAAACAATATCTCTATGAGGTTCCAACTTTTTTTCAATCGCCGAGCGCTTTAATAAGCGCCTCTCTGGCGTCTGCATAGTATAGAATGCTAATCTTGACTGCCATATCATCCGATAGTTCATTGAGTTGTCTACGAGCAGAGATCGGGATGAGAAGGGTTGCCGCGCCTTTCTCAATCGCAAGTTCAGCCACATTTACCGCATTGTAAACTGGATCGAGGCCTCCGCCAAGATTCAATCCGCCTACTGCTATCAAACCGCCTTTCAGGCTTTTGTTAAGCAATGCGCTACAAAATGCTAATAGTGCCGGCAGCCCCAGTTGCGCCCCACTTCTTGCGGCATCAAATGCGCGCAACTGCACGATAAATTCGTGGTGACGAGGATCGCGGTCTCCAACAAGTTCTTTGGCCCGGGTGAATAAGTTCTGTTCACCGTACTTGATACTCTCTCTAAAAGGGCCAGGTGCCAGTACATTGATGAGCTTAATTCCTACACCTGGGCTTGTGTTCACATCAATGCGATAGAGTCCTGCATTTTCATCCTGTCCTCCTGGGCTAATCGCCCAGACCTGCCCAGGCGGTAGGGGATCAGTACCAATTGAGTTATCGCTCTGTAGTTCTGGCGTAACGACGAAAACCTCGACCCCCTCATGGCCCATTTGATAACTGAAGTGGGTATTCCTGAACTCGGCGCTGCCAATACGCTTCTGCTGTTCCTTGACTCTCCGTCGGCACTCCATGGCCAGACGGACAGCCCATTCCAGATCTTCTTCGCTGATAAATTCTTCTCGATTCGGATACAACAATTTCAACAAGCCGTTTATTGTTCGGTTGACTGCTGTTGTGTCGCGACCGCTCAAAGCTCCTCCAAAGTTGACTCTCCCCTGTATGGCTGCTAGACGACTCTCACCACGCAGTTGCGTCCAGGCTTCTGATAGGAAATCACTGACCAGCCCAAAGTGATCAGTAAAGTATGAGATATCTAGCTTGGGAACATCCCACCCCGGAAGATATGCGTGGAGCCTATCCATGAGTGCCGTATCGTTTCGCATCTCCGGCGGCATTGGCCCAAGTAGGTGTCCAATACGCTGCTGGTGTTCGACATCGACCTCGAAATTCCCAACCATCACAATGCTGCCACTCGCCCGAATGCTCTCACGACCACGGCTGAACTCGCCGGACTCCATATATCCCTTCATGATATTGATGCCATCTTTCTGATCGAAGGAAACACCTGATACCTCATCGAAGCACACAACATCATATTGGCACACCAGACCGCGTTGTCCATTACTATTGTTCACAAACATCCGGGCAACCGTTGCTTTGCCGCCAGAGACAAGGTGGGAGTACGGGGAAACTTGCTGAAATAGATGAGACTTCCCTGTGCCGCGAGGGCCGAGTTCAACCATATTGTAGTTGCGCTCAACAAACGGGACCATCCGTAACAGAAGAATATCCTGAGATCGAGCGGACATACGTTCAGGCTCCAAGCCCACGCTGCGTAAAAGAAATTGCTTCCAATCCCGTGTTGTGAAATATTGGCGGCCACGCGCTAAGTCATCGAGAACGCCGCGCTTGGATAGCTGAATAGGGCGCAGCGAGGTTATGCCGAACGGTCTACCTGCCTTTTCAAGCGCGATGGCCGCATCATATTCAAGCTGAATCTCGGCGTAGAAACCGCCCGTCAACATCCTCTCATTAGAGGCAACCATCGCTGGTTCAATGCGGACATCATTGAGGCGCAAACTTGGCAATGTTACAAGATAAGAATCTGTAGCAGCATCAAGACGTGCCGTGATCAGATCGATAAGTTTCACCGATCCTTGTTCCCTGGCCCGGGACTTGAAAAGCTCTTCTTCACCAGGACGTACAGTGCGTTCACGCATCTGCCTTTCAACAACTTCGAGGCCTTCTGCAATTTCTTCCTCATTCGTGCTAGCGCAGTATCGCCCGAGAAGAAATTCGCCTACATAGGTTGGCACCGGATATTGTCCCTTGAAGCGGTGAGCAAGATCTTTACGAACAATGTAACCATCGAACGCCTTGGCTGCTAGACTGTCAAGTGTATCGAGTTCCACCACTTCAGCCTCCTATGGTTGTCAGGATTTGTTGCAAGACCGTTCCGTCGCCATTAAGAACAACGATCAGAGCTGCCTCTCCCATCCGTTCTTCATCCTGTATAAGCACCGAAGCAGTGCCATCTGCATTGGGAGACTTTGAAGTGGAGGTAAGCGATGTTGTTGGATCGCCTGCTTTGGTTCGAATATCTACCTTCATACCTGAATCTGCTCCTGCTATATTCATTGTACAGCGTAGACCTCTCCAGATCACGTTTTCTATGATAATTGGCTGAGATCCTTTCTCACCCAGTCGAGATACCGTAATTATTGGTATGATACACTCCTGGGGGCTGAGGCCACCATGTTCATATTCTTTTCCTGCCTCGTAACAACAGATATTCGGCGCCAATGCGATATGCACCTCGCTATTCCAATACCAGGGTACCGTTTGCTGATCTGTGTTCGATGACTCTTTGAGCTGGGCACATCGTCCCTTACGGATATATGTAAGATGTTCTGGCAATTCAGCTTTAGGGAGGTTACCAGGAAGAAGCAACCAACCATGATCTGTGATAACCACGACCTGTTTCCATCCCCAATTGAGCAACGCATCAATTCGCCTTGCTAGAGTATTCACTTCATCCTTCAAGTGATGGGTGAGCATCCAACCGTGATCGTGCCCATATTTATCAATAGCTCCCATTTCTATCCACCCCTTCCCAGAAGGCTCACCCAATTCATCACCCCTAAGCACCTGATAGTTGGCTTGTTCAAGCGTTTTTTTGAGAACCTCCGCATTCACTTTCGCGCCGCTGCTAGTGACTACAGGTGCTAAGCCAGGACCCGCTTTTCCTGAAAGCAGGTTAGCAACGGGAGAAATCGCTGGTTTGGCCGTTGGAGTAATAGTTGGCAGGGATGCCAAGTGCGATGCTACGTGACAGACTTGCGCTTGCGCTTCAAGAGCTGCTACGAGTCGCTGACCGATGTCGTAACGGAGACCATCACAGAAGAGCAGACAGGTACCATTCAATGGTTCGGCGAGGTGCCGCACAGAATATGTGTGTGATGGATGGCCCGCGCCGACGGATTTCTGCATAGCAGTTGCGCCTCGCTCGAGCCAGGGACGATAGATGGCAGTAATTACAGCTCTCATTGCCGCCATGTCTTCGCCATGCTCAACTGCTGCTAATGCATCGATTACTGCTGCGTCAGCCCTCCATCCCCATTCGGTATAAGCCGCGGCGATTTCTGCTACGGTGTTCCCTTCGAGGAGTCTTTCGGTTCCCCTTGCCAGTGATACAAGGTACTCAAGGGCCATTGCCAGCGGTGATTGACCAAGAGCGGCCCAAACCCACGAATGACGCGGCGCATGTTCTTCTTCTAATTCACGGAGTGTTCTTCGTACCTCATCAGAGCGATTCTCGCGAAGTGCTAGAAGTCTCTCTCGCAAAGACGACTCAGCAGCATCATTATCTTGAGGCCATGACTCAGAGTAAGCGAAGAGCGACGGCTGGTTGGCCCGAACTCTACGAAGCAACGCAGGAAGACGAGGATAGGAATGAGGACTCTCTTTGAAGCGGTTCCACACTACTTCCCATGGGCCCTGGTGTTTTCCAAAGAGAACCACTGCCGTGACGACACCATCCTTCTCAGGATCGAAGGCGTAGTTTCTCTTGCAGAGTTCACAAAATGCAGCCCACTCAGCTTCACTGCATCGCTTTGGATAACCCACTGGGTCATTCAGCCAGAGTAAGAGGTTGCGTACCTCATCTGGATGAAGAAGTGCATCGAAAAAGCCAGCACGAAGTGGTGCTTCTTTTTTGAGATGAGCAATGGGCTCATCAGCTAATTTGCGCAGGGCGCGTTGCAGAGCCGCCTTTGTCGCAGTATCGGCACTAACTTCAATGCCTAGACCACTATTACTAGACTGGATAAACGCGCTGACTGTCCAATCATGTCCATTCCTGTGGGTCCAGAGTACTCCTCGATACTGTAACTCGGCAAGCGGTTGAAGTATCTTTGGTGTATCTTCGATCGCTCGTATTTCTTGCTTACTAATGCCTGGAAGGTAAATGATGGGTATCACATCTGGTGGGAAAAGGGGATCTGGCAAAGCACGAGCTATGACACAGCGCAGCCAATAAGCAGGCCCTGTCAACTCTGAAAGCTTATACCGCCCGAGCGTTAAGATCGGAAGGCGCTCCCGCAACGAAGGCAACAAAGCCTCCCACTGCCTATCCTTATCGGTCCAGAGAACAACGGCTGGCGGTACCTGGTCCTCTTGGTTATAACTCCTGGCACGGTGTAGTGCTTCCACCAATGCATCGAGGAAAGTCATCTGGTCATTCATGGCCCTGTCCTTAGAAAATAACTACGTCTTCTACTTCACTAAACGGTCACTTTTCTTGCTTGCTGCTTTACAGCGAGACTGTAGTGGACGTCGTTGAGGCGCTCAGTGCCATCTGGATTGGTTCCACGATCTTTGTTCCAATGGATAGCAAAGCGAGAGCGCAGCACACCAGCCTCAACAAATGAGCGGATATTTACACGTACACCGTCGTTCAGATCAGGATTCCAGCCTAACGGTTGTTGGTGTAGGGGCTTCCACCGAACATAGATATCGTACGGCGATTCACCCTCTCTGATGGCCTCCAACTTCTTTTTGAGGTTGATAGCAGCCGCGAGGCGCCCCCCAGCACCAATCACGCCTCCGTCCTGCTCTACTTTTTGCGTCCTGATCCAAGAGCCAAGATAGGTATAGATCAACCGTTCAAGGCATGCAGCATCGAGCTGGTGATAGTTGACAAGCGCCGAAAAGCCATCTTTGCGTCCATCCCATACATGCCAGATGAAAGGACGATTATGGAAGAGAGTGCAGTGCTGTGCAAAGAAGCCGTCGCGCAGCCACACATCAAGGCTCTTGTCACTAGCCCCCACCCCTGCTAGTAAGCGCTCTTGCTGGGCAGGTGACCATGCTACACCGTAGGCAGTGGCAAGTAGTACCCTTAGCCTCTCGGCCGCCGTATCTTCCCCCGCCACATGTGGTAGACAGATAATACAATCTTTGCCTGTATAAGCGTCAAGAGCCTCTAGTTTTTGTTGCGGCCAGCTATAACCAAGTAATCGAGCAACTGCTACCTGCAAGGGCGCAGTAGAATCTACAGGCAACCCATTAAAGAGCCATTGTGTTGGGTCATTTGAGTATGGTTCGGGTAGAGGTCCTGCTGCATCTGCAACCTTCTGCCAGCACTCTAAATCGAATGGAACCTTTAGCAGTGTTGCATTAGTAACTTTCAATGCCTGGTCAATTTGGCGGACGGCTTCATTAAATTTTGGTGACTGACAGAATGCCCAGATGGCAGGAAGATGAGATGGATTCTTTGAAATAATAGGTGAGCAATTTGTATCAAAAGCTTCTCCAGTATACAAAGTAACTGGAAGATGACCTGTTTGGCTTACAAGTACACCTTGTTTCCCCCAAATATGAGTAGCACGTACAAAGGCCCCTGGACTATTAACAAGTTCTCCTTCACCATTCTCCCAAAAAAGGATGTGTTCACGTCCACCATAGGCTGTAGTTTTAGTCACAGTACTGAGCTGGAAAATCCAATCGTCATCAAGTTCAGGTAACTCCCAGAAGTATCTTCCGAAGCGCGGATAGTCTCCGCTACCTAAACCCCAATAGCTATCAGCGTATTCAGCAAGAAGTTTCTCTTCCCCCTTTTCTTCCAATGCTATTCTTGCGTCAGGATTATTAAGTTGTGATCTCTGCCCCACCATTTGTAATGGTGCAGTACAAAGTAGAATTGCTTTTTCTTGCGCCGTCTTAGCTACGGAAGCATCGATACCCGTCATTATATGCTCTTTCACCAATGCTTGATTTGTTAAAATCAACAACGCAACATTTACAACTTCGCCGCTTATTGTCTCAAATGCTCTACTACCTAACCGAGATAAGTGATTCCATGTTTGTTCTTCTATTGTGTATTTGCGGAATTTGTTGTATGCACTGAGGAACAGCCAATTCTGCGGAGTAACAACTGCATAAGACCCGCCAGGTGTAGTAAATGAGCGACAACGTTCGATGAAAGCAGTAGCGAGATCGGCTTTCGCATTTGGGTAATGCACTTCACAGAATTGTTTTAGGACCACATCCTGTTTAACGCTCGATATGTACGGTACATTTGTAACCACAAGAGTGTAAGTACGCGCTAGTAATCTCACAGCTTTTGCCACACCTTCAGCTGCAACACCAAACACGACAGCGGTAGGATCATCCTTTTTTCGCTGTCTCGCCAACGCTCGTTTTAGGAGCGGCTCCACTAAGGCATAATCAGCGTTGAACATACGATATTCTATCGGAACGTCATTGGGATCGACCAAGCTACCTAGATCGGGAGCGATGCGGAAGAGATGATAATGGCGTTCTAAGGTCATCCGCAGATTCTCATCATCGCCCGCCAGCCGCGTCCAGCTCTCTAGCTGGCCTGCCACTGCGATACCAGAGCAGGCGATATTGGGTACTCGCAATTGCCGGTATCCACCTGCCTTCCAAGCGGCAAAGGCCAACGCGAAAGCTGCGATCTGAGTGCAACGAGCATCGAGTTCAAGTCCGAAGAGATTCTGACACAGCACTGCATCAGCTGCCTGCACTTCTGACAACCTCTCCTCCTCCATACGCATCCGGCGTAGCATCTCGAAAGCCGCTACGAGGAAATGTCCAGAGCCACAGCACGGATCCATCACTGTGACCTCCGCAGCACGCTCAGGCCACTCGGGAAAGGTACCAGAGGCAGGAGTACCATCCTCTCTGAAACGTAGATAAGTGAACTGTTTCAAGAGAGGGCTCGTTGGGTGCCTTGCTGCCCACCATGCCCCAAGTGAATTTTCGAGCAGAAACTGTACCATATAGTGTTCAGTAAAGAGCTGGGTCACTGTAGATAGATTGTCACCGCCAATCTTTTGCCCACTCAGGTTCACTTCCCTTTTCTTTTTCGTTTGCCAGAACTGGTAGGCCCAGCCAAGACTATCATCGGCGGTAAATAGCATAGGGGGCAGATCTGTAATGATGCACTCAAGTTCATGTCGTCCCTCTGAAGAAAATTGCACCTGTGCAGCAGGGTCGTCGGTGCGAAAAATGCCGGGGAGCATTGCGCTGGCATAACGCGCAGCCAGTTGCCAGGCATCGACCTCTCCTTCTTCTGCTGCCAGTTCGCCGCATTCCTCCAACGTGACCGGAATACCTTCTGGATGTATGAGGAGATTGTTCTCTGCCAGGAAACGAGCGAAGAGCCTGCGATGCCATTGTACATAGGCAACTTCTTCGACGAGCAATTTTAAGCCTATGTCTTTGGAGGAGCTACCTCCTAATTGTCGGGCTTTTGCTCGCAAAGCGACGCGCAGTCGTCTTTGTTCAGCAGTTAGGGAAGAAAATGGCTCATCGCGCATCACAGCTAGCGCCGTTAAGGCTACTTTAGCAGCCTCATCTGCTTCTTCCCGCGCCTTGATAATTGCACGTTCTAGCAGAGAACGCAATTCATTGGGCAATGGTGACATAGGTCTTTTCTCTATTCATGCTAAATAATAACGGGATGACCAGCTTCAAGATGCTCCATAATTGCAGCACGAAACGCTGTAAGATAGGCATCTACATCTTCAACCGAATTGAGGGTTGCTGCACGGGGAGTAACTTGCACTGCCTGGGGTGATAGCAATTTCACAGTCTCTTCACGCACTTTCATTACCCGTGCAGATGGGGCCACTATTTTGTCCTCCCAGCTGACAAGTGGATTCACGTCCAGGGCTGATAGCAACTCCTCTTCGGTGCCGATATCGAGCGTAGGTATATCCCTGAGACCATATTGAGACAACATGCGCTGCCGGTTGGCCTCATCCAGACGTTGCCACTCTTCGGAGTTCTCAAGCGTTCTCATCGCTTGATCTCTAGCCCCAATCCAATGCTGATGATTGGCTGTTAAAATAGCGCGTAGGTTTGTAGCCAATTTGCTGATTAATGGTGCCACTGGATCAGGATCGTGCAAAAGTGCTCGAGCGTCCTCGATAGCCTTGACTTGTGGTGCAACCTCCGTTGCAATAGAAAGCCCACGAGCGTGGGCAAGTAGGTGCCGCAATGTATCCCATTCGGGCCGACGCTCTTCGATCTTCTCACGGGTTTGCGTCCAGGTTTTGAAATTGGTGAACAACTCGTCACGTCGCTCATAGACTGCAACGAGCTGTTCGTTACCGCTCATTGCTTGCAACTGCTCAAGGGGGGCAGTAGGAGGCCGTTCAGGGAGAGGAGCGTCACCCCCTGCTGTCGCGGCAAGTGTCATAAGGTGTGCTAGCATACGTAAGACTGCCTCCGCTTCCTCTCCTTGCTTAACCGAGAGGCCGATATCAGAAGCGAGCTTGCGGATGCCAACGCGCTGTATAGCGCTTACCGTAATCCCTTCGCTGTAGAAATCAATACTGCCGATTTGCTGCACCGTTATCTGCTTCACGCTCAGTGGCTGGCTATTTTTCACTGCCCGCACAAATCCTCCAGCCACAAGGCAGAGTAAGGCGCCATCTACCGCATCCTGTGGCCAACCATAGCCGACACCCATAAAATGTTTACGGATATCACTGCCCTTCTTACCGAGTCCGCCGATGAACGTCCTTATCTCCTGGCAGGCAGGATGCTTATCTATATCGCCAGCATAACCGACGACCGAAAGGGCATCGCTGGCTCCCTCAATCGCTCGCTTTACCACCGTACCCCAACTGGGGTGATCAACCATCTTGAATTGAGGAAAGAGCCGTTCCAGCGCAGCCTCAATAGCAGTTCTCACAGAAGCCTGGAAGGTACCTGCCACCACCTCATTCCCTCCCCCCTGATAGACGCGAGCGTTCTCAACAATATTTTTAATGAGAACATCGCGTTTGTCTTGCTCTATCTGACGCCTGGACTCCATAGCGAGCCTGGCCTCTTGGCCCTCATCGCTTGTGGAAGCTATACGAGATGCCAAGCAGTCCTTCGCAGCGGCATAGCTAACAAGAGCTTCTTTAAATGCATCAGCACTTTGATAGGGCAAAAAGGCAAAGACGACTGGACTATCAATCCCCGCGGCTTGCGCATCCTCACGTATCGTTTTCTCCGGCACCGACCATTCATCACGAATCCACAGAGGGACATGCCCGGTATTCTGAGGAGGAGCATCTGGCCCGAAATGTATATCCAACTTACGCGCAGTCTTACTGGCACCCTGGATCGGTGATATGCCTTTCAGCGCTGCTGCCATGGCAGCGCGAAATGTAGTCGTGCGATCACTAGCAATGCGACTATCATCTGCCTGTATACGCGCGTAACGGCGACGATAGTCTGCCTCCCATTCTTGACTCTCGCGTGTCTGCATACGATATTCGTCGCCCACCTGGATTAATGTACCAGAAGCCAAAAGATCTTGCAGGAGTGCGGGAATACGTTGACGAAGAGAAGCACTGCCAGCGATCAAACCTTCAACAAGCAGATCGGCGAGTGTAGAAGCATCTGCTCGTACTCCTGTAGCGGTAATACCCTCTGTAGGTAGTTTTCCAATCAGAAAGACCGTTGCACACAAGCGCGCACGCAATTTGCCATCAAGGGTACCGTCATCCTGCTGCGCAATCATAGTATCCATCTCTCGTAGCAGCATTCCGCTCTGAAGCATATTTGTTTTCAGTTGTTTATAGATCACATCACCAGCGACCACCGTTCCAATGTTCTCATCCGCTATTTCTTTAATTGCCTCATGCACGATTCGTAGCTGTGTACGAAGTTGACCGACAGTGCCGCTGCTGTCAACGACCCGTAGGAAGCGTTCCCAAAAACGGCTCCTGACAGGAAGTAGAGGATAATCAGGGACTAACTTCGCACTATCAACTGAACTTGGAGCAATCTTCGTTCCTACAAGGTGACGATCAATTTCTCCGCTGGCGGTACGCAGGACGGCTTGCAGGGGCGCGAGCTGTGCAGGTTTCTTACGCAGAACCACTTCCCGTACAACTCGTTCAACGTCGTTATCGGTAAGCATCATCTGTACTGTAAATCGACCTTGTAGCTTTTGGAGTTGAGACGTTGCCTGGATTGCTGCCTGACCAGTAGCAACAAACAACAAACGATTCCCAAAGCGCGAAGAACATGCCTCCACGATGTTTTGCACTTGAAATGTGCGATTGGAGTCCTGTCCAATAAACTGTTGTAGTTCATCAAATACGAGGAGGGTACAAGGCAGTTTCCCAGGAGTACTTGACTGTAGCTCAAGCACTTCCTCCATGGTAAGAAGCATTTCGTCGTCAGAGATGTCCTCTCTATCGGGTGGGTATTGTGCTCTCAGAGACTGCCGAGCTTCTGCTGGGCTGCTGGCAAATCCGGGGTAGGTTTTGAGAAGACCTTCTGTCACAACCGGCGATACATACATGCTGTTGAGTTCCCTCAGAAAATTTTTCCCACTCCGTTCGATCTCTACTCGAACATCCTCATAGAAGCCGTTTTGCTTGAGCCATACGACAAAGCGTGCCGGAGCATATTGCTCGGGAAGACCAGCACTACGAAATAGTATGCTAAGCAGCGCCAAGCGGGCACTGTTCCCTGCACCGGCTCCTAGTGTTCCTGCTGCCGACCATAACCCTCCCTCTCGCTTCCCTACAGTGGTAAGCTCAACTAAGAGATCTAAAATATCTTGTGGAAGATTCACCAAATTTCGTGCCTTGGCTCCCTCGGGAAACACTGTGTCCCGCCAGAGGTACTCAAGCACACGTGCAAAATGAGATTTGCCACTGCCGTAAAAGCCGCTTATCCATACAGCAGGTTGCTCTTCTCTGCTGAGGTGAGTAAGATACGTGGAAAGAATAAGCTCTAGACCACGATAGTACTCACCTTCACAGACAAAGTTGGAAAGTTCGTAACGCAGTACTGCCCATTCTTCATCTGTCCGCGGATCGATGACCTTCGCTACGCCATTGTTGGGTATGGCATATGTGGTGGGATCAACGAAGAACACATCACGATTCTTTGTCATGGTCTACATCCCCTCTATCCCGTTATCGGTACAGCCAGGTAATTCCAGCCATCTCGAGCGTCAAGTAGCCGGTAGATCGAGCCATTCTGACGGCCAGGGAAAAATACAAGCAGCCTCCCTCGTATTGACGGTGCTACTTTTTCGAGGATAACTGATGCTTGTGTTAGCCCGAAGAGTGATGCTAGACCCGAAACTGCCACCACAGTGTTGGCATCCACCTCTGGAACTGCCAGAGCTTCGATAATTCGATCGGAAACATAGTGTGCGAAATCTTGCAAAGCAAGTTTCATGTCTTCTGGCTGTTCAAAGTATGCCTCGCGATATTCATGCTCTGCCATCCAGATCGCGAAGATATCCGTTAGATCGAGATGCGACCACGTATGATGAGCATCCCTTGTTGCCATCGCGAACTCCGGGATGCGGAAGCGCAAACGACGTTCTTGCGCTGGCTCATAAAGAGCAAACCAGACCTTTTGTGGTCCCGCTAGTGTTTGATCCCAGGGGAGCTGCACATAGCTTCTGTATGCTTGAAGCAACCCTTCCAACTCGCTCAAAGCTGGTAATCCTTTCCTTGCTTTCTCTGCAAATATCGAAAACTAATATCTGTTATTTCTCCCATATGACGGTATTCAATCCAACCACGCTGTGAGGCTACAAATGCCTGCTCATGTAGAATATGTACCGGGGTGTCTAACAAACGACACCAGAGTGTTTGGAACGATGCCTCTCCTCGTACACCAGAGAGGTGACTCAGAAGAAGCGCATAGGCTACAGAGGGAGGATGACTTTGAGCCTTCACCCGTACTTTGTGTAACTTGCCGCTCAATAAGCCCGCCTGCTGCCAGGATGAAATGATATTTCGTCCAGTACTTTTAAGCGTCTTTGGACTATATCTATCGGGGAAACTCATATTGACAGCATCCGTCATCATTTCACGCGTGACTGTATCCCCTATGGGGATCGCCAAAATGCTTTCAGCAGTACTCTTTAGAAGAGGATCTCTCGCGACACTACTGAGCATTGCAAGAAAAGGCTGTGCCTGGACATCTTCATCCCAAAGATCTCTTAAAGCACGAAAGAGGAGTATTTTCTCATCAAGGGCATAGAGATCATGTAACCATCGGAAGGAAACCTTGCGTGTAGCTACCGTCTTTTTAAGAAGGACATTCTCGTCAATAATTGCCGTTCTGTATTCATCTAAACTAGCAGATTGCGGACATGCTGCAAGAAGGAGGCGGAGTTCAGTTAACATCATAGTACGGCTACTAAGTGCGCCTGTAGGTTTATTGACGAAACCGAACCCCTTTGCTAGGATTGGAAGTTGTATTGACATTGGCATTCCCAAGTAAAATAGCTCCGGCAAGGGATCGAGCCTACATATCTCTATCCCATTCAAGCCGAATAAGTGAGTTCACAAGCGAGACACTTGCAAACAACTACAAGTGAAACTGTTTATTGCCGAGCTACAATTCACTTACCACCTACATGCGAATCCCTCTTAATTATGCAACATATTCGGCGATAAGCGCAATATATATGTAAAAATAAATAATAGAACATCTGTGCCATTAAATATAAAGAAATGCAAATATAGCGTGATTAAGTCTAGAATGCAGAGCGAGGGAAAGAAGGGGGAAAACGGTTAAGAAATGGTAATGATCGTTATGATAGGGTTGAGATACGGTAGAGTTTTGAAAAAGAAAATGTTCTCTAGCAAATGAAGAGCAAATCTGCCGCAGGATAAGCATTCACGATACTATCAGAGTAACACGAGACTGGAAGGACACTTCATTCATTCACTTCATCGTCGAGAGTGTCTCCCTCACCGCTGATAGATTGAATGTCACGTCTGGTTACGGGTGTCGTAGGTGATCCCTTTACTCTCCACGCTCGAAACACATGCACTGTTCCTGCGCCTGGGTTGGGGACTTTCCTGGGTTGTATGTCGTTCGTTTGCAAATCAAATGCATATCCGACGATGAGTTCCGCTGCCTCTGTCCGGGTTACTTCCCCAACTTCAACAACGTCCTTATCAACATCGGCATTCGCCGGGAGAATGAGCGTGTGATGATGCGCCAGTCCTTCAGCAAGACGAAACGGCGTTGGCACGACATACATCTTGCGGTCCCGGATGAGAATATCGCCGTAACTGCCAAAGCCTTTCACGCTTTTGTTGTGATGCACGTAGTCGTGATCAGCATTGAGAAAATCGCCATGACAGATGACCAGATCCAGCACCGGGTATGCATCGCCATCCGGTTCTTTCGGGTATCTCCCAAAAACATAATAAATCGTTCTGCCGTTGTGCCATCCGGTCGGAACCTGGCTGTTGCTATCATAGGTAGCATCTCTTCCTGGATAAGCCAGTCCCTTTAATTCATACCCTTCCGTCGCGGCAACCATACGGAAATCGGGATAGGTATTGCGACCTGCCACTTCATAATGCAGGGCTGTCTCCTGGAGTCTACCCTCAAACCAGTTCTGAAAATGGTATTCTTTATCGGAGCGGCTCACCCGTTGGATCAGCGCGCCTGCGCGGATAGCCTCGACACATCGCTTAAAAACTGGCAACACTGTTTGGCTCATAGCTCGTCCTTTGTCTTCCATCCTCGGCCAAAGCTTTTTACGCCCGTTTCTCTTGTTCGCTGGAGTTCACAGAGAGGTGGGCAACACCGTCATCCTCTTCTTGAGGCATAGCCCTTTGTCCTTCTCTGTAGTTCGATGACTCTTCCATAGTATATTTGACGGGGATCCCTGTCTGTTCTAACAGGAGCAGAGAGAAGTCCTCTCTGCTTCTGTTAGAACAGACAGGGATCCCCGTTTCTGTTTGCATACACATGCTCTCCCAAAGAGCCAGACGCGCCGGATGGAGAAGTTGGCTTAGACCAGCACCCGGTCTGCTTCTTCCCCCGTCGGTTCGTCAACGTGGACAGCCATCGCGTCTACCATGCGCGCGGTAGCGGCAAGAAAGTAGGAGAGTGTGACTGCTGTCCCCTGTGGATCAGTAAGCTGGCCCAGATGCTGAGAAAAGGTGCTGAGAGCTTGTGACTGCATAATCACAAACCGATCGGCGTTGGAGAGGCTGGAGCGCTCATTGCCCTGGGTCAGGGCATGGAGTTTTGCTCTCGCTCTTGCTAGAGTGACCTCGAGTACCACTTTCAACGTGGCTGCAACGGGTGCCGCACGTCGTTTACAGACAAGGATGGCATCGTAATTGATCGGATCGTCTGTTTGTGCTTTTGGCGATGCCCCAGCCATTTCGGCTTTGATGGGATGGGCGGCGATCACCCCCAGGTTGGCAGCAACAATCGCTTGCCCAACCGCTTCCCAGCCCTCGTTACGCGAGTGGTGGAAACTGAAAATGAGCAGCCCGTCGGGCTTGAGGACACGCGTACACTCCTGTAAGACCCTACCAAGCGCCGCAGAGAAAGCCCCTGCCTCTCGTTGCTGCACCTCCTGCGGATGCCGCGTGGTCTCTGCCCGGAATTCTGTCCTCATCTGGTGCAGACCCAGGCGCAACCAGGCATAAAAAAAGTCAGCCAGTTCAGAATAGTGGACAAAGTCAAAATAGGGAGGATCAGTGACGACCACATCCACCGAGTGATCGGGAAGGTCGAGATGAGATGAGTCTGCACAGAAGAGTAATGCGCTGCCCTTTCCAGCGCCCACTGCTTCAAAGCCCGTGACGAGAGAGGCAGCAGGGGCATGAGAGAGGTTATAGACCTTCTCTCCGCTGATCTTCTTCCCATCGCTGACCGCACGCAGTTCAAATGGCTGCTGGCGATACGCTATTGCGCGTAGCACTCTCGATTCGAAGAAGGTTGCGAAACAGCCGGAGCTTTTCGTGGTTCCTCTCGTGATGCCCCAGACGGTGTTTTCTAATGCCATGCGCTCCGGTTTGAGAATGTGGTGATGGAAGATCGGCCTGACCGCTCCGGTTCCCTCGCCTTTATACGAGCAAAACAGGTTGTTGTACTCTAAAATGCTAGAGAACAGCAGCAGCAGCAGTTCTCGGCAGGCGCGCTCTGGCTCCTCCAGGATAGCTTGCAAGAGGAGGGACAAGCAATACAATTGCCGGTCGTTGAAGAGGTCGCGCCATGCGCGGTAATGATAGCGGAGAATCTGGTTGGTATTGTGTCCAGGCTCGATAGCGCCAGTAGGGAGCAAGCCATGGTGCTGCTGCAAAAGTATGCGCGCTTGATGGTAACGCTCTTTATCGATCTCGCTCGCTCGAATATACTTCTTGCGTCCGCCGGACGTCACGAACAGCAGCGCGTACAGATCATAGTCGGGAACGTGTCCAGTCGCTCCCACCGTCTCCGCGATGCGGAACGCAGTCTGACAGTGCTGGCAGATCGCCTTTGTCCCGTCGGTGACGCCAAACTGTGGGTTGTACTCCCGCTCACACCCTGAACAGCGGAGATTCACCGCGTCATACGTCGTTGTGTTGATCTGTCCGCAGGCAAAGCACACCGATTGGGCCGCAGGCACTTTTTTGGGATAGGCATGTTTCGCGAAGATCGAGGTGTCAAACAGCCGAAGACGTTCCTTG
>Ga0102924_1001409_pt1 | contig 27915 bp, 29 predicted proteins | sample PaiPotPPM11metaG_FD_80116 | JGI IMG/M metagenome (GOLD analysis project Ga0102924, IMG submission 80116) | Iron sulfur acid spring bacterial and archeal communities from Banff, Canada, to study Microbial Dark Matter (Phase II) - Paint Pots PPM... ... | reverse complement strand
GTTCGAGTACAAGTACCCGGGCTGGTATGACCGGTACGGCAAGTGGTGGGAGAACTACAACCGCCTGTCGCGGCCGAACGGGCACCACCCGATCGTGGCCGAGAACGTCGACTACGTGTACCCGAACCGGTGCTGGACCTGCATGGTCCCGTGCCTGGTCCGCGAGGACATGGTCATGGCCGAGGTCGACGGCGTGGTCCGAACCTACTGCCACGAGGAATGCCGCTGGACCGACGTCGAGGCGTTCCGGCCGACCTACATGGGCCGCGCGACCCCGAACATGGGCCAGCTCATCGGGCACCGCGAGTGGGAGACCATGTACCACGGCTGGAACTGGGCCGACGTGGTGGCCGACATGGGCTACGTGCGCGACGACGGCAAGACCATGACGGCCCAGCCGCACCTGGACCTGGATCCCAAGAAGATGTGGACCCTGGACCACCTGCGGCGGATGCCGGAGGTGCAGAGCCCGAACGTCCTGCTCAACCGGATGACCCCGGAGGAGCGGGCCGCGTTCCAGGCCGACTACAACCGGCAGGGCCCGGCGGGACGCCCGGCCCCAGCGGAGTCATAAGGGCCGCATGAGACAGGGGAGGGTCGCCGGGGCAGCGGCGGCCCTCTCCCGCCCTACCGCAATCACTCCAAGACAGATTCCGCGAGGGGGTCATGGCCGACAAGCACGTAGTGCGCTTCGAGCCGGTAGGCATCGAGATCGAGGTGGCCGAGGAGCAGACCATCCTGCGGGCCGCCTTTGAGCAGGGCGTCATGCTCATGCACGGCTGCAAAGAGGGCCAGTGCTCCTCGTGCAAGTCGTTCATCCTGGACGGGGACGACGTCGAGCACGACCGGTACTCGACGTTCGCGCTGCCGGACTACGAGCTCGAGGAAGGCTACACGCTGCTGTGCCGGGCGCACGCCTACGAAGACCTGACGATCGAGCTGCTCAACTACGACGAGGAGATGATCCGCTCCGGCCTGCCCATCCAGCAGGGCATGGCGGAGGTGATCGCCAACGACCCGGTCACCCACGACCTGCGCCACCTGGTGCTGAAGCTGATCGAGCCGGCTGACATCAAGTTCTTCCCCGGCCAGTACATGGACATCGCGGTGCCCGGCACCGACGCCGTGCGGTCGTTCTCGATGGCCAACACCACCAGCCGCGACGGCGGGCGGCTGGAGTTCGTCATCAAGGTGTATCCGGACGGCCTGTTCTCGAACTTCCTGGACCAGACGCTGCAGGTCGGCGACCAGCTGGAGCTGAGCGGGCCGTACGGGGTGTTCACGCTGCGCGACAGCGAGGCGGACCTGGTCTTCGTCGGCGGCGGGGCGGGGATGGCCCCGATCCTGTCCCTGCTGCGGTCCATGGCCGAGCGGGGCCTGCAGCGCAAGGCCACGTTCTTCTACGGCGCCCGCGGGCAGCGCGACCTGTGCTTCGAGCCCGAACTGCGGGCGCTGGAGGAGAAGCTGGCCGACTTCCGCTACCTGCCCGCGCTGTCCGAGCCGGCCGATGACGACGGCTGGGACGGGGAGACCGGCCTGATCACCGAGGTCGTGAAGCGGCACGCCGCCGACCTGACCGGCGCCCACGCCTACGTGTGCGGGCCGCCGCCGATGGTCGAGGCGGCCCTGCCGCTGCTGGCCAGCCTCGGCGTCGACGAGAAGCGCATTTACTACGACAAGTTCACCACCACCGGCGAACCGGAGGAATGACGTCATGACGACTCAAGAACAGCCCGTACGCAGTGTTCCCCAGCCGGTCTTCACCGACGCGGAGGCGGGCGCCAGGCAGTTCCCGGACTCCAATGCCAGGCGGTTCAACTACTACACGCCCGCCAAGCGCAAGCAGTCCCACTACGAGGACGTCACCGTCGAAGTGCAGCCCGACCCGCGGCACTACCTGGCCCAGGGCTGGCTGTACGGATTCTCCGACGGCCGGGGCGGCTACCCGCTGGACTGGACGGTCCTCAAGGCGTGGGGCTCGGACCGGCCCGAGCCCGAGCGTTACCCCGGCTCCGGCGGCAAGGGCTACGACTGGCCGGCCCTGGGCTGGCACGAGTTCCGCGACCCCAACGAGGAGTGGGAGCTCACGCTCTACCGCTACAACTCCAACGTGGTCCGCCAGCTCAACCAGAACGTCGAGGCGGCCCGGCAGGCCAAGGCGTTCGAGCAGTGGAACCACAACTGGGTCCGGTTCGTGGAGCGCAACGTCGGCGCCTGGATGCACGTGGACCACGGCCTGGGCCTGTACCTGTACGCCAACGCCAACCGGCGGGCCCCGACCAACATGCACAACAACGCCATCTCGGTGAACAGCATGCACCGGATCCGCTCGGCCCAGGACCTGGCGCTGTACAACCTGACGCTGACCGAGGAGATCGACGGCTTCGACGGCAGCGCGCACATCGAGACCTGGAACGCCGACCCGGCCTGGCAGGGCGTGCGCGAGACGGCCGAGGCGCTGACCGGGATCGACGACTGGTGCGAGGCCATCTTCGCCGCCAACGTGGTCTTCGAGCCGCTGGTGGGCGAGCTGTTCCGCAGCAGCCTGGTGCAGCACGCGGCACCGCGCAACGGCGACTTCGTGACGCCCACGGTAGTCGGCGCCGAGGAGTACGACTTCGCGGAGCGCGACCTGCGCTACACCACCGCGATGTTTGAGCTGCTGACCGCGGACCGCGAGTTCGCCGACCACAACAAGGAGATCATGTCGGGCTGGCTGGCCAGCTGGGTTCCGCGCGCCATCGCCGCCGCCCGCACCCTGCAGCCCCTGTGGTCGCAGCCAGACGCCAAGCCGCCGCGCTTCGAGGACGGCCTGGACGCGGCCAAGAGCCGTTTCGCCGGAATCCTGTCCGCACTCAGCCTGGAAGCACCGAAGGAGCTGGCCCAGTGACCACCTTCAAGACGGCGGAAAGCCCGTTCAAGTCCGACAACACCGCCTCCAACATGTGCGGCTTCACGCTCATGAACAACCAGGTCGGCGAGGTCGTCGCCCAGGTCATGGCGACCAAGCCGAACGTGAAGGTGACCTACCTGCCGTCCATGATGCGCGTCGACGCCACCGGGACCATGGAGGTCAACTACGACGAGGTCTCCGAGGCGCTGGGCGAGGAGCCGGGCTACTTCGACGCCGCCGAGCTCGAGGAGGACATGTCGACGCACTACGGCCGCATGATCCACCTCGACGACCGGACGCTCTTCTTCGCCAATCCCGAAGACGCCGCCGAGTACCTGGGCTTTGACCTCCGGCCGACATCGGCGTAGCCCGGGAAGAGCGGCCCACAACAGCAGCCAAGAAGCACTCGGGATTCACTGGAGGCACGGTGTACCAAAAGGACGGCGAGAAGTACTTCGTGGTCGACAGCCACATGCATTACTGGAACGCGGCGCCGGACAACTGGGTGCCGGGTGCCGAGCAGTACGCCAAGGGCTGGATCGAGTGCTTCCACGCCTACCAGGGGCTTGGCCCGCCGGCGACGCACTGGACGATCGAGCACTTCCAGAAGTACTCCGAGGATGACCTGATGAAGGACGTCTTCGAGGACGGGTACGTGGACGTAGCCGTGTTCCAGCCGACCTACCTGAAGGAGTGGTACAAGGAAGGCTTCAACACCACCGAGCGCAACGCGCTGATGGGCGAGAAGCACCCAGGCAAATTTGTTTATAACACCCGGTTCGACCCGCGCGATGGCGACGAGGGCCTGAAGACGCTGGCTGCCAACGTGGACCGGTTCGGCTCCAAGGGCGTCAAGCTGTACACCGCCGAGTGGAACAACGGCTCGCGCGGCTACAAGCTGAGCGACCCGGCCGCCTACCGCTACCTGGATAAGGCCCAGGAGCTGGGCATCAAGAACGTCCACGTGCACAAGGGCCCGACGATCTGGCCCCTGGACAAGGACGCGTTCGATGTCTCCGACATCGACCACTGCGCGACCGACTTCCCGGACCTGAACTTCATCGTCGAGCACGTGGGCCTGCCGCGGATCGAGGACTTCTGCTTCATGGCCACGCAGGAGCCCAACGTGTACGCGGGCCTGTCGGTGGTCATCGGCGGGCTGATGCACGCCCGGCCGAAGTTCTTCGCCAAGGTCATGGGCGAGCTGCTGTTCTGGGTCGGCGAGGACAAGATGACCTTCGGCAGCGACTACGGCATCTGGGAGCCCAGGTGGCAGATCGAGGGATTCGTGGACTGGGACTACCCCGGTGACGAGTTCTCCGACTACCCGCGGCTGGGCACGGCCGGCAAGAAGAAGATCCTGGGCCTGAACGCGGCCAAGCTGTACGGGATCGAGGTCCCCGCCGAGTGCCAGCTCCCGGCCGAGGCCGGCACTCCCGGCGCCCATGAGGTGCTCGCCGGCCAGCCGGAGGAGCACGCGGCGTCAGGCGCATGACTGCTGTGTCATCCCGGGGGATAACCCCCGGACCCCCAGACCGGGGGGCCGGGCCCCCCGGACCCCCCTTGCCGTCCGCTCGGGCCGGCCAGCCGGCCGTCGCGGACGGCACACGGGGGCTGGGTCCGTCCTTGCTGCTTTCCGCGCTCGAGGCCGTTCGGGATCCCGAGCTCGACGAGCCCATCACGGCGCTCGGGTTCGTGGCCGCCTGCGAGCTCACCGAGCCCGGGGACGCCGAGGTCAGGCTGCGGCTGCCGACCTACTTCTGCGCGCCCAACTTCGCCTACCTCATGGTGGCCGACGCCTACGACGCGGTCAGCGCGGTACCGGGAGTGCGGGAGACCCGGGTCGTGCTGGAGGAGCACTTCGCCTCGGACGCCATCAACGGCGGGGTGGCCGCCAGGGCCGGGTTCGCCCGGTCCTTCGACGGGGAGGCGGTCGGCGAGCTGGACGGCCTGCGGGCCGACTTCCTGCGCAAGGCCGTCATGGCCGGCACCGATCAGGTGTGCCGGCCGCTGCTGGCTTCGGGCACCGCGCCGGCCGCCCTGGCCGGCCTCACGCTGGGCCAGGTCCCGCCGTCCCGGCCCCTGGACCGGCTAAAACAGCGACGCGCCGAGCTGGGCCTGCCCGCCGGCGACGACGCGCCGCTGCTCATCGACCCCCAGACCGGCCAGCCCGTCGAGCCCGACGGCCTGCCGTTGCACCTGCGCAAGGCCCGGCTCACCCGGACCAGCCTCGAGGCCAACGGCAGCATCTGCCGCGGCATGCTCCAGCACCGCTACGACTCCCCTGGCCTGCACCAGCTCAGCGAGGAGGACCCAGAGTGAAGGCCGTCAGACTGCACGAGTTCCATGCCAAGCCGGTGATCGACGAGGTGCCCGAGCCGGTCATCGAGGGCCCGCTCGACGTCATCGTCAGGATCGGCGGCGCCGGCGTCTGCCGCACCGACCTGCACATCATCGACGGCCAGTGGGACGCCGCCATGCACACCCCGCTGCCCTACATCCTGGGCCACGAGAACGCCGGCTGGGTCCAGGCCGTCGGCTCGGCGGTCACCAACGTGGCCGTCGGCGACACCGTCATCCTGCATCCCACCCCCACCTGCGGGCTGTGCCGCGCCTGCCGGGCCGGGGACGACATGCACTGCGTCAACAGCTCCTTCCCCGGCCTGTCCCGCGACGGCGGCATGGCCGAGTACCTGCTCACCTCGGCCCGGGCCTGCGTCAAGCTGGACCCGGAGACCCGGCCCGAGGACGTGGCCGCGCTGGCCGACGCCGGCATCACCGCCTACCACGCCGTGCGCAAGGCCCTGCCGCTGCTGTACCCCGGCACCACCTGCGTCGTCATCGGCGCCGGCGGCCTGGGCCACATCGGCGTCCAGTGCCTGGCCGCGCTGTCGGCCACCAGCATCATCGTGGTCGACCGCAACCCCGACGCGCTCAAGCTGGCCGAGCAGCTCGGCGCCGCGCACACCGTCGTGGCCGACGGCAGCCAGGTGTCGGCGGTGCAGCAGCTCACCGACGGCCGCGGGGCCGAGGTGGTGCTGGACTTCGTGGCCGAGGAGGGCGCCGAGAACGACGGCTGGAACATGACCGCCAGGGCCGGCTCCTACTTCGTCATCGGCTACGGCGGGACGCTGCACATCCCGACGCTGGACATCATCTCCACCGAGCGCAACATCATCGGCAACATCGTCGGCACCTACAACGAGCTGGCCGAGCTCATGGCCCTGGCCCAGGCGGGCCGGGTCACCCTGCACACCAGGACCTATCCCCTGGACGCCGCCGCGGACGCCCTGGCTGACCTGGATGCCGGGCGGGTCCGCGGCCGCGCCATCCTCGTGCCCTAGCTAGTCACTGAGATAGCTGATGGAGGACTTATGGCTAAGGAACTTCGTGTCGGAGCAGAAGCGCGCGCCCTGCTGCTGTCCGGTGTCGACCAGCTGGCCGAGGCCGTCAAGTCCACTCTGGGGCCCAAGGGCCGCAACGCGATCCTGGAGAAGATCACCGGCACCCCCGTGGTGACCAACGACGGCGTGACCATCGCCAGGGAGATCTACCTCAAGGACCAGTTCGAGAACATGGGCGCGCAGCTGGTCAAGGAAGCGGCGATCAAGACCAACGACATCGTCGGCGACGGCACCACCACCGCGACCGTGATCGCCCAGGCCATCATCCGCGAGGGCATGCAGGCCATCGGCGAGGGGGCCAACCCGGTGCTGGTCAAGCGGGGCATCGACCTGGCGGTGGGCCGGCTGGTGGAGCACCTGCAGTCGGTCTCCCACCCGGTGGTGACCGAGGAGGACTACGCCCGGGTGGCGGCCATCTCGGCCAACGACGACATGAGCGTCGGCTCGGTCATCGCCAAGGCCCTGCACACCGTCGGGGACGCCGGCACGGTCACCGTGGAGGAGTCGTCGGCCTACGGCATGAGCGCCGACTTCGTCGAGGGCTTCGAGTTCGACAACGGCTACCTGTCGCCCTACCTGGTCACCAACCCGGCCAGCCTGGAGGCGGTGGTCGAGGAGCCCTACATCCTGCTGTCCAGCGAGAAGATCACCAAAGTCCAGCAGCTCATGCCGATCCTGGACAAGGTGATGCGGGCCCCGCGGCCGCTGGTGATCATCGCCGAGGGCGTCGAGGGCACGGCGCTCAGCATGCTGGTGCACAACCACGTCAACAAGGTGTTCCAGTGCCTGGCCGTGCGGGCGCCCGGCTTCGGCGACCGGCGGCTGCACAAGCTGGAGGACATCGCCGCCATCACCGGCGGCGCGGTCTACAGCCGGCAGAGCGGGTTCAGCCTGGAGACCATGACGCTGGACCAGCTCGGCCGGGCGGCCCAGGTCCGGGCCAACGCCGACGCCACCGCCATCATCGGCGGCCGCGGCTCGGCCGCCGACGTGGAGTTCCGGATCAGCCAGCTCCGGGCCGAGCTCGACCGGGCCCAGTTCGGGATCGACGAGGACGTGCTGACCGAGCGCATCGGCGCCCTGTCGGGCAAGGTCGCGGTGATCCGGGTCGGCGCGCCGACCCCGGCCGAGCTCAAGGAGCTGCAGCACCGGGTGGAGGACGCGCTGGCCGCGACCAGGGCGGCCATGGCCGAGGGCATCGTGGCCGGGGGCGGCGCGGCGCTGCTGCACGCCGAGCCCGCGCTGGATGACCTCCAGGTCAAGGACGACTACGCCACCGGGGTCCAGATCGTGCGCCGGATGCTGACCGCGCCCGCCTACCTGATCGCGGCCAACGCCGGCTACTCGGGCGAGGAGGTGGTGGCCAGGATCACCAGCCTGAGCCACGATGAGGGCTTCGACGCGCTTGAGGGCCGTTACGGCAACATGATCGAGATGGGGATCATTGACCCGCTGCGGGTGGCGCGGTCGGCGCTGCAGAACGGGGCCTCGGTGGCCGGCCTGCTGCTGACCACCAACACCCTGGTCGCCGAGGAGCAGACCCCGTGGGGCGGCAGCCCGGCCCTGATGACCGAGTACGGCTCGCTGGACGAGGGCCTGCGGCAGCCATCGCCCGACGCCAGCACCCCGCAGTCCCTCGGCCTGGGCCCGTCAGTCTCCTGAGGCCTGGCTGATGGCGGCAGAGCCGACTGTACCGACGGCGGCAGGCCCGGATGGGCCTGCCGCCAGGGTTTCGGAAAACAACACCCTGGCGCCAGGCCCCGCGGGGCCTGGCGCCACGGTTTCGGCGGAAAATACTCTCCAGTCCTTGCTGTCCCGCGGCCGGGTCCGCGGCCTGCTGGCCATGCTGGGGCCGGCCTTCGTGGCCGCCGTGGCCTACGTGGACCCCGGCAACTTCGCCACCAACATCAGTGCCGGGGCCCAGTTCGGCTACCGGCTGGCCTGGGTCATCGTGCTGGCCAACGTCATGGCCATGCTGGTCCAGTACCTGTCGGCCAAGGTCGGCGTGGCCACCGGCCGTGACCTGCCCGAGCTGTGCCGCGCCACCCTGCCCCGGCCGGTCACCTACGGGCTGTGGGCCCAGGCCGAGCTGGTGGCCATGGCCACTGACCTGGCCGAGTTCGTCGGCGCCGCCATCGGCCTGAACCTCCTGTTCCGCGTGCCGCTGCCCGCCGCCGGGGCCATCACCGCGGTGGTCGCCTTCGCCATCCTGGCCCTGGACCAGCGCGGCTACCGCCGGTTCGAGCTAGCCATCGCCGCCCTGCTGGGCCTGGTCCTGCTCGGCTTCGCCTACGACCTGATCGCCGCCGGCGTCAGCCCGGCGGGCATCGGCACCGGGCTGGTCCCTGGCCTGAACGGCTCCAGCGGCATGCTGCTGCTCACCGCGGGCATCATCGGGGCCACGGTCATGCCGCACGTGGTCTACCTGCACTCCGCCCTGACCAAGTCCCGCGTGTCCTGCAGCGACGACCACGAGCGCCGCGAGCTGCTGCGCTTCCAGCGCGTCGACGTGCTCATCGCGCTGGGCGCGGCCGGGCTGATCAACCTGGCCATGCTGTTCGTGGCCGCCTCCCTGTTCAGCCGGACCTCCGCCCCGCATCAAGGCACCATCGAGGCCGCGCACAGCGAGCTGGGCCGGCTGGTCGGCGGCGGGGCCGCCCTGGCCTTCGCCATCGCGCTGCTGGCCTCGGGGCTGTCCTCGTCCAGCGTGGGCACCTACGCCGGCCAGGTCGTCATGCAGGGCTTCATCGGCCGCCGCATCCCGGTGTTCCTGCGCCGCGCGCTGACCATGATCCCGGCCCTGATCGTGCTTTCCCTCGGCCTGCCGCCCACCGGCAGCCTGATCATCTCCCAGGTGGTGCTGTCGTTCGGCATCCCGTTCGCCCTGGTGCCGCTGGTCCTGCTGACCAGCCGCCGCGACATCATGGGCCCCCTGGTCAACCGCCGCCTGACCACGGCCGCGGCCGCGGGCGTGGCAGGCCTGATCATCGTGCTGAACGTCTGCCTGCTCTGGCTCACCTTCCGGCGCTGAACGACGCCGTCGCGCGATCATGAAACATGCCTGAAACGCACCCGACCTAAACTGCGCCTGACATGCCGTTCTCCTCGATTCCCGCCGCTGCGCCGGTCACCCGCCGCGACCGGAGGGTCATGCTGCTCGCGGGCGCGGTACTGCTGGCCATCTTCGCCGCCGTCGCCATCTGGGCCGCCGTCCGCCCCGGCGAGTACGGGGCCTCCCGCGGCGGCTGCATCACGGTGAACGTGCCCAGCTCCACCGGCGGCGCCCTGTTGCACGGCTGCGGCCAGAAGGCCCGCGCCATGTGCCGCACCGCCTACGCCTGGCACGGCACCGCAGCCCGCCTGACCAGGGCACAGTGCGCACTAGCCGGCCTTAAATCCCAGAATCGATAAACGGGCCTCGGCCGGCCCGCCCAGCCGGGCCGGCCGCCGGACTCAGTTGGCCGGCCAGGCAGGTCCCGCCTCGCGGTAGATGCTGTACGACACCGCATCGGCCATCACGCTGAACTGCTCGGCCTGACGCAGGCTGAGGCTGGTGCTGGCCCGGGCCAGGTTGTGCAGGTGCCGCAGCCCGTCCAGCGAGCGCACCGTGGCCGCGTCCAGCTTCCCGGCCCGCAGCGCCGCCTCCATCAGCTGATCAAATTCCGCGTGCGCCAGCTGCCCCTCGCTCAGCGAGCCCGAAGGCCGGACCGTGCGCCGCAGCTCGTCGGTCAGCGCCTGCCACTGGTCGTCCACCAGCGTCTGCGGCGTGCGCTGACGCGGGGCCCCGTCCGGCCCCGGCGGCTGAGCAAGCGGCGACCCGGTGGCCGTCAGCTCCGGATGCCGGGCCGCCACCACACTCTGCCGGATGACCGCCTCGGTCCGGCTCCAGTCCGGGTCGGCCTCCCCGCCAGTGCCCAGGCGAACCCGCGACAGCCGCTCCAGCATCCGCCCGAACTGCTTGCGGAACAGCAGCACAATGGCCGCGATTAAACCGGGCCAGGCCAGCGAGCCAACCAGCGAGGCGATGAACCCGCTGGCGCTCATCGCCCCAACCGCCGGTCAGCGGTACGACGCTCACGTCCCTGCATGGCTGATGAGATTAGGCGCACTAACGGGCGAAAGCATCAGGGATGTCCCCGACTCAGCCCCCCTTGTTTCTTGCTGTTATCAGTTTCTTGCTGTTATCACGAGCCGACCGCATCCCGGCCATGATCACGGTCACCTGTCAGTGATAATGACGGAGAAGTGACCGTGATCCCCCACGCCAAAGCCACTTCTTGCTGTTATCAGCCGGTCAGCCCGGCGCGCCCAACCCAGGCCACCTTGAGTATCTTCACAACATGGACACTGGCGTGGCGATCTTCTCGACGTACTACAGCGTGGATCCGGGCGCGCTGGCCCGGCTGGCCGAGGAGCGGGGCCATGAGTCGCTGTTCTTCCCCGAGCACACCCACATCCCGGCCAGCCGCTAGACCCCCCACCCGAGCGGTAGCGAGCTGCCGGCCAAGTACGTGAACACCTACGACCTGTTCGTGGCGCTGACCGCGGCCGCGGTGACGACCACGCGGCTGCGCATCGGGTCGGGCATCTGCCTGGTCATCGAGCGCGACCCGATCACCACGGCCAAGGAAGTGGCCAGCGTGGACTGCCTGTCCGGGGGCCGGCTGGAGTTCGGGGTGGGGGCCGGCTGGAACCGCGAGGAGATGGCCAACCACGGCACCGACCCGCGGCAGCGGATGGCGGTCCTGCACGAGCGGGTGGAGGCCATGAAGGCGATCTGGACTCAGGACGAGGCCAGCTACCACGGCGCGCACGTGAACTTCGACCGGATCTGGTCCTGGCCCAAGCCGGCCCAGCGGCCGCACCCGCCGGTCCTGGTGGGCGGCAACGGGCCCACGGTCGAGGACCGGGTGCTGGCCTTTGGCGACGCCTGGTTCCCCAACTACGCGCCCGAGGGCATCATCGAGCGGGCGGCGGCGCTGCGCGAGCGGGCCGAGCGGCCGGTGGACCTGATGGTCATGGGCATCCCGGCCGATCCCAAGGCGCTGGAACAGTATGCCGAGGCCGGCTTCCGGCGCGCGGTGCACTGGCTGCCGTCGGCCGGGCGCGGGCCGGTGGAGCGGGCCATGGACACGTTCGAGTCGGCGGTGGCCGAGTTCCGCGGCCGGTAGGCCGGCCGTCTGATAAGACAGCAAGGTGAGCATCGTCCTGGTAACCGGCGGCAGCGGCACGCTCGGCCAGCAGCTCGTGCCGATCCTGGCCGGGCACGGCCACGAGGTCCGGGTCCTGTCCCGCAGCCCTGGCCGCGGCACCCACGTCGGTGACCTGACCACCGGCGAGGGCGTGGCCGCGGCCGCCGAAGGCGCCGAGCTGGTCGTGCACGCGGCTTCGGACCGGCGCATGGGCCGCAGCGACCCGGCCCAGGCGGCCCGCCTGCTCAGCGCGGTCGAGTCGGCCGGGTCGTGCCGTCATCTGCTGTACCTCTCGATCGTCGGGGTGGACGCCATCCCGTTCGGCTACTACCAGATCAAGCTGGAGTGCGAGCGGTTGATCGAGGCCAGCGAGGTGCCGTCAACCACGTTGCGGGCGACCCAGTTCCACGAGCTGCTGGCCATGGCGCTGGGGGCGGTGGGCCGCTGGCCGGTCTCGGTGCTGCCGCTGGACCTGGTGTTCCAGAGCGTGGCCGCGGCCGAGGTGGCGGCCAGGGCGGCCGAGGTGCTGGACGGCGAGCCGCTGCGCCGGGCGCCGGACTTCGGCGGCCCCGAGGTGCTGACCGGGTGGCAGATCGCGGGCGCCTGGCGGGCGGTGCACGGCTGGCCGCGCCGGGTGTTCAGCGTGCGGCTGCCGGGCCGGGCCTACCGGGCGTTCGCCGACGGGCTGGCCACGACGCCCGACCACGCGGACGGCCGCCAGACCTGGGCCCAGTTCGCCCGCGCCCAGGACTTCTGATGAGGAGCGTCGCGGTCCTGGCCGACATCCACGGCAACCGGCCCGCGCTGGACGCCGTGCTGGCCGAGCCCGAGGTGGCCGCGGCCGACCGGGTGGTGCTGCTGGGAGACATCGCGCTCGGCCCGATGCCGGGCCCGACCCTGGACCGGCTGGCCGAGCTGGGCGACCGCGCCGTCTGGGTGCACGGCAACTGCGAGCGCGAGATGGTCACCGCCTTCGACGGCGGGGTGGTCCCCGGCCCCTTCGGCCCCGACGCCGCGGCCAGCGCCGCCCTGATGAGCCGGGCCCAGCGGGACCGGCTGGACGGCCTGCCGCTGACCGTCACGCTGGACGTCGAGGGCCTCGGCCCGGTCCTGTTCTGCCACGCCTCACCCCGCCGCGACGACGAGATGGTGCTAGTGGACAGCCCGCCCCAGCGCTGGGCCGAGGTGCTGACCGGGGTGGACGCGCCGACCGTGGCGTTCGGGCACACGCACATGCCGTTCGACCGGCTGGCGGGCGGCCAGCGGGTGCTGAACCCCGGCAGCGTGGGCATGCCCTACGGGCACCCGGGGGCGGCCTGGGCGCTGCTCGGCCCGTCCGTCGCGCTACGTCGTACGTTGTACGACGTGGAGGCGGCGGCGCGGGTCATCGCGGCCAGCTCCCACCCGGACGGGCAGGAGTGGGCCCGCGAGTACGTGCTGAATCACTATTCCGACACCGAGGCCCTGGAGGCCTTCACCCAGATCGCCCGCGAGCAGGCGGCCGGCTGAGCCCCGGCCGGTCAGGCCGAGTCGGTGAGAACAGCAGCGTCGAAACAAGTCCGGTCGCCGGTGTGGCATGCCGCTCCGACCTGGTCCACCCGGACCAGGAGCGCGTCGCCGTCGCAGTCCAGCGCGACCGACTTGACCAGCTGGTGGTGGCCGGAGGTGTCGCCCTTCACCCAGTACTCCTGGCGGCTGCGCGACCAGTAGGTGCAACGGCCGGTGGTCAGCGTGCGGTGCAGCGCCTCGTCGTCCATCCAGCCCAGCATCAGTACCTCGCCGGTGTCGTACTGCTGCGCGATGGCCGCGACCAGGCCATTGGGGTCGCGCTTGAGCCGGGCCGCGACGGCCGGGTCGAGCGCCGAGTCCGCCGGGCTGATCCGTTTCTCACCCATATCTAGTCTCCGTCTGGAAGCGGCGGCCGGCCGCTTCTTGCTGTTATCAGTTATCTAGTCTCCGCCTGGAAGCGCCGCCGCTTCTTGCTGTTATCAGTTTCTTGCTGTTATCAGCCTCGCGGGCTAGTGACGGGCCGGACCCGATGACCGGCCCGGGCCAGCTCGTCCTTGACCTCGCCGATCGACGCGGTGCCGAAGTGGAACAGGCTGGCGGCCAGCACGGCGTCGGCGCCGGCCGCCACGGCGGGCGGGAAGTCAGCGGGCTGGCCGGCGCCGCCGCTGGCGATGACCGGCACGGTGACCTCGGCCCGGATGGCCCGGATCAGCTCCAGGTCGAAGCCGGCCCTGGTGCCGTCGGCGTCCATGGAGTTGAGCAGGATCTCGCCCACGCCCAGCTCGGCGGCCCGGCGCACCCACTCGATGGCGTCGATGCCGGTGCCCTGCCGCCCGCCGTGTGTCGTCACCTCGAAGCGAGGTCCGTCCCTCCGCACGTCGGCCGACAGGACGACGCACTGGGAGCCGAACCTGAGCGCGGCCTCGGTCAGCAGCTCAGGGCGGGCGATGGCCGCGGTGTTCAGCGATACCTTGTCCGCCCCGGCCCGCAGCAGCCGGTCCACGTCGTCCACGCTGCGCACGCCCCCGCCCACGGTCAGCGGGATGAACACCTGCTCGGCGGTCCGGCGGACCACGTCATACATGGTGTCGCGGCGGTCGCTGGACGCGGTGATGTCCAGGAACACCAGCTCGTCGGCGCCGTCCCGGTCGTAGGCCGCGGCCAGCTCGACCGGGTCCCCGGCGTCACGCAGGTGGCGGAAGTTGACCCCCTTGACCACCCGGCCGTCGTCGACGTCCAGGCACGGGATGACCCTGACCGCGACGGTGCTGTAGGTGGTGGCGCTCATCCGGCCACCGCGGCCAGCGCCTCGGGGAGCGAGAACGCGCCCGAGTACAGCGCCTTGCCGATGATCACGCTGTCCACGCCGAGCGGTCGCAGGCCGCTGATGGCGCGCAGGTCGGCCAGCGTGGAGACGCCGCCGCTGGCGATGACCGGCCGGTCGGTGCGCTCGCAGACCCGGCGCAGCAGGTCCAGGTTCGGGCCCTGCATCGTGCCGTCCTTGTTCACGTCGGTGACCACGTACCGGCGGCAGCCCGCGGCGTCGAGCCGGGCCAGCGTCGGCAGCAGCTCGCCGCCCTCGCTGGTCCAGCCGCGCGCGGCCAGGGTGGTGCCGCGCACGTCCAGCCCGACCGCGATCCGCTCGCCGTGCTCGGCGATGACGCCCCGGACCCAGTCCGGGTCCTCCAGGGCGGCGGTGCCGATGACCACCCGGGCGCAGCCGGTGGCCAGCGCCGCGGTCAGCGAGGCGTCGTCGCGGATCCCGCCGGACAGCTCCACGTGAACGTCGAGCCGGCTGATCAGCGAGGCCAGCAGCGGGGCGTTGGAACCGCGGCCGAAAGCGGCGTCCAGGTCGACCAGGTGGATCCACTCGGCCCCGGCGTCCTGCCAGTTCAGGGCGGCGTCCAGGGGGCTGCCGTAGAGCGTTTCTGTGCCCGCCGCGCCCTGGACCAGGCGCACGGCCTGGCCGTCGGCCACGTCCACGGCCGGCAGCAGGGTCAGCGTCGAGGGTTGCGTCTTCATCAGCGCAGCGTCTCCAGCCAGTTGGCGAGCAGCGACGCGCCCGCGTCGCCGGACTTCTCGGGGTGGAACTGGGTGGCGGTCAGCGGCCCGTCCTCGACCGCGGCCACGAACGGCTCCCCGTGCGTGGCCCAGGTGACCAGCGCGGTGCCCGGCGGAGCCTGGAGCACGGCGTAGGAGTGCACGAAGTAGAACATCTGCTCGGTGCCCAGACCGGCGAACAGCCGGGAGCCCGGTGCCGGGCGGACCGTGTTCCAGCCCATGTGCGGCAGCACCGGCGCGGTCATCCGCTCGACCACCCCCGGCCAGCAGCCGCAGCCGGCCGTGCGCTGGCCGTGCTCCACCCCGGCCCCGAACAGCACCTGCATGCCCACGCAGATGCCCAGCACCGGCCGCCCGGCGGCCAGCCGCTTGGCGATGACCTCCTCGCCGCCCGCCGCCCGCAGTCCGGCCATGCAGGCCGCGAACGCGCCCACGCCGGGCACGACCAGGCCGTCGGCGTCCAGCGCAGCCGGCAGGTCGGTGGTGATCTCGGCGTCGGCCCCGGCCCTGGCCAGCGCCCGCTGGGCCGAGCGCAGGTTGCCAGAACCGTAGTCCAGTACCGCGATCTGGAGCTGACGGCTCATAGCGTGCCCTTGGTGCTGGGGATAGCGCCGCGGGCCCGCGGGTCGGGCGCGGCGGCCGCGCGCAGGGCCCGGGCGAACGCCTTGAACTGGGCTTCCACGATGTGGTGCGGGTTGCGGCCCTTGAGCACGTCCAGGTGCACGCACAGGCCCGCCGTGTGGGCCAGTGACTCGAAGAAGTGACCGGTCAGCGTGGTGTCGTAGGTGCCGATCAGCGGGGCCATGCCGTCCGGCTCGGAGTGCACGGCATACGGGCGGCCGGACAGGTCCACCGCCGCGCGGGCCAGGGTCTCGTCCAGCGGCACCAGGGCGTCGCCGAACCGGCTGATGCCCGCCTTGTCGCCCAGCGCCTCGGCCAGCGCCTGGCCCAGGGCCAGCGCGGTGTCCTCGACGGTGTGATGGGCGTCGATCTCGATGTCGCCCTGGGTCCGCACGGTCAGGTCGAGCAGCCCGTGCTTGCCGAGCTGGGCCAGCATGTGGTCGAAGAAGGGGACGCCGGTGGCCACGTCGGTGACCCCCGAGCCGTCGATCTCGAGCTCGATCAGGACCTTGGTCTCCCCCGTGACGCGCTCCACCCGCGCGAACCGGCTCATGATGCTCCCTCGAGGCTGGCCTGGCGGGCGGCCAGCACGTCGCTCATCGCCTCCCGGAAGCCGGCCATCTCCTCGGGGTTGCCGATGCTGACCCGCAGCCACTCGGGCGGTCCGACCTCGCGGATCAGCACCCCGCGGTCCAGCAGGTCCTGCCACACGGCCCGGCGGTCGGCGAACCGGCCGAACAGCACGAAGTTGGCGTCGGAGTCGGCCACGGCCAGGCCCTGGTCGCGCAGCCAGGCCACCAGGGCGTCGCGCTCGGCCCGGATGGCGTTGACCGAGCCAAGCAGGGCGGCCGAGTGCCGCAGCGCGGCCTCGGACACGGCCTGGGTCAGCGCCGACAGGTGGTACGGCAGCCGGACCAGCAGCAGGGCGCTGACCACCTCCGGGTCGGCGGCCAGGTAGCCCAGCCGCGCCCCGGCCAGGGCGAACGCCTTGGACATGGTCCGGACCACGACCAGCCGCGGGAAGCGGGGCAGCAGGGCCAGCGCGCTGCCGTCCGGGTCACGGGCGAACTCGGCATAGGCCTCGTCCACCACCACCATGCCGGGCGCGGCGGCGCAGACCGCCTCGATCACCGCCAGCGGCAGCGCGGTGCCGGTGGGGTTGTTGGGCGAGGTCAGGAACACCACGTCGGGCTGATGCTGGGTGACGGCCCCGGCCGCGCCCTCGGCGTCCAGGCTGAAGTCCTCGTTGCGGGTGCCGGAGATCCACCGGGTGGCGGTGGTCTGGGCGATGATCGGGTGCATCGAGTAGGACGGCTCGAAGCCCAGCGCGCTGCGGCCGGGCCCGCCGAAGGCCTGGAGCAGCTGCTGGATGATCTCGTTGGACCCGTTGGCGGCCCAGGTCTGCTCCCTGGTCAGGCCGTGGCCCAGGTAGCCGGCCAGGGCCTCGCGCAGCGCCTTGGCGTCGCGGTCGGGGTACCGGTTCAGCCCGGCGGCCGCCTGCGCCACGCTGGCGGTGATGTCGGCGACCAGCTCGGCCGGCGGCGGGTAGGGGTTCTCGTTGGTGTTCAGCGCGAACCGGACGCTGAGCTGCGGCGCGCCGTAAGGCTGGCGGCCGATTAGGTCCTCGCGCAGGGGCAGCGTGCTGGTCATTGTTTACTGCTCCTTCGGGATGCGGGTGCGTACCGCCTGGACGTGGGCCACCAGGTCCTCGGCGCCGCCCAGCGCGTCTATGTAAGTGGCCACGGCGGCCAGCCCGGTCCGGTCGTACTCCACCACGTGGATCCCGCGCAGGAAGGACAGCACCGACAGGCCGCCGGAGTGCCGCGCCGTGCCCCCGGTGGGCAGCACGTGGTTCGAGCCGGCCAGGTAGTCGCCCAGCGAGACCGGCGCCCACGGCCCCACGAAGATCGCGCCGGCGTTGCGCACCCGGCGGGCCAGTACCGCGGCGTTGGCGGTCTGGATCTCCAGGTGCTCGGGGGCCCAGGCGTCGGACACGGCCAGCGCCGCGTCCAGGTCGTCGACCAGCACGCAGGCCGACTGACCGTCCAGCGCCGCCTGGACCCGCTCGCGGTGCCGGGTGGCCGCCACCGCGGCGGCCAGGGCCGGGTCCACGCGGTCGGCCAGGCCCGGGTCGGTGGTGATCAGCAGGCAGGCGGCCAGCGGGTCGTGCTCGGCCTGGGCGACCAGGTCGGCGGCCAGGAAGGCCGGGTCGGCGCCGCCGTCGGCGATGATCGCGATCTCGGTCGGGCCGGCCTCGGCGTCCACCGCGACCTGCCCGCTGAGCAGCCGCTTGGCCGCCGCCACGTAAACGTTGCCCGGCCCGGTGATGACGTCCACAGGCGCGCAGTCCGCGGTGCCGTAGCCCAGCATCGCGATGGCCTGGGCCCCGCCGACCGCGTGCACCTCGGTGATCCCCAGCAGCGCGCAGGCGGCCAGGATCGATGGGTGCGGCAGCCCGTCTCGGGGGTTTGAAGCACTGCCGGCCTGTGGCGGCGAGGCGACCGCGATCTCGGCCACCCCGGCCGCCTGGGCCGGGATCACGTTCATCACCACTGACGACGGATAGGCGACCAGGCCGCCGGGCACGTACACGCCCGCCCGGCCGACCGGCACGTACCGCTCGGTGACCATGGACCCCGGCGCCACGGCGGTGACCCGCTCGGGCGGCACCTGGTCCGCGTGCACCAGCCGGGCCCGCCGGGCGGCCTCCTCCAGGGCGATCCGCACGGCCGGATCGAGCGCGGCCAGCGCGTCATCCAGGGCCTGCTGCGGGACCCGGGTGGTGGCCAGGTCCACGCCGTCGAACCGGACCGTATGCTCGCGGACGGCCGCGGCGCCGCGGCGCCGCACGTCCTCGCAGACCGGCCGGACCGCGGCCAGCGCCGCCTCCACGTCAAGCTCGGCGCGCGGCAGCAGCCCGGCGAGCTCGCCGGGGCGCAGCTCACTGGCGGGTTTCCCGCGAAGATCCACTCGCATCAGCACGCGTCAAGCCTACGGGAGCCCTCGCCCCGGTCTCCCGTCGCGCCCGTCCCCCAGACGGGACGAAAGCCCGTCGAACCCGAGGGGCGAAAGTGTCTGGTGTGTTTTATACGGTGGATGTGAAATGCGACGGGACCGACGGAGGAGCCGACCGCGGCGTGACGGGCGCCGAGACCATCGCGGCGCCGCGACACCCGGCACAGCGACATGATTGTGGCTCTCATGTCGCTGGAGCGACATGAGAGCCACAATCATGCTGCTGGCCCGCCCGGCCGATGCTGCTGGCTCGCCCGGCCGTGCCCACTTGCCGTCGGGCTGGAGAGGCGGAGGGGCCGGATGAGGTGAATGGGGCCAGTGGGACCGGCCCACGCCAGCGGCCGAGGAGCACCGCTGGCCCTCTGGTGCTGCTCTAGGCGCACCAGCGGGTCAGCGGTGCTGCTGCCGGGCAAGCCGCTAGCGCGTGATGACGCCCGTCCACGGGGCCACCGTCAGGCCCTCGGCACCTCGGACCAGGTCGTCGCCCGAGCTGAGCAGTACCTCGCCGCACTCGCCGACCCAGGTGCGAGCCTGGCCGGACAGGTTGGCCAGCACCGTCAGGCCGCCAACCCGGTAGACCCACAGCCCGTCCCCCGCCCCCAGCTCCTCGTACGCCGCGATCGCGCCGCCCAGCTCGGCGCGGCGCAGGGCCAGCAGCTCGCGGCACAGCCACAGGATCGAGCCCGGGTCGGCACGCTGGGCGGCCACGTTGCGGGCGGCCGTGTCGCCGACCGGGAGCCAGGGCCGGGCGGCCGTGGTGAACCCGCCCGAGGCCGAGGCGTCCCACTGCATCGGGGTGCGGGCCCGGTCCCGGTTGCCCTGGCCGTCAGTGACCCCCAGCGTCATCTCGTCGCGCTGCAGGTCCCGCGGCACGTCGACGTCGAGCATGCCGATCTCGTCGCCGTAGTACAGCACCGACGTGCCCGGCAGCGTGGCCAGCAGCAGCAGCGCCAGCCGGGTGCGCTGGTCGTGGCCGTCGCACCAGCGGCTCGGGAACCGGCCCACGTCGTGGTTGGAGGCCGTCCAGACCGCGGACGAGCCCGCGGGCAGCCGGCCCAGCGTGCGGGTGACCACGCCGGACAGGTCCCCGGCGGTGAACGACGCGAACACGAACGGGAAGTTGAACGCCAGCTGCAGCTCGTCGTTGTGGCCGTAGTACTTGATCAGCTCGTCCAGCTCACTGACCCAGGTCTCGCCGAGCAGCAGCCGGGGCGGGGTGTAGCTCTCGGCGATCTTGCGCCAGTCCCGGTAGACGCCGTGCACCTCGGGCTGGTTGAAGTTGTGCACCGGCCGCAGGCCGAACCGGCCGTGCAGCGGGTCGACGTGGTCCAGGGGCGGGTTGTCGCGCAGCAGCGCGTCCTTGTACAGGCCGTGGGCCACGTCGATGCGGAACCCGGCCACCCCGCGGTCGAACCAGAAGTCCAGGATCCGCCGGAACTCCTCGTGCACCGCGGGATCCCACCAGTTCAGGTCGGGCTGGGCGGGCAGGAAGTTGTGCAGGTAGTACTGGCCGGTCTGCTGGCTGAGCGTCCAGGCCGGGGCACCGGTCATGTCCAGCCAGTTGTTGGGCGGGCCGCCGCTGGGCGACGGGTCGGCCCAGACGTAGTAATCGCGGTGCTCCGCATCCCGGCTGGTCTCGGCGTCGATGAACCAGGGATGGGCGGAGCTGGTGTGGTTGGGCACCAGGTCCAGCAGCACCCGCATGCCCCGGTCGCCGGCCGCCGCGATCAGCTCGTCCAGGTCGGCCAGCGTGCCCAGCTCGGGGTGCACGGCGGTGTAGTCGCTGACGTCGTAGCCCCAGTCGGCGTCGGGGGAGGGCATGGTCGGCGACAGCCAGATGCCGTCCACGCCCAGCCATTCCAGGTGGTCCAGCCGGTCGATGATGCCGCGCAGGTCACCGTATCCGTCGCCATTGGAGTCGGCCCATGACCGGACGTAAAGCTGGTACAAGACCGCGCCGTGCCACCAGGCCCGTGCAGTGCCGTTGCTCATCTGTCTCCTTCGCTTGCCTAGTGGTCTGCGGACGGCGGACACTTGGGGCATGCGCATTGTCGCGCTGCTGATCCTGGCCCTGCTGCTGCCGACCGCCGCCGGGTACGCGTTGGTGGCCGCGGTCCGAGTCTCTCGCAGGGTGGCCGACGGCCGGCGGCGGCCGTCCCCGCCGGAGTCGGCCGACCGGCTGGCGGCCAGCCTGCGCCGGCTGCGGGCCGAGCTGGAGGCGACCGAGTCCAGCCCGGCGCTGACGGCCAAGAGCCACCGCGTCCGCGTGGTGCGCGGCGCCTACCTGGATGCCCTGGGCGACGCGTGCGCGCGGCTGGGCGTCAGCCCGCCACCGGGCGGCGACCGGGCCCGCCAGGCCGACATCTACCAGGCCGAGGCGGCGCTGCGCGAGCGCGGCCTGGACGTGCGCGCCACCGCCGCGCGCTGACGCCCGCTCGGCACCGGCACCGCCGCCCCGCCGGGACCCGGATCCCGGCGGGGCGCAGGCTCAGCGGACGGCGTTAGCTGCTGCTCCTGGTGTCGGTGTCGCCGCGGGCCTCCAGGGCCAGGTTGCGGCCCGACTCGGGATCGAACACGTGCATCGGGCGCAGGTCCACCCACAGCTCCGCGTTCTCACCTTCACGGATCTTGGTCGCGGCATCCAGCCGGGCCGTGATCTGCTCCTCGGTGCCGCTCGTGTCGTCCGCGCCGACGTCTGCGGCCAGGTCGGCCAGCTGATCGGACTTGGTCGACAGGTCGCTATCGGTGTTGAAGTACACGAACACGTCGGAGCCCATCGACTCGCGCACGTCGATCGTCTGCCGGAACGTGATCCCGTACTGCTTGTTCTCCGGCGGGACGATCGCCGCGTCCTCGAAGTCCTCCGGTCGGATGCCCACGATGACCTGGCGGCCGACGTTGGCTGACTCCAGCACCTGGCGCAGCTGCGCGGACACCGGCAGGTCGGCCAGCGAGGTCCGCAGCTTGCCCTCCTCCAGCGTGGCACCAAGGAAGTTCATGGCCGGGGAGCCGATGAACCCGGCCACGAACAGGTTGACCGGCCGGTCGTAGAGCTCCTGCGGGCTGCCGGCCTGCTGCAGCAGGCCGGTGCGCATCACGGCCAGGCGGTCGCCCAGCGTCATGGCCTCGGTCTGGTCGTGGGTCACGTAGACCATCGTGGTGCCCAGCCGCTTCTGCAGCCGCGAGATGGAGGTGCGGGTCTGCACGCGCAGCTTGGCGTCCAGGTTGGACAGCGGCTCGTCCATCAGGAACACCTGCGGGTCGCGCACGATGGCCCGGCCCATGGCCACCCGCTGCCGCTGGCCACCGGACAGGTTGGCCGGCTTGCGATCCAGGTGCTCGGTCAGGTCCAGGATCCGGGCCGCCTCCTCGACCTTGCCGTCGATCTCGGCCTTGGGCGTCTTGGCCAGCTTGAGCGCGAAGCCCATGTTCTCGCGCACCGTCATGTGCGGGTAGAGCGCGTAGCTCTGGAACACCATGGCGATGTCGCGGTCCTTGGGCGCCTCGTTGTTCACCACCTTGCCGCCGATGCGCAGCTCGCCGTCGGTGATGTCCTCCAGGCCCGCGATCATGTTGAGGGTGGTGGACTTCCCGCAGCCCGACGGGCCGACCAGGATCATGAACTCGCCGTCGGCGATGTCCAGGTTGAAGTTGTCGACGGCGAGCGCGCCGTCGGGGTATCTCTTGGTCACGTTCTCGAGGATGATCTCGGCCACTGCAGACTCCTTTTAACCCTTGACCGCGCCGGACGTCAGCCCGGAGACGATGCGGCGCTGGAAGAACAGCACGAAGATGATGATCGGGATGGTGATGACGACCGCCGCAGCGGAGATGGGCCCGGTCGGCACGGTGAACTGCGAGCTGCCGCTGAAGTACTCGATGGCGGCCGGCGCGGTCCGCGAGGACAGCGTCGAGGTGAACGAGATCGCGAACAGGAACTCGTTCCAGCAGAACAGGAAGACCAGGATCGCCGTGGTAACCATGCCCGGCGCCGCCAGCGGGGCGATGACCTGGGTGAAGGCCTGGAACGGGGTGGCCCCGTCGACCTTGGCCGCCTTTTCCAGCTCCCACGGGATCTCGCGGAAGAACGCCGACAGGGTGTAGATGCCCAGCGGCAGGCCGAAGGCGACGTAGGGGATGATGAGACCGGGCCAGGTGTTGAACAGGTGCAGGTCGCGCTCGATGTTGAACATCGGGGTGACGAGCGCGATCTGCGGGAACATCGCGATCAGCAGGGACAGGCCGATGAGCAGGCCCTTGCCGGGGAAGTCCAGCCGGGCGATGGCGTAGGCGGCCATGGACGCGAAGATCACGGCGATGAGCGTCGCGATGAGCCCGATGCCGATGGAGTTGACCAGCGGCCGGATGAACTGCGAGGTCTCCAGGATCTGCTGGTAGTTGGACGTGGTCCAGGACTGGGGCCAGAAGGACGGGTCGAGGATCGCCGCGGGGGTCTTGAACGACAGCGATACCATCCAGAGCACGGGGATCAGCGCCAGCGCGATGACGACGAAGTTCGCCGCTCCCCAGCCGACCCGCTGACGGGGCGTGGTCATAGCCATGAGCCCGTCACCTCCTGTTCAGACTCGTGCCGGGGGCCGCGGTGCCGAAGCCCTTGATGAACGCGAAGGCGATGATCGCCACGCAGATGAAGATGAGGATCGAGATCGTCGACCCGATGCCCAGGTTCAGCGCGTTGAACAAGTTGTCGTAGCCGAGGATCGAGACCGACCCGGTGTGGTTGGCCCCGGCGGTCAGGATGAAGATGTTGTCGAAGATCCGGAACGAGTCCAGGGTCCGGAACAGCAGCGCGACCAGGATGGCCGGCTTCATCAGCGGCAGGGTGATCCGGGTGAACCGCTGCCAGGCGGTGGCGCCGTCCACCTTCGCGGCCTTTTGCAGGTCGTCGGGCACCAGCGACAGCCCGGCCAGCAGCAGGAGGCCCATGAACGGCGTGGTCTTCCAGATCTCGGCCACGATGATCACGATGATGGCGTTGATCTGGTGGGTGAGCGGCGCGCTGTAGTTGAACACCGCGGACAGGTAGCCCTGGCCCGGTGTCCACGCGTACTGCCAGCCGTAGGCCGCGGCCACGGTCACGATGCCGTACGGGATCAGCGCCGCGGTGCGCACCCAGCCCTTGCCGATCAGCGTGCGGAACATGAGCATGGCCAGCGCCATGCCCAGCACCAGCGTGATGGCGACCGAGAAGACCGTGATGATCAGGGTCACCTCGAGCGCCTGCCACCAGTACGACGAGGTCAGCACGGAGGCGTAGTTGGCGAACCCGATGAACTTGACGTCTTGCGGGTACTCCAGGTTGTACTTCTCCAGGGACAGGAAGATGGCGTAGATCACCGGGTACGCGGTGACCGCGGCCATGACGATGACCGCCGGGGCACACAGCCACCAGCCGAGGTTGCGCTCGGCCCTGGCTCCCTCGGACAGCTGGCGCCGGCTCCTGGCCGCGGGCTTCTTGACCGCGGGAGCAGCGGCGGCCTCGGACCTCGTGCTCACGGGACCAGTCCCTTCGATTGCAGGGCGTCGTTGATCTGGCTGGCCATCGACTTCTCGGTGCCGCTCGGGTTGATCCCCGACGGCGGCGAGATGAGGTTCGAGATGTCGATGGACACCACCTGGTACGACGGGCTCTTGGGCCGCACGCTCGCGTCCTCGAGTGCCTTGAGGATGACGGCGTGGAACGGGTAGTCGGCGAACAGCTTGGGGTTGTTGTAGAGGCTGGTGATGGTCGGCGGCACGCCGCCCACGTTGGCCCCGATGATCTGGTTCTGGGTGTCGCGCAGGCACAGCGCGGCCTGGAAGTCCAGCGCCTTGTGCTGGGAGTAGGCGCTGACCGCCAGGTCGGTGCCGCCGATGGTCACCTTGGCCGGCTGGCCGGGGATGACCTCCGGGTACAGCGCGTACTTGAAGTTCTTGAACAGCTTGGGGTTGTCGAGCTTCATGGCCGGCCAGACGAACGGGTAGTTCAGCTCGAACGCGGCCTGGCCGCCCTCCATGGCCAGCCGGTTCTGGTTCTCTTCCTGCACATCGAGCGACGGGTCGGCGGCCGAAGAGGTAGCCAGCTGGTGCATGATCGACAGCGCCTTGACCGCGGGCGCGCCCAGCGTGACCTTGGTCGCGGCGGGGTTCAGGATCGAGCCGCCCGCGCTGGCCACCATGGTGTTGAACCACACCGTGGCGCCCTCGTACTGCGCGCCCTGGATCTCGATGTAGTGCGGCTTGCCCTCCTTGGCCAGGTGCTCGGCGTCGGAGATCATCTGAGCCCAGGTCGTGGGCGGGGTCTTGACCAGGTCCGAGCGGTACCACAGCAGCTGGGTGTTGCTGTTGTCGGGCACCGCGTAGAGCTTGCCCTTCCAGATCGCCGTGTCCAGGGCGGGCTTGAGCGTGCCGTTCTCGGCCTCGGCCTTGTTCTGGCCCGTCCACGGCTCGATCCAGCCGGCCTGCGCGAACTCCGACTCCCAGGTCACGTCCAGGCCCAGGATGTCCATGGTGTTGTCGTGCGCGGCCAGCCGCCGGACCATCTGCTGGCGCTGGCCGTCGGAGGCCTGCGGCAGCTTCTGGTAGACGATGTTGTACTTGCCGTGACTCTGCGCGTTGCAGTTGGCGATGGCCTGGTCCGTGGCGCCCGATCCGTCAGGATAGAAGTAGAAGTTCAGCGTCACCGGGCCGGTGCTGGCCCCGGCCGTGCCGCACGCCGCCAGCCCCGAGCAGGCCAGCGCCACGATCGTCAGCCCGGCCCAGGAGCGCCGCCTGATACGGGGCAGGCGCACGCGGCGCACCGGTCTGTCTCTTTGTGCCTTCATGATCTTCCCTCCGCCGAGGTTTCCTAAGGTGCTCACGGGACTGAGCGACACTCCTGGGGCCATCACGACCTTCCGGTTAAATCCCTTCTTAAACATGAGCCACCTGAGTCTTATGTGCTGAGCGTGGCACGGTACGCGGCACGGCGCCCGGGACCACTGCTGTCGGCTGCCCGCACCGCCTGCGGACGCCCCCGCGGCCCGCGCTCCGCAGCCCCGGCCCCGGCCCGGCTGGCCCGCCGCGGGCTGGGCCGGCCGGTGGTCGACCTGGCCACCACCTGCACCTCCAGCACCTGCCGCCGCGGCCGGACCGGCTCACCGCGCAGCAACGCGCACAGCCGCTCCGCCCCCTGCGCCCCGCTGTCCTCCAGCGGCTGGCGGACCGTGCTCAGCCCGAGCAGCTCGGCCGACTGGATGTCGTCGAAGCCGATCACCGACAGGTGGCCGGGCACCCGCGCGCCGAGCTGGTCGGCGGCCGCCAGCACGCCCATGGCCTGGGTGTCGGAGGCGGCGAAGATGGCCGACGGCGGGTCGGACAGCCCGAGCAGCTCCGCGGCCAGCGCCTGGGCGCTGGCCGGCCCGTGCGGGCCGAGCCGGATCAGGGTGTCGTCGCCGCCGACGCCGGCCGCGGCCAGCGCCTGGCGGTAGCCGGCCAGCCGCCGGGCCGAGGCGGTGAAGCCGAGCGCGGCGGAGACCGCGCGCTGGACCCGGTCGCCGATGAAGCCGATCCGCCGGTGGCCGAGGTCCAGCAGGTGGCTGGTGGCCAGGCGGCCGGCCGCCACGTCGTCGATCACGGTGTGGGGCACGCCGCGGGCCACCACGTCCACGGTGACTAATGGCAGCGCGGCGGCGCGGAAGGCGTCCAGCTGCGCGCGGCTGAGCGGCAGGGACACCACGATCACGCCGTCGGCCCGGTGCCGGGCGACCAGCGTGGCCAGCACGTGGTCACGCTGCGCGGGGGTGGCGACGTTGCAGACGACGGAGTCGTACTCGTACTTGGCCAGCACGGCCAGCGCCCCGGCCAGCCGCTCCACCGAGGACGGGCGGGTCAGGTGCGGTATGACGATGGCCACGGTGCGCGGCGTGCCGCGGGCCAGCGCGGTGGCCAGGTGGCTGGGCCGGTAGCCGAGCTGCTCGATGGCCCGCAGCACCCGGGCCCTGGTCGCCTCGCGGACGCCGGCGGCGCCGTTGATGACCCGCGAGACGGTGCCTACTCCCACGCCGGAGGCCGCCGCTACATCGCTGATGGTCGCGCGTCGCGTCTTCGGCATGTCGCCCCTCGGCTGGGTCCCGGCTGGAACCGCTTCCACGGTGGACATGACAATCTTGACCATGTGGCGGATTGCTCGTCAAGGTTAAAGATGAGTAACGAGCATGCTAAATCGCTGAAAAGTGACTCACGTCAGGTCGTGTCCGACTCCGGGCCGACCGAGGCCCGTTTCATCGTTATTCGACGATCTTGCTGATGGGGACCTCGAGAATGTCCCTGGCCCCGGCGCCCTTGAGGGCCGGGATGAGCGTGTTCACGCCGCGCTTGGGCACCACGGCCTCGACGGCGTTCATGCCGCCGCGGGCCAGCGAGGTGATGGTGGGCGACGACATGGCGGGCAGCATGGCGGTGACGGCGGCCAGGTCGGCGGCGCTGACGTTCAGCTTGAGCAGCACGCTGGCGCGGGCCTGGATGGCGCCGCGCAGCAGCAGGGCGATGTCCTCCATGGCCGACCGCTTGGCCTCGTCCTCGTGCGCGGCCGGGTTGGCCACCAGCTCGGTGTAGCTGGTCAGCAGGGTCTCGATGATGCGCAGCCCGTTGCGGCGCAGGGAGGAGCCGGTCTCGGTGAGGTCGACGATGGCGTCGACGATGTCGGGCACCTTGGCCTCGGTGGCGCCGTAGGACGGCACGATGGACGCCTTGACCCCGCGGGAGTCCAGGAACCGCCGGGTGAGCTCGGGAAACTCGGTGGAGACGCGGATGCCGTCGGGCAGGTCGCTGACCGACTGCCACGACACGCTGGCGGGCACGGCCAGCACCACGCGGACCGGGGCCGAGGTGGCCTTGGAGTACTGGAGCTCGCCCAGGGACACCACGTCGGCCCCGGTCTCGGTGATCCAGTCCCGGCCGGTGATGCCGAAGTCGAACAGCCCCTCGGCCACGTAAGACGGGATCTCCTGGGGTCGCAGGAACCGGACCCGCTCGATGCGCGGGTCGTCGATGGTGGCGTGGTAGTCACGGTCCGACGAGCGGCGCACGGTCAGGTCGGCCGCGTCGAACAGCTCGAGGGTGGCTCGTTCGAGCGACCCCTTGGGCAGGACCAGCGACAGCACTCTGGCTCACTCCATAGCTTGAAACAGGATTGTCGCGGTCGACTCTAGCCTGCTGGCCTCTGCTGCTCCGGTGAGTC